>Ga0210380_10000496_pt1 | contig 17381 bp, 18 predicted proteins | sample PLM4_5_coexredo_FD_155476 | JGI IMG/M metagenome (GOLD analysis project Ga0210380, IMG submission 155476) | Groundwater sediment microbial communities from an aquifer in East River, Colorado, USA - PLM4_5_coex redo | ecosystem: Environmental > Terrestrial > Soil > Riparian zone | place: USA... | reverse complement strand
ACAAAAATCCCGCTTTTCCTGCACTGAAGCTCATTGCGGGGACGCCGCGGGTCTCGCGGCCGACCGCAATACCGAGTATCATAGCCACCCCCGCACGCCGGGGGATAGTGCGCGCCCACACAGTCACGCAGGGCGACCCCAAAAGGAGCGATAGAAATGCAAGAAATACTGCAATACCTGAAGAATCATGGTGAGCGGCTTGACTCTGAAATCGCCGCTGCGACCGGGCTTTCGCTGGCGAACGTACGTCGTGGCATGTCCGACCTTTCCGCCAAGGGCGACGTCATGATGTGCCGCTCGATCCGTTTCAAAGACGGCAAGCAGATCGAAGGCATGAGCTGCCGAGTATCTGGCTACATTCCGCCGGCAGCCCCGGGCAGGAAAGCCAAGGCGCACAAGACGTAAACTGCAGTTTTCCGGCGCCGCGGCGGCAGGGTCTCGCCCTGTTCCGCGCGCACCGCCGCGCTAGAGCTTGGGGATCCGCAAAGTCTTGCTGATCATCAGCGTTCCCGACAAGGCAAACAGCAGCGCCAGCGGATGCAAATCCCACGGTCCGGCCGCCCACACGCCGCCGTATAAATTCGCGCCCACGCGGCCGTACCACGCCAGCAATGCCAGGATGCCGGTCAGCAATACGCTGGTGGGTATCGGCGTGCCTTCGAAGTAGGCGACCTTGTCGCCGCCCCCGGATAAGGATTCGGCCGTCACGTTGTAGCGGGCGAGCCGGCTCACGCCGCAACACACGAAGTAAATGAGGATCACCACGTCCCAGCCGCCGCGCATTCCTGCGGCAAAAGCGAGCGCAGCAGGCGCGACACCGAACGAAATGACGTCGGCCAGCGAATCGAGCTCGCGGCCCAGCGCCGAGTGCGTGTGTCGCCAGCGCGCGATGCGGCCGTCGAGCACGTCGAACACGAAAGCGGCGGGCGCCATCGCCGCCGCCGCGAGAAAATGCGCAACCGACGCATTGCCGACGTAGATCATCGCGAGAAAAACGGTCGCCACTCCGCACGCGGCATTCGCGAGCGTGAAAAAATCGGCGAGGTGAAAGCCCCGCACCATCGAAAAATGCTTACGCGCGACGGTTTTCGGCGCTGGCTGCATGATTGAACGTCCTTTGCCGCTAAACCCTGCGGCCGCGCGGCCCCAGGAAATACCACAGGATAAGGCCTAGCAGCGGCAGCAGCACCACGGCGACTATCCAGATCAGTTTTTTCTCGTTGGAAGCCGGGCTTTGGAAAATATTGATGATTGCCCAGACATCACCGACGAGTATCAGTAAGCCGAGAACGCTGTGGATTCCGCTGTCGAACATGATTGATTCCTTTTTACGAGTTCGTGCCCTGCCGGCGTAATTCCGGGGTGCAGTCCGATTGTCCCGTCCCCGTCCCGCGCCGTATGTGCGGCACAGCACACTGCGGCTGCCGCGCCTTTGTGCGTTAGCGTACGGTACGCGAGCGGCCTGCAACTTAAAGTGGCCATTCAAGCGGAACGCAGGCGCGGTTGCCGTCCCGCATTCAGGCAAAAAAACACGGCGTGTTGCACCGCCGGCATGGAGAGAGGCTATGGTGATTGCGGCTGCTATTGGCGAAGCCGAAACCGAGTACGTGGTGTATTTTCTGCTGGAAGCGTACCTCGCGACAGCGAGCCGGCGCGACGCGTTGAAAAAACTCTCCGCACGCATCACCAGGCTGCCGCTCATCGGCAGGAGCGACGCCCGGTCGCGCGTAGCTCTGCTCACGGACGAGCGGGATGCGGCAACCAACAGGCGCGACGAGGCCACATGCTGCGCGATCCACGAGGCGCTGTCGGTATTCAGCACCGCGTTTCATCGTCTTGATACGCTCGAAAGCAATCGGCCGCGCGCGCCGGGCGACGGCGCGGACCAGTCGTCGTACGCTTATGCACCCGCGGCGGGCGGCCCGAAGGCAAGCCCGCAGGCCTGAGCCGCCACCTCGCGGCCACGACGCAGTACTTGCTCGCGCCACCGTTCGGAGGGCGGGCAAAAAACCGCCAGCAGGCGCCGTTTTGCCGGGTGATCGAGCGTGCTGCCGCCGTAGTGGTGCCAGCGATTCTCCTCGCGCAGTGCGGCCAGCACGCGCAGCGGTGGCAGGGTGCCGAATTCCTGGGTTGCAAAATGCACTTGGGCGCGCGGAAACAGGTCGCGATACATTTCCTGCTGCGAGCCATCGGCGTGATAGGTCGAATCATGGCCGTCGGCCGGCGCGACGCGCGCGCCATAAATTCCGCGCATGGTGGCGTTGGCTTGGGCGTGAGCGGTGGCCGGGTTCACGATCAGCGTGTCCTCGCCGTGCCGGCCCAGCCCGGTATGCACGTCGATCGCCGTTATTTGCTCGGCGCAAGCCAGCCGCGGTGCCAGATGAGCCTGATACGCCGCTGGGCCCGGCTCAACGCTGCGGCCCGCATAAAACAGGCCCCGCGGATTCACCGTTTGGCCCGCAATCACCACTGCGCGCAATTTCGCCATGCCATGACGCAGCACAAGCGCAGCCGCGCGCCCGTAGAAGAAATCGCGGCGCGGCGGCGACCGCGGATTGAGCAATGCATCGAGCGCCGCGTACTCGCGCGCGGGTTCGCCATGCTTGGGACCCGCCGCTCTGAAGTTGCGATTAAGATCCACGTTGTTCTCGTTGACCCGGCGCAACCACGCGGCGCCGTACGGATTCAGCATGTGCGCGATCACGATCGCGGCGTCGTCGGCCAGCGCTGGCAAACCCTCCTCCAGCCACTGGAGCTGGATGGCGGAGCCGGCATAGCCTTCGACCCCGTGCAATCCCGATGAATGCACGAGCACGCGCCGGGGGGACTGCGCGCCGAACCACGCAATATCGATGCAGAGCGTCGCGCCGTCGGGGCCGGTTGCCGCCAATGGGAGTCTGGCGAGCTCGCCGCCGCGCGCCGCGACCGCCGTGCGAAAACGCTGTTGCGCAGTCTTGAAATCCGGAGCGAAGTAGCGGCTCGCGCGGCTCATGGTGGAAGAAGCAGGATGGAAATGGACCGCGTGTGCTACTCAGGCTTGATGTCGGCCGTTTTCACGACGCGCGCCCACTTCGCGATCTCCTCGCGCAGAAACTTCGCGAATTCCGCCGGCCCCTGTCCGGCCGGCTCGAATCCATCGCCGGCGAAGCGCTCGCGCACGTCGGGCACGCGCATGATCTTGACGACTTCGCCGCTCAGCGCGGCGAGAATTTTCTTAGGTGTGCCCGCAGGCGCAAACAACCCGTACCAGCTCGCGGCGTCGTACCCCGGCAGGCCCGATTCGTTGAGCGTCGGCACGTCGGGCAGCGCCGAGCTGCGCTGCAAGGTCGAGACTGCGAGTGCCTTCATGCGGCCGCTCTTGATCTGCGCGAGCGCGGCCGGTACCGACGAGAAGATCATGTTGACTTCGCCGCCCATCAACCCGATCACCGACGGTGCGCTGCCTTTGTATGGCACGTGGATCATCTGGATGCCGGTCATGACCTGCAGCAGCTCCATCTCGAGATGCGTGATGTTGCCGACGCCGCCGGAACCATAAATGAGCTGTTTGGGCTTCGCTTTCGCGAGGTTGATGAGTTCAGTCACGTTCGTCGCGGTCATCGACGGATGGACCGTCAGCACCGAGGGCCCGATCGCCACCAGGCTGACCGGATCGAAATCTTTGCGCACGTCGAACGGTAGATTCGCGAACAGGCTCGGAATTGCGATGGTCGAGTTCGACATCAGGAGCGTGTAGCCATCCGCTGCCGATTTCGCCACGAGGTTGGCGGCGATGTTGCCGGCGGCGCCCGGCTTGTTGTCGACGACGATCGGCTGGCCGACTGCCTCGGTCAGATATTTGCCGATGGCGCGCGCCGACATGTCGACGCCGCCGCCGGCCTGAAAGCCGACCACGACGCGGATTGATTTGGCCGGGTACGGCTGGGCGCAAGCGGGGCCCGCTGCGAGTAGAAAACAAACCGGCAGCACGGAATATTTTGCCGCCATGTGAACGCGGAAAGACATGTCCCGATGATTCTACGCGTACCGGCGCGTTACGCGGGGCGCTCCAATTCGATGCCGAATTCCTGCTGCATGACGTTCGCTATGCGATCGAAGCACGCGCCGGCGCGCTGCACGCGAAACGTCGTAAAGTCGATCATGGTACTCGAAAGCCCTTGCGGATTGTGATGCGCGCATAAACCGTAATCGGTTTCGACGTCGGCGATCGCGCGCAGTTCGGAATCGACGTCTTCCAAGCGGTACTTGGTACCCGAAAGCGACACGTTGGCCGACGAGCCGACACACACGACCTCGTGCGCGAGCGCGAGGTCAGCGACTGCATTGCGCAATTCGCCGGCATTGAGCAGGATATTGAGCGTATCGTTCTTGACCGCATTGCGATGCACGAAAGGATCGAGCTTCGCGAGCAGCGGGTGCTCCTTGCGATACGGCGCGATCACCGCGAGCGGCAGATCGTGGTCATGGGTCAGCCGCCGCACCATCTCGCGCTCGCGCGAGCCCAGGACGTGCAGCGCTTCGTGCAACGCGTAATTACCCAGGAGCCCCGTCGGCTTGTCGAAACCGCGGCGTTTGGCCGCGTAGATCCGGCGCACAGCATCGGCGGTATGCGCGAGCACCGCATAGCCCACGTCGAGGTGGATGATCGCAATGCCGCCGCCGCGCACGGCTTCGAACACGCGGCGGGCGTCGGCGGCAATATCCTTTCCGATCATCTTGACGGGCATAAGGCGTTTTCACGGTGCGTGAAGGCCGCGAGTGTACCGCACCTGGGCGTCGCGCTTCTCAACACCAGTACAGGAAACAGCCGCCGCCCCCTGTCAAGGGAATCGCGGCGGCTGTCGCGGGACGGCGGGTATGACCCGCGCCTCGCGCGTCACGCTTGTGAGCGTGTTACTGATCGAACGTCAGCGTGTAGACGGGCGGCGAAACGAAGCTCGCCACATAGAACGGCGTCACGCTGGTGTGGTCTATAACATAGACATCGTCAGCGGGCCCGAAGTTCGAAGGCACGTAAGCCCAACCCGAGCCATCCGGCGTGTACAGCGACACGGTGTCCGCAGCATCCGGGAAGTAATAGTTCGATGTAAAGACGACCGAGTCGATCCACGGTTCAGGCACCGGCGCGAATGGGGTGAGTTCGTAGACTGTGACCATACCGTCCGGCGCGGCGACGGCCGCCAACTCAGGGTCGGCAAACGTATAGGTGGTCATCGCACCGTCCGCCTCCAGTACCGTCAACGTCTGCGGCGGGGAAATCTCATTGAACTCTGCCGATGCCGGAGCCTGCGAACTCATCGCGCCGGCGTGGGTTGAGAACAGTGCACCCGCCAACGCCATCGCCATACAACTTCGTCTGACATGCTTGTTCATTTGTTGCCTCCATCAAAATGCGGGCGGTCAGACCCGCACTTCGACTGCCGCAACTACCGTGCCAAAAATTTTTGCATGGCGAATCACTGCCTTGGACAGCCGTCAGAAAATGGCTGACGGAATCGGTTGTCGTCAGTTGCCGACGCCATGGGGGAGCTTCTCAAAAAGCGCTGAAAAGCCGTGGTTTTATTGTCATCGCGCGACGACAAACTGCGTGGCTAATTCTTCAGCCGGTAGCCGGTCTTGAAGATCCACGCGACGACCGCGAGCGATACACCCATGAAGATGGTCGCCATGACAACGCTCACGCCGATACCGACGTCGGCGAGGCCGTAAAAGCTCCAGCGGAAGCCGCTGATCATGTACACCACCGGGTTGAAGAGCGACACCGTCTGCCAGAACGGCGGCAGCATGTCGATCGAATAGAAGCTGCCGCCGAGGAAAGTGAGTGGCGTAATGATCAGGAGCGGCACCACCTGGAGCTTTTCAAAGCCGTCCGCCCAGATGCCAATGATGAAGCCGAGCAGGCTGAACGTTACCGACGTCAGCACGAGAAACAGCACCATCGCGAACGGGTGCTCGATGCGCAGCGGCACGAACAGCGCGGCGGTCGCGAGGATGATAATCCCGAGGATGATCGACTTCGTTGCGGCCGCGCCGACGTAGCCGAGCACGAGCTCGAAGCCGGATATCGGCGCCGATAGCAGTTCGAATATCGTGCCCGTGAACTTCGGAAAATAAATGCCGAACGACGCGTTGGATATGCTTTGCGTCAACAGCGACAGCATGATGAGTCCCGGCACGATGAAGGCGCCATAGCTGACGCCGCCGATTTCCGGAATGCGCGAGCCGATTGCGCCGCCGAACACGATGAAGTACAGCGACGTCGACAGCACGGGCGAGATGATGCTTTGCATCAGCGTGCGGCCGGTGCGCGCCATTTCGAACGCATAGATCGCGCGGATCGCGTGGATGTTCATGCCGGCTCTTTGACGAGACTCACGAAAATATCTTCGAGCGAGCGTTGCGTGGTTTGCAGGTCCTTGAACCGGATGCCGGCGTTGGCGAGGTCCTGCAGCAGCGCGGCGATGCCGGTGCGGTCGCCCTGCGCGTCGTACGTGTAGACGAGCTCGCAGCCGTTGCCTGCGAGTTCCAGCTGGTGGCCCGCAAGCACGGCTGGAATCTGCTCCAGCTTGTGCTGCAGCTGCAGCGTCAACTGTTTGCGGCCGAGCTTGCGCATGAGCTCGGCCTTGTCTTCAACGAGGATCAGCTCGCCCTTGCTGATCACGCCGATGCGGTCGGCCATCTCTTCGGCTTCTTCGATGTAATGCGTGGTCAGGATGATGGTGACGCCCGTCTCGCGCAGGTCGCGCACGAGCTGCCACATGTCGCGCCGGAGCTCGACGTCGACGCCCGCGGTCGGCTCGTCGAGAAACAGGATGCGCGGCTCGTGCGACAGCGCCTTGGCGATGAGCACGCGGCGCTTCATGCCGCCCGAGAGCGTCATGATCTTGTTATTCCTTTTGTCCCACAGCGACAGCGCCTTCAGTACTTTTTCGATATGACCCGGGTTCGGGCCATAGCCGAACAGCCCGCGGCTGAACGATACGGTCGCCCACACGGTTTCGAACGCATCGGTCGTGAGTTCCTGCGGCACCAGGCCAATCAGCGCGCGCGCGGCGCGCCATGCGGTGACGTTGTCATGACCATCGACCGAAACTTTGCCGGCGCTCGCCCTGACGATGCCGCACACAACGTTAATGAGCGTCGTTTTCCCGGCGCCGTTGGGTCCTAGCAGCGCGAAAATTTCACCGCGGCGAATGTGGAGGTTGACCTGCTTCAATGCCTCGAACCCGGTGGCGTAGGTTTTGGCGACGTCGACGATGGAGATGATGGCGGGCATGCGGCGGCGAGGGGAGGGTTTTGCAGGCGGACGTGATACCAACCGCCATTTTAGCCGATGTGAGCACATGCGCTGCGGACAAAATGTGGGGCTGCGTGTGATCGGCGTTGCGCGCTCGACGATTACGCTGTTGCGCGTAAAATTGGGAAATGCTCCTGCGCTAGCGTCTGTGTACTTGCACGTGGGACTCAACGAGACGATTCGCTGCCGAAAGCGGCATCCGCGCATCTAACTGACAGGCAACCCTCACTTTAAGGAGATCGCAGTCGTGACGTATGAATCGCAGCTGGCTGAAACCGTATATCTGCACGGACATCAAGGCGACCGGATCGACGCGTATCTTGCGCGGCCGCTGGGCGCGGGCCCTTATCCCGGTGTCGTTGTGATTCATCACATGCCGGGCTGGGACGAAGCACACAAGGAAATTGGTCGCCGTTTCGCGCATCACTGCTACGCGACCATCATGCCCAACCTGCAGTTTCGCGAGGGCAAGGCGACGCCGGAAGAAAACAGCGCGAGCATCCGCGCGGCCGGCGGCATGCCCGACGACCGCACGATGGGCGACGTGCAGGCCGCGATCGATCATCTGCGCGCGCTGCCCTATTTGAACGGGAAGGTCGGCGTAATCGGCTATTGCTCCGGCGGGCGCCAGGCCTATCTGGCCGCGTGCACGCTGCGCGGTATCGATGCCGTGATCGCCTGTTACGGCGGCGGTGTTGCGGCCAAACCGGAGGAACTCACGCCCCGGCAACCGATCGCGCCCGTCGACTTTACGCAGGACCTGCAGTGCCCGCTGCTCGGGTTTTTCGGCATCGAGGACACGCGGCCGTCGCCCGCCGACGCGGCCGTGACCGAGGCGGCCTTGAAGCGCTGCGGCAAAACCTACGAGTTCCATACGTACGAAAACGCCGGTCATGCATTCTTCGCGGTCGATCGGCCGCAATATCGTGTGCACGCGGCGGTCGACGGGTGGAAGAAAGTTTTTGCGTGGTTCGGCAAATATTTGCGCTGAAATCTGCGCTGAACCGGCGCATTCCGGCCACCTAATGGCGGAAATGCAGGTTTTACCGATTTGCGTGTTATGTGCAGTCGTGCACAGACGCGCTGTCGGCATATCGCTACGCTCATCCGTTGAATGAACAGTGATATTTGTTCTACGACGAGGAGAGTTCCAATGAAAGCTTCTATTAAGAACGCCAGTTTCGCGTTGCTATTGGCTGCGGGCGCAATTTTCGCCGCCGGCCCGGTCCTGGCCGACAAACCGTCATGGGCCGGCAAGGGTAAGGGCAATGACGATAAGGGCGACAAGGGTGGGCAGCACGAAGGCAAGCGCAAGCACTTTAAGGATCACGACCGCGAGTACGTGCGCGACTACTACGCCGGCGAATACAGCCGCAAAGGCAAGTGCCCGCCGGGGCTGGCCAAAAAGAACAACGGCTGCATGCCGCCGGGCCAGGCCAAGAAGTGGGCCTACGGACGTCCGTTGCCGCGCGACGTCGTTTATTACGAAGTCCCGCAACCGGTCATCGTGAGGATCGGGCCGCCGCCGTCAGGCTACAAATACGTGCGCGTCGCGAGCGATATCCTGATGATCGCCATCGGCACCAATATGGTTGTCGACGCGATTCAGGATCTGGGACGCTAGCTTTTTCAAGCCGGGCGCTTCTGCCGCAATGCAGGGGCGCAGGCGTGAATATGCCCTTGATGCGGCGTCATGCGCCGTGCAAAGTGCGAGACAGGAGGGGGTTTCGCGTGATCGCGAGGGAGCCTCTATGCTCGAACTTGACTTGAGTAACCTGTCGCTTGCAGAGCTTGAAAAGATCATTACCTGCCATTGCGCGCAGTTCGGCCGCGTGACCATGGTCAACGTGGAGCGGGGTTACAAACCTGGCAGCCTCGTTGTGCTCCTGAGGATGTCCGGCGACGCCGAGCTCGAGCGGGTGCGCGCTGCCCTGGGCGGCCAGAAAAGCGGCGATTGCCTCATCATTCATGTCGCGCACGAAGCCTGTGCCATGGCAGCGGCGCCGGCGTGTGCGCCACACCGCGCGCGGCAGGTCAACATACTGCTCGTTGAAGACAATCCGGCGGATGTGTGGATGACGCGCGAAGCGCTGTACAGGCTAAGCGCGCACTATCAACTGCACATCGTCGGCGACGGGCAGGAAGCCATCGACTTTTTGTACCGCGAGGGCAGGTTCGCCGGCGCGCCGATGCCGGATCTCGTCCTGCTCGATTTGAACCTGCCCAAGCTGAGCGGGCACGAAGTGCTGTTCAAAATCAAATCGAGCGGCCGCCTGAAACATATCCCGGTCGTGGTGCTCACGAGCTCGAGCGCGCCAAGCGACGTGCACCGCAGCTATCAGCGCAATGCCGATTGCTTCGTGACCAAGGCGGCCGGACTCGAAGCGTACGCGCGCGAAATCAAGGTCGTCGAAGCGCTGCTGCCGCATTGACCCGCTCCCCGTGAGGGCGAGGTCATTCAATGCGGATATTCGCGGCCTTGACGACCTTCGCCCACTTTTCGCGCTCGCTCGCGATATACGCCGCGAATTGCGCCGGACTGGCGCTTATCGCGGTTTCGAGACCGGCGTTCGCGTAGAGGGTCTTGACGTCCGGCTCGCCAAGTATGCGCACAAGTTCGGCATGGAGCTTCCTGATCACGGGCGCCGGCGTGCCGGCCGTCGTCAGCAGCCCGTACCAGCCGACGACTTCAAAACCCGGCACGGTCTCGTTGACGGCCGGCACGTCGGGCATCGCGGAGTCGCGGCTCGCGCTGCCGACTGCGAGCAGGCGCAGGCGTCCCGACTTGATATGCGGCAGCAGCGCGCCAGCGGCGGCGAACACGAAATCGATGCGGCCCGCGAGCAAATCGATCGTATATTGAGGACTGCCCTTATACGCGACATGTACCAGATCGATACCGGCCATAGACTGCAATAGTTCTCCGGTGAGATGCGGTGAGCTGCCGATTCCCGGCGAGCCATAGCGCAACTGCCCCGGCTTTGCGCGCGCCAGGTCGATTAGTTCGCGCACGGATTTGGCCGGCAGCGACGGAGTTACGGTCAGCAGCAGGTTATTGGTCGCCGTGAGCGTGATCGGCGTGAAGGCGCGCTGCGCGTCGTACCCGAGGGTTTTGACGAGCAGCGGATTGATGATGGTGGGGCCGGTGGCGCCGACGAGCAGCGTGTAGCCTTCGGGATTCGCCTTGGCGACGATTTCAGCGGCGATGCTGCCGCCCGCCCCGGTGCGATTGTCGACCACGACGGGCTGGCCCCATGCCTCGCTGAGCTTCGCGGCAAGCGGGCGCGCGAGCAGATCGGTGACGCTGCCCGCGGAAAACGGCGTCAGGATGCGGATCGGCTTTTCCGGATAGCCGGCGGCAGTGGCGGGTAACGTCGCAATGGCGCAAACGACGGCTGCGAATCGTGCGGTAACGCGGGCCATTGCAGCATCTCCTCCTGGATGGGCATCGCGAGTGTAACGTCTCCTCGCGACCGCGTCGCGCCCGCCGCTTTACAGGGAACGAAGCGCCTTGATCGCGGGTCTATTAAAGTGCCTGACATAATGTTGCGCGTTTTATTTGTCAGGCACTCTAAGTAGAATAGATTCCATGCTGCCATCCGACTTCCATCCAGTACTTCGCAACTGGTGGGAATCCCGCTTTACCGAATCCACCGTCAACGGGCCGCGCGTGCTGCCGCCGACGCAGGCGCAAACCGAAGGCTGGTGCGCGATTCGCAGCGGGGCCCACACGCTGATTGCGGCCCCCACCGGCTCCGGCAAGACGCTCGCGGCGTTTTTGACCGCGATCGACCAGCTGTTGCGCGAAGGGCTCGAGCGCGGCGGCCTGCCCGACGAAGTGCGCGTCATCTACGTGTCGCCATTGAAAGCGCTGTCGGCGGACATCCATAAGAACCTCGCCGAACCGCGCCGCGAAATTCGACGCCTCGCAGAAGAGACGGGTTATCCGCCGGTAAAGGTGACGGCCGCGGTGCGCAGCGGCGACACGCCGCAAAAAGACCGCGCCGCAATGCTGAAGACGCCGCCGCACATTCTCGTGACGACGCCTGAATCCCTGTACCTGCTGCTCACCGCAGAACGCTCGCGCGAAATGCTGCGCACCGCGCAGATAGTGATCGTCGACGAAATCCACGCGCTGCTCGAATCGCGCCGCGGCGCGCACCTGGCGCTGTCGCTCGAGCGGCTCGACCACATTTGCGGGCGGCGCCTGCAGCGCATCGGATTGTCGGCGACGCAAAAGCCGATCGAAGAAGTCGCGCGCTTCCTGGTCGGCATGCAGACGCCCGGCGAGTGCGTGATCGTCAATCGCGGACACAAGCGCGAAATCGATCTGGCGATCGAAGTCCCGGGCGCGCCACTCGAAGCGGTGATGTCGACCGAGGTATGGAAGGAGATTTACCAGCGCCTGATCGAGCTCGTCAGTTCGCACCGCACCACCCTCATCATGGTGAACACGCGGCGGCTTGCCGAACGCATGGCGCATCAGTTGAGCGAGCCGCTCGGCGAAGAAAACGTCGCGGCGCATCACGGGAGCCTTGCCAAGGAAGCGCGCCTCTCCGCCGAAGAGCGGCTGCGGGATGGCAAACTGAAAGTGCTCGTCGCGACGGCTTCGCTTGAGCTCGGTATCGACATCGGGCACGTCGATCTCGTGTGCCAGATTTCTTCGCCGAATCGGATTGCGACGTTGTTGCAACGTGTCGGGCGCTCGGGGCATACGGTCGGCGGCACGCCGAAGGGCCGTGTGTTCCCGCTGACGCGCGACGATCTGGTCGAGTGCGCGGCGATGGTCCGGGCAGTCAAAGACGGCGAACTCGACCTCATCCATGTGCCGGCAAAACCACTCGACGTGCTCGCGCAGCAAATCGTCGCCGAAGCGGCGGCCGAGGAATGGGATGAAGACGCGCTCTTTGCGTTCGCCTGCCTTGCGTATCCGTATCGCGACTTGAAACGCAACGAATTCGATGATGTCGTGACGATGCTCGCGCGCGGCTTCAGCACGAAGCGTGGTCAGCGCGGCGCTTTGATTCATCACGATGCGGTCAATCGCCAGATCCGCGGTCGCCCGGCCTCGCGCATGACCGCGATCATGTCGGGCGGCGCGATTCCCGAAGTGTTCGATTACCGCGTGGTGCTCGAGCCGGAAGGGCATACCGTCGGCACGCTCAATGAGGACTTCGCCATCGAATCCTTGCCCGGTGACGTTTTCCAGCTCGGCAATACGTCGTGGCGCATCCTGCAGATCGCCGGCGGCATCGTGCGGGTCGCGGACGCGAAGGGGCAGCCGCCGTCGATGCCGTTCTGGCTCGGCGAAGCGCCCGCCCGCAGCAACGAGATGAGCGCCGCCGTATCGCGGATGCGCGCGGCGGCCGATGCGAAATTGCCCGCGCCCGCCGCGCCGCGCCGTCAAGGCGAGCTCGATGACGCAATCGACTGGCTTATGCGCGATTACGGATTGGCGCGCTCGCCGGCTGAGCAGATCGCGACTTACTTCGCCGAAGGCAAGCGCGCCCTCGGCGTGGTGCCGACGCAGCAGACGCTTGTGCTGGAGCGGTTCTTTGACGAAGGCGGCGGCATGCAGCTCGTCTTGCACGCGCCGTACGGCAGCCGCGTGAACCGGGCCTGGGGCCTCGCGCTGCGCAAAAAATTCTGCCAGAGCTTCAATTTCGAATTGCAGGCGGCGGCGACCGAGGAGGGCATCATTCTTTCGCTCGGGCCATCCCATTCTTTCCCACTCGAGGAAGTCTACCGCTACTTGAATCCCAAAACGGTGACCGAAACGCTGACCCAGGCGGTGCTCGACTCGCCGATTTTCGAAACGCGCTGGCGGTGGGCGACGACCATCGCGCTCGCGGTGCCGCGCACGCGCAACGGGGTGCGCATGCCCGCGCAGATCCAGCGCATGATTGCCGAGGATCTGCTCGCCGGAATTTTTCCGGACGCCAAAGCGTGCTTCGAAAACGTTCAGGGCGCACGCGAAGTGCCCTGTCATCCACTCGTCGAGCAGGCGATGCGCGACGCGATCGAAGAAGCGATGGACCTGCCGCAGCTGATTACCGTCCTTCAGCGGATATACGACGGCGAACTCACCTGCCTGGCCCGTGACACGCCTGAACCTTCGGTGTTTTCCCACGAGCTCGTGAATTCGGCGGTCTATACTTTTCTCGACGATGCGCCGCTCGAGGAACGCCGCACGCGCGCGGTGCATACGCGGCGCGCGACGGAACCGCGCAACGCCGACGATCTCGGCGCGCTCGATCCGGCTGCGATCGAACGCGTGCGCGAAGAAGCCTGGCCGTCTGCCGACACGCCCGACGAGTTGCACGACGCATTGCTGTTGACGGGCTTCATCCGCCGCGACGAGCTCACGACCGATGAAGCCCACTGGCCCGGGTTGTTCGATGCGCTCGTCGCCAATGGCCGCGCATTCGATGCGAACGGTTTTTGGCTGCCGGTCGAGCGGTTTGACGAATTCAGCGCGGTGATGCCGCAGCCCGTCACGCCCGAAATTCCCGAGCGCCTGCGCAAAGAGTGGACACGTGAAGACGCGGCTCGCGAGCTCACGCGCGGCCGCCTCGATGTGCTCGGTCCGGTGACCGCACAGCAACTGGCCGACGATCTCAATCTGTCCGGGAGCGAATTGATCGACGGCGCCTTGCTCGCGCTCGAAGCTGAAGGCCGGGTGCTGCGCGGGTATTTTTCCCCGGTGACGGGCGCCGATGCGCCGCTCGAGTGGTGCGACCGGCGCCTGCTTGCGCGCATACATCGCTACACTTTGAACCGGCTGCGCGCGGAGATCGAGCCGGTGACCGCGGCGGATTTCATGCGCTTCCTGCTGCACTGGCAGCACATGATGCCCGAAGAGCAGGTGCAGGGCGTGGACGGTCTGGCCGGGGTGATTGCGCAGCTCGATGGCTATGAAGTTGCCGCCGACGCATGGGAAAAACATGTGCTGCCCGCGCGCGTGCGCGAATACGACGCGAGCCAGATCGATACGCTGTGTCTCTCCGGGCGCGTGGCGTGGGGCCGGCTGACGCCGATGGAAACGGCCGGCAAGGCGCCGCTCAAGAGTTCGCCGATCGCGCTCATGCTGCGCGAGCATGCGGCGCTGTGGCGCGTCGCGGCGGAGGCCGATACGTCGCTCCTCACTTCGGAGGCGCATGCAGTATTGGAAGCGCTGCGCAAGCGCGGCGCATTGTTCTTTCACGAGATGGTCACAATGACGCGCCTCTTGCCGACGCTCGTCGAACGTGCGCTGGGCGAGTTGGCGGGCGCGGGCCTCGTAACCGCCGATAGTTTCAGCGGTTTGCGCGCGCTCTTGACGCCGCCCGAAAAGCGCAAGAGCCTCACCGGGCGCGGGAGTCAGCGCGCGTCGATGTACGGGGTCGACACCGCGGGGCGCTGGGCGCTGCTGGGTGGCGACGCCGCGGAAGGGCCGGACCGCGTCGAGCCGATTGCGCGCGCGCTGCTCGCACGCTACGGCGTGGTGTTCCGTTCGCTACTCGCGCGCGAATCGCGGCTGCCGCCGTGGCGCGAACTGGTAATGGTGTATCGAAGGCTCGAAGCGCGCGGCGAAATCCGCGGCGGCCGTTTCGTCACGGGCTTTGGCGGCGAGCAGTTTGCGGCGGCCGACGCGGTCGGGCGTCTTCGCGCGGTAAGAAAGCTCGAGCACACCGGCGCGCTCATTGCCTTGAGCGGCGCCGACCCGCTGAACCTCGTCGGCATACTGACGCCGGACGCACGCGTCTCCGCAATCGCGCGCAATCGGGTCTTGTTTCGCGATGGCGTGGCGATTGCCGCGCTCGAAGGCGGCGAGGTGCGGCGGCTTGCCGCATCCGAATTGAGCGACGATGCGCTGCGCACGGCGATGATGCGCCGTCTGGTCACGCCTAATCCACGGCCGTGGCTAAGGACGGAGACGCCGCGCGAGCGATTAATGCGCAGCCGCGCGGCCGCGAATACGGAGACTGCGTCGAAAGTGCATTGACGTGGTTAGGGCGGCGACCCCGGCTAAGAACCCCAGCGCTCGATGCGGTTGCCCTCGAGCCTCACGCGATCGCCGACCTGCAGGTCGGAAACGCCGTCTTTGCTCACGAGGCGGAAGTCGCCGTCGTCCATGCGCACCGTGTATTCGTAGCGCGTGCTGCTGATACGGTTCTGCCATTCGCGATTGCCGACCGAGCCCGCGAAGGCGTCGCCCTGTTTGCTGCCGGGGCCCATCGGGATATACAGCACCAGCCCGACCGGCGAATCGGGACCCAGTCCGGGCGTCTGTCCCTCGCGCTGTTGCTGGGTTTCGCGGATCGAATTGATGACGCCGCACTGCCGGCAGCGCATGACGACGCTGTCGGGCATGGAGGTGCTGCCCGCCGGTTGCGCCGGCGCCCCTTCCGGCAGGGCCGCGAGCGCGAGTAGCGCGGCGGCGACGTAGGCACGCGCCACGGCGCTTACTCCGGAACCTGCTGCAGATAGTAGAGCGCGGAGAGCAGCAGGCTCGGCTGCCCGAACTGGCCGAACCAGCGGTCGTAAATACCCGAGATCTCACCCGAGCGGAATACTTCGGCAAGCGCGCGATTGACCGCTATGCGGAAGCGCGCGTCGTCGCGCGGCAGTGCGAGCGCATAGGGCTCGACCGAAAAATCCTCGTCGGCGAGCCGCAGCGGCTTATTCGAGCGCAGCGACGTGAACGCGTTGAGCAGCAAGAAGCGGTCGGACGCAAACGCGTCCACGCGGCCCTCGGTCAGCATGGCGAAGCCCTGCTCGCGCGTGTCCACTCTGACGAGTTCCGCCTGCACTTTTTCCTTGGCGAGCGACGCCACGAGCGCTCTTTCGGTCGTCGTGCCGCGTATCACCGAAATGCGCTTGCCGCCCGCGTCGGTAATGCGCTTGATGCCCGAGTCGACTGTCGCCAGCAGGCTCGCGCCGTCGATGAACGTCATCAAGCTGAAGTCGACCAGCTGCTGGCGCGAGAACGACCAGCTCGTGGTGCCGCATTCGATATCGATGCGTCCGCCGCGCACGGCTTCGATGCGGTCGCCGAGGCCGAGCTCGACCCAAGTCGTCTTGAGCTGCGCGAGACCGAGTTCGCGCTGCACGCTGGCGGCGATGCGCTGGCACAGCTCGACCGAATAGCCTTGCGGCGATTTGTCTGTGCCCACGTACGAGAACGGCGCGGACGCCGCGAAATAGCCGAGCCGGATTTCACCGTTGGCCTTTATTTTGGCGAGCGTGTCGGCCGCGCCAGCGTGACCGGTGCATGCGAGCCCCGCGAGCACCATGATGACGGACGTGAATCTCATTGCGGAAATCTCCCTGTTCTGAACACGACCTGCGATGCGAGGTTACCGCAATTTTTGCCGGCGCGGGATTCTACGCGCGCGCCCAGCTATTATAATCGGCTCCGCCCGCCCGACCGTGATGACAACCCTAGCCGACAACGATTCGCCAGCCACCGTTCCGAGGATTTTCGCTGCGAGATCACGCCGCCGGCGTGAGTCAATGCGCTAGCCGTGTTCGCGCGACGTGCCTTCCTTCCACGAACAGTCCGCGCAGTATTCGAGACCCGGGCACCGGCCCTGCCGGCGCGGCAAACACTGGCCGCGGGTATCACGATGATGCAGAGCGCTGGCGAGCGCGGCGTAGCCGCTGCGCAACGCATTCGGGGTCGCCCAGCCGGGCAGATAATTAAAACGCCACATGATGAAATCCTTGCCGGTCATTGAACGTGCGTCCATTGTGCGCGGCCGGCGGGACGGCTCTTTGATCAGGATCAATGCGGCGTATCGAAGTCGTCTTGCCGATACAGAAAAACGTGAGCGCGCATGCGGTGCACGGGGGCTTGGATGCGAAATTCCCAGCATGCGAATATGTTAACGTATTGCTCCCGTTTCGATTTCCGCCAGGCATGAACCGATGAACCAGGAAATGCAACGCTTTGTCGCGAGCGATGGCTTGACGCTGCGCTACGTGATCGATGATTACACCGACCCGTGGCGCACGCCCGATACGCTGGTGATGGTCCACGCCGCGATGGGCAGCTCGCGCCGCTTCTACGCGTGGGTACCGCATCTCGCCCGCGACTATCGCG
>Ga0210380_10000493_pt1 | contig 17434 bp, 29 predicted proteins | sample PLM4_5_coexredo_FD_155476 | JGI IMG/M metagenome (GOLD analysis project Ga0210380, IMG submission 155476) | Groundwater sediment microbial communities from an aquifer in East River, Colorado, USA - PLM4_5_coex redo | ecosystem: Environmental > Terrestrial > Soil > Riparian zone | place: USA... | reverse complement strand
GATCTCGGCCGAGAACCAGCCCGAGGTTGTGCTGTCCACCGCGCTGCTGTCCATCGCCGTGGCCCATTTTCGACTTTCGCGCCGGCTGGATCTGCTCATTCAGCAGAACGCCGCCAAGCCCGCGCCTGCGGATTCTATAAAAAACACATAAAGCGCACGCGGGTTGGCTGGCAGTGGGCGCCGCGTGGCCCTGGTCGATAGTTGCCAGCCTTTAACGGCGCCCCGGGCCGGGTTCTGCGGGCCGGCCCGGGGCTAAAAACGGATTTTTATGAAAAAAGCCCTAAACCTCATCATCCTACTAACGGCGTGCCTGACTCTGGCCGCCACAGCTCAAACCTTCAAAGGCTTTCGGTATGCCAGCCAGCCAGGCGGCCCACCGTTGCCCATGAACCCAAGGCCGAACCTGCCCACCTACGAGGCCCCGGACGGCACGACCATCATTGACGATGTCTCCCCGGCCGGCCTGGTCATGGATTCCCTGCTCACCCTGGAAGACGATGGCCCGCCGCCTCCTGGTGGCGGCACCTACGGCACGAACACAGTTGAGCCCGAGGCTCCGTTTCGGTTGTTTTTTCGCGGGTTGGCCTGTCCTGGTGGGGCTAATCATCCATGTGGCCAGGGCTGGCCTTTTTTGTATGGTCTGCAAGACACCAACGGAGTGGACCGCTACCGCTGGCTCTTTTGGACGAATTGGATTGAGATGAATTTTGGTGAAGTGGTGTCCGTGGCCTACCTCAATGCGTGCACCAACCATACGCCGATCTGGCCTATCGGTGAGTTTCAGTTGATTGCGACTGAGGAGAACCCGCGGCTGACGAACTACATCACCTGGTTAATGCCGACCGGCTACAACGCCAGCTTGACTCAAGTGGGCCATGTGCCCACGAAGCAAGGCGTGATCAAGTTCGATAGCACGAACCAGGTTAATTCTTCGGTGTTTTGGCAGGTTTTCACGAATCCGTTTTGCTTGGTGATGACCAATAATAGTATCAACACCAATTACAATCCAAATTGGAATCCTCCCTGGGCAAAACTCCCGGAAAAACCGCCCTTTCTCCCTTTCAACACGTTCACCAATGGGCCGACGTTTCTTCAGTGGTTGCGGGCGCTGCTCAGTAGGGAGACGACGGAGTTAAGCCGAATAACCAAGATCGGCGATAACGGGACAGAAAATCGCCTCATTGGTTCAACCATCCCGTTTGCCGCTATCGGTGGCGGTGGCACTAATCCCACATGGACCATTCTGTCCAGCACCAATCTGGCATCCACCAACTGGACGGTGCTGGCCACCGGCATCGCACCCGATAATTGCGGTTTGTTCAGCTATTGCTGGACCAACTGGTCTTCGAACATGCCCCCGATGCAGTTCTACCGCCTGGCCCTCGAACCTCTTGAGTAATGGGAGATTTTTCCCTGCCCCCGGCTAATACCCTGATCGTCGGTATGACGGGCAGCGGGAAAACCACGTTCGCCATTCGCTACCTGCTCAACGTCCAGGCGACTTGCAGGTTTGTTTTCGACGACCTTGGCCGGTTCGCCACCCGGCTGAAGACTCGGCCCTGTTACACCGCGCTCGATCTGGAGACCGCCCTGGGCACGCGATGGGTGATATTCAACCCCCATCGCATGTTCCAGGGCGAGACCGAGAAGGCTTTCCGCTTCTTTTGCCAGTGGGTCTATGACGCCTCATGCCGCGGGCCGGGCAAAAAGCTGTGCGTTGTGGACGAATTGTGGCAATGGTGCTCCCCCCATGCCATCCCCAAGGAGCTGGCCCTGGTCTGCCAGACCGGCCGGGAGGAAAATCTGGAGCTGGTCAACTGCACCCAGCTTCCCCACCGGGTAAACGCCTCGATTATCGGCCAGAGCACGGAGCTGGTCTGCTTTCGCCTGGATGAACGGCTGGCCCTGGACTGCGTAGCCGGCTATGGAATTGACCGCCAGACCGCCTCCAACCTGCCCTTGGGCCATTACGTGGCCAGAAACCGTCTCTCCGGGGGAATGCTCAAAGGCCGCATGTGGTAGGGTAAAACCGGCGAAAAGGGACAAAATCGGGGGTAACGGCCGGGACTAATCGCGGAGCAATGTCCACGCATACTCAGGCCCCGGCAGCCTCAAAACCCCTCACTTGGGGACAGAAAACCCCGTTCGGGATCCTCCATAGCCATTTTCAGCGCTACAGGCCTCCAGCGCCGGATCCGGCGCCACGGTACCCAGCGCTCGATCTGACAGCGCCGGATCCGACAGTGCCAGCTCCGCTCGCCAGTCTTGGCGCTGTGCGATCGCGTGCATCAGGAAGGCGCGCTTCCTGGCCGGCATCGCCTCGAGGCGCGCCAGCCAGCGCGCTGCCAGGCGTTTCAGGCTCAGCCGCTCCCGGAAGGTCTTTCCCGCGTAGCGCCAGTCGTGCAGCTCGGCCGGCTCGGGGAAGTTGCACCAGAGGCTTTCCAGGACCGTGCGGCCCCTGGTGCGCGTGCGATAGGTTAGACAGCGCCAGCCCTGGAGAGCGGCGCCGTAAAGTTCGCAAGGGTAGTGACTGACCAGGACGCGGCACGGGAGCGCCTGCAGCATCGCCAGAAGCCGGCGATGGTCGACCGCGGTCATCTCGTGTTCGTAGTAGACGCGGCCTTTCCGGGTCTCCAGGAGATAAGGCGGGTCGCAATAGACGACCGCTCCAGGAGGCAGCGCCAGCTTTGGCACTGCCTCCTGGGCATCGCCCGCGATGGCGCGGACGCCGGCCTCAGCGCCGGCCGTGGCGAGCAGCGCCGGCGCTTTGTCGATTATGACGCTGTGAGCAGCTCGCCGCTTGCGCCAGAAGATCTGCCCCGAGCCAAAGAACGGCTCGACATAAACCTCATGCGGAGGCATCTGCCCGATGATCCGTTGGAACGTGCCGGCCTGGCCTTTGGAACCGGGATAGCTCATTTCCCCTCCTGTGACGCGGCCGGCATAACAACCAGCCGCCGTGACTCTCCGGATCGTGACCGCTCCAGGCGCTTGCGGCACGCCGGCGTTGCGGCCTGCTGCCGTGACGGGCCCTGGAGTGGCCGGCCGCAACCACAAACGCAAAGTCTAAGGCCCGTGACTCCTCGATCGCGGATCGCCGCCGCCACGGCCGCCGCCATCGGCACCGGCACGCCGTTTCCCACGGCCCGATATTTGGCCGTTCGTGACAGCCCAGGAAGATCAAACCACCGTGGAAGGCCCTGGAGCTCGCACATGTCCGCGAAGTTCGTTCTCCCGTCTCTGGCGAGCACGGTGGGAGCCAAGCGGCCGAAGTGTGACTGAGTGCGCCTCAAGATGACCAGGGGAACGCCATCGCGGCTGCCAAACTGGAATGATCGGTTGCGACTCTGCCGGCAGCCAAACTCCGCCGCGAACAGGTTGAACCTCTGCGTGACGTAGCCAGGCACTAGAACGTCGGGCACGCCTGGCACGTTTTCCATGAGCCACCAATCCGGCTCCGCCTCGGTGACTACACGGGCATACGCCTGTAGCATTTTGAGCCCGTGCCCCGTGGGAGGCCGACGCCGCGCCCGGCTGAAGTCCTGGCACGGTGGCCCGCCGATGATGCCGGAAAAGTGACCGGCCGGCGCATGGAAGTCTTCTATGCGCTGTCCAAAAACCGTGTCGGGTCCTCGAACCACACAGAAGCCGGACTGCTCAAAACCTCGATCAAGCAGCCCGGCTCCGGGGAAGAGTGACAGGACCAGGTGTGACGCCGCGCGCGTGACCGCGCTGCGCGACTCACCAGGGTGACTGACCAGGCTGTGTGACGCATCGAGGATGGTCTGTGACTCAACCAGGCTCATAGGGCAAACTTGAGCTGGTTAACTTCGCGGCGCTCCCGTCGCCTGGCCTGGCGGCCGTCAGCGTCATGCCCGTTGTGGCACTTCTGACAGAGGGCAGCCAGGTTGAAAAGGCTGCACGCCTCTGGTCTTTCGTCAAAGACGTGCGCCGTTGTCAGGACCACTGTGGATCCGGTCACTGGATGCGGCTGGCCATGCTTTGCCCCGCACCATTCGCACCGGCCCTTGGCACGAACAAACCGAACGAAGTAGGACCGCAAAGCCCAGTCTTTCGGATAACGGCCGCGATTCTCAGGGCGGATAGGCATATCACTCCGTAGGTTCCTTCAGCTTCAGTTTCCCCGTGCCGGCCCGCATGAGCAGTGAGCGCAAGTAGCCGTCCTCGCCGATGGCCCGCCAGCAGGTGCTCTCCCCTGCCCCGCTTGACTTGGCCAGTTTCCTGACCAGGTCGCCGCTCTTGAGCTCGTCGGTCTTGTCGAACGCGGCCCGCAGGTGGTCCTCGGTGATTTTCTCGCGGTCGTCATCAGTACGCCCGAACTCCTTCGGGTTGGTCTTGTCGTCGTGCTCAAAGAACGTGCCGAACTTCCGTTTCCAGACGGTGGCCGGATACATCTCGCCGTTGTTGAGCTTGGGGCAGCACCAGTAGACGCGCGGGTCCTCGGGGTCATCCGTCCAGGGCAGCAGCACGTAGACGCATCTGGCGGTATTGGGCAGCGCCACGGAGCCGCTTACCATGAACACCAGGCCGCGCCCTTTGCGCACGTCTTCCGGCCGCGGCTTCTTCGTGTGCGCCACGATCAGGAGTCCTGGGCAATCCTCGCCGGCCGGGAAACAGCTACGGATCTCCGCGAGCTTGTCCACCACTTCCTTGGCCGCGTCCTCGGTCGCCACCTGGCTCCAGGGATCCAGCACGACCAGGTCCGGCTTGATTTTAAGGATTTCATCACGGACGGCCGCGCGGAACTCGGGCCGGTGAAACGGCAGGCCTCCTTCCGGTGGATCCGAAATGAAGATGTGTTCATCCAGGTTGAGCTCCGGGTGATTGCGCTTGAGCGCCTCCACTTCTTTCTTGATGCGCCGGGCTCCGTTCTCCGCCTGGAGCACCAGCACCTTGAACTTGCGATGGATCTTGCGGCCCATCCACAGGCCCGAGCCGCGCGCCGCCGCCAGCACCAGGCTGGTCACCGCAAGCGACTTGCCCGAGCTGCCCGGCCCGGCCAGGACCGTGACGCCTTCATAGCCCATGCAGATTTCATTGTCTCCCACGAGCTGCATGTGCTGCGGTGGTTCGTATTTGCTGATGCTCTCGGCCGTCCAGATCGTGAGCGCCTTGCGTTCCTTGTCCGGCAGGCCCAGCCGGGTGACCGTGTCCAGATCCGCCTGGATGCCGAGCAGCAGGTCTTGAACGTCGCTTTCCTTGTCGCCAATGCGCGCAATGGAGCCGTGGCAGACTTCCATCAGTTTGCGGAGCGCGTGCTTCTCCCGGAGAATCGAGAGGTAGTAGGGAACGTTCTCGCGCGAGGGCGCCTTGTCTGGCAGCTCCGAGACGTAGTCAATCCCGCCGAGCAGCTTCAGGACCTTCCGTTCCTTCGCGCGGCTGAAAACGAACGGCAGGTCGATCAGCTCCTTTTTGCCGTGCATCTCCTTCAGGAGCGAGAACAGCTCCATGTGTCGCAGATCGTGAAACAGTTCGGCGGGTTTATTGGCCAGAGGCGCGAGCGTCTCAGGCCATTGCAGGAAGCATCCCAACAGGCCTTGCTCAGCTTCCAACGAGTGAGGAGGCGCGGAGCGGCCGTTAATTTTTTGCATTGCGTTGGCGCCTCAGTTCGTAGCGTTCAATGTCGATGGGGCGCCAGTAGGGGAAGCGACAGCCCGGCAGGTAAATCGGCTTGGGCAGTTTCCCATTGCGCCGCCAGTTGTCGATGGTGATGAGCGTGCGGCAGAAGCGCTGGGCCAGATCCTTGCGGGTCAGCAGCGGCTTCGCCATGAGCAAGTCAACCAGGGCTCGCAACGTCATTGCTTGCCTCCCTTTTCGTCCTTGATGACGCGCACGAGCGGCTTGGGGCCTTGCGTTAGAAAGGTCGCCGAGGGCTGGCAGACTTCCTCCAGGATGCGGGCGAACTCTTTGTCGTTATACAGCCAGCGCGTGGTATCGGCTGACTCAAACTCGATGATGAAACGTTTTTTTGTCATGGTCTAAGGGTCAATTTTTAGGGGCTTGCTGGTCGAAGACAGGGGGATTCCAGCTAATCCGTGGAGACTCGCAAAACAGGCAGTGTGCTACCCGGCCGTGGTCATCTTCAATGCGCTCCGTGACCTTCTGACAGGAGAGGCAAAACCAGAACCCGGACACAGCCAGGTCAACCAGGTTCAGGTCAAACGAGAGGCGCTTGGGTTTCATGGTCTTTGCTTCTGGGCATCAACCATGCTGATTGGAATGTCTGGGCCGTCTGGAAAGTGTGTCCAGTAGAGCGGGACAAATGAAGCGCCGTTAATCTGCCAGCGGTATCCGTCGTAATGCGCAAGCATTGAGTCTAGAGTGCCGTCTTCGTTTGGAACGGACACAATTACCGTTATTCCAGGCCGTGGAAAATAGTGTTTGCAATCCAGCCAGGTGATGGTTTCGGTTTTCATCGCGTCAAGGCCTCCCGTGCCGCGGTGTAGGCGTTGTCCGAATCGCAAATGTGGCCGATCTGGTCCAGAAAGCCGCGATGCCAGGCGGCCCGGTTCGGCGGCGTGGCGCCCTCCGGGGCGCGGTTCAGCTTCCCCAGGTAGCCGGCCTTCCAGCCGTCAATGTAGTGGTCTGCCGGCGTCACCAGGATGGACGGGGCCGCGATCTCAGCCGGAATGCGCCCGTTCGGTTTCATCGGGTTCATGCGTATTTGCGGCACGGCAGGCCCGCGATGCTCAGGGTTTTGGGGAGCTTTTCTGCCGGCGTGCCGATGAGATACCAGCCGTCTTCAAATCCTGACGAGCAAAGCTCGATGCGCACGTCGATCCAAGTGCCATTCACCTGCACCTGGAAGCAATCACCGCAGTGCAGCCCATAGTCGCCGATGTGCCAGCGGCCGTCTTTGGTGTCGAACCATAGGTAGTGAATTCTACTCACTTCCGGCCCCCTTTCCGGCGCTCGGTTCGCAGCTCGGCCATGCTGGGGACGTGGGCTTGCTTCACATGTTCAGGCGCAGCCACTTCAGGTTCATAGCCCAACCCTCTCAGGATGCGCTCAGCCGCATCTTCTGGGTAGCGTTGGGGGCGTTGGCGAATGCCCACAGCCTCAATGCCAAACTGCTTTAAGTAGCGCCGGGCTTGAATTTCGGAGCAAGTCTTGTGGACGCGGATGGCTAGTAGGATTTGATTTAACGTAACTGTTTTCATTTTTGCCTTTCTTGACACGTTTCGCTCGGCTTCTGCCATGCTAGACTTAGTCAGATTGACTACTACTAGTCAATCTTAGCCTATATAGTCAATTCCTTTCTTTTACTACATTCCCTACTCTCGTCGTCAAACCTCCTATGGAATCGACTAAGCCAAGGCAAATCCGGGTCTATCTGCGAGAGCAGGAAATGGAAATGTTGAATGAATTGGTGGACATAACCGGCATGAAAGACACAGCACTGTTGACGCTGCTGGCAACCGCCGCGCTGAAGGCAGCAAAGGAAGCTGACTACCGTGTGCCGCTGGCTTTGAAGTTCACACTTGCGGAGGCTGAAGCAAAAAAAGCAGGCCCGGCGCCTAGCCGGACCTCCATCTCCAAGTTGAGCAGGTCTCCATGAAAAGACCAAACTTCACCAAGCTTACATACAGCAAACGAGGCAGACGGCATTTCCTCGATGCTACCGCAGATGGGTGGCAGTGCGTCTGGGGCAGCCATGACGGCATTCTACTGCCGGATCACTGGATAAAGTTCTTGAGGCTAAGGAGCGATGGCTCTGTTGTTCGGCGGGCGAAGACCCTTCGTATAATGACCGCCTCAGAAATCCTGGATGAAAGGCATTTGCTCGATCCAGAGCAGAAAGAAACGCCCGCATACCATGCCCTAAACAGCACCAAATGCGACGGCGTGTGGATTGATCCAAAGGGAAGATTGATCGCGGAGGTTACCTATGAAATCGACTGAAGATCAGCCTCCTGAAAATGAGGTTCCAGGGCGGCCTTCAAATCCTGTCGCTCCGACCATCTCCACCAACACCTTAGACATGACAACTCCGCCTACGCTGCCTCTGAACCTGTCTCCGCAGGCCTGGCAGGCGCTTTCCCAGATCGCAGCCGGCCTGCAATCGCTCTGCGCGGCGGTGCTGCAACAGCAGCCCATAGAATCAGGCCTCCAGGCCGCTCCCCAGCTTTACGTTGTCCGTCCACCATCACCAGGGCCGGCGCTGACTCCTGGCAGATCCGCGGTTGAGCCTTACACTGTCACTCAAACCATCTCTGACTTTCTGAGGGCCAAGGCCCGGGCCGGCCGGTCTGATCGCTACCTGCGCCAGCTCCGGGTCTCCCTGGGGAAGTTCCGCGACGGCCGCGCCCTGGTGCCAGTGGCCGCGGTGACTATCGGCGATGTCGAGGAATGGCTCTACGCCCAGAACTGGCGGCCCAAGACCAAGCGGGGGTATCTCAAGGACGTGGTCACGCTGCTGAACTTTGCCAAGCGCCGCGGCCTGGTCGCCCAGAACGTGGCCGACGCCGTCGAGCTGCCAGTCCTGGAGGATAACGCGCCCGAGATCCACACGCCCGAGCAGGTGGCCAAAGTACTCGAGGCGGCCCGCGGGGAGGATCCGAACCTGTGCCGATGCCTGGCGATAAAGTATTTCGCCGGGCTGCGAACCTCAGAGGCCACGGCCCTGGCTGAACACGAGATCAAGACTGAGCAGGGATTGATAGAGGTCGCGGCGCACAAGGCCAAGACCAGGTCGCGCCGTCTGGTGACGATTCAGCCGAACTTGCGGGCCTGGCTGGATCTGGGCGGGAAGCTGCCGCTAACGTGCGTTAACAATCGCATGAGATATTTTTCAGCCGCGATCCGTAAGGATCACCAGATAGAAACGCCCCACAACGTGGCGCGGCATTCGTTCATCTCTTACCACCTGGAGCAATTCGCCAACGCCGGGAAGACGGCCAAGGAAGCGGGAAACAGCGAAGCCATGGTGTATGCCCACTATCGCGCCCTGGTGACGCCGACCGCCGCCGCGGCCTACTGGCAGATCCGGCCGGCGTGAGTGTGACCGGACCAGGCGTGACTGACCAGGTGTGTGATTCTCCAGGAGTCCAGACGCCTGCAGTAGCGCCGGCGCTGGCGTCGAGGACCGGCGCTCAACGCCATTTTCGGGGGGTGTAATCTATCGCGGCACGTCTCCAGGATGCAGCCTGGACGATTTTAGGAGGCGATTTTTACAGGAAAAGCCAGCACAGGAGCAAAAACCACAAAAACCCGATGCCGAGCAGGGCGGCCAGTTCGGCCAGGTATTCGAGGGCCGGCTTCAACCGCGGCGGGCCTTGTTGGTGGGCTTGCTCAGAGCGGGCTTGGTCCGGGAGCTGTCGTCCACCACGGTCATGGGCCGCGCGAAGCGCAGGTTCATGCCGGCCGTCTCGCCATTGACCAGGTTCCCCGCGGCATCATAGAACCAACCGACGCCGGGTTCTCGGGCCGGCAGCGGAGCGGTGGCCGCTTTTTTGCGGAGAGACCACCAGGCATACGCGGCCAGCGCGATAGCCAGCCAGGCAAAGGGCGGAATTTTCTTCATGTCGTGGGCTTTCGTTCCTGGATCAGCCGGGCCAGCTCGGCCGCTACCATGCGGGCGCTTTGGTTATCCACCACTTGCGACAGCATGCCGCTCACTTGCTCCAGGACTCCGGTGGCGGCCTGGTGCTCGATCATCCAGGATTTGAACTTGGCGTCCAGCTCGGCGCCTTGCGGCGTGGTCTTGAGCACATTGCGGCCGGTCTCGATGATCTGGGCGAGGACCGCCGCGGAGAGTTCGGCGTTCGTGGCGCGCGTCGAGTTCTGCCGGTTGCGATACGCGGCCCAGCCGGCGAACAGGCCAGCTACCAGGGTGCCCACCAGGCCGCCTACGCCAAACGGATCGCCAATGGCCTTGCCAATGCCGGCGATGGCGGCCGCGTTGGTGTTGGGCGTGTAGGTGTGCGCGGCGACAAGGTTGGTTTGGGTGACAACGTTGGTCTCCCAGATTGGGACCGACTCGTAGTTGGTGACCAGGACGGGCACGACCTTTTGCGAGACCACGTCAATGACGTTGGTGAAGGTGACGTGCGCCACGTTAGTCCGTTCGACTTCAATGTAGTTAGTGACCACGACCACGCGCGGCACGTAGTTGGTGTTGATGTCGAAAAACTTTTGTTCAAACGCGGTGGGCGTCGTGGAGGCGCAGCCGGTCAACGCGATGATAACCAGGGCGAAGAGAATCAGGTTCGAGAGCCAGAGGGAGGATCGGAGCGTTTTCATAGGTCGTCAGGGACGGGCGTGAGCGCGGCCCGGCAGTGCGGGCAGTGGCTCATCATCACTTTGAGCTTGGTGCGGAGGCTGAACAGCTCGCGCACGATCCAGGCTTGAAACAAAATGACGACGCCCAACAGGGTGTTGATGGTGGATATTTCAAGGTTCACAGCGATGCGACTTTGCGGCGCACAAGAATGCCGCCGCCGAGGTAGAAAAACAGAAAGCCCGCGGCGAGCAGCCATGCCCACCAGGGAACATTCTTGAGAATCCCGCCCAGGAGTGTGCCAAGGCCATCGCCCACGGAGCCCACGACCTGGCCGGGAAATTTGAGAACGTTGTTGAGCCCTTCCATCGCGCCTTCTCCCGCGCCCTGCCAGGCCGCGGCGTTCTGGTCTTCGAGTGGCTCGTTGACGGTGTAGCGCGAGGCCAGGTCATCGCTGAGCGTGCCGGCCGCGAGGCGTTGCTGCCGCCGTTGCTCCAAGAGATCCTGCTGGCGCTGGTAGTTCGCCGCCTGTTCATCGGCGGTCTGCGCGCTGTCAGGAAGAAAGATGTCGCTCCAGGACATGTTACTGGTAGGTGACGTTGACCGGGCCGACGATCCAGCGCTTGGTTGTGCCGGCGTTGGTGGTGGCGCTCATGCGCAACTGAAACCATTTCACGGTATTGGTGGCCAGGCAGGGCACACTGAAAGACACCTTTTGCGGGCCATCGGGCGTGACGGTGATATGCCTGGCCTGGTCCGGGTAGACAAATTGGCTGTAGCTGGTGACAAAGGGTTGCTGGTGCGAGTGCCACACATCGAAATAATTGGTCCACGCCAGGCCGGGGGCCGCATTGGTGCAATAAAACCACATGGTTCCGCTGATGTTGGTCACCCAGTCGGGCACGTAAAAGCCAACCGTGGCGTAGCCGTCATCGCTCGCATCAATGATGCCGTCCACAAGCTGGTGCGTGGGAGTGGCCTGGTAGGCTCCCAAAATGCGGGTCATGGTGGTGGAAAGCGTCCAATCACTCGGCCTGATCGTCTCATTCTGCCCAACCCTCGTGGTGTAGGGCGTCAACTTGAACAGCTCCGCCGCGCGAAAGCGAACATCGGCGGCCAGGTAGTTGGTGGCCAGGAAAACCCGGTTCGACCAGATATCGGTCACTTGCATTACCGTGTTGCTCGGGATGCCTAGGGTTTTCCAGTCGCAAACGATGTTGGTAACCGTAGGGCTGGCGCCGGTTTGCAGGTTCCAGAGCGCCACGGCCTTGGTTTGACTGCTGGCGCTGCCCAGCGGCCGGACCATAACAACCTTGTTTGTGTAGCCAGCGTTGGTGGTCACCGTCGAGCCGATCACGGCGCCATCCATGGCGATATCGAGCACAGCGCGATTGGTCTGAATCCAGTTTGCCTTTGGCTGGCTGGCCGGGTCCGCGCTGATCTGGTAAATCCGCGGCATGCAAAGCATGGTGTAAACGGTGGCCTGAGCGCGGCTCAACTCGAAGTCGATACCATCCCCGGTGCCGTCCGCCTGGTTGCCTGGAAGAATGTCGCCCGAGGGATAAAACCCGGGCCGCACAAACGGTTGCATGGGGATCGCAAAAGAAGCGTGTTTGACCAGGTGAAGCCAATAGTCGTTTGTGCTGTAGCCGGTCCAGTCCGGGGAAAACGGCGTCCGGGGTTCGTTAATCAGCATGTTCCAGCCGTTGAATCCTTGCTGGTAATCCACAGTGCCATGAACGTAGAGCGGCCGGCCGGTGGCTTCCCAGCCATTGATGAACCGGGTAAAGCCCGCCTGGACATTCGTCGCGTCGAGTTGTGCGTCGAGCTTCACGTAGTCGATGCCCCACGAGGACCAGAGCCGCGCATCTTGCTCATAGTGGCCAAAACTACCAGGAGCCGGCAGTCGCGGCCCAGCGCCGTCGATGTCGGCCGCGCAAGTCGGGTCGATTTCGGTGTAGACGCCAAAGCGAAAGCCAAGGCCGTGCATCCACCGAATCATGTTGGTGAAGCCGGACCAGCCCCCGTTGCCATCAAAGCGGAACTGGGCCGGATCGTGCCAGAGCTCGCCGTTGGCCAGGCGGTTGGTGTTCTGCCAGGTGTCATCGAAGCACACCAGGTTGTAGTAGTCCGCCACGCCCTGGCTGATCGCCCAATTGATGCGATTGGTCGCCCAGGCCACTTTATTGGTGGCGTCCTGGTAGGTGTTGGGCGGATACATCGTGGTCACATTTTGATACCACGTGTTCCAGCCGCCGAAAGGTCTGTTCCATCCGTAGTGTCGCGCGTAGGGCACGTGCAGCGCCGTGGGCTGTTGGTTGCTCGTGATGATGCCGTTTTGGTTCGTGTCCGCGATGTTCAGTGACGCGGTGAGGTTGCTGGCCGCCGTGGTGCGGGAGGTCCAGGCCGCTCCCACTTTGACGTTCACCAGGACTTCGTCAGCCGCTTTGACGGGTATGTTGGTCTTGGTAACATCGGAGAGTTTCAGATCCGCGCACCAGGCCGAGAGCGAGGCCGCGATTAAAATGCCAACTGAGAAAAGTTTTTTCATTTAATCCAGCGTTATATAGTTACCGTCCTCGGTCATCAGCCGGTTTCCGTTTTCATCGGTCAAAAAAGTTTTCTGGTCCGTCTCGGCAAATGGCCCGTTGCCGCTCCACACGGCCGCGGTGGGCTGGCACTGGATATTTATTCCGGTGATGCCGATCACAAGTAGTAGATCTCCGTGATGGGCACAAAGCCGGCCGCAAGTCCCGAGTCGTTGCGTATGCGAAGGGTGGCGTTGGTGGGCAACGCTAACGCGGTGTTGGGCGGAATAAGCCCGCAAGTGACCCCGGCCGGGCTCTGGACCTTCAGTGTCAGGTTGGCCGTGGGGTTGAAGATCACTATCAGCTTTCGCTGTTTCCCGTTGTTGACGCCGACGATGTCCAACCACTGGCCGGTAGGCAGGTCCAGGTAGGTTGGAACCAGATAGGTGGGCGCGTCCTTGGTCGTGTTGGAGACCGAGGCCGAGAGCGCCGTTTCCGGCTGAAAGGCTTCGTCGCCGACATAGAACGTCACTTCGATGGGGATGGCGCTCGCGTTGTAAAACAGGATACGCCGGAACCGCTGGCCGTTCGGATTGCCGAACTGGCGGCCGGTGGACATGTTCACCGGGGACTGGCTGTCAGGCACGACCACAAATTCAGCCGTGGCCTGGACGCAGGCGAACACGCGGCCGGAAGAGCTGGAAATTGAGGTTCCCGATTTCGCGCCTACCGCGGCCGGGATGGTGATGGTCTCGTAGTTTTGGGCCATGGTTACTTTCGGAGCCAGGCTACCAGGCCCAGCAGGGCCAGCACGCCCAGGACAATGTAGAGGATGGTTTTGTTCTGGCCGGACTCGCCGGCCGTCAGCTTGCTTTCGCTCAGGCTGGACAGGCTCGACAGCACATTCGAAAGCATGCTGTTGGTGCTCGCCGCCTGCTGACTCACCACGTCTTTGACGGCATCGCCAAAGCTGATGTTGCTGTTTTCCATCGCCGATAGCGCGTTGGAGAGGACCTCCGGGTCCGCCGTGGTGACTTGCACCGGGCTGTTCTTGCCCGCGCTGTAGATCTGGAGACCGGTCACCAGGTTGGAGCCGCCGCTCACGCCGAGCGAGTTGGGGTTGACGACCTGGCCGCCGTTGCTGGCGATCTGCGCCTCATCGGTGGCGGTGGTCGTGACGCGGTTGTCGGTGGCGCGGCTGGAAGAGATTCCTAAAGGCATAGGCTACTTCTTTCTGAGGACCAGCCAGGCGATGACGCCGAGGACCGCCACACCTCCCAGAATATACCAAAAGGTGTTATTGGCCCGCGCGCCGCCGCCGATGCCGGACAGCACAATATCACCCGCGCCGGCGCTGGCACCGGAGCTGGCCGAGGCGGACATTCCCACCTCTAGGTTCATCGGGGTCATACGATTATTTGCGGGCCAGGGTGAGCACCAGGACGAAGGCCGCCAGAGCCAGGGCGCCGCCCACAGCCCAGGTGACCCACTCGGGAGTGAGACCACCGTCACGGCCGCGGGAGAAGTTTACGGAGGTGCTGGCGGTGCTGGAGCCGAACTCCTTATCGCCGCCACTGCCGCCGCCCATGCCGCCCAGCATGCTGGTGAAGTCCATGGCGGATTATTTCCGGCTGAACATGAACAGCGCGCCGATGACGACCAGGCCGCCAATGATCCAGGGCAGGAACTTGCCGATTCCAGAATCCGCGGCGGGCGTGGTGACGTTGACGACGGGTGCGGTCGTGTTCGGTTTGTTGTTTCCGGTGACGTTGTTGTAGATCTGCGAACCCTGGTTCGCGTAGTTGGCAATGTCACCGAGGACCGAGTTGAGAGATTTTGGCATACGTAGTTGGAGGCCGGCCGCGTGCGGTTAAGGGGGTGGTTTCCTGCGCACGCGGCCGGGGGTTGGTGGTAGGGGACGTTACTTCGCGGGCGCTTCCGGCTCCGGGTCCGTGGGTTTCGCTTCGCCTTCGGCCGCGGGCTTGGCCTTGCTGGTCTTCTTCGAGGCGCGGGCCTCGATGTCTTCCAGCCGGGCTTTGGCCGCTCGGACGTTGGTTTGCGATACCGTGGGGCTGTCCTGGAGCGCCGCCACAATCAGTTTCATCGCCTCAATCATAATGATGAGTCAGGTTGCTGGTGTGGTCGCCGGTTATTCCGCCAGGCCGAAGCGCTGGATGATCGCGCGGCAAGAGCCGTTGGCCGCCGCAAGGTATTCCAGGTCGAGCACCAGGGACGGGTAGGAGGCAGCCGGGAGGCCGCTTTCCAAAAGGCCGTCGCCATCGAAGGCGATGTCGAGCCGGCCCGCGGTGGCAGGTTCCGCCGCCATGCCGGCCGTCATCTCCGCGTAGTGCTGGAGATCCGCGCCGATTTGCTGGCGGTAAAGGTCCACGAGTTCGACGCCGCCGCCCTTGATCTTCACGCGGCTGATGGAACTGGCCGCGGCCGGGTCCCAGATCGAGATCTGCGTGATGATGTCCTTGCGCTCGATGGCGCTCGGGTGCGAGTTGCGCGAGCCCACGGCCGGGAGGTCCGTTCGGATCCACTTCTCGATGTATTGCGGCTTGCCACCGTTGGTGACGTTGTCGAACACGTAAAACGCGTTCAGCACCGGGTTGGCCACGCCGGCCTTGATGACCGCTTCCAGGCGGAGCGAGTTCATCCAGTCAGTGGTCCACGCCGATCCTTCCTGATCGCGGGCGAGCTTGGCCCACGGCTTATAGAAGTAGATCGGCAGGTAGGTCCGGTCCGCGCCCACCGCGGCCACGTTCACGACGCGCGCGGCATACTGCGCCCCGTTGGCAGCGTTGAGCTCGTTGAGCTCCAGCGCCGTCATGGTGCGTTGGACGTTGTCATTCACCTTCAGGTAAATATCGTCGAGGATATTGTCGTAGGTGAGATCGGCACCGCTCCCGATTTCCAGGATGACTGCCAGGAGCCGGTTGCCGAGCGGAATGTTGCAGAAGGCTTTCTTGCCGGCCACAACGTTCTCGAAGGTCAGTTGTTGTTTGAACTTCATAGGTTCGTTTGGTTGGGGTGACTGTGACGCACCAGGCGATTGCTGGCTCGATTACTGGCCGATGACCACGCTGCGCACTTTGCCAACGCGGAAGATGACGGCGATAGTAATGGCAGCAACGGCGGCGATCACCAGGTAGGGTTTGAACTTTTTCATGTGGGGAAAACAGCGCCGCGGAGATTTTGCTGCGGTCACTGTCATTTGATCCGTGTGGCCCTTCTGGCTCGCCAGACCGTCCACGGTCTCGCTTCGAGCGGTCCAGGCCTCTGGACTACGGCCATGAGAATACCTCAGTGTTTTGCGGCCTCATATGCACTGCGTGCAATAAAAACGGGCCTTTTCTCGCACTCTCTCTCACTCTCACACCCCTTACGCGCGCCCGCGCGCGCTCGCGCCCGCGCATAGGGGGTAGTGAGAGAGAGAGAGTAATTGTCCTTCTCTCTCACTCACACTCATTCCAGCCAATAGAATCAGGCATTTCTCATTTCTCTCACACCCTCTCTCAATAACCTCAGATAGAACGGGACACTCTCACATGTCCCACCCCACTCACCGGGACGGCAGGGACAAAACCGCGTTTTGCCGAATTTATGCACGCTGCCGATATGCCGTCCCGGCGTTTCCGGTAATGCTTAGCGAAACGCATGGAACCTTCTGAAAATCCTTCTCCGGAACCCGTCACTGATCCTGTTCCGCCTCCTTCTCCCACCCCAGCAGCGCCGCCCCCGGCCGCCGCGGTCGTCGCCAAAGGCACGCGCACCGAGCGCGAAGTCGAGCTTGAAACCGAGCTGAGCAAGGAACGCGAGACGCGCAAGGCCAGAGAAATCCGTCTCAGCGAGCTCGAAGACGAAAATCACCGCCTGAAGACTCCGCCCACGCCACAGCCAGCGCCGCCTCCCAAGTCCAAAGGCATGTGGGACGAATTTTTCGGGGAGGATTAATGTCATGGCTGACCCGTTACCGACATCGGCGGCAGGAACGCCGCCTCCTATCCCAGTGGCGAGCGCAAAGCCGCCAGGAGACGCTAATCCAACTGCCGCTCACGCTGCTACTGTGGCAACAGTCCAGAAGTTTGGCGGACTCCCTGGAGGCCGGCCGCGCAAAGACGGCTTCCTACCTGGCAGCCCCGAGGCTATCGCCGCCGATAGAGAGAAGGAGCGACTGCGGAAAGATCGCTATCGCGCCCGCGTGGCGGCGCAAAACCCTCCAGTTTTACCAACAGCGCTGCCGGCCGGCCCTGGTGCGGTTCTCCCGCCGAGTCCTGATCCGGCTGGCCTGCCTCCTGTTGACGGCTCTGCGCCTGTCCCGTGGGATCCGACCGCGCTAAGGCCGCTTTTCGAGGAGCTGGTGCCCCAGGCCGAGGCCGAGCTGGTCGCCATGACCACCCGGAAGGCCGTCAAAGCCAGCCTGCCCACCTCGCTCCTGAAGGAAATCGAGCGGGATGCGCGCTGGAGCAACACGGCCAAGACAGCGCTGACGGTCTCCGCGCCCCAGGTCGCCGCCAAATGGCTCAACAAGGCCGGGATCTCGGCCGAGAACCAGCCCGAGGTTGTGCTGTCCACCGCGCTGCTGTCCATCGCCGTGGCCCATTTTCGACTTTCGCGCCGGCTGGATCTGCTCATTCAGCAGAACGCCGCCAAGCCCGCGCCT
>Ga0210380_10000491_pt1 | contig 17446 bp, 33 predicted proteins | sample PLM4_5_coexredo_FD_155476 | JGI IMG/M metagenome (GOLD analysis project Ga0210380, IMG submission 155476) | Groundwater sediment microbial communities from an aquifer in East River, Colorado, USA - PLM4_5_coex redo | ecosystem: Environmental > Terrestrial > Soil > Riparian zone | place: USA... | reverse complement strand
AAGTGCCCCGCGAGCTCGTGATCGGGGAGACCTGGATCGCACTCGCCCACCCCGCGGCGGTCCGCAGCGAGTGCGAGCACGGGCGGCTCACCGGGATGCCCTGCGACCAGTGCGAGAGCGGGTTCTGCGACGCGCCCATGCGGGGCGGAGTCGTGACCTTCTTCCGCCCCACGGCCATCGAGTACATCGTGAAGGGCACGGAGACCGAGGAGGAGCTGGACGCCCTGGAGGCCCGCGGGTTCGCGCTCGTGAAGGTGGAGCGCGCCGGCGAGCCCAACGGGCTGGACGGCATGGACGACGACGAGCTGGATTCCATTCTGGACGAGGACGAGTAGAGATTCCCCCCTCAGCCCGCCGGGTCCAAGGGGCCCCTCCCCAGGCTCGGCGGGCACCCCCTATAGACCGTTTCCACGTGAAAACGGAGAGGAGAACGAGCATGACGACGACAGAGAACGACGCGCCAGAGATCATCGAGGGTGAGGCCGAGGAGGTCACGCCGGCGGAGATCGAGGAGGGAGCGGCGGCACTCCCGCCGGCGGTGCGCGAGGAGATCGCGGCTGTCGAGCAGGAGCGCCACCTACCCGCGCCCACGGGCACGGTGCTCCCGAGCCCGCGCGAGTGGGAGGCCACGCTGGCAGTGGCGACGAAGATCGCCGCCACCCCGTTCGTGCCCGAGAGCTATCGCGGGCAGCCCGAGGCCGTGGTAGCCGCGATCCTGACCGGACGCGAGCTGGGCATCGGGCCCATGCAGGCCCTCCGCGAAATCCATATGATCGACGGCCGGGCGACCTTCTCCGCGACGCTCATGCTCGCGAAGCTGCGCGCCGGCGGCGTCGAGATCACCGAGAGCAAGCTGGACGACGACCGCGCCTGGATTCAGGCCCGCCGGCGGGACACGGGCGAGGTCGCGGAGGTCGAGTGGCGCTACGAAGAGGCCACGAAGATCATGCGCAAGGGCAAGGCGCTCAGCGAGGGCGCGAACTGGAAGAACTACCGCCAGGACATGCTCTGGGCGCGGTGCGTGGGACGGCTCGCCCGGCGTCTGGGAAGCGACCTGCTGGGCGGCCTGGTCTATTCGTCCGAGGAGGTCGAGGAGTGGGACGACTCGGACGCTCAGTATGGCGGAGCCGGGCCCGCGCCAGGCGGCGGCTACTTCGATCCGGGCCGCGACCTGCTGGGCACGGCGATCCGCGGGCAGGACGCCCCCCAGCGTCTCCGCGAGCGCATGGACGCGATCAATCCGGCCATCGACTGGACGAGCGTGATCGTCAGCGCGACGGAGCACGTCTGGAACCGGTCGCGCGCCGAGCTGAGCCCGGAGGAGGTCACGGAGTTCTGGCGCCGGCTGAGCAACACCGTCGCGTTCATCGACAGTCACAGCGACCAGGGAGGCGGCGACTTCCCGCCCGTGCCGGACGAGGAGATCGCCAAGGGGTTCGCGTACGGGTTCGGTTACGACCCCGAGCTGCCGCTGCCCGAGGCGCCGCCGGACGAGCCCGAGGGTGCCGAGGAGGCGCTGTCCACGCTCAGCGAGGCCGACCAAGAGATCGGCTTCCCCGAAAAGGAGGAGGAGTGAGCGCCAAGACCAGGATCAGGCTGAACGAGCGTCAGCGCGAGATCGTGCGCGCCGTCGAGGAGGGCCTGAGCTACGAGGAGATCGCGGAGCGGCTGGGCATCGGCACGGCGACGCTCAAAAAGCACACCCGCCGGCTGTGCAAGATGTTCGACTGCCCTCTGCACGAGGTACCCGAGAGGGTGCGGGCTCGTGGCTGAGGCCAGACGCGAAACGGGAGCCCGCAGGGGCTCCCGTTCGCGCCATGAACGAACCATCCGAACGCGGGTCAGCCTAGCAAGGCGGCACGGATGAGCTTCCAGCTCATGGCCTGGGCAGCCGAGCAGACGACCGGGAGCCCGACGCGCAAGGCCGTGCTGCTGGCGCTCGCGAACCGCGCGAATCACGACACTCTCGCGTGTCATCCAAGCGTCGAGCGGATCTGTGAGGAGACGGAGTACGGGCGAACAGCGGTGAAGGACGCACTCCGTGAACTTTCCGAATCCGGGCTCGTGAAGCGCGTCCGCCGGCGACGCTCGGACGGCAGCCTCGGCACGTACAGCTACGAGTTCCCCATGTACGAAAAGCCGCCACGCGGCCAACCACGGGCGGGAGACGGCCCTAGCGGAGAAGAATCCCCGCAAACGACCACAGGCACGAGGCGACCCGCTGAACCAGGAAAGACCTTAGATCAAGAGCAAACCCCTGAACCGGGAACACACGTCGCGCGCGTGGGAGCCGTAGACGGTCGAGTCGCGACCCTCCGAGAACGGGAGATCGCGACCGCAGTCCTAGTAGCCTGGAACGAGACAACCGGCCAAACCCTGCGAGCCACGACGTGGCTGCGGAAGATCATCATGCGGATTCGCGAGCACCCGCAGCTGGACATCGAGCAGCACCGGGCGGTGATCGACGCGGCGCTCCGCCAGGAGAACCGCTGGTGGAAGGGCGACCCGAGCCCGAGCGTGGTCTATGGGAACGACGCACTGTTCGAGCGATGCGTCATGCAGGCAGCGGCGCCGGCCCGCGGGACGCCCAGCGAGGAGGCGTTCGAGATCGCCATGGAGGTCATTCGACGCAAGCGCGAGAGGGAGGCATCATGAGCGACGAGGGAACCAGCGCCGCCATCGCGATCCTCCGGGACTTCTACCCGCGGGCGGAGTTTCCGGCCGGCACGGTCGCCGCATACACGGAGGTCCTGAGCGACTGGCCCAGCGAGGAGGTCGTGGCCGCGGTCCGCCGGCTGATCCTGACCGAGAAGTTCCTCCCCAGCTTGGCGGAGATCGTCCGCGAGATCGCGGAGGCGCGACTGACGCTGCCCACGCCCGAGCAGGCCTGGGACATAGCCGAGCGCGGGAGCCTGAGAGACGCGGCGCCCGAGGTACGAGCGGCGACGGAGGAGGTCGGCGGCCGCTGGGCGATCCTGCACAGCGACCGCCCGAGCATCGTCCGCGCGCACTTCCTCCGCAGCTACAACGAACGGCGCGAGCACAGCATCCGCGCGGTCGCCCGCCAGGAGGAGCGGACGGCCGACGTGATATCGCTGGCGCCGCGGCCGCTCAGCGAGTTGCCCGTGACCACGCGCTTCCGACCAAGGCCGCTCATGGCCCGCGAGGCGGCCCGCCTGGCCGGCCAGACGCTGCGCGCGCCGACGGACGAGGAGCGCCGAGACGCCATCGCGATCCTGCGCGAGGGGCCCGACATACTCCCCGACCAGGAGCCCCGAGACGACCCGCTGTACGCGGCGGCCGAGCGCGTGTTCGCGGAGGCCGGCGAGTGGCCGGCCGGCGCTCTGATCCCGGAGAAGTCGTGAGCCCGCTGGCGCTGGCGACGAGCAAGAGCCACAACCGCAAGACCGGCACGGCGGCCGTGACCTACGCGGCGCAAGGGAGCTGCCCCGCGAGCTGCCGATTCCTGGGAGCGGGCTGCTACGCGGAGGGCGGCGGCATCGGCCATATCACCCGCCGGTTGAACGCGGAGGGGCGGAGGGCGAGCCCGGTCGAGATCGCGGAGGCCGAGGCCCACGCCATCGACTACTGCGAGATCCAGTTCGCCGGCCAGGCCATGCGCCTGCACAGCGTCGGGGACTGCTCGACGGAGAAGGCCGCCCGGATCGTCGCCGGCGCCGCCGCGCGCTGGCGAGCCCGAGGCGGCGGGCCCGTGTGGACGTACACGCACGCCTGGCGCACGGTGCCGCGGGAGGCCTGGCACCCGATCAGCGTGCTGGCGAGCTGCGAGACGCCGGGAGACGTGTTCGCGGCGCGCGTGCGCGGGTACGCGACGGCGATGGTGGTCGAGGAGTTCCAGCGCGACACGCGCTACCCCATCGCCGGCGAGGGCACCATCGTCGAGCTGGTCCCCTGCCCGGCGCAGACCCGCCACGTGCCGTGCACGGATTGCGGGCTCTGCCTGGACGACGAGCTGCGCTACGACGCCGGCGTGACCATCGGCTTCGCGCTGCACGGCGACCGCGGCACTATGCGCCAGGCCGTCGGCACGATCCGCGGCGAGCCCCGACCGAAGCTGCGCGATGTGATCCCGGAGATGGTTAGCCAGGGGTTAACCGGCGCGGAGATCGCCCAGGCGACGGGCACGAGCCCGAGCAGCGTGTACGAGATGACCGGCCGACTGCGAGACGAAGGGGTGATCCCGTGAGCGAGCATCCGGACGCCGGCGTGCTGTTGAGGCAGTACGCGAGCTGGGAGCTGGGTGGCGACGGCTACCCGCCCGAGTGGCACCGCCCCAGCTTGCTGAGCAAGACCGGCATCCGCTACACGGGCACGACCGCCAAGCTGGTCTTTCCCGAGAACGTGATCAGCGCCGCGCCGGCGATCAAAGACCTGATCCGCGAGCGGGACGAGCACCGCTGCCTGCGCTGCCGGCACCCGTACCGCGGCGGAGGCGAGTGGAGCCCATGCAACGAGGAGTGCGAGCACGCGGGTCCGTATCGCATTCGCACCGCCGCGGAGCCCGAGTGGCGCACGTACGCTGGGCAGGGGCTGCCGTTCCCAGGTGAAGCGATGTTCGACTGGGGGCCCGAAGGTCAGCGCATCCACCGGTGGGAGTACGAGGCGCACTGGCGCATCCTGACCGTCCACCATCTCGACGAGGACAAGGCCAACTGCCGGTGGTGGAACCTGGTGAGCCTCTGCCAGCGGTGCCACCTACGGATGCAGCGCGCCGTGGTCATGGGCCGGGCCTACAGCTACGAGCACTCCGACTGGTTCAAGCCGTTCGCCGCGGGCTTCTACGCGTTGAAGTACGAGGACGCGGAGCTGACCCGCGAGGAGGTCGACGCCCGCATGGACGAGCTGCTGGCCTACGAGCACCGGTTCACGCAGGAGACGCTGCTATGACCATCCTGTGCGAGTGCAAGCGCCGCTACTGCCGGCGGAAGGTCTCGATCAGCGAGGGCGCCTACGAGCGGGCCCGGCCCCGCGGCGCCGTCCTCCACCCGGACTGCGCCGAATACGAGCATCGCGGCGTGTGGGATCGCACGGCCGAGTACGTGGTCGCGCACTCCACCTGGAGCCGACCAGCATCGCAGCGCGCCGACCGCTATGGTTGCGAGGCCATGAGCGACGTTGGATTCTGGCTGGGAGATCCGCCCAGCGCGGTACGGGAGGCCGTCGAGGCGGACGCCCGAGCCCGCGACGTGAGCCTGAACGACGCGGTGGGCGAGATCCTGGCGCGCCGGTACGGGCTGGAGTGGGATTCGAGCGGCTACCCGTTCAGCGGCACGACCGGCGAGGCCAAGGACTGGGGGCTGCGGATGCCCGTGGCACTCCGAGACGTAATCAAGGCTCACGCCAAAGCACTGGAGGGAGGGACGATGCGCGGGTGCATCCTCCTGGCCCTGAGCGCGCACTACGACCTGCCGGCGCAGAGCCCGCGCAAGCGCCGGCCGAGACGGCAGTCGCACGGGAGACCGCGCGGCAGGAAGGCAGGAACGAAATGACCGATGAGGCCAAGACGAGCGAGCCACGCGACTACGTTGTGCTGGTCCGCGCTTCGCAGCCGTCTTCGCAACCGCCGACGCTGATCGAGCTGGGCGTGTTCCAGGCTGGAGGAGGGCACGGCGCGATCCGCAAGGCGCGCGAGCAGGAGGGCATCGACGTGCGCCATGCGCAGCGCATGGTGGCCGTCCCGGTTCGCAACTGGACGGAGACGGAGGTCGGGCTGGAGAAGGTCGACCCGAAGGTGAAGCTGCGCGACCTGCCCTACGTCCCGCCGGCGCAGCGAAGCCAGCCGGAAGCCGTCGAGGAGCCCGAGGCTGAGACCGAGCCGGCGGTTCACTGATGGCCGGCGATGTCGCACTCATCGACGAGTTCGATCCCGAGGTAGAGCCCGCACCGTTGGCCCTGGCTTCCAAGGGCGCGGTCCAGCTCCTGCTCGACCTGGAGGCCGGCGGTGCCGCCACGGCGACCGCACTCGCGCTCCCAGCCGACCTGAGCTACGAGCAGTACGAGGCGCTAGGCGTCTACCTGGGCGCCGTCAACCGGCGCGTCATGTGGTACCTGGGCGACTGGCTGCTGTTCGGGGAGGGCGCGTTCGCGGACAAGTACGCCCAGGCCGCGCACGAAACCGGGCTCACGGAGGGCACGCTGCTCAACCGCGTGTACGTCTGCAAGCACGTCCCGCCCAGCCGCCGGCGAGCCGAGCTCTCATTCGGCACGCACGAAGCCGTCTCCAGCCTGGGTGCCAAGGAGCAGAAGCACTGGCTGGACAAGGCGGTCAAGAACGGTTGGAAGCGGGCCGACCTGCGCGCGGCCATGCAGGCCAAGCGCAAGGACGACGCCCCGCCCATGACCGACCCCGACGACCCGCCCAGCGGGCTCATGGAGGTCGCGTTGGCGATCCTCCGGGACGCCAAGCCGGCGGAGGACGGCCAGCACCATCTCATCCCGAACGAGGACGTGGCGCGGCTGAAGGCGGCCGTCGGCCAGGAGGAGGGCGAGTGACATGGAGCTACTCGTCTACCTCACGGACGCCCGGACGGTCTATCTGCTGGAGAAGCGGGGCCGGCTAGGAAGCCTCGTGAACGTGGAGGCCTACCACGAGGACGACGGCTACCGCGTCGCCAAGGGCACCTGGAACCCGCACACGGGCGAGTACCTGTGGGAGCCTGCGCGCATCCGGTATATCCGCAAGGCCAGCGTGGCCTACGTCGAGGAGGCGCCGCACGGGCTCGCGTCCGCCGTCGCCCCGACCGAGGAGGTCTGACATGGCGCACATACCGGCTAACGTGGAGCGCGGGGCTGCACTGCTGGACGAGCGACTGGGCCCGGACTGGGACGAGCAGATAGATCTCAACAGGCTCGATCTCTCCTCGAACTGCAACTGCATCGTGGGGCAGCTAAATCCCGCAGGCCAGCGGCTGAGGCACAAGCGGTACTGGCAAGGCATCGAGGAGCTGAACGCCCAGGCGAGCCCCGAACGTCTCGGATTCAACCTCTGGGGCCGACAGACGTGGGACGCGCTCACCGCAGGCTGGGTTGCGCTGATCCTCGGCCGACGACGGCGAAGGCGTGGCTGAGATCCCCGACTTCCTGCGCCGCGCGATGGAGGCGCAGGGCAAGGTCGATCCAGACGAGGTAGCGGCGCTAGCCGCGAGCATTGATCTGGACGAGCAGGAGGGGCCGGGTCTGGCCCCGGTCCCTCCTGAGCCCGAGCAGGAGACATTCGACCTGCCGCCGCCCGACGAGGGGCAGGCGCCTGGCTACACAGACGACTGGATCCCGGAATGATCCTCGGCTGCGATATCAGCACCACCGAGCTGACCCTCTGCTTCCTCGCGGAGAACGCCATAGCCTGGGAGCGCGCGGCGCTGCGGCGAGACCGTTCGCAGGGCAAATGGACGGACGCGCTGGGCAACGTGCAGGCGGCGCTCTCCACCGCGCTGAGCGACGCGCCGCGGCCGGCGGAGGCCTACATCGAGCGAGGCTGGGGCGCGAACCGCAACGCCGACTACCAGCTGGGCGCGATCTTCGGAGCGACCTACGTGGCGCTGGGGAAGGCCGTCCCGGGAATCCACGTCGAGATGATGACCACGCACCAGTGGAAGAAGATCGTCACCGCGAAGATCGGCATGACGACCAAGAAGGGCGTGCCCGGGCTGGCGACCGCGACCAAGGATCAGGCCAACAGCGCGTGCCGGATACTCCTCATGGACGAGCTGTTCCTGGACGCCGAGCGCGTGCAGCGGTTGAGCCCGGACGAGCTGGACGCGTTCGGGGTCGCCTACGCTGCGACGCATGGTTCGTAGATGCCCTCTCTGCCGCCGCCTACGCCCCTCTGCCGCCTTCTCCGCGTCCCGCGCGGCCCGAGCATCCAGACGCTGCCGGGAGTGCGTGAGGGCCGCCTACGAGCTGCGCGAGCGCGAGCGCATGAACCGGAAGCACGCGCGGGTGCACGGGGCCCACACCGAGGTCGTGGACTACGCGTGGGTGATCGAGGACGCGGCAGGGGTGTGCTACCTGTGCGGGCACGAGATTGAGATGACGGGCCCGAGCTTCCTCGCCAGCATCGAGTTCGACCACGTCGTCCCGCTTTCGCGGGGCGGGAGCCACATTCGCGAGAACATCGGCGTGACGCACCGGACGTGCAACCGCCGGAAGGGGAACCGTGACGCCTGACCCGAAACCGCCCAAGCGCGTGCGCGATCCCGAGCTGATGCGGGCCCTGCACGTGGAGTGGCGCGAGTGCGCCGTCACGGGCGAAACCGGCCCGCGACTGAGTCTCCACCACGTGAGCAAACACCCGAGGTCCGATGTACGGGAGAACCTGGTCATGCTGGAGGGCGACGGCACCACTGGATTCCACGGGCGGATCGAGGCTGGCGACCCGAAGGCGCTGCGCCGGCTGGGCGCCTACCTACGCCGCAACCGCCCGGACGTGCGCGAGTACCTGATCCGGATCCACAAGGGCAACCTCGTGGCTGCCGATGCCTGGTTCCAGCGCGTGTACGGGACGGAGCTGGTCTGACCATGCAGTGGCCGCCGAGCCCCGACGATAGGTTCGCCGAGAGAATCATGCACGGGTGCCGCGGGTGTGGAAGCCTACGAGCTGGCGCACGGCCAGATGCCCCGGATATGGCGCCGATGTTCCCGTTTCCGATATGCGACGACTGCTTCCGGGACTTGCTCGGCTGGTTCGCGGGACGCCTCACACGAGGCCGCCGCGAGATGGCGGAGGGCTACGTCTACTTCGCGCGACGCGGTTCGGGTGATATCAAGATCGGCATGACCGGCAATCTCCCCAGGCTCCGCCACCGAGTGCGGGAAGTCGGCGCGGAGGAACTGCTCGGTTTTGAATGGGGCGGCCGTCAACGCGAATCTGAACTGCATCTCAGGTTCAGGGATCTACGAATCGAAGGGGAGTGGTTCTCACCGCTGCCACCCCTGCTCAGCTACATCTCAACACGAACGGAGCCCTTGCCTTGAGTTGGGAGGGCAACGCCGCGCTCCGCAAGCTGGTCGAGCCCATCGACAGCCTGCACGAGCATCCGCGCAACCCGCGGCGCGGGAACTTGCCCGCCGTGCAGGCGAGCCTCGCGCGCTTCGGTCAGCAGCGCCCGATCCTCGCGCTCCCCGACGGCACGATGGTTGCCGGGCACCACGTCTGGCGCGCAGCGCAGACGATGGGGTGGACGGAGATCGCCGTCGTGCGCAGCGACTTGACCGACGAGGAGATCGAGGCCTACCTGCTGGCGGACAACGGCACGGCCGACCAGGGCTACTACGACGAGCGCACGCTGGCCGAGCTGCTGAACGACATGGACAACCTGGAGGGCACGGGCTTCGGAGCCGAGGACGCGCAGGCGATCATCCGCGCGATGCTGTGGATGCCCGAGCTAGACCCCGCGCCGCGGGAGAAGCCGCCGGCGGGGCAGCCGTACGCGGAGGGCACGGCCAAGCTGTTCCATATCGTGCTCGCCTACGACCAGGCCACCTACGATCGCGTGAGCGAGAAGCTGGACGCGGCGATGAGCGAGACCGGCGCCGGCACCTACGGCGAGGCGTTGGCCGCGAGGTTGCTCGGTGGCTGACCCCATCTGGAACGGGAACGAGGCCCTGCGTCCCATGCTCCGCGCGATCAAGAGCCTGCAACCGCACTCGCGCAACCCGCGGATCGGGGACGTGGACCTGATCGCGCGGAGCCTGGAGCGGTTCGGGCAGCAGCGCCCGGTGCTGATCTTGAAGGACGGCACGCTCCTGGCCGGCCACCACGTCTACCAGGCCGCCAAGAAGCTGGGCTGGACGCACGTGGCCGCGGTGAAGAGCGACCTGGAGGGCGGCGAGGTCGAGCCCTACCTGATCGCGGACAACCGCACGAGCGACCTGGGCAAGTACGACGACGGGGCGCTCCTGGAGACCCTGGAGGGGCAGCGCGAGCTGGCAGGCACCGGGTACAGCGAGGAGGACAAGGTGCTCCTCCGCGCCATCGCCAAGGCGGACGATGCGCAGGCGCCTGCGGCCGCGGAGCTGTACCGAATGATCCTCCGGTACGACCGCGAGACTTACGAACGCATGATCGCCCGACTCGACGAGCTGCTGGAGGCCCACGGCGTGGAGAGCTACAGCGAGGCCATCGCGGTGGAGCTGGCGTGATGGAGCACATTGAGGCCCAGCGCCAGGAGGTCGACCTGGAGCAGTACCGCGGCGCCTACGCGGACGACCGGCACGTGAGCCGGGTCATCGACGAGCCCGCGATGGTCTACCTGGACGGGGCCGACTTCCCTAGCATCGTCTACGTCGAGCTGGCCGAGCGGCTGCCCGAGGCCGTGGCCGCGTTGCGGCGCATCCGCTTCGGGCGCACCGCGCGCACGAGCGGGATGATCTCCACGAGCCGCACGTTCGGGTACGCGCCCAAGAAGATCGTCCGCGGGGAGGAGACCTGCCGGGAGGCCAAGCTGGCCGCCGAGGATCCCGACGCGCACGCCGCCGTGGCGAACCTGGCTGCCGTCGTGGAGGCGCACTACCGCGAGCTCAACCCCCAGGCGTACGCGCAGCACGAGGAGGTCGTGGACAAGGTGTTGCCCGAGTGGCGACTGGCCGAGGGCGTATTCACGAGTGGAATCATCAACCGGAATAACAAGCTGCCTTACCACTACGACAAAGGCAACTTCGAGGAATGCTGGTCGAATATGCTCGTGTTCAAGAAGGACTGCGCGGGTGGCGACCTAGCGTGCCCGGAAGTGGATCTCTGCTTCCGATTGCGCGACCATTCCCTGCTCATGTTCGACGGCCAGAGCATCCTCCACGGCGTGACGCCATTCCGTATTACACGGAGCAGTGGCTATCGGTTCAGCGTCGTGTTCTACAGCCTGAAACAGATGTGGAAATGCGAGACCCGAGCCGAGACCGTCAGCCTGGCGGCACGCCGGCGAACCGCACGCGAGCGCGACCGGTTCAAGTGAGCACCGCGGCGCCGGCGCTCCCGGCGGTGCGGGAGGACGACCCGCTCCGCCAGACCTGGCAGCACTTCGCGGACTTCTGCCGCTGGGAGCAGGCCGTCGGCGGGCCCGACCCGCATATGGCCGTCATGGGGCACGTCCACCGCGAGCAGAGCCGCCGGGAGCTCCTGTGGGCGGCCGGGCTCTACATCGGCTTCTACAACGTGCCGACCGCGCTGGCGGTGGGCGACCGCTTGACCCAGGCCACGGCCGCGGATAATCCCAATACGTTGGGAGAATGGGTAGACGTGTGGTGGCCGGCGTTCGGCTTCCGCCGGGAGCGTCGGCCGATCCGAACGCGCGCGAAGCTGACCCGCTACCTGCACGAGTACGCCCGCTGGATGGACTGGGCGCTGACGGAGGAGTGGTGGCGGGCGAGCCGCGGCAACCCGTTCGTGCGCTACGAGGAGGCGTGGCTGAGCTGCCAGGAGGTCTACGGGCTGGGGCGGTACGTCGCGCTGAAGCTGCTGGAGTTCCTGCGCCGCTACGCCGGCGCGCCCATCCAGCTCCCCGACTTGCGCGCCAAGGGCGGGTGGAGCCCGCGCGAAGGGCTCGCCCTGCTCTGGCCCGAGGACGCCGACCGGCTGACCGGCGACGACAGCCCGCGCAACCTGTGGACGGCGAACGACCGGGCCACGGCGACGTGGCGGGCGATGCCCGAATACGGCTTGGAGTTGGACCGCTACACCCTCCAGGTGCTGCTCTGCGACTTCAAGCAATGCCTGGTCGGGCGCCGGCAGTTCCCCGGGCGGAGCCAAGACAGCGAGCTGGTGTACCAGGCCAAGGCGGACGAGCACTTCGGAGCCGACCGCCGGATGCTGGACGCGCGAGCCGAGCTGTTCCCGCACGAGGCGCTGGGGGAGATCTCCGGGTGGAGCGGCGTGCGCGAGGAGCTGGGCCACGTCCTGGCCGAGCACGAGTACGTGTGGAGCGATCTGCTGTTCGACTACCACGCGAGCAAGGACGACCTGGCGGCGCCGGTGGCCCGATGAAGCTGCACGAGATCCTGGCCGGCAGGATCTACCAGCGGGGGATCCCCAGCGGAGACCGCCGAGCGACCGAGCTACTGGACGCGGGAGTCGGCGTGGTGGTGAACCTGACCAACGTGCACGACGCCGAGCTGGCCGCGGATTCGCGCTTCCTGTACGTCCGCAACCCCATCGCGGACGGCAGCGACCCGCCCATGCCGGCGTTGGAGCGCATGGCCCGAGCTCTAGCGCCCACGGCGACGAACGGCCGCGCGATCCTGGTCCACTGCCGCGCGGGGCGAAACCGGAGCGCCCTGTTCAGCGCGCTCCTGCTGCGCGAGATCCAGGGCGTGAGCGGCGCAGAGGCGGCCGAGCGCGTGCAGGCCGGGAGACCGGGCTCACTGGCGAACGATGAGTTCCTGGAGCGCCTGCGCCGCCTGCCCGCTCCGCGGGGGTGGACGGGCAAGGCGCTGCTGTACGTGATCGGGGAGCCAGGGGTGGGCAAGAGCACGCTCGTGGCGGCGCTCACAGCCAATCTCCCGGTCGCGCAGGCCAACGGAGGGGTTCCGTACCTCGTGTACGGCAGCACGCCGCTGGTGGCCGAGCCCGGGGGCGAGCGCGAGAGCTTCCGCGGCACGGACGCGCTGGCGATGAACATTCAGCCCAAGGCTGTGGCTTGGTTGAACGAGACGCCCTACGACTTCGTGCTGGCTGAGGGCGACCGACTGGCGAACGAGACGTTCCTGCGAACGGCCAAGGCCGCCGGCTACGACGTGACCCTGGCGTATCTCACGGCGGACGCGGACACGATCCGCCGCCGGCGAGAGCGCCGCGCGGCCGACCTGGGAACGCTCCCGCAGAAAGAGGCGTGGGTGAAGGGGCGCCGGACGAAGTGCGCGAACCTGGCCGAGCGGCTGCCCGAGCTCACCCTGCGCGTCCGCCACCCCCAGGGAGGCACCCCCGAGGCCGTCGCGGGGCTGGTCACGCGAAGCGCGGTCGCCGCGGTGCTACGCGCACCCCGGATCGACTGATGGTGGAGCCCCACGAGGTCTACGAGCCCGAAACGGGCAACCGACGCATCCAGTGTTCGTGCGGAGGGCAGCTCACGCCCGAGAAGGGCCGGCTGCTGGACATTCCACACCGCCAGAGCGGGGACAGCCACGAGTGGCTGTGGTGGCGGTGCGAGGAGAACCCGCGGCACGTGACCCGAGCCCTGCCGCTGCCGGTGACGATGGCCCGAGGGTGAATAGCAGCGATTCCGTCCGCTTATGCAGGCACACTGACCGCGGTGAGACGAGATGGAGCCCACGGTCTACAACACCCGCGAGTGGCGCGAGCTGCCCCGCGACGGCGAGTGCGTCGCTGAGTTCCTGTTCGGGGAGCACGCTGGGCCCTGCCGTGGCCTGATCCACCGGCACCACGTCCACCCCGGAGACCCCTGCTCGCGCACCTACCAGGCTTGCGCGGGGCACCACCCGCAGATCGAGGCGTTCCTGCGCCGGCTGCGCGAGCGCGCCGAGCGGATCATAGGCCGCCGCCGTTGCCCGCACGTCCATCTCTACCCGGGAGCCCGGGAGGCCTGCGAGCGGCGGTTGAACGCGACCACCTAGAAGGGGCACACGGCAGCCGACAGATTTGCTATGGTTCGCGGGCCATGAACGATCTAGCGGTTCTCCCAGCGGAGACGCACGCCAAGAAGCTCGCCTCTCAGAAGCGATGGCGGGACGCCAATAAGGCCCGCATAGCGGCGTATCAGAGGGCGTATCGGAACGCGAACGGAGCCCGGCTCGCTGAAGCCGCGCGGCGACGTAGAGCAACCCCGGAAGGGCAAGCCGCCACGACTTCCACGGAACGCAAGCGGAACGCGGAGGTCCGCGCGGTCTACTTGCGCGAGCGCAGCGCCGAGCGCCGACGCCTGATCCGCGAAGCCCCGGGCAGCGCGACAGCGGAACAGATAGCTGCCCGCGTGGCCTTCTACGGCGGGAGCTGCTACCTGTGTGGAGCCGAGGCGGATGAGACTGACCACGTGATTCCCCTCACCCGCGGAGGGCCCCACTGGCCTTCCAACATTCGCCCGATCTGCGGTCTCTGCAACCGGCGGAAGTCGAACAAGCTGCTGTCCGAAATCACGTCCCCCACGGAGGAGACGACATGACGAACGAGCACACGCACCCCGGAATGGTCCGCCCGCGCACGGAGCCGAATAGGCCGGCGTGGTTCGAGCTGGTCGACGCCGAGTACCGCAAGCTGGACGCCCACCCGGAGAGCATCGTCATGGAGCCCGAGCAGATCGAGCCCCTGTGGTTCCAGGCGTTCGCAGGCGCGGAAGCCAGCGCGGATGACCCCGACGACCAGGGAGCGGTCGAGAAGGCCGCAGCGCGCCGTACAGCGGCGGCAATAGCCATTCTCGCCTACGGGCCCGAGTACCCCGTCGATGCCATGCACGATCCGCCGGCGACGGTCCGACGCGCACTGCGCTCAGCGGAGCTGATCGTCGTGAACATGGAGGGCGACAGCCCCGAGATCCTGGGGCCGTACGCGGGGACGGAGGAGGACGCCGTGTTCTACGAGCGGCGCGGAGACGCCGAGCGCGGCACGGCGCCGCAGGACTGCGTGCGCGTGATGACGCGGTGGGACTTCGACAGCTTCCACGCGCCGGCGACGTGTCGGTGCGGTCAGTGGCCTCGCAGTGAGTACGGCGAGCGGTGCCCGAGCTGCTGATGAGCGTACGGCCCTACTACGACGTGTGGTGCGACATCGAGGACGAGCGGTGCATCGGCTGGGAGCAGACCGCCACGTCGCCAACGCGGAGGGACGTGAGGCCCATCGCGAAGGCGCACGGCTGGTCGACGATACGACGCGACGGGAAGACCCTCGATGTGTGCCCGAACTGCAAAGACCGCGGGGAAGTGCAGGGCTCGGCCAGCGCAGGCCATGAGAGCTGCGAACCCGCGCAGGAGGAGGGGAAGCGCGTCCCGGGCCCGCGCCCCTCCTCCGCCCCTACCGAGAGGACGACATGAGCGAACCGACACTCACCGACGGCCAGCGCCGCGCGCTGATGGTGCTCTACGCGCAGGGCCGAGGGCTGACGGACAAGCGCGTGGCGAGCATGGCCCAGCTGGGCAGGCAAGGCGCGCAGGCGATCCTCCGCACGCTCGTGACGAAGGGGCTCGTGGAGAAGGAGTTGGTCCGCCCGCCGACGGGGAGCGGCGACCTAGATCGCTACTACGTCTACCGGCTGACCGAGGCCGGCAGCGCGACCGTCGCGGGAGCGCGGGCGCGATGATCGACGGCGCCCAGGGCACGCGGAACACCGCGCTCGCGCTGAACACGAGCTACGCGAGCTTCACGACCAAGCCGCAGAAAACGCCGATGGGCCCGCGCTACGTCGTGCTCGGGCATACCCACGCCGGCGGACGCCGGGAGGTCGCGCTGTTGAAGGACGAGATCAGCGCCCAGCTGGTCGCGACACACCTAGGGGCGGCGCTGAGCAGCCTGCAAGTGGCCGCAGAGTTCGTCACACGAGACCGGGAGGGGCGATGAGCCACGACTACCACGAGGGGCGGGAGGGCACGATCATCTTCGACGGCTGCGGCGAGTGTGACGAGCGCGCCAAGGATCCGATCAAGGCGCTGCTCAACCTCGATGCTGCGAACTACGAGGCGCTACGCGCTCGAATGCGCGCCGTCGAGTTCGGTGACGACAGTGAGAGCTACCGCAGCGACAACGAGGCGCGTGTGGGGAAACACCTGTACGCGATTGCCGTCCTAGAGGAGCGACATGGAGCCGTGCTCCGTGGGTGAGATCGAGGTACCTCTGTCGAACGAACTGGCGCTGCCCACCACGGGCGAGCTGATCCCGCTGGACGATCCCGTGGCCTGCGCGACCGCCTACGAGGGGTTGAAGCGCATGGAGGCCAAGATCGCGAGCGCCAAGCGCGATCTCGCCCAAGCCGCCGGCGCGGCCGCGACCGAACAGGGCACGCGCAGCATCCGGCTGAAGGGCGGGCTGGTGGCGCGCGTGACGGGCGGCGAGGGCGGCGAGGAGACCGTCTACGACGCGGAGCGGATCGAGGAGCTGCTGCGCAAGGCGGAGCTACCTGAGGACGCCATCCGGCAGGTCGTGCGCGAGGAAGTCAGTCACAAGGTCATGGTTCGCGAGGCCAAGAAGGTGGCCGCCGCGCACCCGAAGTTCGCGGACGCCATCGCCGCCGGCACGAGCACCGTGGACAAGCCCTACGGCATCGAGATCAGGAAGGCGTGATGGAGCCCTTCAAGCGCGGCCCGACGAAGATCGCCACGATGGACACGGGCACGGCGCGGCGGGCGGACGTGTTCGTGGAGATCGAGTACGACGCAGTTGGACGCCTGAGCATCGGCGGGTACGCGCTGAGACCAGGGGCGCGGGACTGGGATGAGGGCGGGCAGATGCAGGACACGATTGCCGAGCTGGACGCGTCCGAGCTACTAATCACCCCGACCGACCGCCGCCGGCTCGTTGAGATCTGGAACCGCTGGCACCTGAACGACATGCGCGCGGAGTGTGAGCACCAACGCGCGCTCGGCTGGCCCGAGTTGGCCGGCGAGGAGATCACGATCTATCACTGGCGTCTACGACGAGAGCTGGAGAAGCAGCTACGCGACGCGCAGGCAGCCGCGACCACGGGTGCGCCGGCGGTCGCGGCGCTAGCCCGCCAGGTTCTCTCCCAGGGCTGGCCGGACAGGGTGGAGGGCCCGGAGCCCCGGCTCGTCATGGAGCTGGCCGGCGCGGCAGCCGGTCTTTGGCCCGAGGAGATGCGAACGCTCACGGAGCTACCGCGAAGGATGACCACGCCCGACGACCGCTCGCCAGGCATGCAGTACGAGCCCAACGGGCCCACTTACGAGGGGGACACGTACAACGTGGCCGTGGCGCACCGGCGGCGGGGCCATACGCGCCAGGACGAGCACCCCGACGGCCTACTGGGAGCACCCTGCACGGAGTGCGGGTACAGGTACGGGACGGCGTGGCTGCGCGAGGACGTGCCCGAGGACGTGCTGGAGTGGCTACGCGCGTTCCCGAGCCCGCCGGCGGAGAAGGCGGCATGAAGCGGCCATGCGTGCACTGCGGGAAGGAATGCGAGCCCTGGCAGCGAAACACGGACGGCACCTACCTGCACGACGCTTGCGCCGCCGCACTCGCGGCCAGCGCGAACGTCGACCGACCGACCCAGGAGGATTCCGAGCGATGATCTACGACCCCGTGACGACCTTCGTCGTCTACGTAGTAGGGATGCTGGTGGTCATCACCATCGCCGCCGCCGTGGCCGACACACTCACGGCGAGGGCGGAGCGCCAGCTCCGCGACCAGGCGCGCGCCGACGCGCGCGCAAAGCGCCGAGAGGAGAGGGGCCACTGAGGTTCTATGCCACAGGAGTCGTCGCCATCGTGATCGCAGTAACCGCCGCCCTCCAGGGTTCGGGCGCGGCCGGCG
>Ga0210380_10000490_pt1 | contig 17494 bp, 9 predicted proteins | sample PLM4_5_coexredo_FD_155476 | JGI IMG/M metagenome (GOLD analysis project Ga0210380, IMG submission 155476) | Groundwater sediment microbial communities from an aquifer in East River, Colorado, USA - PLM4_5_coex redo | ecosystem: Environmental > Terrestrial > Soil > Riparian zone | place: USA... | reverse complement strand
GCTCCAGTCCCTTGATCCGCTTTCGCGCAGCCGAATCCGCGATCAGGGTCGACAGCCGCTTCTCGCGGGTCTCCGCCTTCTTCGCACTCATCACCCAGAACACGCTGGTGCGGCGATACCACGGCGCCTGATCCGAGAAGAATCCCCACGCGGTGGTGTTCGCTTGAAAGCGGCGTTGCAGGGCCGGGTCGAGCACGACCTCCTTCTTCTGCTCGAACGAGTAGACGCCCGTGCGCTTCGCGTCGCGCGCCTCCCATGCCGCCTCACCGGCCGCAGTCACCCGGCCCGCGCGAAACAGGACTTTCATGCGCCGGATGTTCACCGAGCTCCATATGCTGTCCGCGCGACGGGGCGTGAAACGGATCATGTAGCGGTCGGCATCGACGCGGTAGCGCACGCCGTCGATCCAGCCGAAGCACAGCGCCTCGTCCACCGATTCGGGCCAGGTGATGCTCGCAGTCCCGGTATCGCGCTTGTGGAAGCCGACCCACAGCACCTTCGCGGTCGCGTGATGGCGCTCGAGCCAGGCGCGGAACGCGGCGGGGGTCGCGAAGAACTTTGGTTTGGCGTCCGGCGGCGGTGCGGTCATCCAGTCCCCTTCTCCCGTTTGAGCTGCGAATACCGCCAGTACGTATACACCACCGGAATGATCTCGAGGGTCAGGAACGCCGAGGTGAAGAGGCCCCCCACCATGGGCGCTGCGACCCGCTTCATGACGTCGGCGCCGGCGCCCTGCGACCATAACAGCGGCACCAAGCCGATCATCATGGTCGCCACGGTCATCAGCTTGGGCCGGACCCGCTGGACCGAGCCTTCGAGGGTCGCGTCGACGATGTCGTCGAGGTCGCGAATGCGGCCCTCCGCCTTCCGTTTGTTGTAGACGCTATCGCAGTATACGACCATCACCACCCCGGTCTGGGCAGCGAGCCCGACCAGCGCAATAATTCCGACCCAGACCGCGGTCGAAAGGTTGTACCCGAGCAGCGCCAGCAGCCACACGCTGCCGACCAGCGCGAACGGGACCGAGGCGAGCACGATCAGCGATTCGGCGAGGTTTCCGAAGTTCAGATACAGGAGCAGCAGCACGATCGCGATCGTGAGGGGCACCAGGAACTTCATCCGTCCCTGCATCTGCTCGAGCAGCTCGTACTGGCCGGTCCACTTGAGATGGTAGCCGGGCGGCAGTTTCACCTCGGCCTCCACCGCGCGCTTGGCCTGATCGACGTAGCCGCCGATGTCCTGGCGGGCGTCGTCCATGTCGACGTACACGTAGCCGACCAGCATGCCGGCCTCGTCGCGGATCATCGGCGCGCCGGTCACCACCCGGACGTCGGCGATCTGGCCGAGCGGCACGTGCGGGCCCCCGCGGTCGGCATAGCGCGAGGCGTCAAAGCCGCCGGACGGCTGCGGTGACGACCCCGACCCGCCCGACGTGCGCGCGTCGCCCGCGCCACCGCCCATCCCGCCCATCGACGACGCCGGGGCGGCACCGCGGGATCCCCCCATGCCGCCGCTGCTCGATGTGGCCATCGCGGGCGGCGGCGAGCTTCCGCGGCCGCTGCGGATCGGGACCAGCACCCGCCGCAGCTGCTCGATGTCCTGACGCAGCTCGCGCGGGTAGCGGACGCTGATCGAGAAGCGGTTGCGGCCTTCGACGGTGACCTCGATCGGCTGGCCGCCGATCGCCGTCTCGATCACGTCCTGCACGTCGCCGAGCGTGAGCCCGTAGCGCGCGAGCGCCTCGCGGCGCGGGACGATGTCGAGGTAGAAGCCGCCGGTGTTGCGGTCGGAATAAACGCTGCGGGTTGACGGCACGCGCGACACCACGCGCTCGAGATCGGTGCCGATCCGCTCGATCACGTCGAGATCGGAGCCGAAGATCTTGATCCCGATCGGCGTGCGGATGCCGGTCGAGAGCATGTCGATCCGGGTCTTGATCGGCATGGTCCACGCGTTGGTCCAGCCGGGCATGTGCATCGCGTGGTTCATCTCGTCGACCAGCTGCTGCCACTCCATCCGCTTGCGATCCGGCCACAACGGCCGGAACAGGGGCTTGAGCCAGGCCGGCGCCCACGCCGAGTACCAGCGATGAACCTCGACCATCCGCCACTGCTCGCGCGGCTTGAGCTTCACCATGGTCTCGACCATCGACAGCGGGGCGGGGTCGGTCGGCGTCTCGGAGCGGCCGGCCTTGCCGAACACGCGCTCGACCTCGGGGAAGCTCGCGATCACGCGGTCCTGCACCTGCAGGTAGCGCTTGGCCTCCTCGATCGAGACGTTGGGGAAGGTGGTTGGCATGTAGAGGATGTCGCCTTCGTTGAGCGGGGGCATGAACTCGTGGCCGAGCCGCATCCCCATCGGCACCGCCGACAGCACCGCGGCCAGGCCGATCGCGATCGTGGTTTTCGGGTTCTTGAGGGCGACCCACGCGAACGGCCGGTAGACCGCGATCAGCGCGCGCGACACCGGGTGGTCCTTCTCGTGGCGGATGCGGCCCTTCACGAACACCGACATGAGCGCAGGCGCGAGCGTGATCGAGATCAGCGCCGCGAACGCCATCGCGAACGTCTTGGTGTAGGCGAGCGGCTGGAACAGGCGTCCGGCCTGGCCGTTGAGCGCGAAGATCGGCAGGAATGCGACGGTGATGATCAGCAGCGAGTAGAAGATCGGGGGCCCGACCTCCTTGGCCGCCTCGATCAGCACCTTCTGCCGGTCGGCGCCCGGGGGCGCGGTCTCGAGGTGCTTGTGCGCGTTCTCGACCAGCACGATCGCCGCATCGACCATCGCGCCGATCGCGATCGCGATTCCGCCGAGGCTCATGATGTTCGAGTTGATGCGCAGGAAGTACATCGGCACGAACGCGAGTCCGACCGCGACCGGGAGCGTCAGCACCGGCACCAGCGTGCTGCGGAAATGGAGCAGGAAGATGAAGATGATGATGCTGACGACGATCATCTCCTCGATCAGCGTGCCGCGGAGCGTTTCGATCGCGTGATGGATCAGGCTCGAGCGGTCGTAGACGATCTTCATCTCGACCCCGGGCGGGAACGACGGTCTCAGCTCGTCGAGCTTTTTCTTCACCCGCTCGATCACGTGCAGCGCGTTCTCACCCTGGCGCATCACGATCGTGCCACCCACTGCCTCGCCCTGGCCGTCGAGCTCGGCGACGCCGCGCCGGATGTCGGGGCCGAACGAGACTCTGGCGATGTCGCCGACCCGCACCGGCGTGCCGCCCGGACCGGTGGTGAGCGCGACCTTGCGCAGGTCGTCGAGGTCGTGGACGTAGCCGCGACCGCGCACGAAGTACTCGCGCCCCGACATCTCGATCACGCGCCCGCCGACGTCGGCGTTGCTGCGGCGGATCGCGCCGGTCACGTCGGCGAGCGACAGTCCGTACGCGTGCAGCCGGGTCGGATCGACTTCGACCTGGTACTGCTTCTGGTAGCCGCCGACCGATGCGACTTCGGCAACGCCCGGGACGCTCGCGAGCGCGTAGCGCAGGTTGAAGTCCTGGAAGGTGCGCAGATCGGCGAGGTCGTGGGTGCCGCTGCGATCGACCAGCGCGTACTGGAACACCCATCCGACCGCCGACGCGTCGGGCCCGAGCACCGGTGCGACGCCCTGGGGCAGTCGGCTCTGGATCGAGCTCAGGTACTCGAGCACCCGGCTGCGCGCCCAGTAGAGATCGGTGCCTTCCTCGAAGATTACGTAGATGAAGCTCATGCCGAACATCGACTGGCCGCGCACCGCCTGCACCTTGGGCGCCGCCAGCAGCGACGACACGATCGGATAGGTGACCTGGTCCTCGACCAGGTCGGGGCTGCGTCCCATCCATTCGGCGAACACGATCACCTGCGGATCCGACAGATCCGGGATCGCGTCGAGCGGTACGTTGCGGATCGCGACCAGCGATCCGATCACAAGGAACCCGGTGAACAGGAACACCAGCGACCGGCGGGTCGCGCAGAACTCGATGATCTTGCCGACCATGGCGGGCCTAGCGCTTCACGCCGGGAGACGGCGGCGCAGGCTGCGCCGACATCCCGGCGATCGCGGCCTTGAGCCGGCTCTCGGAGTCGATCAGGAACGACGCGCTCGACACCACGGTGTCGCCGGCCGCGAGTCCGGCCCGCACCTCGACGCCGTCGTTGCTGGTGGCGCCGATCGACACTTCGCGCGGCTCGAACCGGCCGCCCGCGTGGGCGAGGAACACGTAGCGGTGCTCGCCGGCGTCGACCACCGCCTCGGTCGGCACCACCAGCACCGGGGTCGCCGAGCCGGCCGCGCGCACCTTGCCGAACATGCCGGGACGCAGCACCCCCGATGGATTGTCGAGGGCGACGCGCACCTTCACCGTGCGCGTCTCGCTCGACACGGTCGGATAGATCATGTCGATCCGCCCGGCGAACGTGCGGCCTGGCATCCCGTCGGCCGAGAACTCGGCGCGCGCGCCAGACGTCAGCCGCGCAACGTCCATCTCGTAGAGATCCGCCAGCACCCACACGCGCCGCAGGTCGGCGATCGTGAACAGCGGCGTGTCGGGACTCACGTTCTGACCGTCGCTCACCATGCGCTCGAGCACCGTGCCCGTCACCGGTGAGGTGAGCGTCAGATTGCTGCTCGCCTTATGTTCACGCTCGAGCCGCGCGATCTCGGCCGCCGGCACGCCCATCAACTCCAGGCGGCGCCGCGCGGCGGCCGGATCGTCGTGCTGCATCCCCATCGACGCGCCGCCATGCGACATCGTGTCGCGCAGGCCGGTCTCGATCAGGAACTCCTGCTCGCTCTGGTACAGCTCGGGGCTGTAGAGCGACAGCAGCGGCTGGCCGGCCTGCACCATCTCACCGGTGTTGCCGCCGTGGATCCGCTGCACCGAGCCCGACACCCGCAGCTGGATACGCTGGACGCGCGACTCGTCGGGGGTGACGAATCCGACCAGCTCGAGAGTGCTGCCGAGTGCGCGCCGATCGACCACGGTGGTGCGCACCCCGATCATCTGGATGCGCTCGGGCGACAGCTCGACGGTCGCGAGCCCCGGCACGTTGCCGTCGCTGCCGGAGGTTCCGGACGCGGTGGCGCCCGGGATCTTCTCCAGGTTCATGCCGCAGATCGGACACTCGCCGGGACGATCCGACGTGTAGCTGGGATGCATCGGGCAGTGGTAGAGCGCCTGCTTGGTCCCGCTCGTGTGACTCGCCGAGCGCCGCGATGCGACGTAGCTGCCGATCGCGAGCACCGCCAGCACCAGCAGTCCGGCGAACAGCACCCAGCGCACGACGTTCATGAACGGAGCGCCGGGCGGCACTTCATGATGCTCGGGCGGTGCCGGCGTCGGGACGGGATTGTGCGTGTCGTTCATCGCGGCTCCTTCACGGGGACGGCAGGCACGACGCCCAGCAGCTCGGTCCGCCCGGTCAACGCGACCAGGCGCGCGTGGGCGTGGGCGAGCTCGCGCCGGGCCTTGACCAGCGCGACCTCCTGTTCGTAGAGCGCGTGGCTGGCTTCCAGCACCTGCCACAGATCGATGGTGCCGGCTTCGTAGGAACTCCACGCGGCGTCGACCGCGCGGCGTCCTGCGACCAGCACGGTGTCGGCGAGGATCCCGACCAGGCGCTCGCTGGCGCGTGCGGTGGCATGGGCGGAGCGGATGTCCTGCTCGAGCATGAGCGACGCCTCCCGTCGCTCGGCTTCACTCAGGCGCGCCATCGCCTCCCACTCCTCCGCCTCGGCCGAGCCCTGACCGTTCGGCAGCGGCAGCATGAATCCGATGCTCGCCGACACCATGTCGTCGAGCTTCTCCTTGCCGTCCTCGGTGACGGTGTGTCCGCCCGGATGCACGGTCGTGGTGGTGACCGGCACTTCGTCGCGGAATCCGTACATCACGCGCAGGTCGAGATCCGGCCAGCGCGTGCGCCGGGACGCCTTCGCCGACTGCTGGTAGCCGCGCGCGCGCGCCTCGGCCGCCGCCAGCTGCGGATGACCGGTCACGCTCAGGAACGGCTCGACCGACGCCACCGACGGCTGCGGCGGCGGCGCGAGCGGATCGGCCGGGGCGCCGGGCATGCCGCGCACCGCATCGAGCCGGGTGCGCGCCACCTGTTCCTCGCCGCGGTACATGGCCGCCTCGGCGGCGATGTGCGCGCGCTCGGTTTCAGCGCGCAGCACCGCGTCGAGACGGCCGCGACCGCTCTCGTACTGGGTGCGCGCGGCGGCGACGATCCGGTTCATGACGCCGCGGTGCTGCTCGGCTTCGGCCGCCAGCACGTCGGCGAAGTACGCGTTCGCGTACTCCTCCCATGCCATGCCCCACTGCTGGTAGCGAGCGAGCGCCAGCTCCGCCTGCGCGGCGGCAACGCCCTCGGACGCGGCGCCCTTGCGCAGTCCGCGGGTCGGGGAGATCGGAATCCGCTGGCGCAGCTCGATGGTCTGCATCGTCATCGGATCACGATTGAACGCAAGCGGGTTGGTCGGAACGTTCTCGACTCCGAACATCAGCTCGGGACCCGTCCACACGCTCGCCGTCTGCACCCGACGACCGGCCGCGTCGACCATCGCCGCGCGCATCGCGAGATTCGGGCTCTGTTCGGTGACCTGCGTCAACACCTGCGCCAGGTCGAGCGCGTGGGCCGGGTGAATCGTAAATGCCACCGCCCAGGCCAGGGCGAAAGCGGCGGCACGACGAATATTCATGACTGCTCCTCTCGCATCCCGCGCGGGAGGCGCGCGGGCATCGTCCGGGCTCACGCGCGGACGCGCGGGAGCCGTCAGTGGATCGACGGGTTACGCGAGAGTCGGCGGGGCGCGGCCGGCATGGGCAGAGTTCTGCCATGCGGGCGCCGGAGGGTGTTGCTCGGAGAAAATGGAATGAAGTGCGGGAGTGTCGGCGGAGATCGCGAGCGACGCGGCGATCAGCGCGAGCGCATCAACCGGCAGCGACGACGTGTCGATGCGCTGGACGTCGGGCGCGTCGGCGCGCGCGAGCGTGACGCAGCACGGCGCGGTGCCGGTGCTCTTCGACGCGGGTGCGCCCTTCGCCTTGCCGGCGTGGAGCGGACAGAGCGGAGCGGCGGGCGCAGACTTGGCCGGGGCCAGTCCGGCGATCGCGGTGCACGCCATCGGCGTACCGCGCAACGCTCCGATCAGGCAGTAGTTGGAGCCGATCAGGAACAGCGCGAGCGCGCCAGAGATCACGGCCGTGCGACGGCCTCGAGGGAGATGAGTCCAGATCACGTCGGTATCATCGGCCACCGGCAGCTCGGGCCATGTTCACGGGTGGTCAATTCCCGGGCCGCCTCACCGCAAGAGATGGTTCGGGAACCAGTTCCGGGCTCGCGCGGTACATCTCGACGGGACCTCCGCTGTTAGACTCCCGCCTCGCGAATGCCCATTTCCCACCGCACAATCGTCCCGACCCTCGGACTCGCCCTCCTTCTGCTCGGCGGCTGCTCGGGCAACGACCAGCCGGTCACCCCTGGCCCGGACTGCGACGGCCTCAACCTGCTCACCTTCACCAGTGATCGCGACCAGGCACCGGGCCAGACCGACATCTATCTCTACGACCTCGACCTCAGCGCGTACCGCGGACTGCCCGGCCTCAACACCACCGGACCCGAGCACCATGCGACGCTCGCGTACGACCGCCGCATCCTCGCGTTCGTGGGATCGCGCGGGAGCGGCAGCGAGGACATCCTTCTCTACAACCGCTGCACCGCGATCCTGATCCCGGTGCCCGAAATCGCGACCGCATCGAACGAAGGCGATCCGGCGTTCAGCGGCGACGGGAAGCTGCTCGCGTTCGCGCGCGACACCACCAGCGGCTGGCGGCTGCGGATGTTCGATGGCCAGGCGCTCGCGCTGGTCGCCATGCCGGAGCTCGATTCGCTGGCGAATGCGAACGGTCCGTACGACGACCGCCATCCGACCGCCAACGCCGGCGCAGGTCTGATTGCCTTCTCGAGCAACCGGAACGGCAACTGGGATGTGTTCCTCTACGACCGGACGCGCGACTCGGTGCTCGACATTCCGGAGCTGCGCTCGGCGGGCGACGACGACGACCCGTGGATCACGCCCAACGGGGCGTTCCTCGTATTCGCGTCCAACCGCGCGGGCGGCGCGGGCGGCTGGGACATCTATCTGTTCGACCTTCAATCCCGTAGCCTTGTCGCCGTACCCAACCTCAATTCCGCCAGCGACGAACGCGACCCCGCACTTTGGAAGGACGGCAGCTTGATCCTGTTCAGCTCGAATCGTCCCGGCGGCCCCGGCCGCGCGGATTTGTGGAGTTACGGCCGTGGCAGTCAGACGCTTGGCCCGATGTTGTCGTCGAGCCCCGGCGACGATCTCGAACCCGGCCTGACCTCGCCGTGAGGACGCGCGCGCGTGGTGTCGCACTCGCCGGTCTGATCGTGGCGCTCGCCGGCTGCTCGAACGACGACAATCCGACCACACCGACGCCCTACAGCGGACCGCCGCTGCTGCTCGCGTTCGCGTCCGACCGGCCGCCGAGCCAGCTGTTCGCCAATGACATCTGGTTCGCCGACCTCTCGACCGGCGAGGCTCCGTTCGCGCCGCCGAACGTGAACTCGACCTCGGACGAGGGCCCGATGGGCCTGTCGGGTGACGGCCGCACGATGGCGTTCAGCAGCAGCCGGATCCTGCTCGGCAGCCTGAGCGGCTTCGCCCTGATGGACGTCGCGACCGGACAGCTGAGCCTGCCGTTCCGCACCCGCCAGTTCAACGGGCCGCAGAATCCGTCGCTGTCGTACGACGGGCGCTACCTGGCGACCAACTACCAGGTGGGTGGCGATCCGTTCGCGCAGGTGGTCGCGGTCGAGGACCTGGCCGCCGACACGCTGCTGACGCTCGCTTCACTCAACGATCTCGGCTTCACCAACTTCGACCCGAGTATCAACGGCGACGCCACGCTGATCGCGTACGCCACCAACGGCACGCACTCGGTGGGCGCGTTCGACATCGTTCTCTATTCGGTGCCGCGCGATTCATTCATCGATCTGCCGGGACTCAACAGCAACCAGCAGGAACTGGGACCGGCGATCAGCGCCGACGGCCGCTACATCGCGTTCACGTCCGGGCGCCCGGGCGGCGCCGGCCTGATCGACGTCTACGTGTACGACCGGCAGACCTCGTCGCTGCTCGATCTCCCGGGACTCAACACCGAGTTCTCGGAGGTCCAGCCGTGCCTGTCACCCGACGGGCGCTATCTCGCCTGCACGACCGAATCCGAGGGGAGCGCCGACGTCCGGCTCTACGACATCATCGCGAAGCACGTGGTCGCGATGCCGGGCGTGAACCACCCCCGGAACGTGGATCAGTACCCGGTTCTGTCGTCACGCCCGCCGACCATCGCGCGGTAGCGATTACCGCGTGACCGCCACGCGGTGCACCAGCGTGCGGCCGTCGGTCTCGAGCCGCGCGAAGTAGAGTCCGGCGCCAACCGTGCGGCCGCTCGCGTCGCGCAGGTTCCATGCTTCGGCGTGCTGGCCGGCCTCGCGCGTGCCGCTCGACAGCTCGCGCACCAAGCGGCCTGACGCATCGTAGACGCCGAGCCTCACGATTCCGGTGCGCGCCAGCGTGTACTGCAGAATCGTGCGCGAGTTCGCCGGGTTCGGCGACGGCAGCGCGAACGCGAGCTCGGGCGTCGCATCGCCCACGCTTACGGTTCCCGACGGCGACAGCGTCGCGACCAGCGACTCGTTGCCGTGCGTGTCGACCGCGGTCAGCTTGTAGTAGCTCGGCACTCCGGCCGGATCGACGTAGCCGGTATCCGGAAGTGCGCCGACCAGGTTGCCCGGACCCGGCACGAACCCCGCCGACGCACCGCGATACAGCCGATAGCCCGCGAGATCGGCTTCGGTGTTCGGATCCCAGTGCAGATACGTGCTGCCCGCCGAGTACTGCCCGGTGAACGGCGCGGGCGCGGCCGGCGCGAGATTGTCGACCGAGTAGCCGCTCATCGGCAGCGACTCCCAGTGCTGGTTGCCCGTGGCGAGCGCCTGGATCATGAACGCAGTCAGCGGCGCGCCCGCGGCCGTCGAATCCTGCGCGGTCGGTGCGAGAAAACTGTAGTTCTGCAGGAACCTCGTGTTGACCGTTGCGAGGTACTCCCAGTAGTAGGTCGTTCCGGCGACGAAGGTGGTCAACAGCGCGCCCGGCCGCACGAGCGATCCGGTCTCGACTTCAGGCCGCCCGACCTGCACGCCCGCTGCCTGCATCGATGCAGCGAGGTTGGGCGGCACCGAGCGATAGACACTGTACGACGTGACGAGGTTGTAGGGATCGGACTCGAGGTAGCTGGCGTTCCATGACAGCTTCACCTTGCCGCCCTGGTCAGCAGGTACGTCCGTCACCCCGGCAATCTCCGGCTCGGGCGTGCCGAGATAGCCGAAGCGTCCTACGCGCTGCGCATAGATGTCGTTAAACCCGCCGCCGCTGCGGCCGTCCTGCCAGGCGACGAGGGCACCGCCCGCGCCGTCCGGCACGGCCTTCATGCTCTGCTGGTCCGCAGTCGCCGTGGATACCGCTCGCCCATTGATGGGCCATGCGCCATCCACAGCACCGGATGTCAATGCATGCTGCGCGTAGACGTCGCCGAATCCGCTGCTACGGTAGTCCTGCCAGAAGGCGATGGCACCGCCCGCGCCGTCCGAAATGATCGTCGTGGTGGTCTGAGCGCCCGCCGCCGTGCACAGGGCGCGGCCATCCGCCGGCCACTGGGCATCCACCGCACCCGAAGCCAGCACGTGTTGTGCGTAGATGTCGGTGGTCCCGGAGCGAGAGTCAGACCAGGTGACGATGGCACCGCCCAACCCGTCCGACACGATCGTGGGGAGCGACTGGTCCAACGTCGCCGTGCACAGACCCCGGCCGTCGAGTGGCCACCCGCCATCCACCAATCCCGACGCCAGCACGTGCTGAGCGTAGATGTCGAAGTTCAATCCACCGCGCAGGTCCTGCCAGCTGACGATCGCGCCACCTGCGCCGTCCGAAACGATCTGCTGAGAGGCCTGGGTTAGCGTTGCCGTGCAGAGCCCCCGACCGTTGGCGGGCCACGCACCATCCACGGCGCCCGACGCGAGCACGTGCTGCGCATAGATGTCGTAGGACGTGCCACTGCGGAAGTCCTGCCAGGTGACAATCGCACCGCCCGCACCATCCGAAACGATCATGGGGGCCAGCTGGTCGTTCGCCACCAGGCACAGCGCCCGGCCATCTGCCGGCCACGCGCCGTCCACTGCGCCCGATGCCAGCACGTGCTGCGCATAGATGTCGTTGTTCGAGCCTCCGAGTCGGGCGTCCTGCCAGGACACGATGGCGCCGCCGATGCCATCCGAGGTGATGGTCGTGTTGAACTGGTTGGCGGTCGCCGTGCAGAGCGCCCGACCGTTGACTGGCCAGGCCCCGTCTACGGCACCCGACGCCAGCACGTGCTGAGCGAAAATGTCGTAGCTCGCGCCGCGGGCGTCCTCCCAGGAGACGATCGCGCCACCTGCACCGTCCGACGCGATCCTCGGGCTGCTCTGCGCGCCCGTCGCCGCACACAGCGCCACGCCGTTGACCGGCCACGCCGGATCCACCGCCCCGGACGCCAGCACGTGCTGGGCGTAGATGTCGTTGTTCCCGCTGCGGTCGTCGATCCAGGCAACGATGGCGCCGCCCGCACCGTCCGTCACAATCGCAGGGCTGAACTGCTGGCTATTCGCCAGCCCAGACACCACCACGTTGGTGAACGGACTGTTTGGCCACGTCGCCAGTGCGGGCGTGGCGCAGAGCGCGACGATCAGCGGGACCAGGCACAAACGGGACGACGAGCGCATGCGGCGGCCTCCATGCTTCGGGTTGATCCGGAGCATGGGAACGCGCCGGGGAACGAGCCGAAATAGGTCTCGGACTCGCAGACCGTCAAGCTTGAGCTTGGTTACGTCGAGGCACAAGCCTCGATATCAGCGCGTGACGGCAACTCTGTGCACGAGCGTGCGACCGTCGGTCTCGAGTCGCGCGAAGTAGAGTCCCGCACCGACCGTGCGTCCGCTCGCGTCACGCAGGTTCCAGGCTTCGGCGTGCTGGCCGGCCTCGCGCGTGCCGCTCGCCAGCTCGCGCACCAGACGTCCCGACGCGTCGTACACGCCAAGTCGGACGAGACCGGCGCGTGGCAGCGTGTACTGCAGCGTCGTGCGCGCGTTCGCCGGGTTCGGTGACGGCAATGCGAACGCCAGCTCGGGCGTCGCATCACCGACGCTCACGGTTCCCGACGGCGACAGCGTCGCCACCAGCGACTCGTTACCATGCGTGTCGACCGCGGTCAGCTTGTAGTAGCTCGGCACTCCGGCCGGATCGACGTAGCCGGTATCCGGAAGTGCGCCAACCAGGTTGCCCGGACCCGGCACGAACCCCGCCGACGCACCGCGATACAGCCGATAGCCCGCGAGATCGACTTCGGTGTTCGGATCCCAGTGCAGATACGTGCTGCCCGCCGAGTACTGCCCGGTGAACGGCGCGGGCGCGGCCGGCGGGAGGTTGTCGACCGAGTAGCCGCTCATCGGCAGCGACTCCCAGTGCTGACTGCCCGCGGCGCGTGCCTGGATCATGAACGCGGTCACCGGCGCGCCCGCCGCGGTCGAGTCCTGGGCGGTCGCCGCGAGATAGCTGTAGTTCGGCAGAAAGTCCGCGGTGACCGTGGCGAGATATTCCCAGAAGTAGGTCGTTCCCGCGACGAAGGTGGTCACCAGCGCACCCTGCCGCACGAGCGATTCGCCTTCATCGTCCACCCGCGTGAACTGCACGCCTGCTGCCCGCATCGACGCCGCGAGGTTCGGCGGCACCGAGCGATAGACGCGATACGACGTGACCACGGCATACGGATCGAGCTCGAGATAGCTGGCGTTCCACGACAGCTTCACCTTGCCGCCCTGGTCGGCCGGGACATCCGTCACGCTCACGAACTCGCCTTCGGGCGTCCCGAGGTAGCCGTAGCGTCCCACGCGCTGCGCGTAGATGTCGCCGTTGGTCGCCCCGTTGCGCAGCCCATGTCGCGTCGAAAACGGGGCTAGAAGCCGAACCGGGCCGCGTTGCTTCCGGGACCGCGAGGATTGGGACGCGCCGGACCGACCGGGCCGCGGGCGTCGACGATCGTGAACCCGCGGGCGGTCAGGCGCGCGCGATCCATCGCCGTCAGGCTGTCAGCATAGAGAAGCGTCCCTTCGACTTCGGCCAGCGCGACGCCGGGGGTGGTGAACGGCTCCCAGACCGCCGGGAAGCGGCGCAGCGGAGGCCGGCTGAACAGCAGCCGGTGGAGGTCCTGGCGGGTCACGATCCGGACGGTCGGATGCTCCGGGAGATCGCGCAGGCGTCCGGTGCGGTCGTTCTGCTCGCGGCGTGCGGCACGTTCGAGGAACAGTGCCCCCGGCACAATTCGCCGCTCGGCGAGCAGCGGCAGGGCGACGACCTCCAGCGCCAGCGAGAGCGCGAGCCCGGCGAACACCCAGGTCGGCAGCAGGCGCCGCAGCAGCAGCAGGAGCAACGGAAACACCGGCAGCAGGTAGGCGGGCGTGTACGGCACCGCGAAATAGAGCGCGGTCGCGAGCACCACGCACGCGACCTCGAAGGCCGGCGCCCCGCCGGCCCGCACCGCCGGCCGGAACCGCCGGAGCAGCAGCGCGATCAGGCCGAGTCCGATCCACAGCGGCGCGATCTTGCCGAGCAGGAACGAGATCAGGCCGCGCGCGTGGGGCAGGAACGTCTGCGCATTGGCGTGATGGCGGATCACGTGATCGAGCAGCCGGCCGGACTGGGGCGTGTGGGTGCCGGCCAGCAGCACCGGCGCGAACAGGATCGCGACGCCGAGCGCCCACGCGAGGCCGAGATCACGCAGGAACCGCACCTCCACGCGGTGGCTCCGCGCACTTGCGACCAGCTCGTGCACGGCCGCTGCCGGCAACGCCAGCGCGTTGCTGGCGCGCGCGCCGGTCGCGAGCGCGAGCATCAGTCCGGTGCGGCGCGGTGCGCGCCGGATCAGGAACAGGCATCCGAGCGTCAGCAACGCGGCCGACAGCGCGTAATCCATGGTCTGGGAAGCGGCGACCGCGAATGGCGCGGCCAGCGCCAGCGCCGCCGCGACCAGGCCGGGCCGCGGAAATTCCTGCCGCTCGATCCGCCACACGCCCCAGCACGCGATCGCCTGGAATGCGATCGATGCGAGGTTGGTCGCGATCGGGCCGATCAGGACCAGTGTGAGGAGCACCACGTCATAGGCGGGGAAGCCGGGTGCCCGCGACGGGACGTAGCGATGTTCCTCGAGCATGCGCAGCGCGTTGGTCGCATTGCGCCACGCGTCATCGTCGGAGCCGAAGCCGCCGCGGAGGAGCGGAATTCGGGTGGCGAGGAACAGGACGGCGATCAGCGCGGTGGTCCATTTCGCCCCGCCCCACACGCCGCCGGAATTCTTGGAGAGAATCGGATCCTCCGTGTTTGTCGGATCTTGCCGGGAACGCCTCGCAATCGGCTCCATGCGCAGCCTTCACCGGTTCGTCCCGTGCCCGCATTTCGGGAGCCGCATGGAATCACGACCAGATTGACTCCGTACGGTTTGGACCGCAATTCGACAGTGAAAAATGTTCCTTGAGTCGATCTGGCAGAAGGGATACAAAGCTCGGCACCGTTCGCAGTGACCGACCCTCGCGCGCGAACGGGGCAGCACCTTCCCAATCACGCACGCGACAGGCAGTTCGGAAGAACAGGAAGTCGTCGGCGGCCAACCCACGCTGGCGGAACGAGCGTCTCTCTCCTCGACCGCTATCATGGCTTGGCACTCATCCAGGGAAGGTTGGGTTGCTCACATCGAGCGAGGACCAGGGAGGTCCCCCTATGTCCGTTTCCGTTGCCCTCGAAGCCGCGTCCCGTTCCCCCCGCTCCTCGTCCTCCACCGGAACCGGTCTTCGGATCAGTCGCCGCTACACGCAGGCGGGCATCGATCCGTTCGATACGATTCGCTGGGACAAGCGCAAGACCGTCATCTCCAACCCCGACGGCTCGGTCGTCTTCCAGATGGACGACGTCGAGGTCCCGGCCGACTGGTCGCAGCTGGCCACCGACATCGTGGTCAGCAAGTACTTCCGCAAGGCGGGGTTGCCGGGTACGCCCGGTCACGAGACCAGCGTCCGCCAGGTAGTCCACCGGATCTCGCACTCGGTCCGCTGGTGGGGTGAGAAGACCGGCGGCTACTTCGCCTCCAGCGAGGACGCCGACGCCTTCGAGGCCGAGCTCAAGCACATGCTGGTCAACCAGATCGGCGCTTTCAACTCGCCGGTGTGGTTCAACTGCGGGCTCCACCACGAGTACGGGATCAACGGCTCGGGCGGCAACTTCTGGTGGGATCCCGAGACCCAGTCGATCCAGACCACCGGCGACTCCTATTCGCGGCCCCAGGTCTCGGCCTGCTTCATCCAGTCGATCGGCGACGATCTGATGTCGATCTTCGAGCTCGCGCGCAACGAAGCGCGCGTCTTCAAGTACGGCTCGGGCACTGGCACCAACTTCTCGCAGCTCCGCGGCCGGATGGAGAAGCTGTCGGGCGGCGGCACCTCGTCGGGCCTGATGTCGTTCCTCGAGGTGCTCGACAAGGGCGCCGGGGCCACCAAGTCGGGCGGCACCACCCGCCGCGCGGCCAAGATGGTGGTGCTCGACATGGACCACCCCGAGATCGTCGACTTCGTGCGCTGGAAGATGCGCGAGGAGAAGAAGGTCGCGGCGCTGGTGGCGGCCGGCTACTCGTCGGACTTCAACGGCGAGGCGTACGGCACCGTGTCGGGCCAGAACTCGAACAACTCGGTGCGGGTCCCCGATCGCTTCATGAAGGCGGTCGAGACCGACGGCACCTGGGACACCACGATGCGCACGACCGGCGCGGTGTGGCAGACCCATCGTGCCCGCGAGCTGTGGAAGGAGCTGGGCGAGGCGGCCTGGCAGTGCGCGGACCCGGGCGTGCAGTACGACGACACGATCCAGCGCTGGCACACGTGCAAGACGACCGGCCGCATCAACGCGACCAACCCGTGCAGCGAGTACGTGTTCCTCGACGACACCGCCTGCAACCTCGCCTCGATCAACCTGATGAAGTTCCTGCGCGAGGACGGGTCGTTCGACATCGAGGGCTACCGGCACGCCAACCGCGTGTTCTTCCTCGCCCAGGAGATCCTGGTCGGCTTTGCGTCCTACCCGACCGAGCGGATCGCCGAGAACTCGGCCAAGTTCCGGCCGCTCGGACTCGGCTACGCGAACCTCGGCACCCTGCTCATGATGCAGGGCTATCCGTACGACAGTGACCAGGCGCGTGCCTACGCCGCCAGCATCACCGCGATGATGACCGGCGAGGCGTACGCGATGTCGGCTGAGATCGCGGCGAGCGCCGGCACGTTCGACGCCTACGCCGAGAACCGCGACAGCATGCTCGACGTCATGCGGCTCCATCGCGACGCCGCGCGCGCGATCGATCCCGCGCTGGTCTCCAGGGACCTGCGCGAGGCGGCGATCGAGGCGTGGGACCGCGCGGTCGCCAACGGCATGGAGCACGGCTATCGCAACGCGCAGGCGACGGTGCTCGCGCCGACCGGCACGATCGGTCTGCTGATGGACTGCGATACCACCGGCATCGAGCCCGACTTCGCGCTGGTGAAGTTCAAGAAGCTGGCGGGTGGCGGCTACTTCAAGATCGTCAACCAGTCGGTGCCGGCCGCGCTGCATCGGCTCGGCTACGACGACCCGGCGATCCAGCGGATCGTGCGGTACGCGATCGGCACCGGCTCCTTGAGCGGCGCCCCGCACATCAACGAGTCGAGCCTGATCGCCAAGGGCTTCGCCACCACCGAGATCGACGCGATCGAGAAGCTGCTCCCCAGCGTGCTCGACATCCGTCAGGCGTTCGGACGCGGCATCCTCGGCGACGACCTGGTGACGCGGCTCGGCGTCAGCCTGCAGGAGCGCTCGAAGGGCGGCTGGAACGCGCTCGGCTTCCTCGGCTTCACCGACCGTGAGATCGAAGAGGCGAACGCCTACATCTGCGGCACGCAGACGGTCGAGGGGGCGCCGGGACTCGATCCCGACCACCTGCCGGTGTTCGACTGCGCCAACCGCTGCGGTCCCCGCAGCACCCGCTACATCCATGCGATGGGCCACGTGCGGATGATGGCGGCCGCCCAGCCGTTCCTGTCGGGCGCCATCAGCAAGACCGTCAACCTCCCGAACGACGCGACCGTCGAGAACGTCGAGCAGATCTACTTCGAGGGCTGGAAGCTCGGCCTCAAGGCGATCGCGCTCTATCGCGACGGCAGCAAGCTCAGCCAGCCCCTTGCGACCAAGACCGACGACAGCAAGTCGGACAGCAAATCGGGCAGCGGCGAGGTGCGCGGGAACCAGGCCGTCGAAACGGCCACCGTGCCCACCCCCGCGCCGCTGCGCCGACGTCGCCTGCCGCGGCGTCGCT
>Ga0210380_10000489_pt1 | contig 17581 bp, 15 predicted proteins | sample PLM4_5_coexredo_FD_155476 | JGI IMG/M metagenome (GOLD analysis project Ga0210380, IMG submission 155476) | Groundwater sediment microbial communities from an aquifer in East River, Colorado, USA - PLM4_5_coex redo | ecosystem: Environmental > Terrestrial > Soil > Riparian zone | place: USA... | reverse complement strand
CCCAGCAGCCGGTCCGCTACGACGACCCGGTCCGCATGTACCTGCGCGAAATGGGCAAGGTGCCCCTTCTCACGCGTGAAGGCGAAGTCGAGATTGCGCGACGCATCGAAGCCGGCGAGCGCCAGGTGCTGGCGGCGTTGTTCCGCGCCGAGCCGTCGCTGAAGGAAATCCGCCTGCTGTGCAAGAAGCTCAAGGACGAGCAGCTCAAGGTCGAGGACTTCATCAAGCTCGACGAAAACGCGGTCACCGAGCAGGCGCTCAAGAAGGAGCGCCAGCGCGCGGTCCGGATCCTCGAGCGCGTGTTCGTTCTGCAGAAGCGCTACAACGACGTGATCGAAAAGCAGAACTCGCGGCTCAACGAGCGCCAGCGCACCAGCCTCCAGGCCAACTGGGCCAAGGTCGAGGCGGAGCTGCTGCAGGAGATGCACAAGCTGTCGATGAATCCGCGCACGGTCGAGGGCCTGGCGCGGCCGATGAAGGAGCTCGGCTCCCAGGCGCAGGTGCTCGACGACCAGGTGTCGGATCTCGAGCGCCGCTTCGGACACGGCGTCGAGGACATGAACGAGTTCGCGCGCCGGCTCAAGCGCGGACCCAAGGAGCTGCGCGCGCTCAAGCGCGACGCGGGGCTGACGCCCGCCCAGCTGGTCGAGTTCCAGAACGAGCTGCGGACGATCCGCAAGGAGATGAAGCGGCTCGAGGACGAAACCAAGATGTCGCGCGAGCACCTGCTCGAGCTGTACCGGCAGATCCGCGACGGCGAGCGTGCGACCGGGCAGGCGAAGAAGGAGATGATCGAGGCGAACGTGCGTCTCGTGATCTCGATCGCCAAGCGGTACACGAACCGCGGTCTCGAGTTCCTGGACCTGATCCAGGAGGGCAACTCGGGCCTGATGCGTGCGGTCGACAAGTTCGACTACACCAAGGGCTACAAGTTCTCGACCTACGCGACCTGGTGGATCCGCCAGGCGATCACCCGTGCGATCGCCGACCAGGCACGCACGATCCGCGTGCCGGTCCACATGATCGAGCACATCAACCGGGTGGTGCGCGTGTCGCGGCGGCTGGTCCAGGAGCTGGGCCGCGAGCCGACGCCCGAGGAGATCGCGGAGCGGCTCGACCTGCCGGTCGACAAGGTGAAGAGCATCATCAAGGCCGCGCAGGAGCCGATCTCGCTCGATCGTCCGATCGGCGAGGACGACGACTCGAACCTCGGCGACTTCATCGAGGACACGAGCGTCGTCAGCCCGGCGCACTCGGCGGCGTCGGCGATGCTGCGGGACGAGGTGAACGACGTGCTCAAGACGCTCACCCCGCGCGAGGCGAAGGTGATCCGTCTGCGGTTCGGCCTGACCGAGGACGGCGCCCAGCGCACGCTCGAGGAAGTCGGCGCGTTCTTCAACGTCACCCGCGAACGCATCCGTCAGATCGAGGCGAAGGCGCTGCGCAAGCTGCGCCACCCGACTCGTTCGCGGCGGCTGAAGGCGTACACGGAGTTGTTGTAACAGCGGTTGCCTTGACCGTCGGGCGAGGCCGGTGCTACAAACGCGCTCCCTTCGGCGCGGGGTCCGGTCGACGCACGCTGGGCCCATAGCTCAGCGGTCCAGAGCGGCCGGCTCATAACCGGCAAGACCCTGGTTCGAATCCAGGTGGGCCCATTCTTCTCGGAGCATGGACCCGGGGCGAGCGACGAAGAAGAAAACGGATTGGGGCGGGTAGCTCAGCTGGCAGAGCACCTGGATCACAACCAGGGGGTCACAGGTTCGAGTCCTGTTCCGCCCACCATTTCCGGACGCCGGCGTGCGCGTCCACGACTCGAGCACGAGGTGTCGATGCAGGAACCGGCGCGGGAGCCGATCGCGAGGCGCGTGATGCATGCGCGCCGGGCAGCGCGCATCGCGCTTCCCCCCCGTTGCCGAACGAGAGCCCCGGAACGCGGGAACGTCCGCACGACGTTCCCGCGTTTTCTTTGGGAGCGTCCGTGACCGAGGAGCTCCAGACGCTGTGGGCGCTGCACGAGCTCGACGAGCGCCTGGTCCACATCCTCGACACCCTGAAGCGCCATCCCGAGGAGCGGAAGACCGCCGAGACGGCGCTCGCCGCCGAGCGGTCGCGCCTCGCCGTCCACCAGCAGCGGATCGCCGACGTGCGCACCGCGCGCCGGCGGGTCGAGCAGGACATCGAAGCGCTGGCGGTCGAGGAGAAGCGGCTCCAGTCCCAGCTGCCGATGATCAAGAAGAACGAGGAGTACCAGGCGATGATGCGGGAGATCGCCGACCGCAAGCGCCGTCAGTCGGATCTCGAGACCGACGTGCTGGTGAAGATGGACGAGGAGCAGGAGCTGCTGTCCGCCCAGCCCGCGATCGAGAAGGCGCTGGCCGAGGTGCAGGCGGTGGCGGACGCGCGCCTCAAGACGATCGCCCGCGAGGAGGAGCGCGCGCGCACCGATGCCGCGGGGATCGAGAGCCAGCGCGCCGTGCTGGTGCCGAAGCTGCCGCAGGCGACCCGCCTGCGGTACGACCGGATCCGTGATTCGCGCGGCGGGCGCGCGGTGGTGCCGATCCTGAAGGGCGCGTGCGGCGGGTGCTTCCGTGGCCAGGCGCCCCAGGTGATGCAGGAATTGCGGCGCGGCGACCGCGTCCTGCTGTGCGATGGCTGTGGCCGCATGCTCATCCAGCCCCCCGAGTTCGCCTGACCGCCCAGGCGCGGGAGATGAACACGTCGCCCAAGCGTCGCCTGCGCGCCGATCTGCCGTTCCACCGCATCGCGCTCGTCCTGTCGGGCGGCGGCGCACTCGCCGCGTACGAAGTCGGGTGCCTGGCCGTGCTCGAGCGTCTCGGACTCCGGCCGTCGACCATCGCCGGCGTGTCGTCGGGCGCGATCAACGCGGCGCTGTGGATCACTCACGGTTTCGAGACCGAGCGTCTGATGCGCGCCTGGCGCAAGCTGCGCGCGTCGTCGATTGGAATGCGCTGGCAGCTGCTCGCCTGGCGCAGCGTGGGATCGTTCCTGGTCGGCCTCGCGCTGCTCGAACTGATGCTGACGCTGGTCGGCTCGACCCGCTTCCGGCTCGGGGCGACGTTCGCCGGAATCGCCGCCGACGACACCCAGCGCATCTCGCTGCTGCTCGAAGGCCTGTCGTGGGCGCTGATCGCGTTGATCGGCCTGGCGATGCTCACGTTCGCGCGTCGCGGCGAGCGCTGGATCGCCAACTGGCGGTCCGGCGGCGATCCCGATTGGCGGCCGCGCTGGATCCTGCGCGTGCTCGCGCTCGGGGGGCTCGCGCATCTCAGCACGTGGGTGTTCGGCTGGCCCTATCCGCACCGGTTCAGCGGGATCGTGCTGGTGGTGATGTCGCTGATCTGGCTGGCCGAGCATCCGGGACAGATCGGGCAATGGATCCGGCGGCGCGTGATGTCGCTGGTGCCCGAGGGGGCGGTGCTGGGACTGTGGGGCAGCGAGGCCCGGCGGCGGCTGGTGCGGCGATTGATGATCGGCGGCGATCCCCAGCGGCTGCTCGATCCGGACGTCCACCTGATCATGGCAGCGTGCGACGTCGACTCCGGGCGCATGCACTACTTCGTGAATTGGAAGGACCCGGAGGGCCGCTTCGAGTCCGAGCTCGCGCGCGTCCACGGCCTGGTGGTTCCGCTCACCGACGTGCGCTCGGTGATCGAAGCGGCGGTCGCGTCGTCGGCGGTGCCGATGCTGTTCGAACCGGTCGAGATCGATGGCCGTCGGTTCGTCGACGGCGGCGTGTTCTCGAATCAGCCGCTCCACGCGGTGCTCGCCGATGGGGCCGACGCGGTGCTGGTGGTGCTGCTCTCCCCGGGGCACGGACCGAGTCCCGATGACCGCCCGCGTCACATGATGTCGCTCGGGTTCCGGCTGCTCGAGATCGCGAACTGGCGCGACCTCCAGGCCGAGCTCGATGGTCTGCCGCCGCATTGGACTCGCGCGGATCACCCGGCGACCGATCCGGTCGGCGGGCACAAGCGCCTGCCCCAGGGCCCGGCGCGGATCTGCGTGGCGGAGCCCGACCACGTCCTGCCGGGGGGCATGTACGGATATTCGAACGCCAACGCGCGCGAGCTGATGCGGCGCGGCGAGCAGGACATGTGGGCCGCGCTCGAACGCTCGGGCTGGCTCGAGGATTCTCCGGCCGACGCTTGAGCCGGGTCCGAGCCGTCCAGTAGTGTGCGGGGATGAATCCGAGTATCGAGGGTGTGTGGCGTCTCCGTTGCGACGGCGGCGCGCGTGGAAATCCCGGCCCGGCCGCGTACGGGTTCGTGCTGGTGGATCCCGCGGGGCACGAAGTCGCCGCCCACGGTGAGTACATCGGCAACGCAACCAACAACGTCGCCGAGTACCGGGCGCTGATCGCAGGGCTCGAGGCGGCCGCCGACCAGGGCGTTCCGGCGCTCGAGGTGGTGATGGATTCCGAGCTGGTGATCCGCCAGATGACCGGCCAGTATCGGGTCAAGAACGAGGGTCTCAAGCCGCTTCACGCCCAGGCACGCCGCACCGCGGCCCGCCTGACGCAGGTGACCTACGCTTCGGTCCGGCGCGACTTCAACGCGCGGGCCGATGCCCTGGTCAACGAAGCACTTGACCGGGTCCTGGGTCCCGAGTCTCCCAGGTGATCGCGGGTGGAGAGTTCGGTGTCGCCGCTCTGCGGTGGCGTCGGATGCCGCTCGAGGAAAGTCCGAACTCCACAGGGCAGGATGCTGGGTAACTCCCAGGGGGCGCGAGCCTACGGAAAGTGCAACAGAGAGCAGACCGCCAACGGGCGGCGCACGCGTGAGCGGGCGTCGCTGCGGGCAAGGGTGAAACGGTGCGGTAAGAGCGCACCAGCGGTCCCGGTGACGGGGCCGGCTCGGCAAACCCCATCCGGAGCAAGACCGCATAGAGGGGGAGAGGTGTGTCCCGCCTCGTCATCACCCCAGGGTCGGTCGCACCGAGGCGTTCCGGTAACGGGCGCCCCAGATAAATGATCACCACGGAGCAATCCGACAGAATTCGGCTTACGGGGGACTCGGACCCGGTTGGCCCGGCAGGCGCTGCATCTCCGGTCCGGCTGGGTTTCAGGACGGACGCATGACTCTTTCGCCCGGCGCCGCCGCACCCGCCTGGGTGCTTCATCCGGCGCACGATCCCGAACCCGCGGACGCACTGGCCCGCGCGCTCGGTGCACCGCGCGCGATCGGTCACGTGCTGTGGAATCGCGGGATGCGGGACGTCGACGCGGCACGCCGCTTTCTCGATCCGTCGCTGGGCGATCTTCACGATCCCGGCGACCTGCTCGACATCGACCGTGCGATCGAACGGATCGAGCGCGCGCTGGAGGCGCGCGAGCGGATCCTGGTCCAGGGCGACTACGACGTCGACGGCATCACCTCCACCTTCCTGATGGCGACCGCACTGCGCGATCTGGGGGGCGACGTGGTGACCCGGATTCCCCACCGCACCCGCGACGGCTACGGACTCACGGAAGCGGCGGCCGCCGAGGCGCACCGCCAGGGCGCGCGCCTGATCGTGACCGTCGACTGCGGGATCACCGCGGTCGCGCCGATCGCGCACGCGCACACGCTCGGCATCGACGTGCTGGTGACCGACCACCACGAGCCGGGTCCGCGGCTGCCCGACGCGTACGCGATCGTCAATCCCCGCCGTCCCGGCTGTGGCTATCCGTTCAAGTCGCTGGCGGGCGTGGGAGTGACCTACAAGGTGGTCGAGGCGCTGCTCGCGGCGCGCGGACTCGGCGAGCGTGCGACGGAGTTCCTCGACGTGGTCGCGCTCGGCACCATCGCGGACATGGTTCCGCTGGTCGGCGAGAACCGGGTGCTTGCGCGCCACGGTCTTGCGCAGCTTCAGAACAGCCGCCGTCCGGGCCTCCAGGCGCTGATCGAAGGGGTGGGTCTGGCCGGGCGTCCGGTGACCGACAGTCACGTCGGGTTCGTGCTCGCGCCGCGCATGAACGCGGCCGGCCGGATGGGCAGCGCCGAACAGGCGCTGCGGCTGCTGTTCGCGCGCGACCTCGGCGAAGGCCGTGCGTGTGCCGAGAGTCTCGAGGAGGAGAACACCCGTCGGCGCGAGCTCGACGAGCGCGCGGCGCGCAACGCGGGCGAGCGGGTGCTGGCGGAGCTGGGATGGCCGAACTGCGCGAGCATCATGCTGTGGTCCGAGACCTGGCACCCGGGCGTGCTCGGGATCGTGGCGTCGCGGATGGTCGACCGCTTCCAGCGTCCGGCCCTGCTCGCCTCGGTGACCAACGGCGTCGGCCGCGGCTCGGGGCGGAGCGCCGGCGGACTCCATCTCACCCGGGTGCTCGAAGACTGCTCCGACCTGCTCGATTCGTGGGGTGGCCACGCATTCGCGGCCGGCTTCACCGCCCGGGCGGAGCGGCTGCCCGAACTGCGCGAGCGATTCGAGCGGCTGGTCGGCGAACGACTCGATACCGACAAGTGCGTGCCGCGGCTCGCGCTCGATGCCGATCTCGAGCTGAGCGAATGCGACGACCTTCTCACCGACTGGATGGGGCGGATCGCGCCGCATGGTCTCGAGAATCCCGAGCCGGTGTTCCGCGCACGCAACGTGACCGTCGAATCGTGGCAGCGGGTCGGCGACGGACGGCACGTGCGGGCGACGGTGCGCGACCGGACCGGACGGGCGGACGTGATCGGGTTCGGCATCGCCGAGCAGGCGGAGGCGGCGCTGCGCCAGCGGCAGTGCGACATCGCGTTCGTCCCGGTCCGCAACGAATGGATGGGGCACAGCCGCCTGCAGCTGCGCCTGCGCGGAGTGCGCCCGGCATGAACGGGTCGAATCCGCATCCGCAGATCCGTGCCGGGCTGCTCGCCGAGCTCGAGGAACACGCACCGCGGGTCGACCGCGACCGGGTCGCGGCCGCGTTCGACTTCGCGGCCACCGCGCACGGCGACCAGCGGCGCATGTCGGGGGAGCCGTTCATCTCGCACGTGGTCGAGGTGTGCCGGATCCTGGTCGGGCTGCTCGAATCGCGGCTCGACACCACGCTCGCGTGCGCGGCGCTGCTGCACGACGTGGTCGAGGACACGCCGGTCACGCTGGAGGACGCCGAGAAGCGGTTCGGGCGCGACGTCGCGAGCCTGATCGAAGGAGTGACCAAGCTGTCGGGGCTCCACTTCGACAGCCGCGAGTCGGAGCAGGCGGAGAACTTCCGCAAGATGCTGCTATCGATGTCGCGCGACCTGCGGGTGATCTTCATCAAGCTCGCCGACCGGCTCCACAACATGCGCACGCTCCAGTTCCTGCGCTCCGAGAAGGCGAAACGCATCGCCGAGGAGACGCGCGACATCTACGCACCGCTCGCGCACCGGCTGGGAATGGGCAGCATCAAGCGCGAGCTCGAGGACCTGAGCCTCAAGGCGCTGGAGCCGGACGCCTACCAGGAGCTGATCCAGCGCATCCAGGCGCGGCGCGAGGAGCGCGAGGAATTCGTCGACCGGGTGAAGGAGCGCCTGACCGACGCGCTCAAGGCGGCCGGAGTGAAGGCCGAGGTGAGCGGGCGGCCCAAGCACTTCTATTCGATCTACATGAAGATGAAGGCCGGACGCCCGTTCGAGGACATCTACGACCTGTTCGGGCTCCGCATCCTGACCCACAGCCGGGGCGACTGCTATCGCGCGCTGGGCGTGGTCCACGATGCGTTCACTCCGGTCGCGGAGCGCTTCAAGGACTACATCGCCACCCCCAAGAGCAACATGTACCAGTCGCTCCACACCACCGTGCTCACCGACGATACCGAGCTGGTCGAGGTGCAGATCCGCACCCGCGAGATGCATCACACCGCCGAGACCGGAATCGCCGCGCACTACGTGTACAAGCAGGGCGGGCGAGTGGATGCGGAGCTCGACGCCAAGCTGGGCGGGTTCGTCGCCCAGACCGCCGACTGGCAGAGCACCACCGGCGACGACGAGTACATGGACTTCCTGCGCACCGCCCTCTACCAGGAGGAGGTGTTCGTGTACACGCCGCGGCGCGAGCTGCGGCGGCTGGCGAAGGGCGCGACCGCGCTCGACTTCGCGTTCCTGATCCACACCGAGGTCGGCCAGAAGACGGTCGGCGCGCGGGTCAACGGCGAGCTGGTGCCGCTCCGCTACGTGCTGCGCAATGGCGACACGGTCGAGATCATGACCTCGCCGCAGGCCCAGCCGCACGACGACTGGCTCAAGTACCTGCGCACCACCGGCGCGCGCACCAAGGTGCGCCACTGGCTGCGCCAGCAGCGGCACTCCGACAGCGTCTCGCTCGGAAAGGAGATGCTCGAGCGCGAGCTCAAGCGGCTGCGCCTGACGGTCGACGAGACGGCGCGGATCGAGGTCGCGCACGCGCACGGCTGCGAGGACCTCGAGCAGCTCTACGCCCGGCTCGCAGAAGGCCAGGTGTCGCTCACCCAGCTGGTGCGGCGGCTCGCGCCGCCCAAGGAGACGCTCGCCGAGCGGCTCACCAAGGGACCGCTCGGAGCGCTCGGGATCGGACGCAAGCCGACCGCCGGGATCCGCATCCAGGGCATCGACAACGTGATGGTCTCGTTCGCGCGGTGCTGCCAGCCGGTGCCGGGCGACCGGGTGCTGGGCGTGGTCACGGTCGGACGCGGCGTGTCGGTCCACCGCGTCGACTGTCCGAACACGTTCGCGAACCGGGTGCCCGAGGAGCGCAAGGTCCCGATCGAGTGGGATGCCGGGCGCGGCGAGACGTTCCCGGTCCGGCTGGTGGTGTACGGCCAGGACCGCACTTCGCTGCTGGCCGACATCGCCAAGGCGATCTCCACCGCGCAGGTCAACGTGCGCACCGCCGGCATGGCGAGCGAGGACAAGACCGCGCGCGGGATGTTCGTGATCGAGGTCGCCAATCTCGCCAAGCTCAACGAAGTGATCGACGCGATCCGCAAGGTGCGGGGCGTCACCCGGGTCGAGCGGCGCCAGCGCAACCTGCGGCGCGGCGAATCGTCCTCCGGCGCGGCGTGATCGGCGGATGCGCGCGCTCGTCCAGCGGGTGACGTCGGCCAGCGTGCACGTCGACGGGCGCGTGACCGGCGCGATCGAGCGTGGCTACCTGGTGCTGGTCGGCGCCACCCACGACGACACCGACGCGGATGCCGACTGGCTCGCGCGCAAGGTCGCCGGACTGCGCCTGTTCTCCGACGACGCCGGTCACATGAACCGCGATCTCGCCGCGATCGGCGGGCGGGTGCTGGCGGTGCCGCAGTTCACGCTGTACGGCGACGCACGCAAGGGGCGGCGGCCCGACTTCGTCGCGGCCGCGCGTCCCGAACCGGCGCGTGAGCGGTTCGAGCGCTTCTGCGCGACGCTCGCGACCGCGGGCGTCGGCGTCGAGCGCGGTGTGTTCCAGGCCCACATGGAGGTGTCGCTCGTGAACGACGGTCCCGTGACCCTGATGATCGAGTCGCCGGCGGGCGGGGAGAACGCGTGAGCCGCGCTCCCCGTGCCGAACCCGGAGCGCTGTTCTATCGCGGCGCAGCGAAGCTGGTGCTCGCGTCGGCGTCGCCGCGCCGGGTGACGCTGCTGCGTCAGGTTGGTGCGACCTTCACGGTTGTCGATCCGGGACCCGACCGGCCGTGGCCGGGCGACGCCGAGCCGCGGCACGGCGTGCGGGCGCTCGCGCTCGAGAAGGCGCGGCGGGTGGCGGGGCAGCGTCCGGGCGCGGTGGTGGTGGGCGCCGACACGGTGGTGGTGCTGCGCGGCGAGCGGCTCGGCAAGCCGAACGACGCGGCCGGGGCGCTGGCGATGCTGCGCCGGCTCCAGGGCCGGCGGCACGAGGTGTGGACCGGGATCGCGGTGGTGCGCGACCGGGAGCAGCGGACCGGGGCCGAGGTGGCGGTGGTCCATTTCACGAAGCTCGACGCGCCGGTGCTCGAGGCCTACGTCCGGACCGGCGAGCCGCTCGACAAGGCAGGGGCCTACGGGATCCAGGGCCTGGCCGGTCAGTTCGTGAGAAAGGTGGAGGGGGACTACAACACGGTGGTCGGACTTCCGTTGGCCCGCCTGCGGGCGATGCTGGTGGAGTTCTCCTGACCGCCGGCCGGACGGCCGCAACCCTAAACGGCCCCGTATCTTGACGCGGATTTCCACAGCGTGATAGGTTCCGGCGCTTCTTTTTCCCCCTGAGGGGGTGTGCCGGAGTCGCGCGGGGCTTCCCGGGCGAAGTCTTCGGGAAGATGACGCACGACGACCGTTGGAGGAATCGATGAAGACGTACTCGGCGCGCGAGGGCGACATTCAGCGCGCATGGCTGGTGGTCGACGCCTCGGGCAAGACGCTGGGCCGCCTGGCGACCCACGTGGCGACTGCCCTGCGCGGCAAGCACAAGCCCATGTACACGCCGCATCTCGACACCGGCGATCACGTGGTCGTGATCAACGCGAAGCAGATCGCGCTGACCGGGCAGAAGAACCAGGACAAGAAGTACTTCCGCCACACGATGTATCCGGGCGGTTCCTACTGGGTCACGATCCGCGACCTGATGGACAAGCATCCGGAGCGCGTGGTCCAGCAGGCGGTGAAGGGCATGCTCCCGCACACCAAGCTCGGACGCGCGATGTTCAAGAAGCTCAAGGTCTATTCCGGTCCCGAGCATCCGCACGCCGCACAGCGTCCGGTGGCGTGGGATCTTCCCTGACGAAAAGCGAGGATCCCATGACGACACAGACCGTGAAGAAGGCCCGCACCGGCCGGCGCAAGGAGGCGGTCGCCCGCGTCCGCCTGGTGGCAGGCGGTGGTGCGCACAAGATCAACACGCTCGGACCGCTCGAGTACCTGAAGCGCGAGTCGCTGGTGAAGCACGCGTACCACGCGCTCACCGTGGCCAACCTGGTGGGCAAGTACGACGTGGTGGCGAACGTGCACGGCGGCGGACTGACCGGCCAGGCGGGAGCGATCCGCATGGCGGTCGCGCGCGCGCTGCTGAGCGAGGACGAGGCGCTGCGCGGGATGCTCGGACGCGAGGGGCTGCTGACCCGCGATTCGCGCATGAAGGAACGCAAGAAGTACGGGCAGCCGGGCGCCCGCAAGCGCTTCCAGTTCAGCAAGCGCTAGTACCGGATTCGTTTCGTTTCCTATCTCACACGCCCCGACAGGCGCCGGGGTCCGGTCTCGTACCGGATGGCGCCGCTCGAAAAACGCGGGGCGGAGGATTGAACCCCTGAGGAGGTTGTCGTGCCGGAAGTGACCATGAAGGATCTGCTCGAAGCGGGTGTGCACTTCGGGCATCAGACCCGCCGATGGAATCCGCAGATGAAGCGCTACATCTTCATGGAGCGGAATGGCATCTACATCATCGACCTCCAGAAGACGCTCAAGTGCATCGAGGAGGCGAAGACTGCGATCAGCAAGGCGGTGCGCGGCGGCGGCCACGTCCTGATCGTCGCCACCAAGAAGCAGGCGAAGCAGATCGTGGTGGACGAGGTCGCGCGCTGCAACGCGTTCTACGTCACCGAGCGCTGGCTGGGCGGGATGCTCACGAACTTCAAGACCATCCGCACCAGCATCAAGCGCCTCAAGGATATCGACAAGATGGCGACCGACGGCACCTTCGAGAAGCTGGCGAAGAAGGAAGTCTCGCGCCTCGGCCGCGAGCGCGAGCGTCTCGAGTTCGCGTTCTCGGGTATCAAGGAGATGCCGGGCCTGCCGGCGCTGGTGTTCGTGATCGACACCAAGAAGGAAAAGATCGCAGTCGCGGAGGCCAATCGGCTCGGCATTCCGATCGTCGGCATCGTCGACACCAACTGCGATCCCAACCTGATCGACTTCCCGATTCCCGGCAACGACGACGCGCTCCGCGCGATCAAGCTGTTCACCGGGCTGGTCGCCGACACGATCCTCGAGGCGCGCTCGACCGCGCTCGAGGGACGTGATCAGGAGACCGTCTCGTTCGGCGGCGAGCCCGCCGAGGCGGATGCCGACGCCGCCGCGCCCGGCGCTGTCGCCGCGCGCTGAACCCGACACCGACCGACTTGTGCCGGCCCGGCGCCCGCTTGCGCCGGCCCGGCTGACGACTGGAGAGGAACCCCCATGCAGATCACTGCCGACCAGGTGAAGCAGCTCCGGGAGATGACCGGGGCGGGAATGATGGAGTGCAAGAAGGCGCTCGCCGACACAGCGGGCGACGTCGAGAAGGCGATCGACCTGCTGCGCAAGTCGGGAATCGCGAAGGCCGAGAAGCGCTCCGAGCGCGGTGCGTCGGAGGGACTGGTCGAGTCGTACATCCATCCCGGCAACCGGGTGGGAGTGCTGATCGAGGTCAACTGCGAGACCGACTTCGTCGCCCGCACGGCGGAATTCGGAGCGCTGGTGCGCGACCTCGCGATGCAGGTCGCGGCGGCCGGCCCCGACTACGTGCGCCGCGAGGACGTGCCGGCCGAGCGGGTCGCGCGCGAGCGCGCGATCTTCGCCGCCCAGCTCGAGGGCCAGAACAAGCCGGCCAACATCCTCGACAAGATCGTGGACGGAAAGGTCGACAAGTTCTTCTCCGAGGTGTGCCTGCTCGAGCAGACGTACATCAAGGACGACAAGAAGACGATCGGCGACCTGGTCAAGGAAGCCGGATCGAAGACCGGCGAGAACATCGTCGTCCGCCGCTTCTCGCGCTTCCGTCTCGGCCAGGACTAGCGCGGCCGTGGCCGCCGCACGCTTCCAGCGCGTCCTGCTCAAGCTGAGCGGGGAGATCCTGGCAGGCGAGGACGGTGGCCACGGCATTCAGGAAGGCGTGATCTCCCAGCTCGCCGGCGAGGTCGCCGAGATCCACGCGCTCGGCGTCCAGGTCGGGCTGGTGCTCGGCGGCGGGAACATCTTCCGCGGGCTGGCCGCCAGCGCGCGCGGCATGGACCGGGCCGGCGCCGACTACATGGGCATGCTCGCCACCGTCATCAACAGCCTCGCCATGCAGCATGCGCTCGAGAAGCGCGGCTGCTACACGCGCGTGATGTCGGCGATCGAGATGGCGCGGGTGTGCGAGCCCTACATCCGCCGCCGTGCGGTGCGCCACCTCGAGAAGGGGCGGATCGTGATCCTGGCGGCCGGTACCGGCAATCCCTACTTCACGACCGACACCGCCGCCGCCCTGCGCGCGGTCGAGATCGGCGCCGACGTGATCCTCAAGGGCACCAAGGTCGACGGCATCTACAGCGACGACCCGGTGAAGGTGCCGGACGCGACCTTCTTCCCTCGCCTCGACTACATGGATATTCTCAGCCGCGGTTTGAAGGTGATGGACTCCACCGCCATTTCGCTGTGCATGGACAACCGCATCCCGCTGGTGGTGTTCAACGTGCGGACGCCGGGCAATCTCGCCCGGGTGATCCGTGGCGAGAACGTGGGAACCACGGTAGGAGAGCTTCGATGACGACCAACAAGATCCTGGCGACGGCCGAGGAGCGCATGAAGAAGGCGCTCGAATCGGTGCGTCACGAATTTTCCGGCGTGCGCTCGGGCAAGGCGTCGCCCGCGTTGCTCGATACGATCCGCGTCGAGGCGTACGGCTCGGTCGTGTCGCTGAAGGAGGTCGGGCAGGTGGCCGCCCCCGAGGCGCGACTCCTCACGATCCAGCCGTACGACAAGTCGCTGGTCAAGGCGATCTCGCGCGCGATCCAGCAGTCGGACCTCGGCCTCAGCCCGACCGACGACGGAACGCTGGTGCGGGTGCCGCTCCCCTCGCTCACCGAGGAGCGTCGCAAGGATCTCGGCAAGCTGGTGGCGAAGTTCGCGGAGGAGGGACGTGTCCACATGCGCCAGGTGCGGCATGACGTGAACAAGGACGTCCAGCACCAGCAGAAGGACGGCACGATCTCCGAGGACGAGGCGAAGCGGCTGACCGCGGAGACGCAGAAGCTCACCGACCGCTATGTCGGACAGATCGACGAGATGATGAAGAAGAAGACCGCGGAGATCATGGAGGTCTGATCCGTGCCCGTGCGCAGTCCGCTCACGCCCGAGGCGCTGCGCGCGCGCGGCACCGTCCCGCGCCATATCGCGATCATCATGGACGGGAACGGCCGATGGGCGAAGGCCCGCGGCGTTCCGCGCCTGATGGGCCATCAGGCGGGCCGCGAGTCGGTGCGCGACGTGTTGAAGGGCGCGGTCGCGCTCGGGACCGAGGTTCTGACCCTCTACACGTTCTCGACCGAGAACTGGAAGCGCCCGCGCCGCGAAGTGCAGGCGCTGATGAGCATCCTGCGCCGCACCCTCCGTGAGGAGCGCAAGAACCTCCGCGAGAGCAACGTCCGCCTGCAGGTGATGGGGCGCCCCCACGACCTGCCGCCCGAGGTGGTGGCGACGATCGCCGAGACCCAGGACTACCTGTCCGCCTGCGATGGCCTGCTGCTCAACCTGGCGCTGTCGTACGGGGGCCGCGGCGAGATCGTCGACGCCGCGCGCCGGCTGCTCACCGAACAGATTGCCCCCTCCGATCTCGACGAGGAGCGCTTCGCGACCTACCTCTACACTGCCGGAATGCCGGAGCCCGATCTGCTGATCCGCACCAGCGGCGAACTGCGGATCTCGAACTTCATGCTGTGGCAGCTCGCCTATACCGAGTTCTGGGTGACGGACACGCTGTGGCCGGATTTCCGGCGCAAGCACCTCTACCAGGCGGTGGCGGATTTCCAGGCGCGCGACCGCCGCTTCGGGAGAGTCGACTGAGGTTCCTGTGACCGTGGAGTCCCCGGGAGACCCGGCGCCGGCCGACGTGCGGTCGGTCGAAGCCGGCCCGCCCAAGCGTTCGTCGTGGTCGCTCGCGCTCCGGCTGGTGTCGAGTGCGGCGTTCATTCCGCTCCTGATCCTGCTCGCGAAGGTCGGCCATTTCGCGTTCTGGGCGCTGGTCGCGGTTGAAGTGTCGTTCGGGCTGTTCGAGTTCTACCAGATGATGCGCGCGCGTGGCCTGCGGCCCTACCGGCGGCTCGGGATCGGATCGGGTCTCGCGCTGTTGTGGGTCTGCTGGCGCCCGTCGACGCCGCACGTCGGGTTCCTCATCACCTCGGTGGTGCTGCTGGTGCTGGGGCTCGAGCTGCGCCGGCCGGAGGCGCACCGCCGGGTCGAGGACATCGCGGTCACCTGCTTCGGCGTGCTGTACGTCGGCTGGTTGTCGGCGCACCTGGTGCTGCTGCGCGAGCTGCCGTGGCGCGCCGGCACGGCGTACGAAGACGGAATGCGCTACGTGCTGCTCGCGTTCCTGCTGACCTGGAGCTGCGACACCGGTGCGTACGTGTTCGGACGCCTGTTCGGACGCACCCGCCCGTGGGGGCTGATCTCGCCCCGCAAGTCGCTGGAAGGCTCGCTCGGCGGACTGGTGTGCGCGACCCTCGCCGGGCCGCTCGCGCGCGTCTGGTTCGCGCCGTTCCTGTCGCTGCCGGCGGCGCTCGCGCTCGGTGCGCTGGTCGGGGTGTTCGCGCAGGTCGGCGACCTGGTCGAATCCCTGCTCAAGCGCGACGCGCAGCACGGCGATTCGTCGGACCTGATTCCCGGGCACGGCGGGATCCTCGACCGGTTCGACAGTCTGTTCTTCGGAGCGCCGGTGACCTTTTACTTCCTCACCTTGATCGTGTTCCGGCTGCCGTGATGCGCCGCGTGCACGTGCTGGGATCGACCGGGTCGATCGGACGACAGGCGCTCGATGTGGCGGAGCGCCGGCGCGACCGCCTGGTGGTGGCGGGGCTCGCGGCTGGCTCCGATCTCGACGGACTGTGCGCGCAGGCGCGGACGTTCCGGCCGCGCGGTCTCGCGCTCGAGCGTGCCGCCGATCCGGGCGCTGCCCGCCGCCGCCTGTCGGAAGCCGCACCCGACGCCGAGGTCTGGGTGGGGGGCGGCGCTGCGGCCACCCTGGTGCGCGCGCTCGACGCCGACGTGGTGGTGAACGGGATCGTCGGCGCGGCGGGCCTCGCGGCCTCGCTTGCGACGCTCGAACGCGGTGCGCGACTGGCGCTCGCCAACAAGGAGACGCTGGTGATCGGCGGGCCGCTGGTGCGCGCGGCGCTCGCGCGCGGCGGCGAGCTGATCCCGGTCGACAGCGAACACAGCGCCGCGCTTCAGTGCCTGGCGGGCCGGCCCGCGCACGAAGTGGCGCGGCTGGTGGTGACGGCCTCGGGCGGGGCGCTGCGGAATCATCCCGACTGGCGCAGCGCGCGTCCCGATGAAGTGCTCGCGCACCCGGTGTGGGCAATGGGCGCGCGGATCACGGTCGATTCGGCGACCCTGTTCAACAAGGGGCTCGAGCTGATCGAGGCGGTCGCACTGTTCGACCTGCCGTGGGAGCGGGTCGGAGCGGTGCTCCATCCGCAGGCGATCGTGCACGCGCTGGTGACCTTCACCGACGGCTCGACGCTGGTCCAGGTGGCGCCGCCCGACATGCGGCTGCCGATCCAGCTCGCGCTGTCGTGGCCCGAGCACTGGGACGAGGTGGTGACGCCGATCGATCCACGCGCGCTCGCGGGCCTGACGTTCGACGAGCTGCCGGCCGGCCGTCATCCTGCGTTCGAGGTGGCGGTCGCCGCGGGTCGCCGGGGCGGCACCGCGCCGTGTGTGCTCAACGCGGTCGACGAGACCGCGGTGCAGGCGTATCTGGACGGGCACATTCCGCTCGGCCGGGTGCCGGAGCTGCTGTCCGAGGTCCTGGAGGAACACACCGTGGAACCGGTCGCATCGTTCGAGCAGCTGGTGGAAGTCGATCGCTGGGCACGCGCCCGCACCCGCGAGATCGGGCTGGCGCCATGGAGCTGATCCCGGCGGTTGCGCCGGCGCGCGAACGGCTCGCGCGTCTGGTCGAGCGCCTGCCGGGACACACCGTGGTGGTGTGGGGCGACTTCGTGCTCGACGAATACTGGCGGTGCCTGACGCGACGCGTCTCGCGCGAAGCGCCGGTGATGGTGCTCGAGTACCAGGAGCGCCAGGTCCAGGCGGGCGGCGCTGCGAACACCGCGCTCAACCTGGCGGCACTCGGCGCGCGCGTGCGGGTGGTCGGCTGGGTGGGCGCCGACAGCGCGGGCCACGAGCTGCGGCGGATGCTCGAGGACGCGGGGGTCGACACCGACGGATTGCTCGAGCACGACCACGCGCCGACCGTGGTGAAGACGCGGGTGGTCGCCGGCAGCGTTCACACCGCGCTCCAGCAGGTGCTGCGCGTCGATCGCGGGGTCCGGTTCGGGCTCGGCGCCGGCGCGCGCGCGCGGCTGATCGCGACCGCGCGCCGCGGTGCCGGCGACGCCGATGCGATCGTGCTCTCCGATTACGGCTACGACGCGGTCACGCCGGCGCTCGCGACGCCGCTGGTGCGGGCGTGGCGCCGGCGGGGCAGCGTGGTGAGCGTCGACGCGCGGCACCGGCTCGCCGGATATCGCGGCATCACACTCGCAACCCCCAACGAGAGCGAGGCGGCGGAAGCCGCCGGCATCGAGATCGAGGACGTCGCCGCCCTCGCGCGCGCCGCCCGCCGGCTGCAGCGGATCACCCGCGTCGAGCATCTGCTGATCACCCGCGGGCGCGACGGGCTCACCCTGTGGGATGGCCGGCGCGGCCGCGATCTCGCCGCGTGGGGT
>Ga0210380_10000486_pt1 | contig 17634 bp, 39 predicted proteins | sample PLM4_5_coexredo_FD_155476 | JGI IMG/M metagenome (GOLD analysis project Ga0210380, IMG submission 155476) | Groundwater sediment microbial communities from an aquifer in East River, Colorado, USA - PLM4_5_coex redo | ecosystem: Environmental > Terrestrial > Soil > Riparian zone | place: USA... | reverse complement strand
CCGAGTGTCTCCGGGTGATCACCTGGGAGAAGTGAGAAATGAGAGGGTAGAGGGCAGAAGTGCCTAAAACGACGCTCCAGGATGGCCGTGGAGACGTTTTTGCGAGTGGCCGAGGGTGAAGACACCGGGCAACTTCGCCCCTCTCCCCTCTCCCCTCGCACTTCAAGAAAGAACGCCAGGAGAGCAGAGAGCCGCGCGAAGGTGACAACCATCCGGTCGCCACCCCGGCCGCGTCAGAGGCTGAATACGACAATCACACGGCCGCTCCCCGTCTCCCCTGGCTAAATCATCCTGCACCAGCGCCGACTCCGGCGCGGTGGTCCACCATTCCTCGATGAGCGCCAGAGTCGGCGCTGTGCCCTGGAGGCTGGCCAGCAACGCCACGAACGGCGCTGAGGGCCTCGCTCACCGCCTGCCGCTTGAGCGCCGGCATCGCGGAAAACTTCTTCACCCAACGGCGCTTCAACTTCGTCAGCGCCCACCGCTCGCGGAAGTTCTTCCCCGCGAACGTCACGTCATGGAGAACAGTCGGCTCGGGGTAGTTCATCCAAAGAGACTCCGTGCGCAGCCCACCGCGAGTCATGGCCGGGTAATCGACACGCCGCCACTTGGGCGCGCCCAGCGTCCGATCGTACAACTCGCTCCGATAGCCCGAGAGCATCACGAGGCACGGCAACGACTCCAGGAGCGCGAGCAGCTCCGCGTGTTCGCGGTCCTCCATCAACTCCGCCTGGTAGTAGCGACGGCCCGGCCGGCTCCGCACGCTGGAGAGATACGGCGGGTCGGCATAGACCAGCACCTGGTCCGTTCGAGTGTGAATGTCCTTCAGCCGGAACCAAGTCTCCGGCTCGCCCATGAAGGAGAGTTGCTGTTGAAAGACGCCCCGCACCCATTGGAGCGCGTCCGCTCTCACCAGCTCCACGTCGAGGCCTTCAGCGCCAGCTCTGGCGATGGGATCCGGATCAACGTCGAGGCCGATGTTGAAGTGCGCGAGACGGATGTGGTGAAAGGTCGGGAACGAGCCGCCAAACAATTCCACCCGCACCAGGTGCGGCGGGACATTCCGCCCGATGGTGTGAATCACGCCGTTGCCGTTCTTGCCGCCGGGGTAGGTCATTCGGAAAAGGATTGTTCGTCCGGCCGCTCGCGGGCTGTCATCCTCGCCAGAGCCACCGCGCCGGCCGGAGTGCTGAACCACTCGCTCAGCGCAGCGGCCACGACCGCTTGTTCCTCCTTCGTCGCCGGAGTGATGACGGCTTGCCCAAACGTCACCTTGCCCACGCCCTTCAACACGACTGATTTCCCGGTCTGGTCCGTCACGGTGATCTTCGTGATGTGGATTGGCTCGCTCATCGCGTTTCCCTCCGGCGCAGTGACATCGCGGCTTCGTTCAATTCATTCCAGGCCCGGTTCAGCGCATAGAATGCGCTGTGATGAGAAATCGTCCCACTCAACTCCTTACTGACGCGAGTGGAGAGCCGGGACACTTCGTCCAACACCTTCGCCACCTCCGCCGCGATTTGTTCCTCGGTCTTCATTCGATGATTCCTATGGTGCGCAGCCGCGTCATCACCTGCCTGTATTCGGCATCCAGCACGGCCTTGAACCGTTTGGTGAATCGCCGCAGGTGGCGCCGGCCGCAGATCGTGCAACGCGTTCGCTGCTTGAGATATTTTCTCATTCGTAAGCCTCCCCCACCGTCAGGCCGCTTTGGCGCAGCGACTCGGCCGACTGCGCGACGATCCACTTGTGTTTCCAGCCGCGCATGGCCAACGCACCGCGCAGTTGAGCCAGCGCGCACTCCAGGCCCGGCGCGATGGGTTGGCCGGACAGGAGCGATTCACCGCGGAACTTCTCCAGCTTCTTCATCAACCGGCGCATCTCCACCCGATCCACGCGCAGACCGGAGACGAGTTGGTCCAGGAACGCGTCGCTCGCCTGGAGCGCCGTATCGTCGAGACGGACGAGTGAGTTCACGCGGCCACCGCCTTTCGGGCCGTCGTCGTCAGCCCCTTGTAACTCATGCCCAGCGCGGCGGCCCGTTGGCGCTGCTCAGCGGTGATCAAGTGCGACCGCTTGTTCTCCAGGCAAAACTCGATGTGAGCCATCAGCGCCTCCGGGGTGAGTTCCTCCGGCTCCGGTGCCTTCGGTGCCACGCGGTTTGTCCTGGGAGCGGCCACGGGCGGCTTGCCGCCCATCCGCAACGACTTCAGGAAGTCGAGTCGCACTTGAAACCATTCCCGGTTCTCCGGCGCGGCCGTGGCCAGCCCGTTCCTCAACTCGGCATGGAGCGGCACCAGCTCCCGCTCGAAAGCGTTCCTATACCGCTTTTTCCAGCCTTCCAAATCCAGATCGGGGGGTGGGTTCCCCCTTCCCCCCTTTAACTCAGTACGATCACTCACTACTGAGACTCTCTTAAGTCCCCGCTCGGCTGTGGCTGTCGAACCCTTTTGACCGTGGCTCTCGGCCCCGTTCGACCGTGGCTGTGAGCCAGTGTCGGCTGTGGCTGACAGCCGGTGTGGACTGTGGCTGTCAGCCGGTGCCGGTTGTGGCTCACAGCCGGTGTGGACTGTGGCTGAGAGCCGGTCGAAACCCTTTACAGCCTCCAAAAGCGCCTTATTTTTCAGGGTCGGACGCTTTTTCGAGGGGTCATTCCACGGGACAGGGGTCACGTGCGGGGTGGCCAGCGGGAGACTTTTCTGCCCTGGCTTGCGAGCGCCGTGGCTCCAAACTTTTGGCTTCCCGTCCGTGTCGAAACCGCCCGTCGGCTCGCCGACTTTTCCAGGAGCCGAGCGCGAGGACGCATTCGAGGTGCCGTCCGCATTCTGCGTGTCGCGACTTGGCCGGGGGTGAATCGCCGCGATGTGGTACACCGTGATGGGCCAGCGGTCGGAACGGAATTGCTTCGAGGTCCAGACATAACCGCAAAACTCCAGGGCGCGCTTCCAGGTGTAGATCGTGCTCTCCCAGACTCCGAAGAGCCGGGCGAATTCCGAGTCCGGCACAATCACGGAACCCTTGCGCACGAACCCCGGCCCGCCGACGCGCGTCGCTCGGTCGCACAACTCCGCGAACATGTATTTTGCCCGGTCGAGTTTGCGGCGTGGCTCGGCAAAGCAACTCCGCCGGGCATCGAAGATCGCGAGCGTCTCGGGATCGATGGGTGCCTTCTGGATCGTAAACTTTGGGTCGTGGCCGTTCCGGTGCGCGTGGCCGCCGCCGTTCAAGCCGTAGTCGTCTCTGCGTTGGTTGGTCATATTTTTTGTGTGATGAGTTTTTGTGCTGCGGCGAGGAACCGGCCTGAGAGTTTTTGCAGGACACCGGCGGCGCGCAGGCACGCGCCGCCGAGTCGTGATTTGAAAAGAGAGGTCATCGCGGATACTCCCGCGCTTCGCAGCCGTCCCAGGCGTCGGCGTGGCTCGGTGTGAGGCCGACCAGATACCAGCCGGCTCGTCCCAACTCGATCCGCGTGTCGATGACCAGCGTGGGGTGCGGAGTGCTCACGATTTGAAAGCAGTCGCCGCAGTGCAGCTCCCGGTCTCCGAGTGTGCAACGCGACGCCGGGCCGTGGTGGTGGAAGAACTTTTTCACGCGGCCACCCCATCGACTTCCTGGCGCATGATGGCGAACCAGTCTTGCCGCTCGGTGGTGACGCTCTGCTTGCACTTGGCGCAACACTCCGCGCCGTCCTCGCACTCGGGGCAGAAGTCAAAAGAGTGGTGGCAAAGCGGACAGATTCCGTGTTTAAGTTTGCGGCGGTGGTGGCAGTGTAGAACCCCGGCCGGCGTGGCAACGCCGGTCTTTTTTGTTGGCGTCATGGCAACACCGCCTCTCCGGTCGGGCGCGCAGTCTTGTCGCCATTCACCCAGGCTTCCGCCTCGGGCCACGGGCCGGCCAGCTCGGCACGCTTGAGCAGCCCGTCGATCTCGCCGCACTTGTCGGCCATGATTTCCAGCAACGTCTCCGGCCGGATGTGCTGGCCGCGTGTCGCCTCGCAAATGGAGATGACGGACACCAGCGTCATGGCCAGCGCTTCCACGCTCGCCTTCTCGGCCACGCGTGCGGCCCGTGAGTTCAAAGCGGCGGCGCTCATACGCTCTCCTTCTTCGGTTGCATGAGTCGCAGCGCGTCGAAGTCTTCCAGGTCGCCGCGTGCGCGGTTCAACGCCGAGCGCGTGAGGCCATCCAGGTTGAGCCGCTCCTCGCTCAAGGCTTCCAGTGCGATCTTCGCCTGGAGGTAAAGTTGATGCGCTCGCTCGGACTGCGCGAAGCTCATCGGCACCATGCTTGCAATCGTCTCACTCATCGCGTCCCCCTTCCGTGCATGGCCACGGGTTTGGTGAGCGTCTCGCCGTCCGGGTCGGGCGACGCCTCGTTTTCGGAGAGGGGCACGATGACGTGGATGGGCAGGTCGCCGTAAATGCAGCACGTCAATTCCAGGGCGCGCTCCAGGAGGTAGAGACCGGCGTGCGAACGGTGCGGGGTGTAGCCGGCTTGGTTAGGCTTCCACCACGCGCCCTGCCGACAATCCCAAATGCGCACCGTGGGCTGGCGCGGCGGCTCAGTGAGCTTGTCCACCGCGCGCTGGGCGGACTGGCCGCGCGCTACAAACTCTTCAAGGCTCATCGGGCACCTGCCGTTTCTTGCTTGAGGTCGTGCTCGAAGCGTTTGAGCGCGTTCTCCATGACGAGCGTTTTTGTCCAGCCCTGCTTTTTGGAGATGCGCGTCAGTGACGAGCGCGCCGGGCTGGAGAGTTTGAATGAGACCATTTGCTTTCGTGTGGGACGTTTCATGGGTGCGACGTTATCACTGTGATACATTCCGTCAATACGATTGTTGACGGGTATTTCTAACGCGATACAGTCTCCCAGTCAGTCAATCCTGAACGAAGGGGGTTCTATGGAAGCCAAACAACGGTCGTTTCGACCGTGGCCAGAGAATCAGGAGCGACTGGAGATAGCGGACAAGCTGGGTTTGAACGTCAGTGAGCTGATAAACGAGGCGCTGGAGCGCACGGCCAAGAAGCTCATTGAAGAGAAGACCAAGCAACTCCGCGAAGCTCTGAGCGTTCCGATTCCGTGAACGGGAGAGCAGCGGTTGACTAGATCGTGCGGGCGTTGGTAGCCCCGTCCAGAATTGAACTGGAATCCTCGGTTTAGGAACTCCCCGGCCTTTGCTACGCTCGCCCTCAATGGACACCACTCTCAAGCGGGCGCTCACGCGCTGGCTTGTCACTCATCGCCCGGGACGCACTCCTGACACTCTCCGCTATCACTGGCAAACGGTGAAGCAAATCCGTCGCGCCTGGCGCGATGTCCTGCCCAAGCCGGTTGACCAGGTGAACGCCGATGACGTGGCCCGGTTCGCGAGCCGGGCGGGTTACTTCTGCGCGTCGCGCTGGAATGGAATGTTGACCGTGTTGTACGCCACGGTGCCCATCACTCGCGAGCTGTTGCGCCGCCGCACGCCGAAGATGACGCGGCCGCCGCCGCCGACTCAACAGGAGTTCGCGAAGCTCCTGGTGGAGTGCGATGGGCTGGCCCGGTCGCGGGCCGGGCTGGTGATCAATTTCCTCGCGCACTCCGGCTTGCGCATCACGGCGGCGCGCAACGTGAAGTGGGGCGACGTATATGAGGAACGCATCGAATACATCGCCAAAGGTGGACGGCTCTGCTCGGTGCCCATCATCAACGGAATGCGCGACGTGTTGAAGGAGCTGAAGGAGTTGAGCGACGGGAGCGAGTTCGTGTTGCCGCGTCCGGCGGTGCGGCGCGGGCTGGCGAAGGCGTGTGACAAGGCCGGGCTGCGCCGGATGAATCATCACGACTTCCGGCATCTGTTCACGACGCGCTGCCTGGAGAGCGGCGTGGACGTGGGCACGGTGGCGCGTTGGCGGGGCGACAGTGACGGCGGGGCGATGTTGCTCAAGCGATACTTTCACCTCCTGGACGAGCACTCGCGGCGGATGGCGTTGCGGGTGAAGATTTAGCGTATTGACGCTTGGGTTTGCGCTGTCAGGGTCGCGGGCCTATGCACAAACTCATCACCATTCTCTCACTCACGTTCCTGTTCACGCTGGCCGGCCGGACGCAGCAACTCATGTCTGAGTATCAAGGCACCTTCAGGGAAACCAAAGGCACCAGCAATCTCACGAACGGGCCAGTGTATCTTGCTTTCTGGCACGATGGTCTTTTCAGCATTAACAACAGCGTCGGCGCTGTTAGAGGTGGATTTGGCACATGGACGGACAAGCTGGGAGTCCGAACGTTCAGCGTGATCAATGCCTCCAACACCTGGAGCGGCACCATCAGGAACGGAGTCGTGAGCGGCACGTTTCGGAGCTACGTGAGCGGCATCAGCGGGATATTCGAGTGCCGGCCTCCAGCCCCGTGACGCATCGAGGGCGGGCGGAGCCTGGGGCGTCACGCGAAGGCGAGAGCTGCGCCGCGTTCGCCGTGTTTGACGGCCAGGGTGTTGTGGCGCAGTTCGCGCGCGGCGTCCACGTCGGTGATCAGGAACATCGGTTCGTCGCCCCAGTAGCACGCGGGGACGAGTCCCCAGCGCTTGCGCTCCTTCAGCATCGTGTTGCGGCTGATGGCGACGCCAAGCCAGTCGCCCTGATACAGCGCTTTGTTGCTCACGAGCAATTCTGATGGGATTGCCTTCACGGTAGTCATTCCTTCCACGTCGGCGCGGTGTGCCTCGCGCCTAAATCGTTTTGCGGCCGTCAGCGCCAGAGCGGGCGCGCATCGAGGCTACGGGACGGCGCTCTTGACGGCGGCCGTCACGGCGGCGCGTACGACGGTATCGAGGAGGGCCGCAGCGTTGGTGCCGCTGGATTCTTGGTCAAGGCCGGCGACGGTCACTCCCTGGGACTTCTCGGTCATCGTGGTGCGAGTGCGGGCCAGCTCGTTGCGCGAGTCGAAAAAGGTGCGGGCGTTGAAGGTGGTGTCGCGAGTGGTGCCGTCGGCGCTGGTCTCGTGTTGTTCGATGGTGACGCGGGCGCAGCCGGCGAGCAGCCAGGCGACGAAGAGGGCGAAGCAGAAGTGATAGAGTTTCATGGCTCAGAACAGGGTGGAACGACGGCGACGAATCTTGGCCCGTTTGAACGCGCGGCACTTGCCCTTTTTCGAGAAGCGGCCGGACTTCCGGGAACGGCACGCTTCGATGACAGTTTTCCAGGTCTTCATTGATTTCCTTTGTGCAAGAACACGAAGCGGTTGCTTTCTCCAGGTGACGCGGCCGGCGTGACCAAGCCAGATCCGGTCACGGCCGGCGCGTCACTCTTGGGGATGCTGAGAACGGTTTCGACGCGGACGAGGCGCTTGTCCACGGAGGCCCAGAGTTCACGCTGGCTCTTCTGTTCGCCCATGATGCTCGTGAGCATGGCAATGGTGATCGCGGTGCCTCCGACGCCAGCCAGGCGCGCGGCGTTGCGGCCGTGGCCTTTGCTGCCTTTCTTCTCCTCCAGGAGCGTGAGCAGCTTCGGGAGCAATGTGATCAGGAAGTTCACTTGCGGCGGACGGTGCTCGGCTTGCGCTTCACGGGCGCGGGGTTAAGGAAGTTCTGCCACCAGGAGCGGACGCCGGCTTTGTACTTCGCCGCGCCGGCCTGGTAAGTCGCGAGGCGTTGCTGCCGGCGAGTCAGCACGCCGTCGCCGCCGCCGCTCTCCTTGACGAGATCAAGGTTGACGTTCACCACGTCGCCACTGAGTTCGCCGGGGGTGACGTTGCCGTTGCCGTGGCTGGGTCCGCCGCTGTCGGGCGTGGTGCCTTTGATGAATGGCTCGGGGCGGGGCACGTTGCTGCCGCCCTGGAGTTTGACCAGCTCGGAGTTGCTCGGGGCGTTGGGGCCGCTCGTGAAGCTGCCCACGGGGCCGTGGCGCGTGATGGTGAGGAGGTTGTCGGCGTTGTTGCTCATAACTTTTTCCCGATGAGGCGGCCGAGGCCGCCGGTGTTTTGCCAAACTAGAAAAGCGATGGCGAGCAGGCCGAGAACCCAGACTTGCCACGGGATGATTCCCGTGAGGGTCTTGAAGGTGCCGCCGATCACGCCGCTGGCTTCGTCGCGACGTTTGCCCACCTGCCGGAAAAACTCCGCGTTGCCCTCCTCGTCGAGCTGTTGGCCGATGTTCGCGTCCTGGGATTCCTGGGCGTTGTAGTGCTCCTCGTATTGAGCCATCACCTCAGGCTGCGTGTAACGGCCGGTGGAGTCGATGCCTTCGCTCTCGGCGTACAACTGCCACGCGGTTTCCTCGCTCTGCTTCTTCTTCGTGAGGGCGCGGCCTTCGGCGTCGAGTTCGGCGGGGGTCTTGCCGTTGTTCGCGTTGGTGTCGCCGGAGTAGAGGAAATCAAAGAGTCCCATAGGTCACTTGTCCTTCTTGAGTCCGGCGTCCTCGCTGCTGGTGCGGTGATCGCGGCAGTGGATGCCGAGCCAGCCCGTGGCGATGACGGCCAGCGGGGCCAGCTCGACGTACACGAGGTTGAAATAAACCGTCTGGTTGGGAACCCAGTGGACGAAGAAAGCCCACCCGCCCAAGAGCATCAGCACGACACCCAGCGCCGTTGTCCGCCATGATGTTCCAAAAATCTTCTTCAAAATGCCTGCCCTCCTGCCACGGCGATGGATGTGCCTTTGATGAACTCTCCCGGCTGTAAAACAATGTCGATGGGTTGCGTGATGGTCCCGCGTGATAAGCCCAAGGCGCTGATGGTGTTCGTCTGCACGATGCTCGTTCCGGTCACGCCAAAGAGGCGGTAGTTGACCGTCAGTGTGTTCGTGACGCCGGTGTTGACGGTGATCACCACCGTCGCGTTTGTCGCCATTGAACGAATGCCGTTCGTGACGTTGAGCGTGCCCGCCGCGTAAAGATTGGTTGCATAATAATCCTTGGAGTAGATGGCTGAGAACCGCTCTTGGTCCGCTCCCAGGATAATCAGGTTGGGCGTTCCCGGTGCGATGTAGCCGCGCTTGAAAACCAGCATGGCTCCCACACCGCCGCCCACGTTGTCGTAAATGGTGAGGAAGCTCGTCGAGGCCACTTCGTAAATCAGCCAGTCGGTAACTCGGGCCGTGGCGAAACCCAAGCCGACGTAGGCCCCAATAGCGTTGCGGTTCATGCGGATCGTTTCGCTGAATGAGGATTGGTCGGTGTTGACATCCAGCGGGCGTAACGGCTCCAGACTCACGCCGATTTTTGCGGCACCCAGTTGCGACCACCCGTTGGTGTCTATCTGGAAAACGTCGTTGGCGTTGCCGGTGATGAAGTGGAAGCCGCCCGCGTTGCCGACCGGGTTAATCTTTACGGTGTTGTTGGTCGTGATCACCGGGGACGTGTCCACCTTTGGCATGGTCGCGAGGTCGCTGCCGTAACTGAGTTCGTAGAGCTTGAAGTTGTAACCGATGTTGGTGTTGCCGAGCGTGTCGAAGACTTCAAAGGTGAGATAGGTCGGGCCGTTGGTGCCCTGGGGCCGCGTGGTGTCCACGATGTTGTTGCTGAACACGCTGCCGGTGATGGGGAAGCCTTCCCCGAGGACTTGCATTCGTCCGTTGCCCAGAAACGCGACGGTGATGGATCGCGTGGCGTTGTCGTACGAAAAAGTGTCGTTGGCCAGCGATCCGACGTTGGTGGCGTTGCCGTTATTGATCACTTGGCCCTGAAAAAGTCCGCCCGCCGTCCAGCTCGAATGGATGAGGTCTGATGACGTAAAATTCTTGCTTCCGGCGTCCGGCGAGTTGGACGACATGATAAACACCATGCTGACCGTAGCCGGACTGACGGCCGCCGGGTTGACGTTCGTGATCGCGTATTTGACCCGATACCAAACGACCGGAGCCGCTGAGGTGGTGACGAGGTACGTTGCGGCCGATGCGCCGTTGGAGGCGAACGTGCGGAAGTCCACCATGAAAGCGCCGTTCGTGACTTGCGATTTGTCGTAGGCGTTCCCGATCGGCTGCCAGCGTCCGCCTCGGGCCGTGCCGAGGTCCGCGCCCGCCGTGGCGTTGTTCACTTCGGTGAAGTCGAGAACCGTCGTGCGCGGGATGCTGCGCAGGGATAGCTCGTTCGTCGCGCTCTGGGTAAGGTTGGTGGTGTGGCCACGGCTGGCCAGTCCGGCCGGGCCGGGGACGTTGGTCAAGGTCGTGGCCACGTTCGGCGGTGTCACCTTCCACGTCCAAGTTCCATCCGGCGCGGCCCAGAGGAAGCCGCCCGTTTGGGCGGCGGTGTTGGTGGCCGGCACGCCGGCCAACGGCGTGGCGCTCCAGCCGGTCACGGCCGTCAGCGCCAGCAAGAGCGTCGTGAGGAGAGACTTCATATTCCTTGCGCGAGGTTCTCGTCTCCCGAATGGCCGTCGCCGGGCTGGGTGAAGATCGAGCCGTCGCCCTGGGTGAACTGCTCGCCGGTGTGCTGGCCCGTCGACGGCTTGTCGAGCAGCGGTGTCGGGAACGGCACGCCGAGCGGCGACAAGTAGGGATGTTGGGTCAGTCCGATCATGCGTAGAAGAACTCGCACACGGCGATGTCGATGGTAGCCGGGTAAGCGGCCACGTTGGAGATGGCCCCGGCGCTCTTGTTCAGGATGGAAAGATTGCTGTCGTTGTTCTTGATGAAGCCCGCGCCCTGGCTCGTGCCGGTGATGATGGCCACCGGCTTGGTGGTGGTGGTATCGGTCACCCGGACGCGGAGCGTGGAATCATCCTTGAGCGTGATCAGCATGGACTCCCGCCGCGATCCTTTCGTGACACCGAAAGTCGAATAAGGAGCGCCCGCACCGGCGAAGCCGGGGAAGTCTTGCGAGGTGTCGGCCGCCAGGTTCACGTCCCAGGGCACGGCGATCACGCTGGGCAGTCCGGGATCTTCGATGTTGATTCCGGGCGCGTTGCCCACGAAGGCGTGGACGTAAAGCGTCCGCGTGGTGCTCCGGTTGAGGAAGCGGATTTTCTGGAAGCCTTTCGGGCGCTGGACCTGGAAGCCGCTGACGCCGGTGTTCTGCTGCTGACCATCCAGCCGGTAATCGAACACGGCGCTGGCCGTGCGGAACCAGAGGAACGAGCCGGGCTTTTGCCAGTCGGTGTAACCGTTGGCCGCCACCTCAATCAGTTTGTCGTGGAGGATGTCGTTGCCGGAGAGAATGGGTAAACTCACTTGGAAGCCTTTCGCATGATGACGAAGCCGCCGACTCCCAGGAGCAGGAGTGCGCCCACGCCGATGATGAGCCAGTTGCCCAGGCCGAGCTTGTTGGCCGTCTTGATGTCTTCCACGGCCGCGTCGCCTCCGGCGGTGATCTGAGCGGCGGCGCGGTCCTGCGCGGCCGTCTCGCCGGGCAGATCTGCGCCCGCTCCGCCGGTGATGGCGTCGGCTACGTTGTCGAGGCCGGTGCGGAAACGTTCGTTCAGCGCCGCAATCTGGTCATCGCTCGCGCCGTAGTTCTGAACGAGCTGGGAGCGGCCCTTGATCGTGACGTTGCCGACGTTCCGCCGCGAGTCGTTGATGAGCACGCCGTTGTCACTCACGGTGTTCCGCCGGTCGGTGTTCACCGTCAACTGCTTCGTCACTGAGTCTGAACCAAAATCGCCCATAGCTATTTGAGTTTGGTCACGAGGAAAATCAGCCCGAGGAAGCCCACGACGCCCACGGCCACGAAGGCGACGATCAAGAGGGGACTGCCGGCAGCCAGGGGAGAATCGTTGATGCCGCCGATGTTCTGGTTGGCTTCAGCGTGCGACTTCGCGGTCTGCTCGTCGCCGGTGCCGCCTTTGCCGCCGCCGCCCAGGGAGCCGACGGCCGAAATGTATTTGGAGTAGTCTTCAGCCATGTCACTTCCTCCGTCCGAAGATGATCACCGCCACAATCGCGAGCACGAAGAGGAGCACGAGCGCGACGGGCAACAGCCAGGCCGGGAGCTTCAGCCCGCCCCCGGCGTTCACGTCGCCGAAGATGTGCGAGAAGTTGCCAGCCAGGGCGGACGGGGCCGCGCTGCTGATGCTCGTCGTGTATTTGCCGGACTCGGCTCCCACACGTTTAGCCCTTCCCTTTGAACAACAATCCTAGAACGGCCAGGGCGAGCAGGATGCCGCCGCCGATGAGCGCGGGTTTGACCCACGCGGCTTGCTGCGCGGGCGCAGCGGCCCGGACAGGAGCCGGCGCGGGCTTGTTCCAGTCGCGCGCCGTGGTGGCGATGCCCGTCCCGAGCTTGAGCAGATCGTCGGCGATGCCGAGCGAGCTGCCGGTGTTGCCGGTCTTGGTCGCGGGATCGTTGATGTCGAAGCCCTCCGCCTGGAGGTATTGGTCGTATTCGTCGCTCATGGCGTTCGTTGCCAGGTCTCAGCGCCGTGCCAGGCGCTGAGACTCTGGCCAATGAATTACTTGAGCCCGCCCCAGGGGCGCAGGACGTAAACGAGGTTGCCGCTGGCCGTGGCCGCCGTGGCCCCAGGGCCATCGGGAGCCGTGGCATACTCGAAACCCCACTTCACTTCCTTGGCGTTGCTCATGCCGCGCCAGGCGTCGGTCAGCTTCTCCGAGAAGGCGCTGGGCACGATGTCGAAGCGGCCCGCTTCCGGCGCGTAGCCGGCGCGCAGCAGGTCGAGGTCTTGGTGGGGCTTGTAACGGTCGAAAACCGTTTCCCCGTCCACGTCGAGCGTGACGCGGTTGATCACCGCGCCGGTCGGGTCGAAGAAGTGTACGGAGTCGATGGTGTCTTCCATGAATTCCTGCACGTTGTCCATCGGCTGCGTGGTTCCGGCCGCCGCCAAGGTGTTGCGGTGCCACCGATGCAGAATAGGCGAGCCGTTGTCATCCATGTTCAACGGCGCGTTGGCCTTGATCAGCGGGTCCAGCTCCTCCTGGAGAATCGCGATGTAGAAAGAACTCGGGGCCGTGGCCACGGATTTGCAGCCGAGCCGCACCTGGGCCGTGACGCCCTTCATCAAGTCGAGCGCGCCCCGGTCACTCTGGATGATGTCCTTGTGGCTCGGGTCCGCGAACGGGATGGGAATCGAGCAGAGACCACCACCGGCGCCGGGGTCGATGAGACCGAGCGTCCGGGAGTTGCCGCCGAGGAAGTTCTGGACGGACGCGAACTCGGTCACGGGCAGCTCGCGCTGCGTGTTCCCGATGTCGAGATAGATTTTGTCGAAGGCCGACGCGACCGAGATGCCGGCCGCGAGGGTGCAGATGATCTCAATCCAGTAGATGCGCTTGTCCTGGGGCAGCAGGAAATTGAGTTCGCTCGCCGCGTTGGCCTGGGGCGTGTTGTTGATCGTGCGGATGTTCTTCCAGCGTTTGCCGTTGAGTCTCATAAAAGTTTGGTGTCTTGGGTTGGCGGGTCGGGGTTAGAGCGGCGTGGTCGGGAAGGCTCCGCCGTTGGTTTGAACGAGCTTGCCGTCGATATAGTCGTTCGTCAGTCGCGTCGCGGCGCTGCCGTTGGTGAAGACGACGCGGGCCATCATGCCCGTGAAGGTGCCGACGGCCGTGTAATAGACGCGCTGGCCATTCGTCATCTCCGCCCAGTAGTTCGTCCCGTTGGGAGAGAAGCACTTTTGAAAGCCGTTCGTGTCACTGTTCAACGTGCCGGCCGGAGAGTAGAGCGTGGCTCCCGTGAACTTGGTGACGCCGCCGAAGACGCGGGACACGAGTGTCGGCGCGGCGTTCACCGTGACGACGGTGATCGTCGCCATGATGATGAGAGCCGCGAAGCCGGCCATGAAGGCGTCAGCCAGGCGGGAGAGAAATGGTTTCTGGTTCATATCGGTTCTTGGGTCTGGGGTCTGGGGTCTGGGCTTAGGCTTGGAACTTGCCCTTGGTGAGACGGGGTTCGAGGTACGTGTTCCAGACGTAGACCGCCACGATGGCGATGGCAGCGGTGATGAGGACGGGTTTGAACTTCTTCAGCTTGCTCATTTTTCTATTGGCTAAGTTGGCCCCACCGGGCCGGGTGTTTGTCCGGCGACCGGCGGGGCATGACCTGCCGTGTTGCGAGACCATCGGAGCGGGGAGCGGAGTCGGAAATGTCTCCAGGTGAGAAGGTGTGTCCCGGACTGTCTCAGGGTGCGCAGGGGCTATTTACAGCCAACTGTTGCCACCCGATAAACCTGCCATGCACAAATTGACCAAACACCAGGAGAAACTCATCAGCAGCTTGATCAAGAGCGGACGATTCAACAACAGAAGCGAAGTGGTGAGAGCCGGTCTCCGGCTCCTGGAGGAACACGAGGCGAAGGTTAAGACAGAAGCCGAGGGTTCAGCCGTGACAGATCGCCGGGGTAAGAAGGTCGCGGCAAAAACCAGCCCGCCAAAGCCTGGAGAAAAGGATGAGGTCCGCGGCTCAGGTGTCGCTCCCAAATCTTCTCGCGCAAAGCCTTAGCCGACTCCCTTCTCAAAACACCTTCCCCCGGAACTCGCCCCGCGTCCTCGGGTCTCTGGCGATGAAGCTCCCATTGGGCAGGCTCGCCACTTCGTCGGGATCGATGCCGAGCCGGGCGACGTACTCGAGCTGCTTGTCTCCCTGGAGGTAGAAGCACACCAGCTCAGTGATCTGCCCCTCCAGTGAGCTGTTGAGCTTGTGCGGGTCGTGCGTGGCCAGCAGGACTTCACAGTTCCACTTCGCGCCGTCCTGAATCCAGCAGGCGAGCGACTGGGGGAACTTCTGTTTGCTTTGGAACATCCACACCTCGTCCGCCAGGAGAGCTTTGCGGCCGGACATCTGCCGGGCCTTGTCGTACGACCAGCGGCAGAACCAATCGAAGCCGGCCGCTTGATCACCGGGAAACAGTTCGCTCGGGTCGAAGAACACCCACCCGTCTTCGGCCAGCGCCACCTCCAGCTCATCCTCCGTCTCGCAGACGGTGAAGCGGCCGGCCAGCCCGCGCCCTTCGGCGTTGCGGTTGGCGGTCGCGGCAATCTGGCCTAGAGGGTCGAAGATGAAGCGGCAAGCCAGGTCACGACGCGCCGCGAGATAACGGAGGAGGAGAATCGTCTTCCCGCACCGGGAGACGCCCACGGCCAGAGTGACGCGGAGTTCTGTCCGGTCATCGCTCACTTTCGGTGCTGCTCCTCCATGAACACCGCGAACATGGTCAGCGTGCCCAAGAGCATGAGCGAGACGGCGGTGAAGTGGAAATTCATGTCCGCGCAGAACGCCCCGGTGACTTCCGCCGCCGCTCCCAGGCAAAAGATTTTGTGGAGGAGTCTCACGACTTGCCGGTTACGCGGTTCAGGCCGTCGATGAGTTCCTCAAGCTGTCCAGTCGTCAGCAGGAGCGTGGAGGTGTTGCCGAAGTCTTCTTTTATTTGCACCTCGTAGCCGGTGCCGAAGGCCGTCACCCGCAGGTCTCCGAGTGTGGAATCGACTGTGAAGGTCTTAGTCATGCGTCTTCAGCGTTGCGGCCGCCAGCGCCGGGAACGACGCTGACACCTGGCTTCAACTCTCTCAGCAGTTCGCTCCGCAACTCGTTCTTGAGCCGGTCGCGTTCGGCCGCCGCGAGTTCGCGCGCCGCGTCTTCACACTCCTCCGCGGCCGCTTGCGAGTCGCGGATGAGTTGCTGTGTGTCGCGCCGCTCCAGGTAATTGACACGACGCATCGTCATCGCCAGATGGAGAATCACTGCGGCGAGTGCTCCACACACCGCGGCGAGCACGAGCTTGGTTCTGTTCTCAGGGGTGAGGTCTATCATAAATTTCTAATGTCGTTCGGGTCGAAAGGTTCCTTCTTCACCACGGGCAACGGCTCACGCGGCCCGCGCTCCATTGCTTTCTCCAGCGGCGTGGGCTTGGCGACCTGTTTGGCCTCGGCCATCTCACGGAGCGTTTTGCGCAAAGACATTCTCTCCAGGATGAGCAGCGGGAGCAGCGTCGCCAACGTCACTTCCTCCTTGTTCTCCGCCGACACGCCCGTCTTGTTGAGATACTTCACCGCCAAACCGTCCGTGGCCTGGACGAGCTGGTCCTTCAGGGCAGGAGTCCAAGGGGCTTTGGCCGTGACCATTGCCAGGGCTTCAGGAGAGATCTCCGCCGCCGCCGATTTGATGGACGAGATGTCCCACGCTTCGGTGACTTTGATAACGGCGTCCGAAGCCGCGCGGAGATCACCTCGCACCCAAAGCACAGGAGCCGCAACGACAGCCGGCGCAGCAGCCGCACCCGCCACGGCCGGAGACGCGGGCAAAGTCGTTCCAGGAGACACCACGGGCTGAGTGCCAGGGACACCACCCCGGCGGAGCTTCCCTTTGTCTCGCCACTTCTGCCGCTTGGCTTCGCAGGCGACACAGTTGCACTTTCCGTCGTAAGGATGCTTCCCAGGAGAAACCGCTCCAGGAGCGCGCGGCGCTGAAAGTGGCGCTCCAGGGGCAGGAGGTGTTGCCGGAGGCGCTGACGCTCCTGCCGGCGCTGTAGAAATTGAGTCCATGCGCGTCTCACCCCATGATGGTCCAGCGGTCGTCTTCTTCTTCGTCCGGTGGAGTCGCGGGAGCCGGCGGAGTCGGCGGTGGAGTGGTGAGACGGCGCAAAGCGTCTTCCTTCTCGCTCACTTCCGTCTCGCGCAGCTTCAACTTGCGCGCCAACTCAGCGTTCTCACGCTTCAGCCTGAGTGTCTCGGCCGCGTCTCCCTCTTGCACACCGCTCTCCACCACGAGCTTCGCGGCCGGAGGCGGGTCGCCCTGGGGAGTCGGGGGTGTCGGCGGGGCTGTCTCACCCTCGGCCGGGTCGGGGAACAAAAGCAGAAAGCGTCTCATTGAGTGGAGTTGGTTGCCCAGAATTTGCCGTTGTCGAAGTGGAGCACAGTTGCCGGAACGGGTGCCTTAACCTTCTGCCAGGTCTTTTCCGTGCGGTCGTATCCGCGCATTTCCCAGTGCAGCTCATAGCCGTGCTCAAAGGCGCTCCGCTGAGTCACGTGTTCCTCGCGAAAGAAGCCGAGCGCGAGCAGTCCGACCACTCCGACGATGAGTCCGATAAGTCGATGGTTCGATTTCATGGCAGGGAGTGAAGTCGCCGGCCGTGGCGCTAGGAGTCTCTGATAGGCGTCTCCGCAACTCCCGGCCGGCGCTGCATGGGTTGATTACTTGACGGTGATCTTGCGAGCGCCGGCTTTCCCCAGGGGAGCGGGCTTCGCCGACTTGAGAGACGCGACGATGGTGGCGATGTCTTCCACGACTTCATGGAGCAACTCCAGCGCTCGCGAACCGGCGGAGCGGTGGACGAGCTTCTTTTCGACTTCGAGATGCGCGCCAGCGGCGGCCAGTTTTTCTTTGATACTCATGTTTAGACCATCGGAGTACTCCGCCACTCGCACCATGTCTCCGAGTGTCTCCGGGTGATCACCCCATTCCCGGGGCAGCAAAAAGCCGGGACAGCGTGAACTGTCCCGGCCTCGCGGGGTGCAACCAGCGAATTGGGAGCAGGAGGAGGAATTGCACCTCCGACCTTCTGGTTATGAGCCAGACGAACTACTACTGTTCTATCCTGCAAACTCGCACCTGAACCATCGGAGAGAGGCGAGACGTTGCCCATGTCTCCGAGTGTCTCCGGGTGATCACCTGGGAGAAGTGAGAAATGAGAGGGTAGAGGGCAGAAGTGCCTAAAACGACGCTCCAGGATGGCCGTGGAGACGTTTTTGCGAGTGGCCGAGGGTGAAGACACCAAACAACT
>Ga0210380_10000485_pt1 | contig 17656 bp, 11 predicted proteins | sample PLM4_5_coexredo_FD_155476 | JGI IMG/M metagenome (GOLD analysis project Ga0210380, IMG submission 155476) | Groundwater sediment microbial communities from an aquifer in East River, Colorado, USA - PLM4_5_coex redo | ecosystem: Environmental > Terrestrial > Soil > Riparian zone | place: USA... | reverse complement strand
ACAGCACCCGCGCCCCGTGCGCAATTCTGAAATCGCAAATACACCGACATCGCAAATTGTTGAAGCAGCAGGAAAAGCCGGGACGGCAATACTATTTGATACTTCAGGCATACATCGCCAGGGAGTTCCAATGCTGGAGTCCAGGCAGGCTATCTTTTACAACTATCACGATCCTGATGTGCGTTTACAGAAGGAAGACATCGACTATTATCGATATCATCCACTTCTGTTGAACGCCGCGTTTCTTGGCAATCTGTCTCCAGAAGATCAGCGGATACTTGGGTTCGGTGACAAGACCAATTACCTCCATGCCCACGAACGCGCCCCCAGACACACGCTGCTGCAAGCAACTTTCAGAGGCGCTCTTGAAATTGCGATCCGCGGCGAAGCTCTCCGCGAACGGGTGGCGGCGCGATTGAGACGATTGGGCGGCAGATAGTTCGTGCCGAAACCAGCTGTAGTCTCGGTATTCGGCGTCGCGCCACTGAGAATCGGCGGAACGGAGACTTTTGCGCGCGAGTTGTCCATTCAACTCGCCGTTGCCGGTCGCCAAAGCGTTCTCTGTTTTCTTAGTAAACCCACCGAACAGGTTGAACGCTTTCTGAAATTACCGAACATCACTATCGAAGTCTTGCCCAACTCTGACGCCTTTAGCCTTGCCGCAACGCAAAACCTGGCAGAGATTCTGAAGCGATATGAGCCAGAGATACTGCATCTTCATTTCGTCGGATTTCTGGGTGTATACCCCTGGCTGGCACACTTTCGATCCGTGCGGAAAGTTTATTTTACAGATCATACTTCGCGTCCGGCGGGCCATCAAATCAAACGAGCGCCGTTCTGGAAGAGGTTGCTCGCGAGAGGTATCAATCAACAGCTTACGAAGGTGATCTGCGTTAGCGAATACGGCTACCGATGTATTACCGGACTCGGACTGCTGCCAAATGATCGCTTTGAATTGATCTACAATGGTGTTGATCTGACACGTGTTCATCCTGATCCCATTTTGAATATAGCGTTCCGTCGGCGCTATTCGATTCCCACTGAGCGAGCGATCGTCTTGCAAGTGAGTTGGATCATTCCTGAGAAGGGTATACCGGAACTGTTGCAGGCGGCTCGTCAGGTACTCTCAAAAACGAACAAAGTTCAATTTGTCCTGGTTGGTGAAGGTGCATATCGTGAGCAATACATGAAAGCAGCTCAGGAACTGGGACTCGGAGATCACATCACCTGGACCGGGATGGTCCAGGATCCATTTGGTGAGGGAGTCTATGATGCTGCCGACATCGTCTGCCAGCTCTCACACTGGGAGGAAGTATTTGGTTGGATGATTGCCGAAGCTATGGCCTACCAAAAGCCAATCGTCGCGACGAGAGTCGGCGGGATTCCGGAACTGGTTCGTGATTCGGTCTCAGGCTTCCTTGTCGAAAGAGAGGATGTTCGCGCCGCGGCAGAAAAAATAATTCTACTTTCGGAAAAACCGGAGCTGCGCAGGGAAATGGGCCTGGCTGGCTCGCAGATTACGAACGAAAAGTTTGCGCTAAAACAAAATGTGACGCAATTGCTGGGCTTGTACGATCTGAAATGAGTCGGCAGAACGTCGTAATTTTGCTCGACTCCTCACCTATGACCTGGACAAGCCAGGAAGATCGACATTTGAAGTTGTGCGAGGCCCTTGTGAAACGTGGAGCGCATCCCGTGCTTGTTTTTTCCGAACCTCTCTCAATTGAGTTCGCGGCTAGACTTCGCGCGACAGGTACGGAATTGGCAGCGATCAACTACGGCAAGGGAATAGGGCACTATCTCCGCCGCCTGCGAATCATCGTGAACGAACACTCCATCACGACAGCTCATATAATTTTCTTTGATTACTTCAGTGCCCTTCCTTGGATTGCCAGACTTGCGGGGATTCCAAACATCATCTATGAGATGCAAAATAGTGGCGAGTTCCAGGCAACCTCGTGGCGACGCAGTCTGCTGCAATTGCGCGCCAGATTGATGACTTTGCCCGCGAAGCGAATAATAGCGATCTCCGAGTTCGTGAAGGAACAGTTGATCAAGGGCGGTCTGACGAAGGACAAGATAGTTGTTCGCTACCTTGGCGTTGATACCGATCGATTTCTTCCGGATTTATCGGCGCGTGAGCAGTTGGTGCGGGAATTTCACATTCGTGCAGATGAACTAATTCTCTCGACAGTCTCCTACCTGAGACCATTCAAGAACCCACAGGTACTGGTGCAGACTTGCAAAGAACTAACACTTCGCCAGGTAGGAGTCCGGATGTTTGTTGCCGGAGATGGCGCGATGCTGCCAGGGCTGAAAGAGCTGAGCAGGGAACTCGGCGTTGAAGATCGGATCCACTGGCTGGGCAACGTTCCTGATCCAAAGAGCTTGCTACAGTCTTCTGACGTGTTCGTATTGGCTTCCGTTGGTGAGGCATTTGGTTTGGTCCTGGCTGAGGCAATGGCCTGCGGACTGCCGATCGTCGGCAGTCGCAGCGGTTCGTTGCTGGAAGTAGTCGACGAAGGACGAACCGGCTTGCTGGCCACCCCGCTTGACGCCAACGATTTTGCGGATGCAATTGAAAGGCTGGCACGAGATAAAAGTTTGCGGGAAAAGATGGGCAGATCGGCGCTCGAGCGTGTACGTAAAGAGTTTCCGCTTGAAAGGGCCGTTTCGGAGACAATCCGAATTTACGAATCACTTTGGAAATGACCTGGCTTATTTCAAAATTTCCCAAATCAGACTTCCAAAGCCGGAGCCAACTGACCCTGAAGGTTCTGAGCATCAGGGGGAAGCACTTTCCGAAAATCAAATTTGCAAAATCATCTCACTCCTGGCCACAACCGAGTTGACGATTCCTGAAATCGCCGAACGAATCAGAACGGTTGGTACACGGTCCGGAATTTCTGTCCGGAATTTCTGTGTTGACAGATGTTCCTGCTTATAGATAAAAGAACACCTCACAAAGATAATTCACAGCACTGTTGCCACTATAAAGACTGGCTGAAAAAGCTTTCCACCGGCTTGCATTTCAGAAACAAAGTGGGACTTCAATGCGGTAGCCCGTTCGTTTGGGCGGCGAATCGATCGAGATCCACATTCCAGGTCGACTTTAATCAAAAATCCACCACAGGAATCCGTACAGCCCGAATGGCTGCACCTGAGCTTCTGCGTAAGGGCGTCCTTCTATCACGGAGATATCCGAAGCCCTGAATCCGCGCAGATCCCTTAGGACCCTGTGTCTCCCGTACAATTCGAAGAGGCGCGGTCGCAGCTCAAACCCCAATGAGCAGGAAAGCGTTGAGAGAGCTTTCTGATACAGAGTGCCGAATCCAGGACGCACCAGGAGACCGATACATGCTTAAAACACGAACTCGTCTCGTGAGTTTCCGATTATCCGAAGAAGAATACCAACGCTTGAAGTACGTCTGCTCGCAGAAAGGCGCACGAAGTATTTCGGATGGAGCACGGACCCTGCTCTGTCAAATCCGGGGTCTTTCGGATAAACTTTCTTCGGATGAAGGAGCCGGAATCAAGTCGGCACATTTGATCGACAGCCTGGAACGATTGAATTCCGGCATCAACCGATTGACGGATCTGGTCGAAAAGCTCAAGGAGCAACCCCAATTCTGTCTCTCCGGTTCCAGTAACCATTCGCGCTTACTCGAAGAAGTATCCGAGACGCATCTGAAATAGCCATGAAAACCCATTACTGCCACCAGAGACTTGGTTTTCTGTTCGCCTGCATGCTGTGGCTGTCCATGACGCCATTGCTGGCTCAGTCTGAAGCCTCTGGTGGCGCCACGTTGATACAGCCCAACGACAAGCTGACGATCGATGTCTATAAAAATCCGGATCTGTCAAGGCAGGTGACGGTTCAGCCGGATGGCTTGATTTCCATTTCCCTTGTTCAGAGTATTCCGGCAGCTGGCCTGACTCCGGCCCAGCTGAAAGTCGAACTGGAAAAAAGGCTCAAGGATTATCTCGATGTGCCCACGGTAACCGTCATTATTGACGCGATTCAAAGTTATCGTGTCTATGTCACCGGAAAAGTTCAAAAGGCGGGCGTGATCATGTCCGAAAGACCGCTCACCGTCCTTCAAGCGCTGTCATTGGCGGGTGGATTCCAGGAGTACAGCAAGAAGGATCAGATTTCGATTATACGCACGATATCTCCGCAGCTCGGAAGAGGACAGCAGGATATCAAGTATCCATTCGATTACGAGAAGGTCGTCGACGGAACCAAGCAGACTCAGAACATATTTTTGATAAGCGGGGATGTCGTTAATGTTCCTTAGCCCCGAACGAATTCATTCCTGCCGAATGTTTCAGCGCACCGTTCAAGTCTTCTTCGTGAGTGCGCTCATCGCGGCTTTTTCGCCCGCACTATATGCAGTTCAAAAATACGAGCTGGGAGTGAATGCGGGCTTGACTGGGGGCGTCAGTGGACCGGAATTTACAGGTACCACATCCACCTCATCGGGCTATCACTATGTGGGTTTCTATGGAACGTATCCCTCCATTCATTTTGATGCTCTAGGGGAGCGTTCCACTTTCGTATCGTCCTATGCGTTTGGTTTTGACAGGTACAATACGAATCCAGATCGTGAAACCCGGTCTCAGTCGGCGTCTGCGGCCTACTCCACCAGGTTTGGTCCCCAATGGAAGCTCAATTTGTCGGATTCGTTTTACATGACGTCGGACATTTCCGCATTCCGATTGCTGGGTGGCGTGACGACAAACCCGGACGAATTCCAGTTCATCTTCAGTCCGGTGTTTGCCCGATCCAACAACATCAATACGGCAGACCTTTCAGTGGAACACACAATTAATCCAAGGTCATCTCTGACGTTCAGCGGGTCGTACTCGACGCTCTTTTACCCTGGCGGTTCCGTGATCAGCAGCGTTCTTTCGGATCAGCAGCGCATATCCGAGAGTGTGATCTACACCTACAGCGGCGAGCACAACAGCTGGAGCATTGGATATTCCGGTGCTCAGTACATTTTTGCCAGTTTTGGAAACTCCCGCAATCACTCCGGCATTTTCGGGTATTCCCACAAATTCTCACCCGCACTCTCACTCAAGATCGATGTTGGGCCTTCTTATCTCCAGACTCCGGAAAATATCGACACTCCTTTCGGCACGAATGCCTCCGTGACGCTGGAGAGAACGGTCCACAACGGCTCCTTCTCGCTGTCATTCGATCAGACCAGTGGCGACAGCAGCGGATTGGGTTCATTGTCGAGTAATCGGCATGCGACCCTTGCAATGGGGCACAAGTTTGGCAGGAAAACGTCATTTTCCGCCGATGTTTCGGCCTTCGATACCAGGGGACTTCTAGTGAATTCGGCATCCGCGCGCGGCATTTCAGCTGGAGGAAGCATCGGATATTCGCTGAACCGAGAGTGGTCCTTGAATTGGGGCGGTCAGTATCAGCACTATGAGGGATATTCCCATTCTGGGTATGATCAAAATCGAATCTTTATGTCTGTGAGATACAGCAAACCCGATCTCTGGAGATACCAGCAGTGAAGTTTCCCGACCTGAACAGTCCGCAAGACGTCATGGCCCTGCTGGTGCGCCGAAAATGGTGGATCGTCTTCCCATTTCTCGCGCTTTCGAGCGCGGCGCTCCTGCTGACGTACATTCTTCCGAGAATGTATGTATCGGAGTCACTCATCCTGATTCAGCCACGAGACGTTCCCACGGATTTCGTCAAAGATCTGATTGCCGGTTCGACGGCGCAGCGTTTAAGCGCGATTGAGCAAACCGTGCTTAGCCGGGGTAATCTTGTCAAAATCGTGCAGGAGTTTGAGGGAAGTATTCCTGAATATCAGAAGATGAATCTTGACGACAAGATTACCAATCTGCGCAATCAAATCGATTTGGACTTCACTTCGGGAGCAAGCCCCGGCATTGAAAAACTTCCAGCGGCGTCCTTCAGAATTTCTTATCGGAACCGGGATCCTAAAGTGGCCCAGAAAATTGCGGCAAAGGTCACATCGGTCTTTATTGATCAGGACAATCAGGCACGTGAGGCCAAGGTCAGTGGCACTACAAGTTTTCTGGCCACGGAGCTGGATAAGCTTTCCAGTCAGCTGAACGAGTCGGACACAAGACTGAGGAACCTGAAGGGCCAGCGCCGTTATGAGCTGCCGGATCAGACTCCAATCAACCTCGCAAATCTCACACGACTGGAGGATCAGAGGAAGGCGAATCTGGAGGCCGCGGATCGCTCGCAGGCTCAGCTTACGCAACTGCAGGCAATCATAGCCACAACGCCTGCAAAGCTCACAAGACAACAGACTCCGCTAATCGTTGCTCCGCCGCCTGCCAGGAACCTGCTGGTTGAGGACTACCTGAAAACCCAGGCGGAGAGGAGTGCGCTGATCGCAAAAGGGCTCACGGAGAAGCACCCCGATGTGGAAACTGCCACACGACATCTGGAGAGCCTGAAGAAGCAGATTCCCCCGGAAGTCCTGGCGGCGGCACTGGAACCAAAGGACGACAAGCTGGCAGCCTCTCAGCCAACCGTGGTCACAGAAGAGAATCCGGCTTATCAAAATCTGAAGACCACGGAAGCGTTACTTATTAATGAAATCAAGCTCCGGAGGGCCGCAGTTGCGGACACCGAAACGGACATCGAGACCTACAAAAAGAGGGTGCATAATGCCCCGCAGAGCGAACAGGAGCTTTCTGAAATTCAACGTCAGAACGTGGATCTCAACAAACGGTACCAGGACCTGAACGACAAATTGTCCCAGGCTCAGCTCTCGGAGAGTCTGGAGACTCGTCAACAGGGCTCGCAATTCAGGATCGCGGACCCAGCTAATCTTCCTCTTTCGCCCACTAAGCCTGTGAAGTCCGCCATTGCCGCCGTCGGCATTCTGATCAGTCTGCTGGCCAGCATGGTTATTGCTGTCATTGCCGATGTCGCGAATCAAAAGATGTGGACGACTTCCGAGATCGAAGCACTTATGGGCGCCAGTGTTCTCGTGGAGATTCCTGAAATCGTCACGGAGTCCGATTTGAGGGAAGCCCGACGGAAGAGAAAGATTTATGTGGCGTCGTTAGCGGCATTATCGGCCGTCTACGGCGCCTGCCTCTACTTCGTATATCTCCATCAGACTTTTGTGCTGATGCAGCTTGAACCGGTTCTCAAGAAGTTGTACTAAATGGCCATTTTGAATTCATTGCTGGAAGAAATTCGCAAACTTCAGGAAAACCGCGAAAGCGGTGTGCTTGTCCTCAAGAAGCAGGATCAACGCGTGAGTATCTTCTATCGAGAGGGAGTCGTTCAGGCAGCGTCTTTCAATCTGGATACTCACCGAATCGGAGCGTATCTGATCCGCGAAGAATTTCTGCCGGAAGCAGATGTTCCGCGTGTTCTGGCGGATGCACGAAAAGAAAAAATTCTGTTTGGCGAAGCGGCGGTTCGAAGGAAATACCTGGATGCGCCAGAGCTGGCAGAGATCGTGCGGCGGCAGACTATCGATTTGTTGAAGCACGCATTCAAGAATTCATTCGCACTCGAATCATTCACCAGAGGCCTGCGGTCCTTCTATTGTTCAGCAAATATCAATGTCGCTTATGTCCTGCTTGAACTTTCACGAAGCAATACCATCCCATTCGAATCCGCATCGGGAACGATCATTGCGCTGAGAGGTGGCGAGGATCTTTCTGGAGTTCCCTGGTACCCGAAGGAATTGTGCGTCCTGGGCGAACTAAGCCGTTCCACCACTTTTTCGGAATTGATGGAATCCACCGGGATCGATGAACCCGCGCTCAATCGAATTCTCGGTGTTCTGGACCGGCTGGGAATTCTCGAAACAGTTGGGAATGCGCCGGCAGGCGATATCACCATTCCGGCAGAGACAGCTGGGAAGACAGCGGTAATTAAAAAGTCCAGTTTCCCCTTTGAACGTCTGGTACCAATGGTCACAAATGCGGTCTTTGGAGAGAAGCTGGAGGTCGTCAATAATCCATCATCGTTTATCAGCGAGCAATTCAAGACCCTGAAAGTGCGCATTCGTGAAGACTCCGAAAATCCGACCAGAGTAATAACCGTCTCCAGTCCGGATCAACAGGATGGGAAATCCCTTGTCAGTTCAAATCTCGCGCTTACTCTTTCGATGGAGTCCGGACGGCGAACCGTCATCGTGGACTGTGACCTTCGAAATCCGACACTGAACAGGTATCTTGGAGTTGCCTCGGAGCCTGGCCTGATCCAGTACCTTTCAAATGGGAATATGTCCCCATATTGCTTCATGCGCCGGGTCGGTAATCTGTTCTTCCTGACCTCGGGAGGAACTTCTGAAAATCCAATCGAGCTGTTGTCGCTGCGAAAAATGAAACAGCTGATCGAGGCTCTGAAGCTGGATTTCGATACGGTGATCCTGGACGCACCTCCCTTTTCTCCGATTGCAGACGCCCGGATCATTGCGGGCTTGAGCGATGGACTGCTCATGGTGATCCGGTGCGGCAGGAGCTCCTATAGCAGCATCGTTAATGCCTTCAAAATCATGGATCGGAGCAAACTGCTTGGAGTGGTATTCAACGACGTCAAGCCGATGCTGTTTAACACGTACTATAACAGGGGATACTACAACTACGGTGGGGACGGCCGGTACATAAACGCTGGCAATCGAAAGTCCCGCGTCAGCCCGAAGAACTATCTGGAACCCTGATGGAGAGTTTTCAAGTCTTTGCCGGTGCCCAAGAGGTGCTTAACCGGTAGCGGTATTACTGTCTGTGTCCGGAAACTCTGAGTCACAACACACACCCAATGCCAATTTCAACAGTACTTTCATTTGCCGCAGCCTATTTCAGCCTGCTCATGGTTGTGGCTGTGTTGTTCCGGGATCGGCAGTCCCTTCACCATCGAGTGTTTGCCGCGGGAATGTTCTTTCTCGCGGCCGAAGAAATGTTCAGAGCATTCAGCAGCAGCGCTGTACTTCCGGAGGATGTGCTCTTTTGGCAGACGCGTCTGTTCATCGCATCGGCGCTTATACCAGGAGTCTGGCTTGTATTCAGCGTCAGTTATGCGCGTAAGACCTCTTCGATTCTGCATTCGAGTTGGAAGTGGGGACTTGCTGCGGTTTGTCTGGTCCCCGTTCTGTTGATTGCCGTTTTTCGAAACTCGCTTTTTGCGGGCACTGCCAGATTGGAACAGGCGGGATGGTTACTCCCGCTCGGATGGACCGGTCAGGTGTTGCAGTGCTTCATCCTGGTGACTTCCGTACTGATCGTGTTCAACATGGAGCGCATCATCCGCTCTTCGATCGGACTTACGCGCTGGCAATTGAAATTCATGGCGCTGGCCATCGGAAGCCTGTTTGCACTTCGGATTTATCTCAGCGGCCGGTCGATTCTTTTCTCCGAACTGAACACGGGATTTGGAGCGACCAGTGCCATGGCGCTGCTGACGGCCAATCTGTTATTCGCATTCTCCTACGCCCGCAGTCGCTTCCTGGACGTCAACGTCTATTTCTCCCGTGCGACGATTCAGAAGTCTCTGACAATCACTCTTGCGGGAATCTACCTTATTGCCGTCGGAGTTCTGGCACGCCTCACGCGCTCCTATTTCCCGATCGAGTCTCTCTCTATCGTCGCATTCGTTGTCTTTCTTTCGCTGATGGTTCTGGCCGTCCTCCTGCTTTCGACTCGGCTGCGACGCCAGCTTCGACAATTTGTGACGCGCCATTTCAGGCGGCCGATGTACGACTATCGAAATGTCTGGATGGATCTCACTCAGAGAACAACCTCCGTGATGGATATCCATGATCTGAGTGGCGCTATCAGCAAAATAGTTTCGGAGTCTTTGGAAATACTTTCCGTGAATGTGTGGCTCGTCGATGAGACCTGCCAGCGTCTTTCGCTGGCAGGTTCTACAGCACTTTCGCATTCTCATTCCAGAGAACTTGAAAAAGCAGGGAAGAGCGCACCGGAGTTCATCCGCTATCTCCTGCAGCATCGCGATCCGCTCGATCTCGAAGAAACAACATTCGAGTGGCCCAGGGAGATCATGGAGTCTAATAGCGCATTTTCTCCCATGTCCAGGATGCGGTATGCGATTGGGCTCTACGCCGGCGGGGAACTGGTCGGTGTGATGACACTCAATGATGATCGTGTCGGCCACGAAATATTGTCTGCCGAAGACTTCGTCCTTCTGGAAACGCTTGCGGCTCAGCTGGCGGCAAGTCTTCTCAACCTCAAGCTTTCAGCCCGCCTCCGGCAGGCAGGCGAGGTTGAAGCTTTTCAGACCGTATCGACGTTCTTCGTCCATGACCTGAAGAACCTTGCCTCGCGTCTCTGTCTGACAATGGAGAACCTGCCGCAGCATTTCGACGATCCGGAATTCCGGGCGGACGCGCTGCGTGTGATTTCAGGAAGCGCAGCGAATATTGATGAGATGTGCAGCCGGCTGGCAATGTTGAAGAGCAATATTGAGCTCCGGATGGTCCAATCGGATTTGTGCAGTCTTGTGACAAATACGCTGGATGAATTCAGGGCCAATCTTCGGGCTTCGCTGGAACAGGACCTGCGGCCGGTGCCGAAGAGCTTGATGGACCCGGTTCAGATTCACAAGGTATTAACCAACCTCGTCATGAACGCCAATGAGGCTGTTAACGGCAACGGTGTCATTCGCGTGTCGACCGCTCATGAGCGCGACACGGTTGCATTTTCGGTGAAGGATAACGGTTGCGGAATGTCGGAACAGTTCATTGAAGGCTGCTTATTCCGGCCGTTTCAGACGACAAAGAAAAAAGGTCTGGGTATCGGACTCTATCACTGCAAACTCATCGTTGAGGCGCACCGCGGAAGAATCGAAGTCAACAGCGTCGACGGTAAAGGTACGGAATTCCGCGTCATCCTTCCAGTCGCATGAACCAGATGGAAAAGCCCAAAATTTTAGTCGTCGATGACGATGATGAACTGAGAACCCAGATGAAGTGGGCTCTCTCTCAGCATTTCCAAGTGCTGCTGGCGGAAGATCGCCGAAGCGCTCTTGTCTCACTGAGGGAGCATCGGCCCGCAATGGTGACGCTCGACCTGGGGTTGCCGCCTTCGCCGGGCGATGCGCGTGAAGGCTTCGCAGCTCTTGCAGATATGCTTCTGCTGGACCCTTCCCTGAAGGTCATCGTCATCACGGGACAGGATGAGAGACAGAATGGGATGCAGGCTATCGGGCAGGGTGCGCACGATTTCTTTTGTAAGCCGGTGAAGATTGAAGAGCTGAAAGTCATTCTTGCCCGTGCCTTGATAGTTTCTCAGTTGGAGCTGGAGCACCGTCAACTGTTTGCCAGTGAACCCGCCGATTCTTTTGAAGGAATACTCGGGAGCAGCCGCCAGATTCAGGCCGTGCTCGCGTCTATTCGAAAAATGTCGGCCTCGGACGCTTCTGTGCTGATCGCGGGGGAAAGCGGCACCGGGAAGGAATTAGTGGCCCGGGCGATTCACCGTTTGAGCGCGAGACAGAACGGTCCGTTTATCGCGATCAATTGCGGAGCGATTCCCGAGAATCTGCTTGAAAGCGAACTTTTCGGTCATGAAAAAGGCTCCTTTACTGGCGCACACGCGCAGAGGAGCGGACGAATCGAGATGGCCGAGGGTGGAACGCTGTTTCTCGATGAAATCGGAGAGTTGTCCTTCCCACTTCAAGTGAAGCTGTTGCGTTTTCTCCAGGATCACGAAGTGGAACGTGTCGGAGGAAGATCTCTAATCAGAGTCGACACACGGGTGATTGCGGCCACCAACGTCGATCTGGTGAAAGCCATGGCGGAAGGGCGTTTTCGTGAGGATCTTTATTACCGCCTCGCCGTGCTGGTGTCCTTGCCTCCGCTGAGAGAACGTGAGGGAGATACGATGGTTCTGGCCAACGCCTTGCTGCAGCGACAGGCAGCGGCTCTGCAGAAGAAGCTGGCTTTTACGGTGAAAGCCATCAAGGTCATTGAATCTCATGCCTGGCCGGGAAATGTTCGTGAGCTTGAAAATCGGATTCTGCGCGCCTCCATCATGTCTGAGTATGGAAGAGTCTCACCGGAGGACCTCGGGTTGAGTTCGGAAAATGCAGCATATGGAGGTCAGGCGCTGTTCACCGCTCGCGAAGCGCTGGACCGCCAGATGATCGAAGCGGCACTCGCAAAGACAAAAGGAAACTTGACGCGTGCTGCCGTGGAACTGGACATCAGCAGACCCACACTCTACGAACTCATGGACAAACTTGGAATAGCCCGCAAATAGACTTCCCGTCATCAGAGCAAGATTGGAACTGAAGACAAAAGTTGTCGGAAAGAACCCGGAAGGGAGGAACTGCCGGAGGACTGATGATGGAATTCCAGGGAAAATCAGCGGGGAGGGGAACTGCCCTCCTAACTTAATAGAGGATTTCCCATATGATCTAAGAACTCGATCCTCTTGAATCACCCCGGGTTTACCGGAGACTGGTTTAGTTGAGTCCGGCCACCATGCCGGACTCTTCTTGTCGGCGATAATAAGCCATTTCAGATTCTACTGGCGGCATGTTGGCGATGGGTTCCAGCAGCCGGCGGTTATTGAACCAGTCGACCCATTCCAGCGCCGCGTACTCCACCTCGTCGATGTTCCGCCACGGCCCCCGCCTTATGCTCCGCCACAGCCGCTCCAAACATAAGACCATCTCCATGCCGCGAGATGGCGCGGTCTAACCGTATCTCACAGCCAGGCGATCTCGGCTCGCCGATTCAGGTGCAGATTTGCGTTGTTCATGAATCCGAGCATAGGCCGTAAGAGTTGCATCGGTTGTAAAGTCTTGTAAAGCCTGGCAGTCCGATTGGCATCTGTCCGGGCAACTTTTCGTGTACGATGATGCCCATCGACGTGAATTCAATGCTTGGACGAAAGATCTCGCATTACCAGATTATCGAGCGGCTGGGCTCCGGCGGTATGGGCGTCGTTTACAAAGCCGAAGATTTGAAACTGGGCCGGCTCCTTGCCTTGAAGTTCCTTCAGCGCGCTATCCACCCGAGTCCGGACACGCTCGAGAGATTCCGGCGGGAAGCGCGTGCGGCGTCAAGCCTGAATCATCCTCACATTTGTACGATCTACGAAGTGGACTCCCAGGATGGCGAAGCTTTCATCGCAATGGAATTGCTCGAGGGCAATGGCTTGGACAGCGTATTGAAGTCCGGGAAGCTGCCCCTCTCGCAGGCCCTCCGCCTTGCGATTCAGATTGCGGATGCACTAAAGACGGCGCACGGCAAAGGAATCGTTCATCGCGACATCAAGCCCGCGAACATCTTCGTGACGATGAGGGGCAACGCAAAGATCCTCGACTTCGGTCTTGCAAAAATGACTGCTTCCGAGTTGTCGCCGCTTGACGAAAACGATGACACGTGGGCCCCCGGTTCCTTGACCGACCCCGGAGTTGCGGTCGGCACGGTTTCGTACATGTCGCCGGAGCAGGCGCGCGGACTCGACGTGGACGGGCGATCCGACCTTTTTTCCTTTGGCGCCATCCTTTACGAAATGGTCACCGGCGAACGCGCCTTCGCGGGTGCGACGGCGCCATTGATCTTCGAAGCGATACTCAACCGAACCCCGTCGTCTCCCAGAAACGCCGCGCCCGACCTGCCGCCTCAACTGGAGGAGATCATTTACAAATCCCTCAAGAAGGATCGAAATATCCGTTTTCAGGACGCAGCGGAAATTATTGCGGAATTGGAACAGCTCGAAAAGAGTCTCCCAGGCAGCAGCGCCTTTGTATCGATGAAGAGCGGCGTTTCCGTGCCGCCTTCCGAACCGTCCATGGCGGTGCTGCCATTTGTAGACATGAGCGCCGAACACGATCAGGACTATTTCTGCGAAGGCATGGCCGAGGAGCTGATCAATGCCCTGGCCAACGTGAACGGCCTGCGCATGACATCGCGGACATCGGCATTTCAGTTCAGGAACCACCAGCTGGATGTACACACCATTGGCGCGCGTCTGAAGGTGGACAAAATCCTCGAAGGCAGCGTTCGAAAATCCGGAAAGCGCTTGAGAGTCACCGTAAATCTGATCGACGTCGTCACTGGATTTCATGTGTGGTCTGAGAAGTACGATCGCGAACTGGAAGATGTTTTCGACGTCCAGGACGAGATTGCCAGAACCGTCGTCAACAAACTCAAGATTCACCTGGAGTCCGGCAGCACGCCTCTGGTGAAAAAGCATACCGATGACCTTGAGGCATACAACATCTATCTGAAAGGCCGCTTTTACTGGAACAAGAGATACGAATTTGGAATTCAAAAGGGGATGGAGTGTTTCCAGGCGGCGATCGCCAAGGATCCGAAATACGCCCTTGCCTACTCCGGCCTTGCCGATTCTTTCAGCATGCTTGCATCGTGGAATTTCATCCACGTCGAAGCGGGCTACGGACGCGCAAAATCCGCGGCGTTAAAGGCGCTCGATCTGGATCCGGAACTGGCCGAGGGTCATGCTTCCCTGGCGTATGTCCGGATGTTCTTCGACTGGGACTGGCCGGGCGCCGAAAATTCTCTGTTGCGGTCGATCGAACTGAATCCAAGCTACGCCGTCGCTCACTATTGGTACGCCCTGCTGCTTGCCATTCAAGCACGCTTCGATGATGCGCAGGCACAGGCCCGGCAAGCCCTGGAGCTGGACCCCCTGTCCGCTGTCGCGGCAGCCATTCGAGGCTGGATACTCTTGATGGAAAGACGCCATGAAGAAGCGCTGGTGCAACTGAAAGCTGCGCTGGAGATTGAGCCCGACGCCTATTTCGTCCAGTCGTTTCTGAGTGTCGCCTGCTCCGAACTCGGACTCTTCGACGAGGCTCGTGCCATGGCAAAGCGGGCCGTGGAGATTACACGCGGCTCCGCGCTGATGAGTATGGGCCTCGCTCTCGTCGAATCGAAAGCGGGTCGCGCCAAAGAGACCCGGGAGATCGTGGCCGCACAGCGAAGCCGATCTGACGGGCAATATCTTTCACCTTTCTATCTTGCCGGAACGCACGCCCGGCTCGCCGAAATCGACGAAGCAATCGACTGTCTGGAACAGGCATATAAGGAGCGAGACGGCGCCATGGTCTATATTGGCGCGTTTCACGCCCTCGACTCCCTTCGCGACGATCCGCGCTTTCAGGATTTGTTGCGGCGGATGAAGCTGAACAGCTCCGTCGGACCTCGTCCTCAACCGAATAGCAAAACAGCTGGAATGTAGAATTCGCCTTGAACAGGCCTGGAACGGCCGCCAGTTTCTTTCCATTTTCCGTAAGTCCTGTGCTACCGTGCACATCGAGAGAACGAAACTCACCTGAACACCATGGATGAAAGTAAATTGGCGCGCAAAGAGCGCATCGTCAGCTTGTATTCCGGAGGCGGACTTGGCCTGCTTCTCGGAGTCATTATGGGATTGTCGGTCTCGCCGGTTGTGGCCACTGTCCTGGGCGCCCTGGCCACGCTTCTGGGATCGTTACTGGGGTTGCAGGGCGGTGAACCGCCAACGGCAGAGACCCCTGAAGTCGCGCTGAAAGCTCTTTCCCGCAGGAACGTCAGCGGCCTGCGGCTTGGCAGTTTTGGTTTCGCCTGCGTGGCGGGAATTTTTCTTGGACTGTTCATACGTTCCAATGAAGTTCTTTCAGTAGATACAAAGAAACTGGTGACCAGCTTCGAGGATGCAGGCTACGACAAGAAGAGCGCGCTGGACCTTGCGGCGTTCCAGAAGCTGGGCTTGGTGCCGGCCGGAAGACAGGTTCAATACACGGAAACGCAAAAGGCCCTGCAGGGCAATCTGTATGAGGGATTGGCAAAGATCGATTTTTGCGGTGACGTTAGTATGAAGAAGTTCGGTAACGACGTGAACGAAGTTTTAAAAGCTTATCGGCGGCAGGATAACGAGCAACTCAAGAGGCTTGCGGACGAGTTGGCGGCCTTGCAGAGTTCCGAAGAACGAAAGAATCTGGTCGTAGCCTTGGAGAACGTACTGTGCAATTACAACAAAGCCGTTCCAGACAACTCCGCAACACGGTAAGTCATCGCCTCTTCTCGCAATCGGCGGCGGCAATCGGCGTTGTTTACTTCTTTGCTTTCCTTGCTTCAAATGCCTACGGACAGTTTCCTTCCGCGGAAACGGTTTCAAAGTCCGTCGTGAGATTGGAAATCAATCGGGGCAATGGAAGCAAATCCATCGGCACGGGCTTTGCATGGTCCAAACCCAATTGGGTCGTCACCGCGCTGCACGTCGTCGCGGGCGCGAGAGATGCGGATATCACCGTCTTCGTCCAGAACTCCAGCTCAGATGGGTCGAGTGTCGTCAACAAGTCGTCGAACAGCGTGAAGCTTCTCAACGTTCTTCTGGGCGCCGACCTCGCGTTGCTGGAGGTTACCGGTTTGCCGCAGCTGACACCACTGACGGCCGCGTTCGCAAATCCCGCGGAGCAGCATGAAATATGGGGTTTCCCTCTAAACATTCCCGCGCTCAAAGAGGACGAAGTGAAGTTTTCAAAAGGTCTGCCCGCGAAGCCGACGTTTAGCGTTTTCTTCGGCACGTTTCAAAAATTCCAGGAGCAGGTGGGGGCGGACGGCTTCCCGAAGTACGACAACCAGATTCTGCGCGTCAGCGACACGATTCAACCGGGTCATTCCGGCGCACCCATCATTAATCGCAACGGCCAGGTGGTTGGGATTGCCGACGGGGGCCTCTATGAAGGCGTTAAACGCATCAATTGGGCCATTCCCGCCGCAGTTTACCTCCCCGACCTCGAAAAATCACGGGAACCTCGCCCGGCGAAAGTCTCCGCCCTGGAGGCTCGTTACGGTTTAGTGACGAACGATCCAAACAAACCCAAAGATATCGCAATCAGCGTGGCCCCACCGGCTCGAACCGCGAACTCAAAAACAATTGAACCACCACCGGTGTTCCGATGGTCATTCAGCAGTTCATTTGCCGATATTATTAAGACGGCCGACAAGGAAGACACAGAGGGCCTCCGGTACTTGATCGACGAGGCTCGGAAGGATGCCAAATTCGACTTGAGTCAATCCATTGTCGATGTCTACGAAGAAGATGAGACAGGTGCGACGGTAGCGCTGCCCAGGGGCGTTTCTGTTCTATTCGATGCGCAAAAACATCTTCTACGCGTGTCATCGAAAGACAAAAATATCGAAATGCTGGTCCAGGTCGTTGGAAATGACACAATGGACGACGGCCTGGATATCCTGGATGGCTTTGAAGAGTATATGGAGAGCCTGGATCGATCCTACGAGTGGAAGGCGGATCCGGACAGACCTGAATTCGAAGATGGTGGGGATTTTTTCTACAGCCTGGAAAAGAACAGCATCCAGGTTGACCAGAGAGGCGTTCAAGTTAGCCAAATGTTTGCAAACCTTGACGTTGATGATGGCGACTTTCTGGGAACCGCGGTCATCGCGCGAAACCTGCCATCGCTGCAGCCCGACGATCTGAAGCTTTTCTATTTGATGATGGCCTGCGTGGAAGTATCGGGATTCCCCATCGACTAAATTGGGGACGGACCCCGGAATTCGTGATTTCAGGTCCGTCCCCAATTTATTTCTTAAGCGATTCGGCGAATGAAATCGCCAGTCCATCCGGGTCGACACACACCGCCAGCTTGATGCCCTCCGGCTCCCTTGTCATTGGCGGCATGACGAATCGGACT
>Ga0210380_10000484_pt1 | contig 17666 bp, 30 predicted proteins | sample PLM4_5_coexredo_FD_155476 | JGI IMG/M metagenome (GOLD analysis project Ga0210380, IMG submission 155476) | Groundwater sediment microbial communities from an aquifer in East River, Colorado, USA - PLM4_5_coex redo | ecosystem: Environmental > Terrestrial > Soil > Riparian zone | place: USA... | reverse complement strand
TGTTCCAGGTTTACGCGGAGCAACTTTCAGAACCTTGATCGAGACACGCTCATCAAACTTAATCTTCGGCACTGCCTTCTTGATGTCACGCTGTATGCGTCCCTTCGTCTTGAGCGCATTCAACGCAATGTCCTTCTTCCGTTCCAATTCAATCTCCATGAAGCGGCGAAGGCGTCTGGCTTCCTCGCTCTCCTCCTTCTTCGCCATCATGGTGGACATCGGAACAATCAGAACATTCTTCCATGCCTCTCTCCGCTCCTCTGCCGTCATGATGAGGAACGGGCAACCACTATCCTCGATAATGATTGCCTGTCCCTTTGTCAGCTTGAAGGTTTTCAACTTGTTCTTCTTACGATACGCATCAAACACTTTCTGTGCGTCCATCAGCGGCCTCCATTGAGCAGACGGTCAGCAAGAACCTTCGCCACCCGATCTGCGATTGCTTCGTGTAGCTCCTCGTCAGCCTCCACGTGCTCCTCGACACAGGCTTCAATGAGCTTCTCTAATCCGTCAACGTCCTCTGCGTTGATTGATTGTTCACGCATTGCGTAGTCGAGTGAGCTACCAATCGCTTCATCGAGGCCCATGATGTCCTGCGTGCGGACTTCGATCTGCCCGTGTAGGTACTGGATGACGGCATCAGCTGCGCCGTCCCTGTTCAGCGCCCAGTTGATAGCTCTGATTGTAAGTGCGTCCAGCTTCTTCTTCAACCAGACGCGGACAGTGTGGACTTCATACTGTAGTTTCATCTTCAGAGTTTGCGTGGCCATGTTGGCCTCCTATGTTGAGAGAAAAGAAAGTGACGGCTTGTTTGGTTTCACTGGCATGACTACCTCATACCTAAGCAAGCACCAGAACCAAACCTTGTAGCGCCATTATCGCTTGCCCGTTGCCGTCGCGGATGCAGGGAGTGCCAAGCTTGCTTAGGTGACTGATTCCTCAATCTCCATCATCTCGCTGGGTGTAAGATAATGATCAACCATAAAGGTAGGAAGCGACAGCAAGCAATCTCCGTCGTGATCGTGCGGCTTGATACCGTCCGTGACGAGGATGATGCCTTCAGTAACCCCATCGTTGATGTCCTGTACATGGCTACCAAGTATCCATACACGGCTCCCGGTATGGAGAACGATGGCGTGTGTTCCGTTCCAGCCCATGCCACGCTTCGCTAGTGCTGGCACGAGTGTGACGTGAGTGTGAACCTGCTCGATGTATTCTTTCATGTTAGCTCCTCTTCACAGGGACGATGGTCACATCGAACATCGACAGCTGAATGGCATCGCTGACTTGAGCCTTTGATAGAAGCTCAGCCGGTTTGAAGTGGAGACTGTTAGTGATCTTCTCCACCCTGTACATCTCCTCCCTCGCTTCCTCCGCAGTGGTTGCGTTGAAGCGGTTGTGGGGGAAGGATAGCGTCAAAGTTGTTTTCATTTCTCTCTCTTTCATTCGTTTGAGTGATTCTCGAACATCATGATCAACTAAACAGCTTACAACCATCAATCCCTCCACGTTGACATTTCAGTCGCGACACGCACAGCCAGTTCGCTGTTACGCTGCGCTGGGTTCTCAATCAGATACTCCTTCGCAAGGCGCGCAGCGTCCTGACGGTCCTTGTCAGAGCCGCCAGTTATCCACTCGCGCATTACGATGTCAGCAATCTCTACAGCACGCTCATCAATGTTGTTCATTTCAAACTCCATACCGCTGGCGCTTCTGATTGTAGGCAGTGACTGCTTCCGGAAGCGTTGCGCAATAGTCACCGTAATGAAAGCCACCGTCCTCTGAATTGAAGTAGTGAACAGCGAACGGATGATGTGGGTTAGGAATACGGCAGAGCGTCACTGTGCTCCCTTCGCTATTCGCGCACCACTTCTCGACAGCCCAGCCTTTATGCTTGGCCGCATCTACTGGATGAATGGTCATGTAACTCTCCTCTGGTTGTTGTGAAGACCGGATGGCCTTCGTGACGCGGCTCTCTCTGACAGAGCCGCGCTGCGAAGATCACTTCCTCACGTTACGATCTTCAACGATGTAGCGTTGAACAGCAACCTCTGCTTCCAGCTCAGTCGAGTGCCGGCTGAGGATGATGCTGAACGGACCAATCACTAGCCACGCTCCATAGTGGCCCTGCTTGATGCGATACTTCTTCGTCATGTTAGCCTCTCCTGTTAAGATGCGATGCGAGCAATGTGACAACCAGCGCAGTCGCAATCACCCGCGTGAGCGGAGAGAGGGAGCGCCGCATTCAGCGCAGCGACTGCCGCGTTGATAGACTTCTGATCGCCCTTGGTAGAGATGATCTTGAACTGATGACCACTCGACATTCCGTCTCGCAGGTCACGGCGTTCCTGATCTACCACTTCGCGATCATAGTCTCCAAACTCAATCGCCCACGTTTCATTCTTGTGCTCGCGTGTCAGCAGTGTGTAGTATGTCGTCATGTTACTCTCCTATTGAAGTGTGGCGCCCTGCCGGTTGACAGGGCTTCTACCACTAGTTGATCTCCCAGATGTCGCAGATACGAAGTGCCTTGTTGACAGACCAGTCGAGCGCCTGTCCACCCTTCACTGTTAGGATGTGGCCACGCGAGCGAAGCAGGTATGTCTTGTTTTTATCCCACGCATTCGGAAAGCGGCGTGGATGATGCGATGTAACACCCTTCAGGTTCTTGTGGTTGCCAGGGTACTGATCGACGAAGAAGCGTAGCGGAACAATCGTGGCAGTCTTGCCAAGGACGCTGATCGCTTTCAGCGTCTGGAAGATGTATGTGCCCTTGCGCTCCTTCCGTCCCTGTCGCTTCAACTCAGCGTGAGCGACAGCGTATGGTACATCACACGCTAGTGCGACTGCCTTCACTGCGCAGTCGTTAGTCTCGTTGAATGTCATCGCCTCGTCAGCGAGCTTCAGGAACGCTTCAGGGCGGCTTACTCTTTGAATGGCAGGCATTGTGGCTCTCTCTCTGTTAGATTTTCGAAACAGTGGCCTTGCGGATGAGATACCCTTCGGCATCTTTCTCATCCATCTTCTTCTTCATGGCCGCCTCAGCAGCCTTCTTCGTCGAAGCGAGACCAGTGTGGCGCTCGTCTTCACCGTCGATGTTAGCAAACATAGTCCACTTGTACATGGTAGTCTCCTCTGGTTGGGTTTCACTACAGAGCCGTCCGCTGTCACCGGGCGGCTCGATGCTGAAACTCAGAATCATCGGCATGTAACAGAACGCCTATGCTCGCTCTGTGGCGGCGGTGGCTCGATCTGTTTGATGGTTGATTCGGATATTCCGGCCAGCGGTAGATGAACCGCTGTGTTCCGCTTTTCATCTCTGCGGAACCTTGACCCGTCCTGGACGGACCAAACAGAAGCCTGCAAAGCCGAGGCTCGTTTACTTCTGGTTGATCCCAGGCTCCTGTCTCTCTTACCTAACAGAACTCGCTACTGCGGCTGTTGGCGCTTGGAGACTTCGGAGGACGTACACCGGGCCATCGGAGCGGGGGAGGCGTTCGCCATCTCATGCCGTTTCGACACCCCTTTATGCCCTAAATAAAGAAAGAAAGAAAGGGTTATTTCACCAGCCGGGTACGAATATGGGCCCAATCCCAGCCGCTAGGGCCACCGGCCCAGAGCCCAATTAGGAGGGCGCTAGGGACGGCCTTGCAGCCGCCCTGTGCAAGGGACCGGGCGGCCAGCCCGTCGAATAGGGAACAGCCGGAGTGTGTCCGGACGGCCACGAATGCCCGCCCTCCGTTCCGGCGGTAGCGCTCCAGCCACGCTATCTGCTCTGGGCGGACGGCCACCGCGTTGGCCTTAGTGGCCTTGTACTCTATCCACCCGGAGACGCCACCCGGAAAGATGTAATGGCTGTCTGGTATTCCTCTACCAGTAGAGCCTGTCTCTATCGACTGCCAGAACGCATCAGGCAGATGCGTCCGGAATATCTGCCTGAGCCCGCCATCAATCACCGTCCATGTCTCCAAGATATTTTATGTTCTGAATCTTAATCATCCTGAAGTCATCAGGCACAGTTCCCTTTATCGCGTACAGCGCAGAGCCAGCGCGTCCTCGCTCTACCACTCCGCGTCCAAGCTCATCAAACTTCCACGTGTCCACCTTACAATAGATTTCATCCGTGTCATCCCGGACGAACAGATTGAGGTATGCGGTCTTGCCAGTGAGCACCCGGCCATTACGCTTCGCCACATTGATCGTCTCATTCACATCGCGTGGTACGATGCGCCGCGCAACTCCAAAGATAAGGACACTGCCACGCTTGCCCGGCTGCACTTCCTTGATTGGAACCGGATCACTGACGATGTTGCGCGCCGCAGGATCAGGCAGCAGCTTTTTAATCCTGTCAGCAACCGGGTACAACGAATCAATATCAGTCTTTGCGTTTGCCAGTGTTGATTGGAGACCGGGTTTCAATTGGAGGTTGGCTTCACGCGCCTCTTTTATCTCGATCACTTTCTTCGGACCAATGCCCTTTACGTTTTGTAATGGGCCCACAAGAACGCGAGACCCATCCTCACGCGTGATAGGAAGCCAACGGTCAATCGAGCGATCAGCATCGATGGGGATGTATTCAATTCCTTCTTCCTTCATCTCTCTCAGCAAAGCGATCTGGCGCGTTGGATCTGTTTCAGCATCGAGCGTGGCCGCAGCAAACTCGAATGGATGATGCGACTTCAACCAGCAGCACCAGTACGACACGAGGCCATACGCAACAGCGTGGCTCTTATTGAACGACCAAGAACCATACGCGCAAAGATCATCCCACACCTTGTCGAGCACTTCAATTGGTATTCCCTTTGCGCGTCCTCCCTTCTTCCAACTGTCGCCCCACTTGTTGAAATGTTCCTTGCCAAGGCTCGCACTCATGCTCTTGCGGATAGCAGACACATCCTCCCAGCTTAGGTCTCCAATGGCGCGACCAATCTGCATTACCTGCTCTTGATAGATGACAACGCCTTGTGTGTTCTCCATGTATGGCTCGAACAGTGGATGCGGGTATGTGATAGGTTCAACGCCATTCTTTCTCCGCACCCATGTGTTGGCACCACCAGACACAAGTGGTCCCGGTCTCGCCAGCGCTGTCATCGCAATGATGTCATCGAGGGAGGAAGTCTTGATTTGTTTCGCGAGGGATTGAAGCGCACCGCCATTGAATTGAAATATGCCGGAGAAGTTGCCCTTGTTGATAACATCGAATGCTGATTGATCATTCAATGGTAGTTGTTCGAGCCAGCCACTGATAGGAGGAACGCCAATCAACTCTAATGTCCGTTCAAAGATCGACAGCTGTGTGAGGCCCAAGCAATCAATCTTCTGCAGGTTGTACGCTTCCGCGTCCTTCTTATCACACATGACGCTTTTTGTACGGCTGTCAATCGCTACATAGTTGATGATTGGTTCTTCCGTTATCACAACACCAGCCGCGTGCTGGCTTGCGTTGTTGGGATGGCCTTCCATTCGCGTGGCAATCATTGCCTCTGGATACTTCTCCTTGAAGGCGCGTCCCACTTCCGTATCATTGAACGTATCTTCCATTGCCTGAAGCGCTCTCGCGTCTCCGGAGGAGCGGACCACGATTGAGTCTGATAGCTTCTCAACGTCCCACTTAGGGATACGCAGAGCAATGCCAGCTTGGTTGATGGCGGAGCGAGGCTTGAACAGACCGACTGTGCCGAGGCGCGCAACTCTTTCCTTCCCATACTTCTCCTCCACATATTGAAAGACCTTGTCACGTAGCTGGTCGCTGAAGTCAATGTCAATGTCTGGTAAGTCAGAGCGTGTGGTGTCGATGAAGCGTTCAAAGATAAGGTTGTACGGTATCGGATCAATGGAAGTGATCTTGAGCAGGTAGCAAACGAGAGAGCCGCAAGAGCTACCACGCGCAGGACCAACAATCATTTTCTTCTTCGCGAATTGAATGATGTCGCTGATGATGTAGAAATAGTCTTCAAATTGCTTTTGTTCTATCAGCGCCAACTCTCTATCAAGTCTCGCCTTGTAGACTTGATCAGCGAGATTGATTCCCAACTCAACCGCTCCCTCCTCACACATTGCGCGCAACGTCTTTGGTTTATCAGGCACGAGGAGATTTGCGCGGTGGATCTTCGCAACACACATTGCGGCCGCACGCTCCCGGTTCTTGATTGCTGCGTCCTGTTCCTTCTTCGAAGCAATCCATTGAGTTGCTTCGCGCCATTCCTCATCCGTCAAGATGTGCTGGGGATATGATTGAGTGTGAGAGAATTTGGTTCCAAGTGTGACGCGATAGAACTCAAGGTCAGCAGCAGTGGGATAGTAATTGTCCGATGTGGCGATGAACTTCAGCTTTGCTTCCTTCGCCAAGTTGAACAACCCCTTTGGTAGGGACGGAGAGAGACCGACAAAGAAGTTGTCTGTGTCGCCATCGAGCTTATCAATCAACAATCGTTCACCGCTGATCTTGATCAATCCCTTCGCTGCCAACGCTTCGCGATATGTTATGTGTGCTTCCTTGCCGGCGTGCGCAGTTGCGAGACCAATCAATTCATGCAGCGGACGCAAGCTATCAATTGCGAAGAATGTCCAATAATCAAATGTGGGCTTCTTCTCCTTCAGTGCGTGCGTGACGGCAAGCTCCACACCGAAGATAGGTCGTTTGTTAAGTTTGTTCCAGCGATTGAAGCCGAATGTGGATCCACGATCTGAGATTGGTTGATACGGATACGGAATGGCGGCCGCAACTTCCTTCAGATGACCAACTGCGGTGCGGAAGGAGTAACCTGTTCTAATCCTCATCTGTCCATCTCCCTTTCAATTCATTCAGCAGCGCTCTTGCGCGCATCTCTATCGCGGTCCATTCACGCCTAGCAATCATAGTCTCTAGCACTTCAACTATTGACAACGCGCATCCCCATTGATTGAGCCTTCTCCTCGAATGGAATTAGCAAGCAGCATTTATCAGACTTACAATCAGGAGAGTTGCGCTTGTGTGCGGCGGACAGTGCCGGTGTTGCTGCGTTCTCTACCCACGCAACGATATCCTCCTTGCGTCCGCGATAGCGCACAACGAAGTCACCGAAGCCACACTCACATTCGTACTTACAAACAAGACCGTCTTCAGTCATAGCATACCTCTCTTGAACAGTTCAATTGCGATACGCGATAGCGCCATGACATCTACTTCAGCGCGGTGAGCAACCTTCATCTTCTCATTGAACAGGTGTTCATACAACGCACTCTCGCTGAGACGGAAGCCTTTCAAGTATACTGTTTGTTCAACTGTACATAAGCCTCGTGGCCACTTGATAGAGAGACCAGCGCGGCTCATCTCCTTATCAATCATCTCCTTGTCGAAGGATAGATTGTGAGCGATAACACAGATTGAACTTTCAATTTGTTTCTGTATCTGAGAGGCGACAGTAGCAAATAAAGGAGCGTTCGCAACCATCTCCATATCTATGCCTGTGATGTTTGTATTCTCCTCCGGGATTGTGCGTGATGGCTTGACAAGGGTAGCGAATGGAACACCTATTGTTCCCTTCGCCAAATCTACAACCACACCGCAATACTCAATCACTTCCGGAAACATTTCATCACGGATCATTCCATTGATAACAAGGCCGGTGGTCTCCGTATCAAACACGAGTGCTTTCATCGAAGTCCTCCAGCAGCGCGCAGTACACAGTTGCGTCGTGAATTGAATCGGCGTGACCCTTCTCCCATTGAACAGCATAGCGGCAGAGTTTGCCAACAATCCATGACATGAGATGGTAGCGTGTTTGATCCCGCGCAGTATCGAGCTTGATGCCTTGAGGGAACATAGCAAGCATAACATTCCCGGCTCGCACATAGTTGTCGCCATACAGCTTGCCACGCTCGCGGAACGTCTCCGCTGCCTTGTCAAGATAATCAGCAGCACTCATCGTTGGCCTCCTGCCATGTGTATGTTACTTCCTGAAAGATAGTCAGCCTTGCCTGATATCAGGAATGAAACTGTATCGGCAATTTCCTCCGGCTGAAGCCACTGCGCCTTTGGTAGGACAGCGCCCCAGTAGTTCTCTGCTTCCTCCCGTGTCAGTCCGCGATAACGCATCAAGTCAATTATTGTTTGTTCAGTCATCGGCGTTCCCTCCGTGTTAGAAGGATGAACGCAGAACACATTGTAACCTTTCGGCGCAAGCTCCCATGCCATACACTTCGCTGCGTGAGCAAGTGCAGCCTTAGCAGCGCAATATGGTAGGCTGCCATTCAACACATTACAATACGCCATTGAACCGATGAATACAATATACTTCTTGTATGACGCGTTGATTGTGTTTGTTACGAAGCGGCGCGCAGTCTTCAGCGAGCCAACGACATTTACATTGAACATCTTTTCAATCTCGTGGTCCTCCTGATCTTCAAACCAATTGAGCGATGTGTAGCCATTGGCGAGGATCAAGACATCGGCACCCTTTCCAAACTCATCATAGGGAGAGTTGACATCAAGCTGCGATGTCAGGGAGAAGGGAATTGCTTTTGCTATCGCCGCTCCTATGTTTGTCCTGAATTTGGTTTCATCGAAGTCAGCACCAACAACAATCGCTCTCCGCTTCGTGGCAAGCGGTTTGTTAGCATGATGCGTCTTTGTCGTTTCAATGTAGCTTGACGAGACTTGATCCTTGTTCATATCTTCACCAACTGTCCTATCAGAGCAAGATTGCGTTCAACAATGCCGGCGATTAGTTGGAAATGAACTTTCATCTTCCAACTCCCCGCCACGTCATAACCCACAGAGCCAAACAGGTTCTTGAAACTATCCTCGCACCAAGCGCTCTGATGTGTTAGGTCTTGTGCGTGTAGGTTGGATGTGTAGTAGGGTACACAGTAGTTCATTACGCCGTCCGGTTGTAACACACGCTCTGCTTCGCGGAGGAAGGCAATGGCTGTGTTGCCATGGAGATGTTCGAGGAAGTGATAGCAGTGAATGGTTGATACTGTCTCATCCTTCGCGGGTATCCGATCACGAGGGAACACCCAGTGCGGTAGGCCCAGCGCGATAGCTCCCGGCACCTTCCACGTTCCAGATGAACCGATATCATACACAATGCCGTATTTGTTTGGTACATATAGCGGCGGCAATTCGCGCTTCATGCCTAGTCGAAACAAGTCTTGAACAGTGAACATCAATCTCTCCTCGCGTGAACTTGTAACACTGTGATGCCAGCCTCACGGAACGCCGCGCATACATCATCGCGATCTTCAAGTATGAAAGCAACGTTGTCCTTGAGGCTCTTGTATGTTTGTAATGCTAGGTCCATCTTCAGCTTGGGAGACGGATCATAGCAGTCATCAGGCCGCATCAGTATGGCGTCGATTGGAATGCCATGCCTGATAAACCAGTTGAAGGTTAGATGTCGCCACTTCTCCGGACGCGCAGTGATACCAATCAATTCATAATCAGTGGCGAGGGAGCGGAGGAGATTGACGACATCAGCCACCGGTTCATCGTTGATAGATGCGGCGTGATACTCATCCCACTCGCCTCCAATCATGTGGTCTCGATTGAAGGCATTGGAGATGGTGTGATCAATATCAACTAGGACAATCTTGCGCATTCCGCCTCCATCTCGTCAGCCGCCTTGCGCAGACGCACAATGCTAACAGACAGTTCATCCTTCGACATCTTCGCTCCTCTCAGGGATATTGTACCTGTTACAAGATGTAGCTCGTGTAACCATGCGATCCAGTTCATGGCTTCACTTCGCCTTTGCTGACACGCTCCGCAAATTGCAAAAGCTGATCGAGAACGGGAGCCTCAAGCGCAATCATATGATCGACGCCGCCACGATCTGTACGCAACCAAATGTGCATGCCATCGAAGGACGCATACACGCCGTCTCCAATGTAGTGTTCATTCTCTCTCATCCCCATGTTCCCTTCACCTTGTCAAGCTCCTTCAGCGCGTCCGCTATCTCACCAGATGGCGTAGCAGTACCAACCAGAGACTTGAGGAAGGCATCGAGCTTCGGCGTGGACTTGCGCTCTGGATAGAGGAAGGAAGATGTCCATGGATGAACAGACATAACCTCACACGCCATCTCGCGAACAACTGAAGCGTACTCGCCTTGAGCGCGAAGGTTCTCACGCTTGCCAACAAGGTCCGCGAATGTGCGCAGGTTGTACTGGACTGTCAGCGGACTTTCCGTGGCCATTGGTAGGACAGAGCGTGCATCTTGAGTTGGTATTCCGGCCTTGATCAGGAACGCATAGAAGGCTGCGTTGTCTTTCATATGCTCCTTGTACACATCAATCAATCCGGACTTTTGAATTGTATCCGGGATCACATAGTCAAAGTCTGATTGATCGACGGTCCTCTGTGTCATCACTGCGAATGAAGCGCCAACGCGAGTGCGTGTCATCTGATCGCAGCATGCGCGGCTAATGCCGGAGACCTTGAATGTGTAGTCAACAAACTCCCACGAGGAGCGTATTGTGTTTGATATGTAGAGCAACTCATCCTTGAGTTGGTCTTCATTCATCGCGGCAACCTTCGCGAAGATGTCAATGCCTTTTGCGAGGCGCGTATTCTTCGCGATGATCAGCTTGCGGGCAGCGTACCATTCATCAGGTGATTCGGCTCCCGTGTAGTCTATTAGTTTGATCTTCATAATTTTACTCCTCCTATTTCCAGAATGTATCAGGCAGATCAAGTACCAAAGCCTGTTCATCTTTATGAAAGACAGCATCTTCCAATTCAACTGTATCAGCTACCTCTGCAATTATTCCCAGAAAGCTTGAATTGATGCGACGGTTTAATTGTACACGGTCACTGCTTTTGTTAGGGGTCTTTAGAAGGAGAGGCCCTTTCATTCCCCCAGCTGGCTGCAGAATAATCTTTTTATCTTCTGGAACAACAGTCAGTTTGATTCGTCCTTCAAAAATGCCATCTTTTATTTCTGATACAAATCCATACTCTGTGGCCTTTTCAAGCGGAATGCGAAGATGAAAATCAAATGCGATCTTTTCCTTTTTATCTTTACGCTTGCTATTCCAGGCCTCAATAAATTCACTTTTCGTTTTGCGGTCTCGTTGTTTGTTGTTAATAACAGTTCCCTTTTTTAGAAGCTCTAACAGTGTCAAGGTCTCCTCCTTTTTTGATATGGCCGCTTTAATCATTGACTGACGGACATGATAGTACGCACTTCTTCTATCATCAGATGCCGGCTTTCTTATTAAGTTATTGGCAGCAATTAAATTAGCAACAATCATTTTATCAATTGTTACTGGTCCATCATCAAAGGGGAAAACTATATGACTTGCCTCTGCCATTCCTTCTTCTGATATTTCAAAATCGTCATACAGCTTTCCTTTTGAAACACGTAATGCTCCGTCAATTAGTACATTCGGGCGGATGTCTTTCATTTTCATCTCCTCTGCTTTGCTTGGTAGCGGTCACGTGCCCAGCGCTCGATCAGCCGGACATCATTGACCAGGTCATCGAGTAGTAAGTTGGGACGCCATGTAGCGAAGCGGCCCAACGAAAAGATATTGTATGCGTCTGTCGCCCAGTAGATGAACTCCTTGCGCGCCACATCGTCAATGGGATTGATCTTCGCGTATGTCTGGCGATGCGCTGTTACATCTTCTATTCCCTTCGATGGAATGCCAAGGAGGCCCAGCGCCATCGAGGCAATCAACTTGTGCCGCGTCTCGTTCATGTTCGCATCGTTCATCTCGACTATCAATTCATTGCCTGTGATTGATATGCGGGAGAACGGGAGGACAGGATCAGGGACTGCCAATGAAACATAGGCGTCAGTATCCGGGAGGACAACACGCAGGTTGACACCTTCACGATAGGAGAAGCGGACATCAGGCTTGTTCGGATAGTCCAGCAGTTCCATCAACACCGGCATTGGTATGGTTGATATTGTTAGCTCACCGCCTTCCCTGCTTGGCGGTATCCATTCCTTGTTGAAGGCAATCTCTGCACGCTCTGCCATTTGGTTGATGAAGTCAGGAGGAGCAATGAAGCGCTCCGCTACTGTCATGCCAGCGATGATTGAACGGTCAGAGCGCCGCGTTCCGGTATTCTTGAATGAGTATGACAGCGCATCGGCCACTGGGTTCTGCCAAGGCAGCGCGGTCTTGATCAGCGTCACCTTCTTGAACGGTATCCCAAGCACATCGCCCACCTGCGAGGAGCGGAAGCGTAGCACAGCGCTGTGATTGTTTGGTAGCTTAGGCTGGGCCTCAATGATAGTTGACTTCCGGATCATGTTGGCAGCCAGCAGTCCTGCCATCCCGGCACCTATGATGATCATATCTCTCCCTTCCATATCTTGAGCAGCACTTCATCATCCAATCCGCGGTGAACAGGGAATGACCCTAGCTTTCTCCAGCTATCATAGTGTTTGTTCACCTTCCACAGATAGAAGTAATAACGAATGTGCCGTATGAGTGGCCAACGGCTCATGGTTCTTCCTTCACGTTACAGGCATCAACAATGAACTGCGCCTGTTTGCGTTGTTCCTCTGAGATGTCTGTGTCTGTCGTTATCTCAGCAATCATAATGCCCTCACGCGAGAGGGCAATACAATTGGTTGCTACTTCTTCCCACGTCCACATCATGCTCTCCTTTGTCCTGCTGCTGCCCGTCGAAGGACAGTGAACTGTGCGCTTGTTAGGAAGCCTTTTTCCTTATACCATGCCTCGATGTTCAAGAGGAATTGATAGAAGCCTTTCTGTGGATTGGTATTTGCGAATGCTCTCTTGAACATTTCCATAACCATCTCGTCAGCCATCTCATCATCATTGTTGGATGGCTTGTGCTTGCCTGATAGGACTTCCTCCCAATTGACCTTGTGGGCCTTCAACTCCGCATTGGCCATGCGAATTGCGTTCAACGCCTCACCATCATGGTCAGACGTTGTCATCATCATTAGCTTGATCAGTCGTTCTGTTATCATCTGTTTGGTAGTGGCACCGGGTTTTTATTCCGGCTTTACCGTTTCAGCTACAGGCTGAGGAGCAAGCGAGCTTCAACTGGCCACCCTTTTGTTACATCACGTCAGAGTTTGGCTCTGCTGTCGGTTCATCATCCACTTCGATGTCCTTAGAACCGGCCGCAAATGCCTGATGGAGTGACTTTGCTTGCGCGTATATCTCTGGTGGTGTAGGACGGCCAGAGGAGATATCAAACACAGACCAATCACCAGCGGCATTTGATCTGTCCTTCGTCTTCAAGCGATAGGTGTACGCGAATGACGGAGCAGTATTGCCTGACGGCAATCGCTTGCTGTTCATCGTGAACATCCACTGCTTGGAGACAGTGTGGCCTGTAGAGGCGAAGGGGAGGACGTAGGGAAGGACAGCGCCATCATCCTTGATCACGAAGCCAATGTGGTATCGCGTCTCGATGATCTCATTCCCATTCGGCATCATCATGCGACGCCGGTTGGGGTTCTGTTTGTCCTTTACCTCCTTCACTTCCTTCGGAATGGTCTTGTGTCGAGCTACCAAACCACCGCCGCTGTCGCGTGGGATCCACTCGACATAGTCCTTGGTGAAGTAGCAAGAGACAAATTCAAATCCCTTGTCGCCCTTCACCAGCGGTGGCTCGCAGCCTTTCAACAAGATGTCTCCCGGCTCTGCGCCTTCAATGAACTCCGCTTTCTTCTTGTTCAGCTGCGGAGACAATGATTGGAGGACGCGGGCAATCGGAACAAGATTGTCCTCCTGCTTTGCTGATACACCCAGCCCAGCATCTTCCTCGTACATCGACAATTGCTTGGCGTCTGCGTCTTGTACCTTCTGTACTTGTTTGGCCATCTTAATCCTTCCTCTCTTTCAGCTTCACTACTTGTCCAACGGTTCCACCAATCACATCGAGTGGTGGCAAGTCCTCTCCGCTTTCTACTTGCTCCCTCAACCACGCGGTCAAAGTGCCCGGATGAACGGATTGTTTTACTTCTGGATGGTATGCCTCCAGTTGCTTGATCAACTTCGCTGCTTGCGCTCTTGCTTCGCGTGGAAGCGATATTGTTACTTGCGTCTTGATCAAGTCTCCGTGTCCATTGGTATCGAGCCAATTGAACGCGGCATCACGCTTCTCCTCGCCCCAACCTGCTGCTATGTTTGCTGCATAGTAAGGACCAAGCTTGGCAACCATCGATGGCAGGTTGCCTTCTGCTGGGAGACCCACTTCATCAACACCGGCCTCAAACATCAAATCCGGTAGTTCATGATGGTAGATTGTATTGAGAGTTTGCTTCTTATGTTTGATACGTTCTTCAAGGTCCGTGATCTCTTTCTCAAGATCACGCGCACCTGCCGCTGTCTCGCGAATGCGAGTTAGAATGTCACTGTTCATGATTTGCTCTCCTCAATAGACGAATGGTGGACTAAATAATTTGAAAAGGAAAGCGCTATTTTCTTTTCATAAAGAATAGGCTTAGGCTTACGCTTCAACGGAGCAAATCATGAAACTGCCAGCACTCAACAGTTACATATCACGCATTGGCGCGGAGCAACTCAACTTCCGCCGCTACATGATCAAGGATCATAAAGGTGCATACTACACGGAGCGTGCATACATCAAGGTCAATCCTGACGGCACCATATGGTGTTCAAACATAGAGTACGCGCCAACAGAAGAAGAAGCAAAAGATATTGCCGCTGAAATTATCAAGATTGATTTTCCACGTGCCATCGAGGCTTCGGAGAGTGAGCTGGATGAGCTGCGGAAGAAAGTGCGTGGTGCGTTGTTCCCTTGTTACAGTCGCGCAACAGGTTGCGTAGTGATGGCACAGGAGCGCGTTCAGATATCTCCGGAGTCAAAAGCCTACCTGCCATGGACATTGTTTTCGGATGGCGAATGGCGGCAGATGGAACCGGACGGAGCGCTGCCATTCTGGAAGCCCAAGGAGCGGCGCAAGAGTTCAATCATGATACATGAAGGCGCGAAGTCAGCGGAGTATGTTGAGCGGCTAATTGCCGAAGGAGGAGAACATCCGTGGATGGATGTGCTCAGTCGATATGAGCATTGGGGAATACTGGGAGGCGCGTTGGCGCCACACCGGGCAGATTATCAAGAGCTTGTAAGAGAGAAGCCAACTGAAGTCATCTATGTCTGCGATAACGATTGGCAGGGAAAGAGTATGTTGCAGGAAGTGGCAAGGCATTATGGCAAGGCCATGAAGGGCATTATGTTTGATAACATGTGGCCACCGTCTTGGGACTTAGCAGATCCAATGCCCAAGGCCATGTTCACTAAGGCCGGGAGATATATCGGACCACCACTTGAACAGCTTACACGCCACGCAACATTCGCTACAGAGCTAATACCAAACAAGAAGGGACGGCCAACCGTGGTCCTGCGTCGATCATTCCGCGAGGAATGGTATCATTGTGTCGTACCAGAAGTGTACATCAACAAGGAATGGCCTGACAGGGTGCTGGGTCCGAATGAATTCAATAATGATGTGCGTCCATTTTCGGATGTGGATGATACTGCGAGGCTGTTGAAGATGGATGCTGCTAGCAAGACCGCGATCTTGCGCTATGCTCCCGGCTATCCACCAGGCATCTTCGGCGCAGGAGGAGAAGGACGCTTCATCAACACACACCGGCCTTCGGATATCAAAGGCGAGAGAGGAAGCGCAGCGCCATGGATGGAGTTCATGGAACATCTAATCCCGGACGATGGTGATAGGTTGGAGACGCTACGGTGGGTTGCTACGCTGATTGCGCGTCCAGCGACACGGATGCACTACGGACTGTTGTTGATTAGCGAGCGCCAAGGCGTTGGCAAGGGAACACTAGGCGAAAAGATACTGTGCCCGATCATCGGCAAAAACAATGTGTCGTATCCGACAGAGGAATTGATTGTCAACTCACAATACAATTATTGGCTCGCGCATAAACGCCTCGCTGTTGTTCACGAGATATATGCTGGTCATTCTTCGAAGGCATACAACCGATTAAAAAGCACAATTACAGACAAGCATATTCAAGTGTCGAAGAAGTACATGGCGAATTATGAAATTGAAAATTGGATCCACATCTTTGCCTGTTCAAACTCTATGCGCGCAATACAACTGTCATCTGATGATAGACGGTGGTTTGTTCCGCGTGTGACAGATGAGAAGAAGCCATCAACATATTGGGCCGCGCTCAACTTGTGGCTGAATGAAGAAGGAGGATTGCAAATCATTCGCGGTTGGGCAGATACTTGGTTGAAGAAGAATGATCCTGTATTGACCGGTGACGATGCTCCGTGGTCAACTATCAAGATGGAAGTGATCGAGGAGGGAATGTCTCCCGGACAGCATCTTGTCGCGCATGTGTTGAAGGAGTTGAAGTCAGAAATAAACGGAGAGCAAAGGGCACTTGTCGCTGATACGCATCTTGTCCAATTGATCAAGGATCAGCTTTATGACGGAAGGCATAATGACCGTCTTGAACGGCCACTCACTATCCGGAAGGTGGCCAAGGCAATGGGCTGGCACGTCTCGAAAGGACGCGCTCACATAAAAGAATGGGGAACGCGGCTCGATGGTCCGAGGCTCATCTGTTCCCATGAGGAGGACGCCAACCGCGCTCCCGGAGAATTGGCAAAAGAGGGGCGCACGCTTGTCAAAATCGGTGAATTCTATAACAAACATAAAGGCTTATGATTGAAAATTGGAAAGAAACCAAAACGGATTTTACCCCTGTTTCTCTAAACCTCCCAATCAAACAGCATAGATATAATAAGTAGAAAGAATTGGAAAGTGGGGTCTTTTTTGGTTTTCGGTTTCATTTCGTTTCCGGCGCTCTCCCTCCTATAACTTGATTGCATGGAGGAGATTTGCTTTGCTGCTCCCGGCCAGACATGACTACCCTAACGCCGCAAGGGTCAAGTCATGTCTGCCTCCTCCTATCATAATCATATCTGGAGGCAATCATGGTTGACCTTGTTATTGTGGCCACCAACGTCAAGGCAGGAGCAGATGCTACCAAGGAGAACGGAATTGCTGGCGAGGCGATTGTTGCTGGCGATCTAGTCTACAAAGGTCTTGGTGGCAAATACTTCAAAGCAGATAATGACTCTGTTACAGCTGGTGCTAACCAGATACGTGGCTTTGCTCTTAACAGTGCGCCGGCAATTGATCAACCTCTTACAGTTCAAACAAACGGCGACATAACGCTAGGCGCGGTGCTTATTGCCGGTGCTACTTACTTCCTATCAAATGGGCCCGGCAAACTCTGCCCGGACGCGGATGTTGGCGCTGGCGAGAAGGTCAATCTGGTAGGTACAGCGCGATCTACTTCTGTGCTAACTATTGATCCCTCCTTCCCTGGTGTGACGCGTTAGTGGTAGGTCTGTACACCTATCGTTGGCAGAAGGCTAGGCTACAGTACCTGCGTACTTACCCCCTGTGTGTTATGTGTGGGAAGAAGGGGCTGTTTGTTAAGGCGGATGTGGTTGATCATATAGTCCCGCACAAAGGTGATATGAATTTGTTTTGGGATAGGAATAATTGGCAAGCGCTCTGTTACGATCACCACAATGTTGACAAGCAGAGGATGGAGCTTGGTGGTAGAGAGAGATGCGAGCCTGATGCTGATGGTTGGCCTAGTTCTGGTTGATAGATTTTTTATCAAGCAAAGGGGTACGGGGGGTGGTGAAAAAAATAAAAATGGCAGCGCGTCAAGAG
>Ga0210380_10000482_pt1 | contig 17812 bp, 20 predicted proteins | sample PLM4_5_coexredo_FD_155476 | JGI IMG/M metagenome (GOLD analysis project Ga0210380, IMG submission 155476) | Groundwater sediment microbial communities from an aquifer in East River, Colorado, USA - PLM4_5_coex redo | ecosystem: Environmental > Terrestrial > Soil > Riparian zone | place: USA... | reverse complement strand
ATCGGCGGCGCGTTGGCGACGCACTGGACCAAGGCCGGCCACGAGGTGCTGATGTCGTCGCGCCATCCAGAGGAGCTCGCGCCGCTGGCGAAGCAGCTTGGACCCCGGGCCCGCGTCGGAACGCCCAAGCAGGCGGCGGCGTTTGGCGAGGTCGTGCTGGTCAGCGTGCCCTACGCCGCCCTCCCGCAGATCGGCAAGGAGAATGCGGCCGAGTTGAAGGGCAAGATCGTGCTCGATACCAGTAACCCCGTCGAGAGCCGTGACGGTACGATGGCGCTGGCGGCGCAGAAGAAGGGCGCCGGTGTCGCTACCGCGGAGCTCCTGCCGGGGACGCGCGTCGTGCGCGCCTTCAACTGCATCCCGGCGGCGTCGCTGGCGAACGACGGCAACCGGACGCCGGAACGCTTCGCCATTCCCATCGGCGGCGACGACGCGCAGGCGCTCGCCGTGGCCGAGCGGCTCGTGCGCGACGCCGGGTTCGATCCCGTCGTCGTCGGCTCGCTGGCGCAGACGCGGCAGTTCGATCTCGGCGCCCCACTGGCCAGCCGCCAGTTCACCGCGGCCGAAATGCGCCGCAGTCTGGGTCGGTGATCCGCGACGAGGCGGAGCGCGACGCCGCGGCGGTTCGCGGGCTGTTGGAACAGGCCTTCGAATCGCCGGTCGAAGCCGGCATCGTAGACGCGCTCCGTCTCGCCTGCGCCGATCGCATTTCGCTCGTGGCCGAGCACGACGGCGACGTGGCCGGCCACATCCTGTTCACGCCCGTCGAGATCGTCAGCGCAGCCGGCCCCGTGCGCGGCTACGGCCTGGCGCCGATGGCGGTGGTCCCGGTACTCCAGCGCCGCGGGATCGGCTCGGGCCTGGTGCGTGCCGGGGTCGCGCGGGTTCGCGACACCGGTGCGCCGTTCGTGATCGTGATCGGCCATCCATCGTATTACCCGCGATTCGGCTTCGTCCCCGCCTCGCGTTACGGTGTGCGCTGCCAGTGGCCCAGCATTCCCGACGAGGCCGTCATGCTGCTCGTGCTCGATCACACCCGCGCGGGTTCGCTCGCCGGAGAGGCGCGCTACCGGCCGGAATTCGACGCCGCGGTCTGAGGCCGCCCCCGTGGTCTTCACGAAGCGGCTCCGCGATCCGATCAAGCGCGGCGAGATCACCTGCAGCGTCCGGATCTGGATGCGGCCTCACGTGAAGGTCGGCGGCCGCTACCGCGTGGACGCCGACGGGGAGGTGGAGGTGGACGCGATCGAGCCCATCAGCCTCGCCCACATCACGCCGGAGCTGGCACGACGGTCGGGATTCCACGGCGTGATCGATCTGCTGAAAGTCGCCAAACATGGACGCGGGGACCGCGTCTACCTGGTGCACTTCCATTGGGTGCCGTCGCGGCGCTGACGGGTCAGGTCCGCGCCGCTATGTCACAATGCGCTGCGCGGCATGGCAGACACCGACGTCGGGCAGCTCACGCGGTTGCGGGAGGGCATCATTGCCGCCGAGTGCAGCGGCGACCTCACGTTCTTCGCCGCCACGCTCGACGACGATGCGGTGGTGCTGCCGCCAGACGCGCCCGCGCGCGAGGGCAAGACGGCCTGTCTCTCGTTCATGCGCGACGTGCTGGGGAGCCTGCTGTCGCAGTTCCGCCGTGAGCTCGCCTGCGAGAGCGCCGAGATCGTGATCGACGGCGACCTCGCGTTCGACCGCGGTAGCTTCACGCAGACGCTGCGGGAGAAGGGCACCGGACTCGTCGTGCGCGAGCGCGGGCACTATCTGTGGCTCTACGTCAGACGCGCCGAAGGCTGGAAGATGGCACGCGTCATCTGGAACGGCGGCGAAGAGGTGCAGGACACGGGGTTCGACCTGGACGTCGAGGAGGGCAACATCCAATGAGAGATCCGCGACGGGTGGGACGGTTGGTGGCTGGTGCTGCGCTCATGGTGGCTGCGCTGGCCGGTGGCCTGTTGACGGCGGCGCAGGGCCAGTCGGGAGCGCCGGCGCGTGCGGCCGGCATGCGCCTCTACGTCTTCGATGGCGGCATCCTCGAGTCAGACCCAGGGCGTTATCGGCTGACCAAAGAGGACGTTGGCGAAACGCGCCTGTCGGTGGCGGCGTACCTGATCACTCATCCGCGCGGCGTGCTGATGTGGGATACCGGTGCGGTGCCCGACAGCGAGTGGACACCCACTGGACAGCCCGTGGCCCAGCGCCTCGTGCTCGCGGACGGCGCCGAACGGCGCGTCACCATCCGCGCCTCGCTGGCCGCACAGCTCGCCGCCGCTGGCTACAAGGCCAGCGATGTGACGCACCTCGCACTGTCGCACTACCACTGGGATCACACTGCCAATGCGAACGCCTTTGCCGGCGCCACCTGGCTCGTGCCGGAGGTGGAACGCGAGACGATGTTCGCGGACAAGCCGGCAGGCACCGTCCGCCCAGAGACCTACGGCCGCCTGCGCACGAGCAAGAGCGTGACGGTGACAGCCGACGAGCACGATGTCTTCGGCGACGGCACCGTCATCCTGAAGCAGGCCCATGGCCATACGCCCGGGCATCAGGTGCTGTACGTCAAGCTTGCGAAGACGGGAGGCGTCGTGCTCTCGGGCGATCTCTACCATTACCCGCAGGAACGCACGATGGACCGCTACCCGACGTTCGAGTTCAATGAGGCGCAAACGCGTGCGGCCCGCGCCAGCCTTGACATGTTCCTCAAGCGCACGGGGGCGGCACTGTGGATCCAGCACGACCTCACGGCGCACGCGAAGCTGAAGAAAGCGCCAGACTTCTACGATTGACCCCGGCATGCTGATGGGCGCGTTCGTGGCGCTGTTGTCCGGCGCGTTGGCGCAGGCGCCCGGACCGCGATCGGCTCCGGTGTATCCGTGTCTCAGTCCAGACCCGAACGTCGAATCGCGGCGCCTCCGTTTGTTGCCTGTGGACGAGGCCGTGGCGCAGCCGGATTTCTTCAGCTTTCGCGCGCGGCTCCAGATAGCCATCGCCAGGCGGGACGAGGGCGCCGTGCTGGCCGCCACCGACCCGGGAATCCGCACATCGTTCGGACCGGACAACGGTCTCAACGCGTTCCGCGCGCAGCTGCGCGATTCGAAGAGCACGATTTGGGCCGATCTCGCGGCGGCCCTGGCGCTCGGCGGCGCGTTTCGGTCGCCAGATTCGTTCGAGGCGCCGTACGTGTTTGCGAAGTGGCCCGATGTCGACGCCTTCGAGTGCAGCGCCGTCATCGGTGACCTCGTGCGGGTGCGCGTCTCGGCCGAACCCGACTCGGCCGTCGTCACCAGGGTGAGCTTCGACGTGGTGCAGGTCATGCCGCAACCGGACAGTCCTGGCGCGGCCCGCGTGCGGCTGTGGAACGGCCGCACCGGCTTTATCGCCGTGGCATACCTCCGCAGCCCCGTTGCCCACCGCACGATCTTTCAGCGCGTCCGCGGTCAATGGCGATTGGCCGCGTTCGTGGCCGGTGACTGATCGCCGTCCCTGCGGCACAATGTGGGCGAGGTGACGGTGGCCGACGTCTGGCGCAAGCTCAACCTCAAAGACCACTCCGAAATCGTCGTCGTCAACGCGCCCGCGTCGTTCGAACCGGCGCTGAACGCGCTTGAGGGCGTCACTGTGAAACGGCGGCCCGCGGCCGCCAAACAGATCGCGTTCTTCCTGGCCTTCGTGACCACGCAGAAAGACGTGGACGAGCTGGCCAAGGTCGTGGCCAGGAAGACGACCGGCGACGCCGTGGTGTGGTTTGCCTATCCAAAGAGCACCTCCAAGAAGTACAAGAGCGAAATCAGTCGCGAGACTGGCAACCAGGGGCTCGGGGAGGCCGGCTTCGAGCCTGTGCGGATGGTGGCGATCGATGAGGACTGGACGGGCAAGCGTTTTCGGCGGGTCGAGTTCATCAAGAACCTGACGCGCGACCCGCGCGCGCTCGTGTCGAAGGAAGCCAAGAAGCGCGTCGCGCGTCGTTGATCTCGGGGGGAGGACGCATGGCCGCCACTCATATCGCTCTGCTGCGTGGCATCAACGTGGGCACCGCCAAGCGCGTGGCGATGGAAGACCTCCGCGCGGTAATGAACGGCCTCGGCTACGGCGACGTGCGCACGCTGCTCAACAGCGGCAACGTCGTGTTCTCCGCCAACGGTGGCGGCGATCCGTCGCGGAGGATTGGCGTTGAAATCGAGAAGCGGTTGGGCGTGAGGTCGCGCGTTACCGTGCTGACGGCGGCCGAGCTCGACGTGGCCGTGCGGGGCAACACGCTGCTGAAGGTGGCTACGCACCCGAGCCGACTGCTGGTGGGCGTGCTGGCCAGCCGGGACGATCGCGTGCGGCTGGAGCCGCTGGCCCGCCAGCGCTGGCGCGGTGAGCGCCTCGCGCTCGGCGAGCGGGTGTGTTATCTCTGGTGCCCCGACGGTGTGGCCAAGAGCCGCGTGATGGCGGAACTGGAGAAGGCGCTCGGCGATGCCGTCACGTCCCGCAACTGGGGCACCATTCAGAAACTGCACGGGCTGATGCGGCCGCAGTAGCGCAGGGCGTGACGCGACGATGACGAGCCCCCGGCTGCAGGTCTACGAGACCCCCGAGATCACCGTCACCTTCGATCCGACGAAGTGCCGGCACACCGGTGTGTGCGTGCGCGGCCTGCCGGCAGTGTTCGATCTCAAGCGGCGGCGGTGGGTGGCGCCCGAGGCGGCGCCCGTCGACCAGGTGGCGGCACAAGTGGCGTGCTGCCCGTCGGGGGCGTTGCAGTTTCAGCGGCCGGAGCCGCGTGCAGAGCAACAGTGACCGCGGACGACTACCGGCGCATTGCGCTGGGGCTCGACGGGGTGATCGAGGCCGAGCACATGGGCCACCCCGATTTCCGCGTGGGCGGCAAGATCTTCGCGACGCTGCAGCACGGTTTGCGCACGGGAGCCGTGATGCTTTCGCCCGAGGACCAGGCCCGGTTCGTCGCCGAGGCCCCGCAGGTCTTCTCGCCCGAGACAGGCGCCTGGGGGCGCGCCGGCAGCACGCGCGTGCAGCTCGAGCCGGCCGACGAGGAGATCGTGGGCGAGGCGCTCACCGTCGCCTGGCGGCGCCGGATCGCGCTCTCGGCCGAGCAGAAGCCGCGCCGGGCCGCGCCCAGACGGACCGGAGCGAGGAAAGCCGCAAAGACGCGCTGAGGCCGGCGTTCTTTGCGGGTCCCCACCTGGACGCGGTACGCTTGAGGTATGTCCGCCACCCGCACGCCGCCCGAATCGCGCGCCCTCTCGCGCGAGGAGATCGAGGCCGCGGCCGACGTGCTCGATGCCATTGCGCAGGACCGGCGGCTGCTTTCGGCGCTGCCCGAGGCGGATCGCAAGCGCTTTCTCCGCGCCGTGTCCAAGGTGCACAACCCGGACCAGCGGGCGCTCCGCCGCCTGGCCAAGTCCACGGCGCGTCAGCAGAAACTGGCCCGGCTCAAGCGCGACGACCGCGTGTTGAACGACACCGGCATTCGCGCACTGCGCCGCCGGCCTGCGGTCACCACGCCCAATGTCTTTCCGCCCGAGGGGTTCGAGCCGCAGGATCGACACACCGACGAGCGCGCGCGCGAGGCGATCGAGCCGCTCCACTGCTACGTGTGCAAGCAGAAGTACGCCGTCGTCCACCATTTCTACGACCAGCTGTGCCCGCCGTGCGCGGAGCTGAACTTCCGCAAGCGCACCGAGCTGGCCGACTTGCGCGGGCGGGTGGCGCTGCTGACCGGCGGGCGCGTGAAGATTGGCTATCAGACCGGATTGAAACTGTTGCGCGCGGGAGCGCACCTCATCGTCACCACACGCTTTCCCCGCAACGCCGCCAGCCGTTACGCCGAGGAGCCCGACTTTGCGGAGTGGGGTCACCGGCTCGAGGTGTTCGGCCTCGACCTGCGACACACGCCCAGCGTCGAGGCGTTCTGTCGCGAGCTGCTGGTGACGCGTCCGCGGCTCGACTTCATCGTCAACAACGCCTGCCAGACCGTGCGCCGTCCGCCCGACTTCTACACGCACATGATGTCGCAGGAGACGGCGGCCCTGGCCGACATGCCGGAACACGTGCGCAGGCTGGTCGGCCCGTACGAAGGATTGCGCGGCTATCACCTGCTGCCCGAGGGCGGCGGCAACGCCGCGAAGGCGCTCGAGCGTGGGCTGTCTGCGGTGTCGGGGCTCGCCGAATCGGCGCGCCTGTCGCAGGTGGCGCTCCTGCCCGAGGAGCTGTCGGCACAGAAGGACCTCTTCCCCGAGGGCCGGCTCGATCAGGATCTGCAGCAGGTGGACCTGCGCGGCCGCAACTCCTGGCGGCTCCTGCTGGCGGAGGTGCCGACGGTCGAGCTGCTCGAAGTGCAACTGGTCAACGCGGTGGCGCCCTTCATCTTCAACGCGCGCCTGAAGCCGCTGATGCTGAAGACACCCGAGCGCGACAAACACATCGTGAACGTCTCGGCCGTCGAGGGGCAGTTCTATCGCAACTTCAAGACGACGCGGCACCCGCACACCAACATGGCCAAGGCGTCGCTCAACATGATGACGCGCACCGCCGCCACCGACTACCATGCCGACGGCATCCACATGAACAGCGTGGACACCGGCTGGGTGACCGACGAGGATCCGTTCGACATCGCGCAGCGGAAAGTGGAGGACCACCGTTTCCATCCGCCGCTCGACATCGTGGACGGCGCGGCGCGCATCGTGGACCCCATCATCGACGGCTTCAACACCGGCGTGCACCGCTGGGGCGCTTTCCTCAAGGACTACATGCCGACGGACTGGTGAACCCCATGCATCGACTCGGGACGTGGATGACCGTGTGCGCCATTGCCGGACTGATGGCGGCCCCGGCGGGGGCGTGGCAGGAGTTCAAGAATGGCCAGGCACCGCCGCAGTCCGATCCCACTCCTGAAGAGCAGGAGCTCGTCCAGCTCGAGCGCGCGTGGGATGCCGCTTTCGTCGCCAAGGACATCCGGTTCATCGAGCGGGTGCTGGCCGAGGAATTCGTGGCCACCTACGGCGACGGTACACGCGGCGACAAGGCCGCGGAGCTGGCGCAGACGATCGATTTCGATCAGCAGGTGAATTCGTCGGTGCTCGACAGCTTCCGAGTCCGCATCTACGGCGACACGGGGCTCGTCTGGTTCAGCCGCCACATGACCGGTCCGAAGAGCGGCAAAGTCGTGTCGGTGACCTATCGCTTCGTGGACGTGTTCGTAAAACGTGCCGGGCGGTGGCAGTGCGTGTCGAGCCAGAGCACCAAAGTCACCCCGCCCCCCGGTGCTTAGACCTGGCCCTCCTCGCTCGTACGTGGCCCCGGGTCTTTAGACCCGGCCGTCTTGCTCCAGCTTTCGTCAGAAGAGCCGGCGTACGATTCGCCGGTGTCTCACGTTAGTCAGGTGCGGAAGGACGTCACAGATGAGGCGTACTCAGGCTCTCCTCGCTGTCACCACGTTGCTGCTCTCCGCCGACCTCTGGGCACAAGCGCCGCAGGTACCGCCCGGCGGCGTCTTCGTCCCTGGACCAGGCGGCACCGCCCCGCGTCCCGGAATGCCGCCCCTGCCGGGTGGCTTGCCACCGCGCGACCCGACCCGTGCCACTCCCACCGGAACCGGCGTCGTCCGCGGCCGCGTCACGGCGGCTGGCTCCACCGCGCCGTTACGCCGTGCGCAGGTGATGCTCACCGCCTCGGAACTGCAGCTGCGCCGCTCGACGACGACCGACGCCGAGGGGCGCTACGAGTTCGGGGAACTGCCGCCGGGGCGCTACTCGGTCAACGTCACGAAAGGCGGCTACGTCACGCTCGAATACGGGCAGAAGCGGCCCTACGAGCCGGGCACACCGGTGATTCTCGCCGACGGCCAGTCGCTGACCTCGATCAACGTCGCGCTGCCGCGCGGCAGCGTCATCACCGGCCGCATCACCGACGAGTTCGGTGAGCCGATCGCTCGGGCGCAGGTGCAGGCGCTGCGCTTCATGTACGGACCGGACGGGCAGCGGCGCCCCCAGCCGGCCGCCATGGCCCAGACCGACGACCTCGGGCACTTCCGGGTGTTCGGGCTCATGCCCGGCGAGTACGTCGTCAGCGCGTCGGGCCGGGACATCGTGGCGTTCAACTTCGGCGGCAACTCGGTGGACACCGGCGAGTCATACGTCACGTCGTACCACCCCGGCACGACCAACATCAACGAGGCCCAGACGGTGACGGCGGCCCTCGGCCAGGAGTCCACGGTGCAGTTCTCGCTGACGGCGGCACGCATGTCGCGCGTCGCTGGCACCGTGACCGACTCCACCGGGAAGCCGGCGGTGGGCGCGATGATCATCCTCGCGCCCGGCACCGGCCCGCCGGTCGGCGGGTTCACGACCGCCCAGGCCGGCGCCAACGGCGCCTTCCAGCTGTCGAACGTGGCGCCAGGTGACTACCAGCTGTCGGTGCAGCCGATTCTGCCGGGTGGCGGCGACGGCCGCAGCGAAGGCGCGTCGGTGCCCGTCTCGGTCGGCGGCGCCGACCTCCTGAATCTGCGCATCACGACCAGCCGCGGTGCGAGCGTGTCGGGCCGCGTGGTGTTCGAGGGCGACTCGCCGCGGACGGGAGTGGTGCCGCTGAGGGTCATGCCGCAGCCGACCGATCTCGGCCGAATCATGTTCGGCTCGGGGTCGCCGCTGGCCAACGGGGTCGTAGCGGATGATGGCGCGTTCGAGCTGACCGGCGGTACGGGACAGGTCTTCTTCCGGGTGTCGGCAGCGCTCCCGTGGACACTCAAGTCGGTGTCGCTCGAAGGAGTGGACATTACCGACACGCCCACGGACCTCACCGGTCGCGACGGGCTGACCGGCCTGACCATCGTGCTCACCGACAAGGTCGCCGAGGTGAGCGGTCAGGTGACCGACGCGCGCGGGAACGCGCTGCGCGACTACGCGGTGATCGTGCAGCCGTCGGAGCCGAAACCGGCCCAGGCGATGACGCGCTACCTGCGTGTGGTGCGTCCGGACCAGGACGGTCGCTTCCGCGTCCGGGGCCTGCCGCCGGGAACCTACGAGGCCACTGCCATCGAATCGCTGGAGCAGGGACGGCAGTTCGTCCCGGACGTGCAGGCGCGGCTGCGTGACACATCGCGACGGTTCACCATGCGCGAGGGCGAGACCGTGGCGCTCGATCTGAAGCTGACGCCGAATTTCGATTAGCGACGGGCGGTCTGAAGACCGCCCGCTACGTGCGGAGGGAGACGAAACGTAGAGGGCGGTCTTCAGACCGCCCTTATGGTCATACCGTCGCCGTTTTGGGGGCGCCGGCGTTGAGCGCCATCCACAAGCCGATGCCGACGGCGGGCAGGAGCGCGATCAGCCAGAAGATCAGGTCCCAGCGCCCGCCGTTCACCCATCCCATCAGCGGGCCGATGGCCTGCAGCAGCGCGAAGTTGACGAGCGACCACGAGCCCGACGCGATGCCCGTCATCATCGCCGACTGCTCGCGTGGGAACTGGTACGACGCGGCCTTGAGCGCCACCATCTGGAACCCGCCGCCGATGAAGGTCGAGAACGAGATGAGCGCGATGGCCAGCGAGGGCGACGCGCTGCTGGTGACGAAGCCGAGCGTGAGCGACGCCACGGTGAGGAGCAGGAACATGCCCACGGGCCGTGGGTTGTTGGCGGCGAACTTGTCCGCGGCCCAGCCCCAGAAGAAATAGCCGATGCCCCAGGTGAGCGGCGGAATCCAGACGAGGCCGTTCAATTGCCCCTGCGTCAGGTGCAGGCCCTGGCTGAGATAGATCGACAGGATGGTCAGCACCGGACCGGGCGAGATGGCCGGCAGCGCGTAGCTGAAGATCAGCGCCCACACGCGGCGTTCGGAAAAGTTGGGCCACTTCACCACGGGCGGCCGGGCGACGGCGGCCGGCAGGAACGGCGGCCGCGCGATCACCGCCCAGATTGCCATCCAGATCACGCCGAGTGCGCCCGTGGCGAGAAAGGCCGTGCGCCAACCGTAGCTGATCGCCAGCGGGCCGAGCAGCAGGGGCATCATCACCGCGCCGATGGTGCCGCCGCTGAACGAGAGCGCGATCCCGCGGGCCCGCTGGGTCGGGGGCAGCGTTTCCACCGCCGTGCGCAAGCCGCCAGGGAAGGTGCCGCCTTCGCCGATACCGAGTACCGCGCGCGCCAGCGCAAAGCCGGCAAAGCTGCCCATCAACGAGTGCGACATGCTCGCGGCCGTCCACACGGCCACCGCGAGGAGCATCCCTTTCCGCAGCCCGATGTAGTCGATCACCGACCCCCACACCGGATTGCCCAGGGTGTAGGTGAGAAAGAAGAACGAGGTGGCGTTGGTGAAGTCCTGGCCGGTGAGCCCGGTGTCCTTGATGATCGTGGGAGACAGGATGTTCAGCACCTGCCGATCCACGAACGACAGCCACGAGCACAGCGCCATGCCGATGCACGGCACCCACACCTGCCAGCCGACCGCGCGCGCGGCAGTGTCGGGCACAGCTCCGGTCATGGTCTTCGATTCCGTCATTGTTGCTCCTTGGCCGGTGAGGCTACCACTTCGGCCGATCGAGTGGACAGGCGTTCTTCCTGAAGCCGGGAGCCGGGAGTCGTCGATGCCGTCAGGCATCCAGTGCTTGACCGCTGCGGTCAGGGAGCGTGAAGACCAGAGCGGCGGCCAGCAGGAAGAACGCCGAGGTGATACTGAGCGCCAGGCCGATGCCGATACCGGGCTGCGCGGCGATCACGCCGATGGTGTACGGCGCGACGGCGCCCGCCATGCGTCCGATGTTGTAGCTGGTTCCCTGCCCCGTCGCGCGCACGGCCGCCGGATACAGCTCGGCGACGAAGCTGCCGAACATGCTGAAGTAGCCGTAGCCGAAGTAGCCGAGCAGCGGACCGAGCGCCAGAAGGACGAACGGGCTGCGCGCCATCTGCCCGTAGATCGGCACGAGCAGCGCCGCCCCCACCATGTACAGAACGAACGCCCGTCGCCGGCCCAGGCGGTCGGCGATGAATCCGAAGGTCAGGTAGCCGAAGTACGCGCCCAGCTGCACAGGGATGATCCATGGCAGCGATCCGACGACGCCCATGCCGGCGCCGCCCTGCGCAATCGGACGGGCCAGAAACGTCGGCAGCCAGAAGAAGAGGCCCCAATTCGCAAACTGCACCGCAGAGCCGAGCGCGATGATGAGCAGCGTGCGGCGGAGCAGTGTCGGCCCGAAAATTATGGCAAACGGGCTTGGTCCGCTCGTCTGCCGAGGCCGGCGGCTCCACGTCTCGGGCTCCTGCACGTAGCGTCGAATCCACAGCGTAAACAGCGCCGGGACGACGCCCACCACGAACAGCCATCGCCAGGCGTCGGCGCCAAGCGACGGCGAGCCCAGGATGATCGCGGCCGATATCGACGCCATCATGTAACCCAGGGCCCATCCGGACTGCATGATGCTGATGGCCTTGTTGCGAAGCGCGGCGGGCCAGGTCTCGCTGACGAGCACCGCGCCGGAGGCCCACTCTCCGCCCATGCCGATGCCGAGCACTGCCCGCCAGAACAACAGTTGCATGACGCTCTGCGATGTCGCGGCGCCAAGCGACGCCAGGGAGAAGAGCAGGATCGTGCCCATCAGCGCCCGCGTCCGGCCGAAGCGATCCGCGATGTAACCGAAAATCGTGCCGCCGACCCCTGACATGATGAGGGTCACCGTGCCGAGCATGCCGGCCGTGGCGTCCCCGAACCCGAAGTACATCCGGAGCTGGCCGATCGCCATGGTGTAGAGCATGAAGTCCATGGCGTCGAGCATCCAGCCGAACTTCGCGGCGAGCAGCACGCGCCACTGTTGGCGCGTGACGGTGCGATACCACGGGATGTCGGCCGCGGCCGGTACGGCAGCCGCGCTGGCGGAACTGGATGACGTCACTCGCGCTCCCTTGGCTGCGGCGATGCTGGCAGTCGCCCCAAGCCGCGCGAGCGTACTCACGCCGTCATAGTGCGGTCAAGCGGCCGAGGACGCGAGCAGCCCGTGGTGAAACGACCCGCGTTGCACCGAGCCAGGCGAGGCGCCCGGCTGACAAGGCGCGACGACGGAGAATATCGGGAATATTTGACGGAGGAGCAACGCCGTCAGGCGGGATGCATCGCCTGGCGAATGCAGCGGGGCGTTTCACCACGGGCTGCTAGAATACGGGGCTTCACCGAACAGCAGCCGGGGCATGCCCCGGGAGGAGACTCGAATGGCCGCTGACGTCGGCGCCAAGGCGCCGGATTTCACCCTGATGAACCAGGATCGCGAGCCCGTGACGCTCAGCGAGCAGTTGAAGAAGGGCCCGGTGGTTCTGGCCTTCATGCCGGCCGCGTTCAGTGGCACGTGCACGGCCGAGATGTGCACGTTCCGCGATTCGGCCTCCGAACTCGACACGCTCTCGGCCCAGGTGCTCGGGATCACCGTCGACACCTTCTTCGCGCTGGGCGCCTGGCGCAAGGCGGAGGAGTTGAATGAGACGCTCCTGAGCGACTTCAACAAGGACGTCATTCGCGCCTACGGCGTCGTCAATCCCGACATGATCGGCTTGCACGACATCTCCAAGCGCGCGACCTTCGTCATCGACCGCCAGGGGATCGTGCGCTACAAAGAAGTGCTCGAGGATGCGCGCAACGAGCCCGACTACGGCAAGGTGAAGGCCGCGCTCGCCTCGCTGTAACGCCGGATCGGTTCCTTCCGTTTCGCAGTCGTCATGGCCGAGAGCATGGTCGCCCCGGCGGAGCGTACGCTCCCGCACAATCTCGAGGCCGAGCGATCGGTGCTCGGGGCGATCCTCGTCCAGAACGACGCGTTCAACCTGGCGGCGGAGGTCCTCAAGAGCGAGGACTTCTACCGCGACGCCCACCGCCGCATCTTCGACTGCATGGCCGCGCTCAGCGAGCGCAGCCATGCCATCGACTTCGTCACGCTCAAAGAGGAGCTGTCGCGCAGCGGCAACCTCGACGAGGTGGGCGGGCCCGCCTACGTGGCGTCGCTCGCCGACGGCGTGCCGCGCGCGACCAACGTCGAGTACTACGCGAGGATCGTCAAGGAAAAGGCGACCCTCCGCAATCTGATCTACGCCGCGAACAAGATCGTCGCCGAGGCCTACGGGGCCGAGCAGGAATCGGACCTGATCCTCGACGAGGCCGAGAGGTCGATCTTTGCCGTCGCCGAGGACCGCCTGAAGGCGGGCTTCGTCGAGATGCGCGATCTGGTCAAGGAGAACTTCCCGAAGATCGAGCTGCTGTTCGAGCAGAAGCGGCTCATCACCGGCGTGCCGACCGGGTTTGCCGATCTCGACGGCATGACGCGCGGGCTGCAGGCCGGCGATCTCGTCATCGTGGCGGCGCGCCCGTCGATGGGGAAGACGAGCCTCGTGCTCAACATCGCGCAATACGTGGCCGCGCAACCGGAGCTCACAGTCGGCTTCTTCAGCCTGGAAATGTCGAAGGAGTCGCTGTTCCTGCGCATGCTCACGTCGGAGGCGCACATCGACAGCCACCGGTTGATGAGCGGCGCCATCGGCCAGAAGGATTACGGGCGCATCGCCCACGCGCTCGAGACCCTGAGCAACATGCGGCTGCACATCGACGACACCGCCGGCATCGGCGTGATGGAGATGCGCGCGAAGTCGCGGCGGCTGCAGGCGGAGCACGGCCTCAACCTGCTGGTCGTGGACTACATCCAGCTGATGACCGGCCGCGGCCGTTTCGAGAACCGCACCCTCGAGCTCGCGTCGATCTCGCGGTCGATCAAGGGGCTCGCCAAGGAGCTCAGCGTCCCGATCATCGTGCTGTCGCAGTTGAGCCGCGCGCCCGAGGCGCGCTCGGATCACCGCCCGCAGCTGTCGGACCTTCGCGAATCGGGGGCCTTGGAGCAGGACGCAGACCTCGTCGTGCTCATCTATCGCGACGACGTCTACAACAAGGATCCCAACAGTCCCGATGCGGGCACGGCGGAACTGATTCTCGCCAAGCAGCGCAACGGTCCCACGGGCGTGGTGAAGCTGGCGTTCCTGAGAGAGCAGACGCGCTTCGCCAACCTCGCGCCCGGCGCCGGCTAGACGAGCACCGATGGTTCGCAGCACGGTGGCGCACGTCGATCTCGCGGCGCTGCAGCACAACTTCTCGGTGATTCAAGCCTTCCTGCAGCAGGAGCCCGGCCGCACGCCGCCCGGGGTCATCGCCGTGGTCAAGGCGAACGCTTACGGTCACGGCTCCGAGCGCGTCGCCCTGGCGCTGGAGCAAGCCGGGGCCGCGATGCTCGCGTGCGCCGACATCGAGGAAGGCGTCGTGCTGCGCCGTGCCGGCGTGCGCGTGCCGGTGCTCGTCTTCGGCGCGCTCAGCGTCAGCGACCTCGATGGCGTATTCGAGTTCGGGCTGACGCCGACGATCTCGAGCCCCGCGGCGGCCAAGGCGGTGCAGGCCGCGGCGGCCGCGCGCCGCCTCACCCTCAACTGCCACCTCAAGATCGACACCGGCATGAACCGGCTCGGGTTTCGCCACGACAACCTCGAACGCACGCTGCCGGCCGTGCTCGCCAACCCAAACCTGCGCCTCGAGGCCGTCTTCACGCACTTTGCCTCGGCCGATGTGCCCGAAAGCCCGCTGCTCGACACGCAGCGCCAGCGGTTCGAGCGCGCGCTCGCGATCGTCGAACGGCTGGGGGGACGGCCGGTGGTCCGCCACGCGAGCAACAGCGCCGCGCTGCTGCGCGATTCGCGAGTGTGGTACGACGCCGTGCGTCCGGGGCTGCTGCTCTACGGCATCGTTCCGCCGCCGCTCGCCTCGACGATGCCGCTGCAGCCGGTGATGTCGCTCACCAGCCGTGTGACTGCGGTGAAAGGCGTGCGGCCCGGCGAGGGCGTCGGCTACGGGTGGCGGTTCCAGAGCGAGACGCCGCGGACGATTGCGGTGGTGCCCGCGGGCTACGCCGACGGACTCGACGCCCGGCTCGGCGGCCGTGGGTCGGTGCTGATTCGCGGACATCGCGCGCCGGTGGTCGGTGCGGTGTCGATGGACATGATCACGGTGGACGTCACCGGGCTCGACGACGTATCGCCGGGCGACGAGGTGGTGATCCTGGGTGCGCAGGGCGACGAGGCGTGGCAGCGGATCGATGCGCGCGAGATGGCGGCATCGATCGGCACGATTCCCTGGGAGATCGTGTGCCGCCTCGGCACGAGGGTCGAGCGGCAGTACACTTCGATGGGCCGGGTCTGAAGACCCGCGGCCACGCGCCAACGAAGGACGCCCTGAAGCCCGAGGCCTGAAGCCAGAAGCCGATGAAGCCGCCAAAAGTCGTGTTCGTCTGCCAGGAGTGCGGCGCGCAAGCCCCCAAGTGGATGGGGCGCTGTAGCGACTGCGGGGCGTGGAACTCGCTGGTCGAAGAGCGCGCGGCGGACGCGGCTCCCGCGGCCACGACCAATCGCTACGCCCAACTCGGCGCGCAGAGCACGGCCAAGCTGTACAGCGAGGTCGAATCGGCGCACGCGGCGCGCTTGTCGACCGGTATCGGGGAGTTCGATCGCGTGCTCGGCGGCGGCATCGTGCCCGGATCCCTGGTGCTGCTCGGCGGTGAGCCCGGCATCGGCAAGTCCACCTTGCTCCTGCAGGCGGCCGCGCACTTCGCGCGCGACGTCGGCCCGGTGCTGTACGCCTCGGGTGAGGAATCGGAGCACCAGATCAAGAGCCGCGGCGACCGGCTCGGAGTGGGCGCAGCGCCGCTCTACCTGCTGTCGGAAACCTGCATCGAGCGCATCCTCGAGGAGATGGCCCGGTTGAAGCCGTCGCTCGTCATCATCGACTCGGTGCAGACCGTGTGGTCGAGCCGGTTCCAGTCGGCGCCGGGCAGCGTCGGGCAGGTGCGTGAAGCGGCCACCCAGTTTCTCTTTGCGGCCAAGGGCCAGAACGTGCCCACGGTGCTGGTGGGCCACGTGACGAAAGACGGCAGCCTGGCCGGACCGAAAGTATTGGAGCACGTCGTCGACACGGTGCTCTCGTTCGAAGGAGAGCGCCACCATTCGCACCGCGTGGTGCGGGCGGTCAAGAACCGCTTCGGGGCCGTAAGCGAACTGGGCGTCTTCGAGATGACGGGCAGCGGACTCAAGCCGGTGCCGAACCCGTCGAAATTGTTCCTGTCGGAGCGTGCGACGGGCATACCCGGGTCCGCGGTGCTGTGCTGCGTGGAAGGGTCGCGTCCGATCCTGGTCGAAGTGCAGGCGCTGGTCAGCACGAGCACCTACGGCAACGCCCGGCGCATGGCAGTGGGCATCGATCAGAGCCGGCTGTCGCTCCTTCTGGCGGTGCTCGAGAAGCGGGCGGGGCTGAGCCTGGCCGGGGACGATGTCTACGTGAACATCGCCGGGGGCATGAGCATCGAGGAGCCCGCGGCCGACTTGAGCGTGGTGGCGGCGGTGGCGTCGAGCGTCCGTAACCGCGGCGTGCCGCCAGCCACGGCGATGTTCGGCGAGGTTGGGCTGAGCGGTGAGGTGCGCGGCATTCCGCAGGCGCCGCTCCGGATCCGCGAGGCGGTGCAGCTCGGATTCACGCGCATCGTGATGCCGGCAGCCAACGTCGATCCCGGCGACGCGGTCGTCGGGGGCTGCGAACTGGTCGGCGTCCGGACGGTGGCCGAAGCGTTGGATTGTTTGTGACGGAGCCAGGTGAACGAAGATGACTGAAGGCGCGGAACCACCCAAAGGCGCCCGGGGAAGCGTGGAGAACCGCCTCGATCCGCGTGTGCCCGGACCGTTCGAAGGCCATCGCGTCGATCTGCTCACCACGCCGCTCCGCATCCACGACCTGAGCCGCAGCGGCTGCCTGATCCAGTGGTACCACGAGCAGACGCCCGGCCGGCGCTTCACGCTCGAGGTGGAGCTGCCCGAAGTGGGATGGCTGCGCCTGGAGGCCGAGCCGCTGTACAACCGCTCCGACTACGGTTTCGCGGTGAAGTTCGTGGACCTGCCGCCGGAGACGGTCGCCAAGCTCGATGGGGTGATCGCCCAGCTGCTGTCGAAAGGTCCCAGCGCGTTGTGACCGTCGCGCGCGACCGCCGATGACGCGCTTCAGCGTGGCTCCCGACGTGGCCGCCGTGTGCCGCCCGGCCGTCGCGTGGCTCGAGGGCGCCCTCGTGGTCGAGCGCGAGCCGCAGCTCGCCACCCGCCTGGCCGAAGCCGAGTCGCTGGTGCGGCAGCAGCCGCCGGCCGAGACCGGGGCCGTGCGCACGATGTACAAGCGCGTCGGCCTCGACCCCACCAAGACGCGTCCGTCGTCGGAAGCGCTGCTGCGGCGCGTGCGGAAGGGCGATGCGCTGCCGCGCATCAACTCGCTCGTGGACATCTGCAATTGGTGCTCGCTGGAGTTCCAGCTGCCGTACGGACTCTACGATGCGAGCCGGATCGACGGGGACATCGAGCTCCGGCTCGGACGCGAGGGCGAGTCGTATCCCGGCATCCGCAAGGACGAGGTCCACGTGGCCGGGCGGCTCACGCTCGCCGACCGGCAGGGTCCGTTCGGCAACCCGACATCGGATTCCGCGCGCACCATGGTGACGACCTCGACGGTGTCAGCGGTCGTCGTCATCTTCGCGCCCGTCGGACTGGACGTGGCGCGCCTGGATCATGTGCTGGATGTGACGGTCGCCCGGATGGGAGAGATCACCGGCTGCCGCGAGACCGCGCGGTGGCGGCCAGACCACTAGTACGACTTTGTCAGATCCGCAGTTGAAGCGACCGTTGTTCGGCCTGCTTCATCCAGTGCATGTATCGAGGGCGACTGATGAGGAACAGGCCGGTGAAGATCTCTTGGACGAACGCGCAGA
>Ga0210380_10000481_pt1 | contig 17873 bp, 13 predicted proteins | sample PLM4_5_coexredo_FD_155476 | JGI IMG/M metagenome (GOLD analysis project Ga0210380, IMG submission 155476) | Groundwater sediment microbial communities from an aquifer in East River, Colorado, USA - PLM4_5_coex redo | ecosystem: Environmental > Terrestrial > Soil > Riparian zone | place: USA... | reverse complement strand
CGCAAATCCACTGATTTCTCCAGGGCTTAGAACCCGAACCGAATTCCGCCATTAATGACGCGGCCTTCAAGCGGTGCCCACGCATCCACTGTCCATGATCCGTCCAGGTGTTGTTGAGGCCGCAGCAGAGGGTCGTAGCGCGTCTGTCGAACATTCGACAGATTCTCTCCATTGATAAACAGGCGAACAGGGCCAAGACGTTTCTCCGCCAGTACCCCGAATACCCAGTAAGGCTGGCTCTCACCACGGTACGGGTTCTCATCGAGCCGCTGTCGTCCGGTGTAAAACATCTCAATGCCGATCCGGCCCTTTGATTCCTTTTCCCACATCCCGACAACTCCCGCCGAATGCCTCGGGGTCAATGGAACATCGAGACGACCAGTCTCATTTGGACTAACCTCCGTCGAGTGAATGAATGTATGTGTCAGAGTAATCCCGAAGTCGCCGCCTCGAAGACGCGCAAGGAACTCTGAGCCCAGGGTGTGGGTGGGAGCCTCGGCATTCACAATCTCCAGTGGCCCTCCCGCCACAGGCGGAAGCCGCAGCATGATAGGGTCCCGAATGACAGAGCCAAAGAGACTACCATTCAGTTCCAACTTCGAAGACTTCCATCCGATGTCGGCCGACGAACTCCATGCCCGCTCTGCTTCGAGATTTCCCAAAGGAAGCAGCCTGCTGAAACCGACAGCCTCGGTTTCTTCCGTGAAGGGTGTCGGCGCAAAGACACCAGTCCCTGTAGAAAATCTCGCGGTCATCTTGTAAGGCAAGTGAACCAATGCGGATAAGCGCGGGTTGAAAAAGGTTCCGTAATCGCTGTGAAAGTCCACTCGACCGCTGCCGGACAAGGTGAGTCGTGGGTTCACGACATAATCGTCCTGGCCGAAGATGGCCGGAACTATATACGTGTAATCGAAGCGCGAGACGTCCACGTTGCGGTAAAGATCCGCCTGGAACGCCGATCCCATTGTCCATGTGTTCGAACCGCTTACTCCATTGATTGCGGCTTCGCTGAAGAACGTATGATGCCGATCGTTCTCGATATCCGGTCCGAAAACGTGGAGATGTCGTTGGCTCATCGCCGAACCGCGAAGCGATACAACCCGGCTCCCGACGAGAAACTGGCCGACAACGCCAGTATCGAAACGGCGTGTCTCCAGCTCTTCAGGATAGGGATTGCCGTCTGGCACTGTCGCGTTATCGAGGGTGCCGCCCTTCCGGTTTTCCAGTATCGTGCCTGCGGTAATGAATAAGGACTTTCCTTTGCCATCGTCCCAGTAGACGCGAGGACGCAGAACACCGCGGCCGTACCCTGCCATATCGGCCCAGCCGTCGTGGTCGATGTCCTGATCGACCTGATGGTGCGCACCTCCCAGTATCGAATACTTCCAGCCATTCTTGAGGGGCTCTGCCAGCCAGAACACGCCGTCTGTCCCATTCCTGCTCGTCTGATTAAATAGGAATTCGTGCTCCGGCTTTTCCGGCCTTCGGGAGACCAGATTGATGACACCGCCAAGCGCCGACGAACCATAGAGCGCCGAGGCAACGCCCTTGATGACTTCGACCTGTCCCAGATCCAGGGGTGGAATCTGAAGCAGGCTGATGGATCCCGTCTGACCTCCATAGAGCGGCAGACCGTCCGCAAGCAATTGGGTATAACGGCCTCGAAGCCCCTGAACACGAACATTTGCGGCGCCAAGCGAAGGAGACGTGACCTGTACGCGCAGCCCTCCCGTCTCGTTCAAGAGCATTGCGATATCGCCGGGAGTCATGAGAGCTTTTTCCTCGACCTCCTCCGTATCGAGCACTTCGACACGAAGCGGAATGTCCTCAATCCGCTGCTCGCTCCGCGTTGCCGTAACGGTGATCTCTTCCTGACGGGAAACTTCAGGCTGCAGTTCGACGATGAGCCGAGTCGTTGCACCTTCGGTGAGAGTTGCCTGAACGGTCTTCGTCGCATATCCGGATCGCTGAATCGTGGCAGACACCTCTCCAACCGGCAGCTGCAACGTCGCCTCCCCACGTTCATTGCTAAGGGAAGATTGATCTCCTGCGGAGACTTCAACCTGCGAAACGGGAGTCGTCCCGCTCCGGACTTCGATAACAAGAGTGCCTCGACCCTGTTGCGGCACGGGGCCAAAACCAACCAGAATCATTGTGAGAATAATCGTTTTCATCTCGTTCTTATGAATCCCCAAAAATCAAGGTTGTGTCAGCGGAGTTGACGGACGCGGACGATGGAATGCGGGCTCTAGATGCGGAAGACGGACGTTGCCACAGGACAAAACAAGAGATTGTTTTCGGGCGGCGATTCAAACGCGAAGGATTCGATGGAAGGTTCCAATTGAAATTGTGACTGTACGAGGCCCTGGCAATGGGAAAATTCCGGCAACTGGAGGCTTAGCGTTTTGGACTCACTAACGAAATGGATCGAAATACATTTCGTGCATTCATGACTCTTCTCTGGATGATCCGTTGCGATCGATTCCTCCGGGCAAGCGATGGCGCAGATCGCGGCGACCGCGAAAACGCAAATTAAAGACAAAACCAACACGAAACGAAGCATTGCGGCAGGATTATACAAGGTGACCTGCTATCAGGACCTGACTTATATAGATACGCACGGAAGGACTCGAAACTTCGACCCCCTGCTTAGAAGACGGTTTCGACCCGACTTCAGCTACAAATTCGACTACATCTGATGAACTGCTGTCATTTTCCCCTGCTGCAGATACCTGTTGGCGCCGTTTTCAGGATTTAGGGCCAACCCTGGTGAAACCTACGATCCCCTGCGCGCCACTGAGCATTGCCACGCGGCTGCCTGCGCTGTCGGTCCGGACTTCATACGCCACGTCGTCGGTGGAGCCGTTCTCCCAAAGCACAAAAAGCCTGCCGTCGCCGGCGGACCACGTGCCGCGCATTGTCTCCGTCTGATCGTCGGTATCGAGCGAAACGCCGGGGGCGTCTACGATGGTTTGCGAGCGGGTAACCTTTGTCAGGGTTCCGTCCGCTCCGAGGGTGTAGCGGCTCGACCTATCCGACACTCCGTCATCGCGCAACCCACTTTGCCACACACCGACCAGTTGCGGATCCCTCTCTCCGGCCCCCGCGTCGAAGCTGGAAAAGATTTCGCGCACGGTCTGCTGGCGGGCCGTAATGACATCCTCGGAACCGATTGCGAAGACCGACAGGGAAAAGCCATTGAGTATCGTGGCAGCGAGCTGGCCGCGCACCTTCATTCCCTGTGGGTTGGTTCCCTCGCGTGTCAGCATGATTCCGGATACGTTCCCGGCCTTGATCCGCTCCATGCCGCCGACGCGTTGCAGAAAAGGGAACATCTGCGTCATCGAGGACTCGAGCGCACGGATCAGCCGTGGATCCTCGATGCTGGAAATTCTGCCCGCCTGCTCGGCGGAGACGATGTACAGCTCGGTCGGCTGTCCCTGCGCGCTTTTTTGGACCTCCGGAGAAATCAAGTGAATGAATCCCGGCCCCTCCTGCACGGTCCAATCGCCCGGATATCTCAGACTGAGCCCCACGGGGTGTTTATATGTTTTCCAGTTGCCGGCAGTTGCGTTCGGCGCCGGAGATCCTGTTCCGGCGACCGCCGCCGTGCCGCCCGCAAGAGGGTTACCAGTTGTCCCGAGCACCGATTGTGCGGATACGGACGCCGCAAGGGCCACGATCACGGACAGAGAGGCAAGAACGTGTCTCCCAATCTGCCGGCCAGTGAATGTCGAGTGCGATTTCATTGAGGTCTCCCGCATTAATGAATCCCTTTCAGTTTAAGCCGAGGACGAAGGTTACCTGATAAGACATCCTAATCGATTCGCATGGAAGGATGTTGCAGTAGAAACACGGAAGGGGCACTCATAAAACTGGGCGAAAGCATTCGCGCCGAACAGCCCATCCTGTTGGTTCTCCGTGGTCCTGGTCGTTCTCATTCCGGCTTATTACGTCTCATTCGGGAAAAATTGAGTAGCGAATTGTGCACTCCCGAACCTTTGGGGAGTTTGGTACCTCTCTGGGTACCGAAAATAGGAAGCTCAGTTTGTCTCTTCGGGAATGACATTGATATCGATCCCTTGGTCAGAGAACTCCGCAATGGTGACGGCACGACCCTCCGATTCATTATTTTTGATGATGCGAGGATTGAAATAGATGTACTGATCCTTCGTCATGAAGCTGAAAAGTTGATATTTCCCCGGAGTGACGCCTTCGATTAAATAATCGCCGTTTGCGTCTGCTATTACCGACTTGTAGAGTTCCCGCCGGTCGCGTTCGTTTGGTACAAGAACCGCAAGCGCACCGGCGGCGGGTGAACCATCACTGTGTTTAGTGTGCCCATGAACCTTTCCCGCACCGGAATGCAGAACGACCTCCATTGATCCGCTGTTTCCATCCGAGAGATGGATCACCTCGTTCATCACATTCTGGCCCGAGTACAGAATTTGCGATATGTACATTCCTGGTGGGATCCCATCCGTCTGAACTCGTTGGAGCCCATCTGCCTGGACTCGATAGTTCTGACCCTTCGTCAGACCACTAATTTGAAATGTCGGCCCGGACCCTGTCCGTTGGAACAATGGTCCGGTACCGCTGACGAACCCGCATTGTGCGCCGGACGGCACGTCGCGCTTCATCAGCATCCGAACCGATGCAAGGTTGTTCGACGGAACCGGCTCGATGCCTTCGTAGCGGATTCTTCCAGACAGCAAAACCGGCGGAGCAATCCTGAGAACCACATTTTCAATATCGTTATTCTGCGCCTCGATGAATGCCTCCGCCGACGCGAGACGTTCTGTGCTGTTAACAGGTACGGGCGACGAGTTGGCGATTCCTGCGACAAGAAGGTACTGACCTGCCCGGACATTGGAGAGAACGAATACACCCGTTGCGGGGTTGTAGCGTGAAGTCGAAAGGGATATTCCCGGTGAGGTGAACTCCGAACAGACCGCCATCGCCAAACCTGCATTTGCCGGGGGATTTCCGGTCGCGTCATCAATAATGCGCCCGCTTACAGAAAGCATGCGTTCGGGATTGATGGTCCAGTTCAGACGAATGTCGCTTCCGGCCTTCACGTCAATTTCATTTGCCGCCTCGATGTTTCGCGAAGCGGGATAGAACGTCACGCCGTAGCGAGTTCCGAATGTATCTCCCCCACGAAGGTAGTAGCGTCCCGGAGCCATACCATAGAGCCGATACTCCCCACGATCGTCGGTTTGAACGCTCTTCGTGCTCCCTTCCGCCGGAAATCCGTCTCTGTTGTAAGTCAGTTTGAAGGCAGTGACGGGAAGACTGGTCGCCGGGAGTCCTCGATCATCGAGAATCCGCCCCGTGATTGTTGCGGTTCGGGAAACGCGGATGGTGAGGTGTTTCGCGCCCTCACTGGAAGTCAGGGAGATCGGTGCGCCCAGATTCGTCGTGACATTGCTGCCAAGGTTCACGTCAACATATCCAATTCCCCACGCCTCAAGACGGTAGGACACAAGTTTGAGTCCTGGAATCGAGAACCTGCCCGCGCTATCGGTCGTTGCCATTGGAGCAGGGTAGGGACACGGCAGACTAATACAGTGTTTTTCCGAGGCGGCGGAGTCTTTAACGGAAACATTAACGCCCGATACCGGAAGATTCGTCTGAGCATCCACTACAACGCCATCAATGATGCCAATCTGTTTATCCTGCGTTCGCGGAAGAACCGACGACGGCAGAAGTAACAACAAGAGGAGAAAGGCACTCGATGTTATTTTCATAACGACATCCTATTGCACAGCAAAACTGGATGTCCAGAAAACTCACTGAATGGAAATACGCCCGGAAGAGCTCGAACCTTCGACCCCCTTCTCAGAAGTCAGCGCGTAGCAGCTTATCTTGGTAGTTCTTCGTGCTTCTGGCCAAGCTGAAGTTATTCAGCTAACGCAGTTCGTCTTGTATCAAGCCCAGGGTAATGTTCGCTCGGGAAGCCGAACTTACAGTTACCGCCGTCCCTCGTTCTTCAATCTTTTCGAGAAAACCGATGTTCCGGTAAGCACCAGGTTGAACGGACTCGAACGCAAACAACTTGAAGGGACCGGGCGGAAGTTTGTTCAAAGAAAAGTGGCCTTGTGCGTCGCTCCGAACGGTTCTGTATAGCGCAGGGTTCTGACGCCGGATGGTCGGCGGGGCAAGAACGATCAAGGCTCCGGCGGCAGGCTTTTGATTTGCACCAAAGACGGTTCCTTCCAGACTGCCCGCACCCGTCTTGAGGGCGATCTCCACAGGCGAAGCGATATTCCTGCCAATATTGATGCCATCATCGTAGACGCTGGCTCCATCTTGTCGGATGTCCGCGATGTATGCATCCTGAGGAAGCCGTGTCAGTCCTGTTTGCGTCGCCCGCGTCGTCTGTGGCGGACACGGTGGCGATGGATTCAGCGGTTGAGGAGCCTCGAGGGTAACGTTCAGGCGGTAACGTGCCTCAGGGACAAGTGGAATTGCGAATGAGCCGTCGGCTCCAATTGCAGGCTGGTACGTGGCAATCTGTCCAATAACGCCGCTATAGACTCCGCTTTTCGTAGCGACATCGTCTGCTTCCAGCGCTATGCGAACTTCTGCCGGCGTCGGTTTGCCGTCAATGGTCACGATCCCTTTCAAATCCACACCGGAATGAACGACAACATTTATGTCATTTGCATCACCGCCACGAACGGTGACACGGCTTCGCCCGAACGCAAGTGAACCGACAGAAAAGCCCGGCGGACTCTGTTCTCCCCAGCCCAGGTTGACGGGGAGCCTGGCGACTAGATCGTACGAACCCGGTATGACATTGTTAATCTCAAACTTACCGTCTTCTTTGAGCGTCATGTAGGCGACGGCATCCCCGTATCCCACCCTGTCAACCGGCACAAGCATTATCTCCGCTATAGAGGGCCGCACCGTTCCTTCAACACCGACACTTGTCGTTCTGCAGCGAATGACCGGCCCGGGCGGCAGAGCACTTGTGACCATTCCCGAGACTGTAAATCCGGGCGCTGTCCTGACGCGAATCTCCAGTCCTGAAGTCTCTTCGCCGCTCCTAACCTCGACCGGAACCGCAGTATTCAAATCCATGGCGCTGGGATACAGCGTCCGGATTGGGATCTCTCGTGGTCCAGAGGCTGACGAAACGCGCGAACCAGCAGGATTGACCCGTTGAGGAGAGACGTCGAGGTAATACTGTCCGGGCGGCAAACGGTAAAGCCGAAAGTCGCCCCGATCGTCGGTAGTCCTGGAGGCCGCGACCAGCATAACAAGCCCGTTTTGGTATGAGGAGCGGATTGCTTGAACAGTAGCGTCGGGCAAGGCTCTTCCATTTGGATCGAGAATCCTGCCGCTGATCGAACCTCCCGGAATCATCGGGAGTTGAACTTCAGTCGTTTTTTCTGCGGTTACTGTGGCGGTGACGGGGGAGACCGACGGATAGATACCATCAATCCTCGGACCGAAATAGCCTTGGAGTTGGGCGCGCACCACCACACTTCCCACAGGCACATCGGTGATCACAAACCGCCCGGCGTTGTCGGAAATAGCGGTGAACAGTGGCTGTGCCGCGTTGACACGTGCAGCGCCAGTTGAAGCGCTTTCATTTACTATTGTGATCTGAACGTCCGAAATAGGTTCCGTGGTGCCGAAACGGATGACCGTGCCCTGAATCGTTCCGCGAGACGGATTCTGTTGTTGGCTTCCCCGAAGAGTGCATACGCACAACAAAGTGAGGAACGTGATGTTCCAGCTAAAGCCACGAAGCTGACGTTTGCTCCATTTCATCGGCAAATAAATCAGAGGTAAATGAAGGCTGAGTATGGCCCGAATGCCCAGGAAAGCAGCCTTGGGCTTGCGGCATAATATAACAGGTTACCGAACTGGCCGAGCAGGGAGTGCCGGAGCAGACATTGATGGGCATTGCCGGACACGTCAGCCGCCAGATGCTTGACCACTACAGTCATGCTCGCCTGGCGGCGAAAAGAACCACTCTGGACTGGCTTACGTCACAATCCACGTCACAGAACGAGAAAACCGCCGAGGCTTCTGCCGACAAGGACGCAAGTATGTTCCGGCACTTCAAATTTCCATGCAATCTTTGACACTCGGAATTCGATATGTCATATATGTCCCGGTCCTGCGGAACAACGCCCTGTTGAGCTTCTAAGACTGTTCAACTGCTTATGAACCACGTACAAACATACGCTCTCATCGTTGCCGGTTTGTTAATACAATCGAGGCCATTGCCGGATGCCGAGGCATTTCGAAAGGACCTGCCGGTAATTGTCAATATTCGGGACGCCGGCAATCGTCCTCTCTTGCCGGCACCCGATCCGATATTGGATCAGTACACCTACAAGGAACAAAAAACAGAGACCATCCTCGATTCGAAGGGCAAAACCAGGAGCACAACAATCGAAGTCTTCGAAGTGACACGAAGCTCTCTAACCGGGAAGGTTTATCGAAGGCCGGTTTCAAAAAACGGTGAGCCTGTTACCGGCGAACTGCCGAGCAAGAGCGTCACATCTACTACTTCCGCACCGCCGCCGTTGCGTGATCCGGTTGCGGAAGAACGCGATATACAAGCCTTATATGAAATCAACGCAAACTGGAGTGAATCGATCGATGGCCATTCCGTGATTGCCCTGACCCTTCGGCCGAATCCGCGCTACAAGCCGAAGACGCGGTTGGGAGAGTGGCAGCAGCATTTTCTCATTCGGGCGTGGCTGACCGAGAAGGGGCATGAGGTGATACGACAGGAATCCGAAGTCATCACGGAGATTCCCGATCCAGGTCGTCCAGGCCCGATCAAGAAGGGCACCATGATCAAGATGGAACGGCAGCTGATCAATGGCGAAGTCTGGATTCCCATCCGCACGGAATTACACATGATTGGCGGTTTCCTGCCCAAAGGGGAGCAGGGCTTCTCCATTAATGAATACTCCGAGTTCAAAAAGTTCGTCGTCGACGTGGAATTAAAACCTTAAGCAAGTCTCAATAGACGATCGGCAGAGTTGCATCCCACAACACCTCGAGGTGGATCGTGTTGATAGCTGCGGGAGTTCTCCAGCTCACCATCGATTGCAGGAAGTTTTCCACATCCGAAATTGACTGCATCTTACGGACTCAAAGTACGCCCGGAAGGACTCGAACCTTCGACCCCCTGCTTAGAAGTCAGCGCCTAACAGCCTATCCTGTTGGTTCTCCGTGGGCCTGGTCGGTCTCATTCCGTCCTGATTCGGCTGATTCGGAAAAAATTGAGTAGTAAATTGTGCACTCGCCCGGAGAGGTGCCGGAGTCACACAATTCCGGGGCTAACACCGAGTTCCTAATTCAGATTAGAATGGCGCTCATGTCGCACCTTCTTGAACGCATCACCATAAACCCGGAACAATGCTCCGGGCGTCCCTGCATTCGCGGCATGCGAATCCGCGTGACGGATGTGCTGGAGCTTTTTGCGGCGGGCCTGTCTGCGGAACAAGTATTGAAGGAACTCCCAGATCTCGAACCGGAAGATCTTCACGCCTGTCTCAGTTTCGCCGCGCGTAGACTGGATCATCCTGTCGTCGTCCCATGAAGCTGTGGCTTGATGCTCAGCTGTCTCCGGAAATGGCTGCCTGGATTGTACGGAACTTTTCAATTGAAGCTGTTCCTGTGCGAGACATCGGGTTAAGAGATGCATCTGACCTGCAAATCTTCGAGGCCGCTAAACGCGTTGGGGTCACGAAAGACAGCGATTTTTCTGATCTGATTGCACGGTTTGGTTCGCCACCACAAATCATCTGGCTTCGCTGTGGGAACACTTCCAATGAAATTCTTCGTGGAATCTTCAAAACAACCTTAAGGAACGCTCTGGCGCTACTGGAGTCCGGCGAAGATTTAGTCGAGATTTCAGATGAGTAATTAGCGAATCGAACAAACCATCGCAACTCGATATCCGGTCCTCTCTGGCTCAAGGGAGGATTCAGTGATCTCCAAACTGGAAGATCATGAGCCGGACGCGTGGGTTAAGCGTTTGCATCGCTGGATGGCCAGAGGAGAATTCGCGATCCCCCCTAATTTGACGAACCAAGGCCATCTGCTCTCTTGTGATTTCTCCTGGATCTAAAAACATGATCACGGGCCGTTTATCAGGAAATGCAAATGATCCAAAATCCCGGTCCAGTCTGCCGTTACCCCATGACACCACAGCCCCTGAGCCATCGTGACCGAAGCCAAGCAAACGGAAGGGGCGAAGATTGAGGCGTTCTAAATCCAGTAGAGTTGTTCCTGGAGCAACCCCATCTACTGTTTTCCAAAGCGACGGCGCTGGACCGCGAAGATACAAATACTCGGGGAACCGCTTTGATTGCGAATCTGTCCACAGAATTTCAATTCTCTTCGATGGGTCGTCGGGGAAAACTGCCGTTCCCTTCTCGAATATCCCCTCTCCGGTATCCACGTCAAAGTCCTTCACGTTGGCTTCTCCATAAACTCTCTTGAGGTCGGACTCGGTTGTGGATACGGTGATGGCACCCGTCTTACCGCCTGGCGTGATAGTCCAAAGTTTCAGATTGGTACTTTGTGCAAATAGAAACGGCATGCTCATGGCAAGGATGAGGACTATCAGTCGAAGAATTGTTCTAGGAGTCAGCGACTCATGGTTTTTCAACGGATCTTCATCAAGCTTTCTCTGGGAGTGCGACCGGCTGTACCAGAAGTAACCGTAATTTGAACCTGACTGATTGGCCGCATTATGCGCCCGCAACTTCTTGCTTACAAGGATCGTCCTGAGGTCCTCGCTTTACCTCACCGACGTTGTCGGGGCGAAAGATTTTTGAAAATTGTGCAGTTTTTGTCGAGAGTGTGAATTAGCCGAAAACCCCAACATGCTGCTACGGACTGACTTATCTAAATACGCCCGGAAGGACTCGAACCTTCGACCCCCTGCTTAGAAGTAAGCCGCTGGGAGTTTCCTGGTCCGATACTGAGTGGCCGTGGGTACCATGCAAACCCTGACCCGGCGTGAGTTACAGCGGAATGTTTCAGTTTGGAGTGACTGAGTGTCACGGCTTGAAACTGGCGGACACGTGTGGACGCTATCGCTTTCGTGTGGACATTCGTGTGGACATCGACGACGCATGTTAGTTCAGTCCACCACCGGAGAAGTCTGGTTTTCGTTCTCGGACGCGTCGGCCGGAGGCGGGTTAATCGTGTTTATTGCGTCCACAGCCACATGTTTGGCCTTCAGCCTGATGTGCGAGTAGTGTTCGAGCATTGACTTGCTGACGTGCCCGGCAATCGCCATAAGCGTTTGTTCAGCGACTCCCGCCTCTGCAAGCTTCGTGATGGAATGGTGCCGGAGATCATGGAACCTCAGGCCTTTCAACCCGGCGTTCCTGGTGAGTGTGCGCCAACCCGAACGCCAGGACACCATCGGTTTCGCAGGATCGTAGTAGTCCGATCCGGCTGTGTACCCTTCCTTCGTGTGTTTGCATCGCGAGGCGGGGAAGAGGTAATGCTCCGGATTGATCGCTTTCAACAAGCGCGCGCGTTCAAACAAACGACCGAGAGCCCACACTGCCGCATTGTTCAGGGGAATAAGGCGGCATCCTGCGTCCGTTTTCGTGCTGTTTCGTTTGACCGCCAATGTGCGGCTCTCAAGATCAACATCGCGAAGTTGGAGCCCCTTCCCCTCGGGTGGAATTAGAACCACAATTTCTACGGCATTTTTTCGGAACTCAGCGTAGTTGGCATAGTTATGCCATTTCAATAGCCATGCTGTCGTAGAGGAACGCTCGGTGTGACGAGCAAAAATAATTGCACTCTCAGGAGGCAAGGCTTCGACAGGTGCGTTCGCAGAGTGTGCATCTGCCACAGAACCAGGGTTTGGCTGGCATAAATGTACCACCACCACTTGTCGTAATTAGCTGTGGTACAGAACCCCGACGATGAGTCGCGCATGAGATATGCTTTGAAATCCCTGATGCCTCTTGCCAATCGACAGAATTTGTGACGATCCGAGGCCACCGATGCTTTCGAATTGCCTGAGGTGGGACAGTTCGCCAGGGAGCTTAGCCCCCACGCGTTTGAAGATGCTTGACCCGTCATCCAGCATCAGAGCCACCAACGCTCCCTGCTTTTGCCCCAATTCCGCTACTTCAATTTGAGCCCCGCCAAGTACGATCTGCTTTTCGAGTGCGAGAGGAACGGCGCTCTCATCGACAACTTGAAAAGCTATTTCAAGGCGTTCAAGGATTGCCTTAGCGTCGACCGGCACAGCTTCATCTTGTCCAGGGTCCACCAAAATCGCGTGATCAAAAATGATTCCAATGACTTGGTGGACGGAAACTTCACTTTCCGGTAGAAAAACTGTTTTGGGAGTTCGCGTTCGGGGATCGGGGACGTCCGCTGTTAGCCCAATTATCCCTGTATTTGCACCTCGCAGGAATCGCCGCGCATAGACTGTATTCCCGTGACGCGCGATTACGAGTCTTCGATCAGCAACAGGGCTTGGCACTGCTTCCACAATCGCAAGCGCGCCCTGCGGCGCCGCAAATCCGAAATTGGGACGGCGTAAATAAAACACGACCGCATTTTCGAGCAGCTTCGGGTTAAGTTGCTCAGGTTGAACCTGTGATTCGCCAACGGTCTGTTGTTGCGTAAAGGCTGCCAGGTCGGGACAGACCATTATTTTCAGTGATGGACTCGGCATGGGAGTCAACGCCGGTGGTTGTGGTATAGGCGTTTGAACCTTGCCGCTGTCCCTTCGTCGCCAGTTGTAGCACTCTTCATACATTTGTTCCGCGAGTTCCAGTAATTCTCCCAGTTGTTCCGAACATCGTGCCACGTCTGCCGCCCTGATCTCGTTTCGCTTGCCGTGGTGTGACTTATTCATCAAGACGCCCACTGGCGAGCCATCAACAAGAGCTGGATGGTCTGCAAATCGTCGGAAGACATGAGCGCTAAACATTCCTTGCGGTCCAGATCTTACAAGCGGGTGCAACCTTTGGACGAATGTCGCAAGCGTTGGGTCAGGATTGGCTAACGACCACGCAAAATGCGCAGGATCGTCGAACATGTCGCCTAGCTTCGCTTCAAGAAACACACGACAGCCATCTGCAAAATCGCGAGCTGGTTCTTCTTCATTTATGTCTGATTCAAAGAGCTTCCTGCGCTTCTCAATCACGGGCAACGGCGGCGTGGTCCTGACGACCGGCTGTTGTCGCGTAGCGGGATGCACTTCGAGGTGTTCGAGTCCCCCATTCACAGAAAGGCGCGAGACACGTTTGCAAAAACGAGGGTCGTAGGATGTCAACATCACTTGAGCCCCGGTGCCCACAATGGACGAGAGTGATGCTGCCAAACGCTCCCGATTTTCGTCGTCGAGCAGTTCCTGTGGATCATCAAGCAAGAGAAGGGTCAGTCCACCGCGCTCCGTTAGCACGTATTCCCAGAAGGCAAGATAGAAGGCGACTAGACTAGCGCGCAACGCGGAGGCATTTGTGACATGCTGCGCGGGCGCTGAGATGCCCCCTGCCTCGACCACGAGGTCAATTTCTCCTCTGCGGCCCATTCCGGTATCGACTAATTCATGTGCCGTGTCGGGAAAGGCGCCAAGATAAATTCGGTCGCGCCAGATCGCCGCTTGGGTGCGTAGATTCTCTCTGAGCTGATTGACCTGTACGTCCGCTAGTCGCCCTAATTCGAGAAGATTTCCAAGTGCGCCGCTTGCAACTTTGTATTCGCTGAGACGTTTCTCTGCGGCCCGCCTAGACTTGAGATGCTTCTTTAATCGGCTGCACTGTAAAAGCGCGTCCGAAACAGGTTTGGCGGCCCTAACTGTTGCGTCGAGATCGAGAAGCTTGCCCGTGAGAGTTATCTTCTCAATTGGGCCGCCCTCTTTTGGTTGGCGGCCCAGGACATTGGTGAGAATGTCGCGGGCGAGTGTGTCGTTAGCTTGCCTCCACTTCGCAAAGCGGATTGCGAGATCAAGGCGTCTTAACGCGACGTGAAGTGCATCGCAGCTTGGCGGCAGCACGATTGTGACAGGAAGGGTAAGGTCCGTTCGCACCACAACCGTCGTGTCGAAATCAGAGGCGGTCTTCTTCTGCAGTTCCTTCAATACTCCTTTAAAGGGTTCGAAGGAAAACAGTTCGTCAACAATAGCCTTGCGTAGCAAGTCGCACGGATGTGTTGGGAGGTCATCTGATAACTCTGCCCTCAGAGCCTCGGGCAGATTTTTCATCAGTTCTCCGAGGACATTCTCTGCCCAGCGCGAGAGAGTTTGCGAAAGTAATGTTGCGTCGGATTTTGCGTCATGAATATGGGCCTTGACCGGCTTCCGACTTACAGGGTCAATCGCATCGTCCAGTGCACCACCGCAGACTGCACAACTATTTTCATTCCGATGTGGGTCGGGATGTTCGGCAATCCACGTCGCAATTCGTGCATAGAGACGTGCGCGTGCGGCTGCCGAAGGGTTTTGGGCTAACTTTTCGAGTGCTTCTGATTCATTCAGAATAGTGTTGATTCTGACTTGGGCTGCATCCAGCTGTTCGGGTGTAAGGACCCTTAACCTATGAAGGCGAGCAGCTGATGACAATTCGAGTGGTTTGCTGACACGTTCGAGTGCCCGCCCAATATTCTTTTCGAGGTCACTGAGTAGCGAAGAATCTGTAGGATCGAATTGCTCGCCAAGAATGTCCTTGGCTGAGCCAAAGGCGGCGGCTTTCGCAGCCTCAAAATGTTCTGTTATTTTATCGAGGTTCAGTTCGATTCCCTTGTCTTCTGACGGGGGAGGAGTAGGGGAACTGGGTGCTAGATCTACATGAACCTGCAATATCGCTTCGAGATCGTTCTTCGCGGTGTTGTAGTCCTGATCCACGCGTTCTCGCTCACTGATTTTTGCTTTGACGAAATCCTTGTCGATTTTTGCTTTGGATCGCCGGACATGGTCTGCCAGGTCAACGAGCGAAGATATTCCAGTAAGTTGGGAAACCGCACGTCCTAATTCAGATTCCGCCCCTACCTTTATCAGAGAGAGCAGCCCAGGCATGATTGTGCCTATTCGCACTGCAATCGGATCTACACCTAGCGCTGCGAGATCGGGAGGGGAATCATTCAGCTTTCCCTTGGGCGAACGGCTTTGACTTCGACGTATAACGGGTAGCGTTGCCCCGGTTTCATCGCAAAATGTCAGTTCGACCCAGGTGTCGGCAGGTACAAACTCTTGGTCTGGTCGATATTGCTCAATAACGGGCATCGGAGTAAGGGGCGAGAGGCGATGCGTAGTCGCCCCTCTGGTATCGTGTTCTGCCGATACCCAACATTCAAAGTCGCTATCTGCTTTTTCAGGTTCGCGTTGTGGGCGAAGAATTTCACCCGTCAGTGTCCAAATGATCGCATTGAGCAACGAGGTCTTACCCGATCCGTTTCTGCCCTCGAAAAGTGTCAGGGAAGTCGAAAATTCCTTCACATATTCCGGGGGGGCTTTTGCCGGAGTTCCAAACTTATGAAGTCCAGCAAAACGATGCGCTTTTATCTTCTTCAGAAATAGACGACGCGTGTTCGCATTCGCAGGGCGGGCTGGAAGCGCTGGCAATTCTGGCGGGGGTTTAAGAATGGCATCTACCAATTCTTCACCGTTCTGGGCGCTTACAGAGGCTGACCATGCGGGAACAGTTTTCCTTCGATACCAGTCGAGTGCGCTGCGTGTTCGCTCGTCCGGCAGAGCAAATGTGTCGGTCGCACTGGTCTGAACCGCCCTCCCGCTAATTAGGTCCGCGATAAGTGAATCAAGCGTGTGTAGATGAAGAGATCGCAATTCGGGTTCAGGCACGCTCACCCCCTATTTCGATTTGAAAAGTCTGGTGACCCGCACTCCACATCAGTTTCACGCCCCTGTCCAAATGACCTGAATGCGATCAGTCCTGTCTACACTAACGGAACAGTCTTCCCACAAATGCTCACTTGGGGAAAGTACCCCCCCCCCAATGGCATCAATCTTCCTGGGCTTCTCCAATAGCATTCTGGATGAGTTGGAATTTCATCAACCGGCCGATAACGTGAGACTTTTCAAGCCTCTTCAGCTCGATAGTTGCTTTGATTAACTGCGAGCTTGTAATACATCCAGCTAGGCGACGCGCACGTGCGTCCGTCATCTCGGGAGGCTTATACATGGCAGAAATGTATAAGTTTTTGGACCGTAGCTGAACCCTGTAGTTTTTACGAACCCTTATAACCCCAAGAACTTGGAAAGTATCTTCAACCATTTCGACCTCAGCATTACGAAATGATCTTCGATCTCCGAGTGCTTCGAGTTGCTCTTGAGAGAGTTCAATCCCCGATATCGTCATCTTGTCTGCATCGGATGCAGAAGATGTGAGCCGCCAGTGCGCATGAGATGCGTCGGGGAGAGCCATTGCAAATTGGGGATAGACTCGACATATACGGGCGATTGCTTTGTCCAACGACTTCACATGCGCATTCTCCTGCGGAGTATTTTTTTCGACCAATTCGATTAGCTTTCTCCGCTCATCGGAATCAATCTGTTTTGCTTTGTTCTCCAAATGCTGTCGTATTAGCGGACGTGATACAAACAAGAGTCCCAAGACAATTGCGGCAGCTAGCGAAATGTGTGGATGTGTAGTGACTATTTGTGAAAATGCCGTAACGAGGGGACTGAAGTCTGTGTCGGCAAGGGATGAACCAGTTTTTACTTCAGTTGTAAACTCTAGCTCGTCTTCTTCGCTACTTCGCAGACGTCGGGCGTCATACGCACCGTGAGCAATTGCTGCATATGCTCGTCCCATGACCATCTTAAAGTCGATGAAGGCAGACATCTGGCCTGTGTTGAGTGACGAGTTGTAATCGTTCCCCGTGATGGCAATGCTGAGCTGGGGCCACCCGTCAAACTCGACATCTGCAATGGGCTCATTATTGAGCCATTGATTCAGTACGTTCCAGGCGTCCTCTTCCGTGCGAATGATGTTTGGTTTGGGCGGCATCTCGTCCTTCCTTCTCGATCAGCTATTTATGGCTACTTATAGAAGGACGCCATCATAAGGGAATCATTGCGGATAGCAATAATCAAAGCGTTTGAGGGAACCGAATCCCGGTCATGTGGACATTCGTGTGGACATGAAAATAGGCGGGCCTTTTGGACCCGCCTATCTGACTGACCTGCTTCATACGCCCGGAAGGACTCGAACCTTCGACCCCCTGCTTAGAAGGCAGGTGCTCTATCCACCTGAGCTACGGGCGCGCATCCAGTAATTTACGATCATTTGCGGGAATCGTGGAAATTTTCATCGATGCCAGTGGCCCAATGCTGTCGTCAAACACTTCACAGCGATTGTTGGTCCAATGATTGCATGTCTATTTCTGGCCCAACAGGCAGAGAGGAGGAATGCATGAAGGCATTCAATTCGATTTTCACGGTCATCGTCTTTTTAGCAGCTATTGCGTTGCCGGCTTCGGCGGATACGCTCATTCTGAAAAATGGCGAGCGTGTGACGGGTTTCTTCGAAGGTGGGACCGCGCGAGTCGTGAAGTTTCGAACATCCTCTGGCGACTTGAAGGACTACGACATCCTGAGCGTCCAGCAGCTTCAATTCAGTGATGATCAGAAGCCCACTGTATCGCTCACCACCCCGTCAGTCTCCGCCGCGCCAACAACCTCGGATGCGCCGCAGTTGAAATCGCCGGCCGAACGGCCGGTGTTGCCCCCCAATGCGGGCAATGCGGCGAACACGGCATACACGTTTTCGACGGGTTCCAAAATTACGATTCGTATGATCGATAGCGTCAGCAGTGAGAAGCAGACCGTTGGGACGCCGTTTGTGGCCACGTTGGAAGAACCGATGATCTATGGCGGCGTTGAAGTGGTACCCAAG
>Ga0210380_10000480_pt1 | contig 17896 bp, 16 predicted proteins | sample PLM4_5_coexredo_FD_155476 | JGI IMG/M metagenome (GOLD analysis project Ga0210380, IMG submission 155476) | Groundwater sediment microbial communities from an aquifer in East River, Colorado, USA - PLM4_5_coex redo | ecosystem: Environmental > Terrestrial > Soil > Riparian zone | place: USA... | reverse complement strand
GATCTTCGAGTGGAAAGGGCGTGTCACCTTGGGCCTTCGGAATGGGTTCGAGTCCATTTATGCGGATGTGGTCTGCGACAACGACGAGTTTGACGCCTACGTGGAAAACGGGGTCAAGAAGCTCCTGCACCGGGTAAACTGGAAAGTCGGTCGAGGCAATCCGTATCTGGTCTATTGTGTGACAATGCGTAGCGGCGTGTTGGATTACGAGATTATGACCATTGAAGAAACCGAGGAAGTACGATCGCGCAGCCGCGCCAAAGACGGCGGCCCTTGGGTGACAGACACCTTGGAGATGCGTAAGAAGTCTCCTATTCGGCGCATGTCGAAGCGTTGGGATCTCCTGCCCGAGCTTCGGGACGTGATCAATGCCGATGACGACACCCCGCCGCCGCTGGATGCGCCAAAAGCCATGTCAACTCCGCTCTTTGGCACCAAGCAGCCAGAACAGTTGGAGAACGGCACCAAGCCTGAGCCTGAACCCGAGAAGCAAGCGGAAGTCGCTGGCCCGTCTCCGCTCGAAACCATGCGCGGCCTGCTGGTCAAGGCCAAGCTGACGGAGGCAAACCTGTTGGACTATCTCGCATCCACCGGCAGCACCGACGGCAGCGTTGGCAGCTTGGACGAACTGGTGATGACGGCTCCCGAGGTCGTCAACGGCGTGATCGATCAATGGGCTGAAATATCTGGCCGTATGGTCGCGGCGTTGAAGAAAGGTGGTGCCAAGTGAAAGAGCAACTTACCGTGGAGCATCAAGGCATTAAGATCATCTACCGCGAAACCGACAACAAGTTTGTGTTTGAATTGCGGAATCGAGAGAGGTCTGTTGATTCCTTGCGCGAGGCCAGAGAAGCAATCGACAAGCCTGCTCCAAAAGACGAGCCAGCGTTCGCCAGGATTGATGCTTGGCACCGTTCCTACCGAGACCCATACCACAAGGTCCAAGTGACTTCTCTTGTGGACTCTCACTGGAAAGAATGCTGGATCATGGACGGCAAAAAGCGCAGCAAGGTTAGGCAAAGCAGCGTTTTTCCTTGCGGGCCGCACAACGATGCGTTGGTTGGCAAGCTGATTGCGCTGAATACGGAGATCAACCAGCTCACCAGGGAAACGAATGACACGGCAGAAAAACTGAAACATTTGAATGACTCCACCAATGAGTGATACAGAACGACGCGGGGCTACTAGCGCGAGCAACGCCCTGGCAGACAGCCTTTGTCTGGGTAGGCATCAGGCTCAAAGCGGCATCCCTGACACCGAAGGCCAATACGCCGCCCATGGCCGAATCATCCACGAAGCTCTTGCGGATAGTGGAGTCACGGCAAACTTGGTGGCTATGGACTTCTCGCAACGTGAAACCTTCGATGCCTGCCGGGAATTGGAGAAGCGTTTGGTCGGAGAGTTCTTCGGCAAGGATTACTTCGACCAGCGCAAACCCGAAACCGGGATGCGCGTCTTTCGGGAAGAACGATATTGGGTCAAGGTGCCGTTCACTGCGGGCAAACTCACACAGTTGTTCGAGCACAGCGGCAAGCCTGATGTGGTGTTCAAATCCGGGGTTCGCGCTCTGGTGTTGGAATACAAGACACTGCCCGGAGACGTTCCCGGTTCACCCCGCAACTTGCAGCTACGAGATCAAGCGGTCCTGGTCAGCGGCAACCTGCGGCCCATTACCGAGGTCGGGGTTGCTGTCATTCAACCGATGGTCACACGGTCGCCGGAAATCTGTCTCTATGGCGCCGAGGATCTGAAACGGGCCGAGGCTGAGATGTTCGCGCGCGTCATTGCCAGCAACGATCCCAAGTCGCCGCGGATCGCCGGGGAAGCTCAATGCGGTTACTGCCGCGCCAAGCGTCAATGTCTGGAGTACCAGAAATGGGCCAGCCAGATGACGCCACCGGCCATGCTGCAAGTGATGGAGGTTCCCATCGCTCTGTGGTCGCCTGAACAAAGGCAAATCGCGGCCAATGCCCTATCACCTGCCAAGAAGTTCCTGAAAGATTTGGAGGACTTCTTTAAGGAGGGGTTGAAGGCTGATCCATCGTTCCTGCCTGGGTGGGAATTGAAGCCCGGCAACATGGTCGAGACGATCACTGACCCACAACAAGCCTTTGAACGGTTTACGGGCATCGGCGGGACAACAGAACAGTTCATGCAAGCCGTCTCTCTGGGCAAGATGAAACTCAAAGAGGCCGTTTCTGCGGTCACAGGTGCCCGAGGCCGCGCACTTGATGATGCGATGAAGGGTTTGACAGCGGGCATATCCGAAACGTCCCAAAACGCGCCATCCCTCAAGAAGTCTGGGGGTGATAAGTGAACAGGCATCTTATCTGCCGGCCTTGTGGTGAAAAAGAGAAGCAAGACCGTAGGGATGTTGCAATGGGGTGGCGGCAGCGAAAAGCATTCCTGTCGGCGGTGACGCCGGAGGGGCATGGCCTGACCATGAACGGAGTATTCGCGCCGTTGGAACAACTCTATTGCGACAGGTGCAACCAACCCATCACCGGGACAACGGTTGTTGCAGTCACGAACTGGAATGAGTCTCGGGAAGGCGAACCGCTCTGTTGGGAGTCCGAGTATGGAACGATTATGCCGCCCGAGGCTGTGGAAGCCGAAAGGAGGCTGTCCAAATGAAACAAGTCCTCTGCTGGTCGTTCCTCAACTCTGCCCTCATCACCGCCGCTTTGGTCGCTCCGGCTCAATCGGAGCGCTCGGCGGTCGTCATCATGGGGGCCTTGGTTCTTCTGAGCCTGGGCTTGCTGTGGAATATTTGTCGGGTGAAGAAAGGATAGTTATGAAGAAAACAAAAAACACAAAGTCTGTGATGGTTCACTGCTTAAGGTGCCATAATACGTTCCCGCATTCACAGGTTAAGTTTCTCAAGTCTGGGGCCGATGTATGCCCCAACTGCAAGGGGAAAAACGCCTGCATCCTCGGGTATAAATGCTCATGCGGATCATAATAAGCATTGACAAGCTCCCGGCTTTTGTGCTGTAGTCAACGCATCGCCCGATTGAACACCGGGAAGATGGAAACAAGAACACTCAACTTTAGATCGTCGCTGCCGTGCCCGAAAGGGATTTGGCCGGTTCCTTGCCACCAGTGTTCAGCGGCAGCGGCGGTCTTCTCTTTCTGACTATGAACTACTCCGCTCTCCGTTTTATGAAGACCCTGCAATCCATCGCTGTCGCTGGCAGTCTCGCCGAAAGCAACGCGCTCAAGATTGAACTGGCTGATCTGTTCCTCGAAATGATCGGGTTTGATGATCCGACACTTCTTCCCAAACCTGTTGCCAAGAGAATGGAGCATCCGTCCGTGGAACAGATCCGCGAATTCTGCGCCAGCAAAGCAATTCCGTCCACCGATGCGGATTGGTTCTTCCACAAAATGATTGGCTGCGGATGGACAAACGGCGGCAAGCCGGTTCGGTCCTGGCAGAACACTTTGATTGCCTGGAAGCTGGGCAATTACCTGCCATCGCTCAAGAACGGTTGCCGGAATGGTGGCTGCGCCCCTCCCAATGAGATCCGCGCCGAACTGTCGAAGCTCCACAACCAAATCAGGAAAGGGGACACGGTATGATGACTGCAAGAGAATCCAGAATGGCCGATATTGCCTTTGAAGAATCTAGGCATGAGTTGGGCAATCCGTTTCCACAACCAGACCCTTTGGTGGAAGCGATTAAGGACGCGCTTTGCAGCCAAGAGCTTGCCGATGAGATTTTCCGGTTGTACTGCGACGGCAAGAAGAAAGGCGAGCTATGATCCAGACCCACCCCTGCAAGTTCTGCAAGAAGCCGGTCACTGTCAGCATTGACGATGACTACGCAGCTTTGGCCGATCCGTTCCATCTGCTGCGCCTCTGTTCATGTAACCGTTGTTTTGACTACGAAAGCGCCCGCCGCCAAGTGGGCCGAAACGTCAAGCGATTCTGTGAAATGCTGATCCAGAGATCTGTCGCCCGAGACGATATGGAGAAGACCCGAGAGTCCTTGGAAATACTCATTAAGAAATACATGCGGCTCTACGCGGAGTACAACAACCTGGCCCTGGCCGATTACGAGCCTCAGCTTGTGGATGCGCTGATGGCCAAGCCAACGCACTTCGGGCAGGTGCTCTGTCGGATACCGTCGCTGTTTGCTCAACGCGCTTTGATATGATTTTATGGGATTGAAATACTTAGGTCGTCACGGCGATTCGCTGCTCTACACGCTTGGCGAAACACGCATCATCCTCTCTGGTCCGATGGAGCGAGAGCAGATTGGGTGGCACTTCAGCATTTCTTGCCCAGATCGTAATCCCACTTGGGATGAACAGAAGAAGGCTCGCTATGACCTTTGTCCTGATGACATTTACATGGTGCAAATCATGCCGCCAAAGGCGCAGTACGTGGCCATCCATGAGTATTGCTTTCACTGGCATGAGGCTGGACCCAAGTTCTTCGACATTAAAACCGGCAGACCTTTGCCATGAACCTTAACCCTTTTCCCTCACCGGCTCTGCTGTTGCAGGACGTGTGCATTGACAAGCTCTGATTACGTATTCACGTCCAGAACCTTCTTTGAAGGGGATGGCCGGTGAGGGGATTCTATTTTATGACCGAGGAAATGTTTAGGACTATGATGGCGAAAGCAACGCCTGACATAAGGAGACTCAATGCAACAACTGACGTTCGACCCCGAGCCGACACAGAAACCCGGCAAACTGATATTCTCGCTAACGATTCCAGGGAAGCTACCAAGCCTAAACGAGTTGTTGGGGATGGAACATTGGCGTCGGTATCAGTTCAAAAAAGAACTGGCAGACGTTTTCATGTTTGCGTTACGGCAATACGAAAGCGATTGCTCGACGAAGATAATCAGATCGCCAAGTACCACATTGACCTTCTCCGCTACTCTGGCGTGTTACCTGGAGATGATCCGGCAACGACGCATATCGAGGTCCGCCAGCAGAAAGCAGAGCCTGGGGCGCGAGAAGAAGTTCGCATCGAAGTTTACGAAGTCTGAAGTTCCGTTCTAATGAAACCACCCACACTCAGAAGGCCAAAGCTCATTGGGTGATCAGGTCGTAAAAGCTCTCCAAATCTCGGTACTTCCCATCAACGGCTTGCCCATACGCCGCCATCTGTTTGTCGTTGAGCGAGGCCATAAACTGCCGCTCAGTCTGCTGTGACCCTGTGAACCCTCGCTTGGCCCAAATCGTCATTGCTTTGATGATCTGCTGGTCGGTGTGCTGCTTGCGGAGCGCGTTGAGGTTGCTGCGCGCGGCGGATTGGTCGCCCGACCTGAGGGCCTGGCGCATCTTTGTGTAACCCGGCAGGTCGTTCTGAATCTGAGTCCAGCCCGTCTCCTTATCCAACCCTTCCCGCTTCATGAAGTCCTTCGCCATCCTGGCAACCTCGCCTGCGGCTCCCATCTTCGGCTCAACCTTGATGCCAAACGTCGAAAGAATCTGCCGCTGCACCGCCCCAGGTGGATTGGCCGGCACAACCGATGGAGCCACCGCATGGCCAATGGCCTGAGCGTACTTCCCAAAGGTGATCGGGATTGGAGCTAACTGCTTGCCAGCTTCTTTCAGGGTGCCTGCGGTGGTCGTCTGATACTCTCCGGTCGGACTCTTGCCAACCAGGGCGAGCAGAGCAGCCCTCGTCAACGGGCTTTCCTTGTTCCCGGCGATCTGCTGGAACGCTTCGATACCCTTGGGCTTGCTTTCGGTCAGCCGATAAACGTCATGGGCCAATTCGTTGAAGATAGCCATTGGGGACAGCCAGAAACCTTCGCTGCTGCCGCCGAGGGCGGGTATCCATGCGTCCATCTTGTGGCCCTTTTCTTCGTTCTGCCACGTCGGCTGCCTGCGGCTGATAAGATTGATGGCCTGCGTCAACCCCAGCATGAACAGCAATCCTTTGCCGATGCCGGTCCCGGTAGTCCCCAAAGCGGTCAATCCCTCCCGCTGGCCGGTGAGTTTCGACAATCCAGACAGTCGGCTTGCTGCCGTCGCTTCCTTCATGATCAATCCCTCTACCCATTGCGGAGCGAGGAACACCATGCGGGCAATGTCCTGCTGCCACTTGGCTTTGAACCAGCCTTGCTGGCCGATGTTCCCAAAGAAATTGTTCACGTCCTTGGCAATGTCCCGAACGAGGGCGTCGTGGTTCAATCCGGGGTTGGCCTTGGACTGCCGCTCAAACTCCCTGACGTTGCTCTCCATCATTAGGCCCCGCGTGAGCTTATCAAAAAGGAAACGGTTGTAGCGGCCTGCGGTCGGGTCAATGGCGGCAACGATGCCCCGTCGAATCGGGCCAGCGGTCGGGGTAAGCTTCGTGATAAGGTCTTTGTACAAGGCATCCTGAATCATGCCCACATTGGCTCCAAGCTCCTGAAATCTCTCCGCAAGCTGTTGCCGTGTCATTGGCACTCCGTTGTAATCCACCGTTCCCCGGCCCCACGCGGCATCCTCTGGCCGGATGATGCCCCGGCGCACCGCTTCATTCACGTCCCCTGGCGCAATGTCCAGAATCGACCAGCCTTTGGACCAGCTGGTATTTTTGCCCATGATGGCGGTGGCGTAGTAACCCATCCTGGCCATGTGGAAGAAGTCGCCAACGAGCAGGGTGTGTTTGATGCGTTGGGTGAGATGCAAGAGGTTGCGGCCAATCACCGATGCCTCGATGGGGCTTTCGCTGGTGAGATTCTTTACGAGGTTGGCAAAGTCCTGATGGATGATGAGGGGCTTGCCGCCTTTTTGCAGCACTTCCACGTAACCCTGAGATGGACTGCCCCAGCCGCCACCTTTGAGCATCTTCGGCTCGATGGCCAGCGGCTTGCCGTCCGGGGTCATAACCGCCTTCAACCCTTCTTGCCAACCCTTCCTCATGATCTGCGTCAACCCCTGGCGCACCCGATGCCCCACCAATGAAGCGCCATCTCGGGTAGCGGCGATGTATGGGCCATTGGCGATAGCATCGTAGTAGGAGTCGAACACCCGCGCCTCTTTGAACTTACGCCCCAACACTTCTGGGAGTCCTTTGAATAAGCCGCGCATCAGAACGCTGTCCCCGCTCCAAAGCTCGGCGTCATAACGCTGCGGCAGATAGTCGGCGTTCTTGGAAATGTCCAAGCCGCTGGCTTTCTCCAAAGCAAGCTGCTTGTCCAGCTCCTTTTTGATGCGCTTGGCGGTGGCTTGCAGGTCGGGATCGTTCCAATGCGCGTCTGCGTAGTCGAGTTCGGCTTTGAGTTCCTGGGTTGCCCGCAGCCATGCGGCACCAATGCGACGTTCGCGCCATTGGGGAGAAGCAGCCATACGTCGGGCTTCCACTGCCCCGGCCCTCACCTTGGATTGGAAGTCGGCAATTCTGGTCTGGTCGAAGCCGGATTGTACCAAGGCATTGGCGGCAGAGAGCACTTCGGGCTTGGGTGCCACACCCGCCAAGAGGCGTTTGCCCTTGGTGTCGGACTGGATTCGGACTCCGGTTTCGGCCTGGCGTGCGAGGTTGTGGGGGATGTTGGAGGCCGCGGCGGCGGTCCTGACAATCTCATCGTTGGTAGCGCGGTTGCGTACGATCGCCTTGACGTTCTCGCCAATCGCTTTGAGTTCATCGGCGGCAGGCTCCAACACCTTGCGGAGTGCGGCGGGGCCTGCGCTCTCTGGTCTGGTCAATGAACCCTCAGGCACAGCCGGGGCCGGTCGTCTTTCCGGTCCCTGGTATCCGGGCGGCAGCATCTCCGGGCGCATCGTTGTTGGCGGCACCCGGTTTATGGGCATGGTCAGTTCCTGGCCAGCTTGGGATGGCGCGGCTTGTGCCGGAGGAATTGGGCGATTCTCACCACGTCCTTGGGCGAGAGTGCGCGCGGTAAAGTTTTCGTAGGTTTGGCTGGCTTTATGGTTTTCATAGAGTTGATCGGCAAGCTTGTTTAACAGTTCTTCGTCGGTGGCATTGGGCAGCTTTTCTTCCAGCGCAGCAAAGAGCTTTCGATAACCGCTGACCGCTTGCCGATTTGTCCTCTCACCCAATGCGGCGAGTGATGCTTGCACGTCCGCTGGGCCTTCAAAGCTGCCTGATTCTTCCAGCACATGGTCGATGATGGCTCCTGCTTCGGCGTCGGTGATGGTCCCGGTTTTATCCCAACTTCCCGGCTGGTCCTGATACACACCGGGGCGCGCAACCTTTGAGCCAGTCTCGCTGGGAGCAAACTCGCCCTCAGTGGCGCTGTAACCTGCGGGGTCGTATTGAGCGTTGGCTGACCGCTCGCGGGCTTCCTGTCCGAAATCCTTTTCAAATTCAGCAACACTGCCCCATTTCTGGTGGAAGCTCTGCACAGGTTCATCCAGCAACGCGCTGGCGATAGGCCGATAGCGTTTGAGAAAGGCGTCCAGAGTGACATGGGCGCGGAGTTTTGATGATAGCGGGTCCAAGAGCTTCGCGTGTTCGGGCATCCCTCCTCTGGCAGGCTGGCGGTACGTCGAAACCGCATGGACACTGCCATCCTTGGCCACCGCCACTGTAACCCGCTTGGTTGCAGATAGCGCATCATCCTTGGAAGCGCGGAAGTCATCGGTCAACCTGCGGCCAAGAGCTTGCGGGTCGGACAAGTCGCGCTGGGATAGTTCCTGCCAAGACGGCTGCCGCTGGTCTTCAAAGGCTCCATAGCGAATGTCGTCGGGCGTAATCTCTTTGCGATGCCAAGCCTTGCGTCCTTCCTGGGCTTCACCCATAAGCCGCTCGGCAATGTTGGCGATGACGGTGTTGCGCGTCCGCTGGGCTTGAGTGATGCGAGCTTTGCCCTCCTTGTCCAGATACCGCGCCAAAGGCGTCATCTCGTAGCCAAGCTGAAAGCCTTTGTCAGGTGGTGGCGGATCGGCAATATGGCCGGCGAAGCCTTTGATGGCCGCTTCCTCTTTCTGCGTGCCGAACTTGGCTTGCAGCTTGCCAAGCTCTGCTCCAGGCATCTCCTGCAACCGTTTCCACATGGCATCCTGAAACACTTCTCTCAGTTGCCCTGGCTGGACTGGACCCAAGCGAGTCTTCACCTCGGCAACGAAGTCGGGGAAGGATGGTCGGGCGCTCTCGGTGAAATGCTTGGCGGCAGCTTCACTGACGGCAGCGGGGCTGATGACCTGCTCGGGTATGTCGATGCCGGGACCGGTCTTTGACTTTTCAGGCTGGCTCAATACCCCCTTGCCCCTGGTCGCTTTGGCGATGCCGGGAAACTCGGGTTCCTCTGAGCCACCTTTACGAAGGGCGGCGGGCTGCTCCCTCGCCGTCATCCGCTGTACATCCGCCATCGAATACTTGCCGCTGGGCAGCTTCTCAATGCCGGTCGGGACCGCAAAGCCTTCCTGCCTGAGCGTCTGCGGGTTCTTGCTCCATTTGTTCTGCCCACCGCTCACGTCGTCAATCTGGACGTACCCGGGCACAACGGTCTTGCCGTCGGGCATCGTCTGGGATTCTTGGACGGTCACTTGCCAATCCGGGTCAGTGGGCTTGCCGATGACGGCTCGGGCGGCATCAAGGTTTGCCTCAATTCTTCCCAAGATGGCTAATCCCGTCTTGCTGGCATCTGTCCCCAACGTCTCTCTGATTGTTCTGACCGTCCGGGAGACTCCGTCCAACATTTCGAGTTTCCAGTGTTCTTTGAAAGCCGCCTCGGCAATCTCGCTGCTGGTGCCGGTCGCCAAGCGTTGCATCCGTCGGCGCAAAGCTTCATGGCCCATCTGGGTATTGGTGAAGCCATTACCACCCCAACGGCGCTTATACGCCTCCTGGCTCCATTCCCCAGTGTAAGCCCGCGTCTCGGCAACCTTTTCGACGTGGGAAAGGCTGTCCCAATAGGCAGCGGCATCCTCTCCGCTCACATGCCGGTGAATGTGTTCCTCGGCAATGCGTTGCTGGATGGCGGCCTGCTGCTGTTCTGGCGGCACGTCGGCCAACCATTTCTGGAACTCGCCGCGCTTAACCTCAATCCCGGCTGGGGTGGCCTTCATGAACTGCCTGGCGAAAGGCTGGTCGGGCGTCTCCGCTGAGAAAGTGTCAACAATCTTTACAGGTGAGCCTTCGACTTCCCCGGCGTCTATGGCGGCGCGTTCCAAGGCGTCGTGGTCGGCTCCCGCTGCCTCTGTGGCGGGTTCTGAGGGCTTGGGGGTGGTCTTGGCACCCTTTAGCTTGGAAAGCGTCTCTAATGTGGCTTTGCCTGCTGCTGCGGTCGCTTTTGGGAGCAATTTGAAGCGAGGTTCACCGAATAGGATGCCGCTTGCCACTCCCTCAACGAGGTCTTTGCCAGTCACCTTGTCACCTCTCAACAGCGGCAGGCCCGCGCCTACCCCGGCACCAAGGGCGGCTCGAAAGGGTAACTGCGCCAGCTTGAATGGAGCCAGCTTGGCCGATGGTCCGAAACTGGCCACGTCACCGGCGATTGAGGCAAGGGGATGCTGTTCTTCCCCCTGGGCAAGCTCGATGTCCAGCTTCTTGGTGAACTCCGGGGCAACCACGTTGAGGGCGGCATGTTGGAGCTTGCTGGCAGCCCAAGCCGATGGCACCCCTGTAACCAATCCGCCGATCGTACCGCCTACCGCTGCACCGAGAGGGCCAAGGAATGAGCCTGCCTCTGCGCCTACTGTGGCACCGGGGGCGGCACCGGCAATAAAGGCGGCACCGGGACCAATGCCTGTGGCGGCATGTTCAAGAAAGGTTCGACCTGCGCCTATCTGCGGGGGAGCCTCTGGGGGTGGACCTACAACTTTGGTGGAAAGATGCTGGTGGAGAGCCTGAGCAAGTTCTTGCTCGGTCGGTTGTTTTTCAGCCTCGAACTCGATAGTCGAGCCGTCCTCTAAGTCTGCCTGAAAGGTTGGCATGTGTTTTCATTGCCCGCGCCAAGCCATCTGTTTGTCGTTGGCGAGCTTGATAACGGCTTCCTCGAATTCCTTCCGGGATAACCGCTTCTGCTGTCGAGCACCCTGACCTTCGCGCCAAACCCGGAATTTGTCATCCTGTTTGTCGTAGGCTGACGTTTCCAAACCCAGCTTGTGGGCGGTATCAACCAACTGCTCGTCGGTCATCTTGGGAATGAAATTGCGGTTGGTGCCCTCAATGCTCTGCCGTTCAGCGTCGGTATTCCAAGTGCGAGGTTCAAAGCCACCCTGCAACGGTTGTGGGGGTGCAGCCATCGGCGGCGCTGCCATAGGAGGTCGAGCCATCTCCATTGGCGCTTGCGGCGGCGCTGGTATCGGCGGAGCGCCCATGCCCTCATCGGCTGGCCATGGCGGGGCTATGGGCGGCGGTCCTGCTGGCAATGTTCCATGTGGAGCATTTTGGCCCGCTGGTCGGATATTCGAGATTTTGAATGGCGATGACGGAGCGGCGGCACCGGAATGCGATGGCGAACCAGAATCCAAGGCCGCAATCTTGGCCTTCAACTCATCCACGCGCGACTTGGCGTATTTGAACTGGGCCTTCATCGTGTCGTTCTGAGCCTTTGACCCGCCATCGCCTACCAAGTCGCCGGTGTGGCCGAACTTATCCACAAGATCGTCAACCTCTTTGGCATAGCTTTTGGCCAAAGCATCCTTCCTCAATTCAAGGGCCGCTGCCGGATCATTGGGGAAAGCTTGGAAGCGCCCGCTGTTGACTTCCATCTGGCCGGCAAGTCCTGACTTGGTTGTGTCCTGCCATTTAGCTTGCGGCCTTGGCGTAGGCACCACATGAATCCCCCCGGCGCTGCTCTGCAACGCATGGACCCCCTCGGGCAGTCCTGGGATCATGCTCCAAGTCGGCGGCTTCTTCTGGTTCTGCGCGTGAATGGCCGCAGCCTCGGCGGCTCCACCAATGCCAATCTTCGGGCCAACCTCCAAAATCACCTTCAGCGGGTCTTCTCCGGCAGCAATGCGCTGCTGATATTCCTGCATCGCCGTATGCTTGCGGGCAACCTCGGCGGCTTTCATGCCGTATTCGGCCTCCCACTGGGCTTTAGCCATCGCGTCCTCTTGCTCCTTACGCATCATCTGCTGCTCTTGGAAGCGTTGAGCGGCCTGTTCGCTGCCCATCTGCATACCCAAAGCCAAGCCTCGGGCGGTCGAAGCTACTTCATCGGCGGGTTGAATCCAGTTGGGCGTCTGTGGCATAAGGTCAGTTTCCGTAGTAGCTGTCTGCGTAATCTTGGTTGTCACCATAGCCGTACTGGCCGAATAGCTCATTCCACTGCTCTTGGGTCATTCCCTGGCCTGATTGCTGGTCGCCTCCGTAACCGTACTGGCCAAAGAGTTCCTGCCATGGGTCCATCTGGGCTTGCTGACCTGCGGGCGGCTGATAAGGCACCTGGCCGCCTGCGTTGGCCCAACCACCTGACAAGCCAGTGCGGGATGCTGGCTGGTAAGGCGGCATCGTTCCACCCTGGCCGTTGCCGAATCCTCGGTTGAAAGCGTTCATATTGGCAGCGGCGGCGGCACCGGGGATCGGCATGGCGTTGTTCCAATTCGCCTGTTCCTGAGCAGTCTGCTGCTGCTGCGGGGTAGTCAGGAAGTTCCCAAGGTCAAGCTGCTGCGCTTGGGCATACGGCGGATTGGCGTAGGGCGCTGTCTCGTAGGGAGCATTGGTGAAGGGCGCGTTCTGGATTGGCACATTAGCCAATGGCGCGTGAGGCACCCCAGCAATGGCACCACCAAGCTGGTTGGCTCCCAAAGCTTGCTGCTGCTCCGAGGTCTGACCAAGGGCAGCCAAGAGGGCGGCATTGGCATTGGGAGAGTCCACACCGCCACCCATCGAAGCGCCTCGCTCGGCGGCGCGCTGGGCAAGCTGGTTCCATGTGCTGTCGGAGACGTTGCCAGCAAGTTCATCTGAAATGTTGTGGCTGCGCTGGCCGATAAGGCCGCTATAGCCGGGGACATTCTGCTGCATCTCAGCCTGAATCATCTCTTGGTTCTGCTGGTCGATGCCTCGGGCTTGAAGCAACGCGCTGGCGGCGTTCCTCTGTGCTTGCTGCTGGTTGAATTGGTCCTGCCACTGGGCATGGGCCTGATTGCGGGCTTCGTTCTGAGCGGCAATCCCCTGGTTCATCGTATTCAGATTGCCAGCCTGGGTGAGGTTGGCCTGATTGACCTGACCCGCCTGGTTAATGCCAAGCTGACTGATGAGCTTCATCAATTCTTCCAGACTGCCCGCATTGCTGAGGTTGCCTTGGATGGCCTGATGCTGTGTTGCTGCCGGATTGGGCACTTGGGGGATGCCGCCGTAGGGGGCGCTGTAATTGTTGGCCGGCGCACCGGGCAGGGAGATACCACCACTGTAGCCGCCTCCACCAACGGGTTTTCCCATCAAATCGAAGCCGCTGTTGTAGCCTGAGCCGTAGTTGTAAAACATAGGTTTAGTATCCCCAGTTGGTATGGCCTCTCCGACTCTGAGGGTTGGGAGCCATCGCTGGATTGAACGGTGATGCCCCTTTGGCTGCCGGGTTGGCCGGTGAAGTCAGAGGTTTGGAGGGCGCGTAAAAAAGGGTTTGGGTTGGATTGACGCCTGTTGGGAATTGCCTCGCGTAAGCGGGATTGCCGAAGGGCGAGCCGGTCCCTGCGGCAGCTTGTGGTCCAACCTGGCCCTGCCGTTGCTGCTGGATCTGCTGCATCAACATTTGAATGTCGGCGAGCTGGCCGGTAGATGCTCCGCCGGATTGGCCTGAACCCAATGGGTTGCCGTGGGCATCCAGCATCACATTGCCAGCACCCGCCAAAGCTTGCGGGCTGGTTGGTGCCCAAATTCCACTGGGGTTGTTGGGGTCATGGGAAGCGGATGCGGGATTGGTCCACCCGCCTTTGGACGGGTCGAAGGTCCAACCGGGGCCGGGCGTAGGAGCGCCACCAGGGGCAGGTCCAGCCGGGGGTTGGCCGTAAGCCTGAAAAGGGTTCTGCCAAGGGCTGTTCTCTGCGCCTTCGCTGCTGTAGTTGGGTAGCATCATACCATCCCTATTCGCACCTTCCGCAAGTCGGCTGAACCCCACGGATAGAATCCGACCGCTGGCGTGTTTTTTCCAAGATAGTGGCAGAGTTCTCCTGACAAAAGCCCAATCGCATTCTTGTGGTGGAGCAGCGCCATGCTCTGAGCGTTGCCCGAATCAATTTCACTCATGCGGACAGAAATGCATTCCTCAATCAACGCCTCCAAGTTCTGGATCAGCAGGTAGTCAGTGTCCACCACTGCCGGTATCAACTCCAACTTCGCAATCGCTGTCACCGTAACCTTTGCCTCGGTCCCCTGCCCAAAGCAGCAATCTCTTGGTAAGCCGTTGAGATAGTAGCGGCGATAGCTTGCTGTTGTTTCTCCCGGCTCCATTGTGAGAAGGAGGATTTGAGCGCCTGTGGCCGGATCGACCTGAAAGATTTGGACCTGCCCTTGTGTGACATCTTTTTGTATCCCGGTGATGGAATTGAACTGCATCGGTGCGGTGGCAAAAGGAGATTGGAACACCACGTACTGACCCAACACCTGCACCAATACGTCCTGGGAGTAGATCGGAGTATCGTTGTTGTCGGTGCCTTGAAGGAGGATGCGGCGGCGACCAGCAACATCTGCCGGGTCGGTGCAATAGACCTGAATAAGCTGCGGGCCGTTGGTCAGGTCGGTGAAGGTCACGGCGTTGTTCCTCGAGTACGCCGAGGTCAGCCAGCTTCGGCACATCGCCGCGCGCGGAAGCTTAGGGAGCCGGCCATTGCCGTACTGCAGGTATTCCGCGAATTGGTTGTTGACCGGGATCACTTGGTCGCAAACAGCAATCGCTTCGAGCCTGGCAACCTCTCTGGGTGTGGTGAGATACGGCTGATCTTTCGACAGAGTGAAAGCCATCTCTGCCCATGTGCCCCACCAACCCTCATCCCCCGCCTCTTTGGCCATGATGAGCCGCGCCTGAGCCGACTGTGCAAATTGGGCGATCTTCGGCGTGTCATTCGCACAGACTCCGCAGCAAGAAGGCATCCGGGAGCTTTTCAAGTCGAGTAGGCGCAGTCTGTGTGGCATATCAAACGAGTTTTCGGAAACCGTTTATTCCATGTTGAACGACGTACACTTCAGTCGGCGTGAACACCACGTCGAATGGCAGATCGTAGGGCGTCCCGCCGCCTGTCTTGGTGGCAACAACCGTGTCGGTAACTGGGTCCACGACAACCACCGTGTTCTCGCCATAGCAGGGGACGTAAATCTTCCCGTCGAAGGGGTTGTAGCGCACCCGCCACGGGTTCGGTGCGGTGCCGGGAAGAGTGATGTAACCAAGCGGAGCGGTCGCGTTGGCTGTGATTGGGGTGCTGACTCGTGCCAATTGGTTTGTTCGGGTCGTGACGTACAAAGTCCCGGTGGTTGGATATTGGGCAATCCCAACAGGGTTCAGGCTGCTTGGCAAACGGCAGTCCGGGTTCACTCCGAAGTCGTATGCCAATGTCCCTTTGTCCACTGGGAATACCCGACTAAGATTGCCGCTGCTGGTGAAGTAAAGAAACCCATTTGTTTCGTCCACCACAAAGTCTATCCAACTTCCAAAGTTGGCGAGTATGCTGCCGTCCACCGACACATTGCTGCCGGGGTTCCATGAAAACGGGTTGCCTCTCGGGAAGCTGGGAACGGTGTAGTAAAATCCATAAACCAGACCCCCAGAGACCACGATCTGGTGAGGGCCGAAGTATGGACCAATGTTGAAACCAATTCCAAATACCGACCAAGGATCAAAACTTGATTCAACCGCAAGTGTCGAAGGGTTGATTTCGTAAACTACTCGATACGGGTTGTCCACGACGTTGTTGGAGTTGTCGAAGAATTCTCCACCAGGATCGTTCCAGCAGGAAACAAATAGTCGGTCAGTGATTGGGTCGTAAGCAATGGATGAATCTGAGAAGCCAATAGGACGAAACCGCTTTCGATTGGCCAGCAACGTGTCAGACCCCGCCCTGAACTCAAACAGGTAAGCCCCGCGCACCCCAAACACTGTGCCTCGGGTCGGATGATAAACTGCCTGGTCCATGCCCATATCGTTATAGAGTCCGCTGACCGTTATGGTGTAGGTCTTCGCCATGAAGTCCCCGCTGGGGGTTGTCACCTTCACGGTGAACGAATACACGCCGAAGACTGTTGGTACACCATCCAGAGCGATTCCGCCACTTACTTCTTGGTTGAGGTGCAGGGTTAATCCGGGCGGGATGAGTCCCTGAACCAGTGTCCAAGTGTCTTTTCCGACTGTCGCGCCGGTCGCCTGAATCCGCACCGTCGAGCCATTGGGGTTCTTGTAAGCCGTGCCCTCGATGGCGGTGTCGGGAATGTTGCTCAGACAGACCATGTGGAAGTTCGCCTGCTGCTTGCAATAGCTCTGCGCCATGCGGTCAGAGAGAAGCTGGGAGTCGGAAGCGAACTTACGGGCCGGCACAACCCAGACGAAGGTATTGCCGTCGGGACAGGTGAGGTGGCAGGTCTGTTCGACGTTGTAATAAACCGGGTTGACGGCACAGCGCGGATCACCGGGGCACGTATAGGGGCAGTTTGGATCATCTGGCGGGCAATCGGGATTGCAGCGCGGATCTCCGGGGCAATGGATCTTGCAGTTGGGATCGGGATCATCAGCGGTGCATGAACACCGCGGATCGCCGGGGCACTGGTAAGCGCAGTTGGGGTCGGCGGGATCGCAGTCGTCTTGATTGCAGAGGTACGCTTGCAGGGCCGCGCAGAGGTCGGCGTCTTCTTGGCTCACCGTGGAATAGCAGACTCCAAGGCAGCCCTCGGCTCGGTAGTTGTTTGAGGGGTCGTGCCAGTGGCCTGGACCGTAGGGGAATTGCAGACCGATGAACCTCAAGTCGTCTGGGGCTTCCGATGAGTAATTTTCGATGGGCGAATCCGTGCCCAAGCAGCGAACCGATTTGTCGCAAAGCATTTTTGGCATGGACTCGATGGTGTTAGGCGCTATTATCAATCGGCCCCGCGTGCTGTAACACCGGGACCACGGCAACTCAAAGCAAACTTGAATATGCAAATCGACTCTACGCTCGAATATCTCACTTCACAACAGATTTCCCATACGTTCGAGTCCCGCTTCCAAGAGAAGGTCTTCATAATGACAGAAGCAAAGGGGTGTTGGCTTTGGATGGGTTCTATTCGGAAAGACGGGTATGGCCAGATGTTTAGAGGCAAGGACCGGACGACCCCAATCCCCGCGCCCCGCGCCTCTTGGATAATTCACAGAGGCCCAATCCCTGACGGACTATGGGTACTTCACGAATGCGACGTTAGAAGTTGCGTTAACCCTGATCATCTATTTTTGGGTACTCGCCAAGACAATATTGACGACATGGTGAGGAAGGGTCGTCACGTTGTTGGGGATCACCGGGGCGAGAATGGCACTAACAAGTTGACCGGCGAGCAAGTGCTGGAAATACGAGCCATTAAAAGCTTTCCGAGAGGTTATCAGGCGGGGGCGGCGAAGCGATACGGCGTCACGAAGACTTGCATTTGGTGCGTTCTCAATCGCAGAACTTGGACCCACATCTAACAGGCTAAATTTTGGTAAAGCTTCCGCTCAACGCGCTCGGCGTGAAGCAAAACGCCTCGAATCCGGCACCATCCATGCATCGTCAGCTTAATCTGGAATTGGTAGCCTATGTTGGCGGGCCTGCCGCTGGCTGACACGCAATGGGCTGGCGGGTTTGGCAAGGTCAGCGTGGATCTGAAACTCTCCCGATAGCCCTCCAAAGGATAAGTTACAGGATTGGTTACGTTTTCGCCGCTGTTCCGCGCTGTGCATTCTTTCCAGACCGCCCATTTTTGCCAGCATGGATCAGAATCGACACGCCATTCCGCAGTGAATTCCACTTCACCAAACAATTTATCGAGCCAGATTTCCAAGCTGACGAGCTTCTTCAAATCGAATTCCGTTCCGAAAGTG
>Ga0210380_10000478_pt1 | contig 17921 bp, 14 predicted proteins | sample PLM4_5_coexredo_FD_155476 | JGI IMG/M metagenome (GOLD analysis project Ga0210380, IMG submission 155476) | Groundwater sediment microbial communities from an aquifer in East River, Colorado, USA - PLM4_5_coex redo | ecosystem: Environmental > Terrestrial > Soil > Riparian zone | place: USA... | reverse complement strand
GACTTCCGTGAAGACCTTCGCCACGTACACGCCGACGATCCCGATCGAAAAGATCATGAGACCGCCGAGAAACCAGATCGAGACCATCAGCGAGGCGTACCCGGGCACGCCAATGCCATGATTCAGCGTTTGGATGATCAGCCCGACGGCGGCGACGAGCGACCCGATCATGACCACCGTGCCGAGGTAGAACACGAAGATGAGCGGGCGATTGCTGAAGGACGTGACCGCGCTGACGAACTCAGAGATTCGACGCCGCATCGAATACGAGGTCTCGCCCCGCGTGCCCTTGTCCACACCGAGCGCCTGCTGCTCGAACCCCGTCGCGACCCACACGCCCGAGAGGCAGAGTTCGCGATCGCGGTGCTGCACCAGCGCCTGCACGTACCGTCGCGACATCAGCCGCGCCGTGACGACGTTGGCTGGAATTCGATGGGTGAGCAGCGGGCTGATCACGCGAAAAAAGATCGCCCCCGTCGTCCGTTCGAGCCACCCACCTTTCCGGGTGCGCTGGACGCCATAGACGACGTCGACATCGCTGCGGAGCAAGGCGTCGTGGAATGGCAGCAGCCATTCAGGCGCCTCTTCGAGATCGCTATCGATGAGGAACACGAGGTGACCCCGCGCATGGGCGAGGCCGGTCATCAGCGCCTTGTGGTGGCCGAAATTGCGGGACAGGTCGATGATGCGGACACGACTATCCTGCTCGTGCAGACGCAGCGCCCGCGCCATCGAGTCGTCCGGTGAGCCGTCATTGACGAGGATGACTTCGAACGCGTCGGTCAGCGCGGACGCGGCGGCGACGGTCCGTCGATAGAACTCGTCGAGGTACTTGGACGTTCGATACAGCGAGGTGACGATCGAGAGGCGCACGTCTGACTTCATCGCGTCCTACAGTCGCTTCATGTACGTGACCGCCGCAGGGCCGACAGAGAAGATCAGGTCGAGCACGCTGACGTGATGCTCGAATGGCGGATACCGCTGCGGGTACTCCGGATACCCGCTGTAGTCGGCGAACTGTACCGCGATGCCGGCCCCCGCAAACAGCGCCCGGTCGATGTACGCCTCCGCGCTCGGACCCGACAGGTACTCGGTGGCCGACGTCTTCGCGCAAATCTCGACCAGTCGTTCATTACGTCCGGTCGTCGCACCATACTCCGTGGACCACCGGATGGGGGTGTGGATGGCGAGCAGGTCGCAGATGGCCACGATGAAGCGATGGTTGATCTCACTGAGCCGCTCGTCCGGCCCGCGTGGCTGATAGAGCGCCTCGAAGGTGTCCGCATACTGCCCGAAGAATGGGGCGCGCGCATAGGCGGCGCGAATCGTGGCCCAGTGCGTCCGGCCCCAGCAGGGGTCCGAGATGACGGTTTGCTCGATTGACTGGTGGTACCGGTCCTTGGTGCGGACGGGAATCGTCAGCCACGCGGGCCCGTGCTGTGTCTTGATGCGGTTCCTGCTCCGCCAGTCCCGTTTGGTGAACTGCACGTCATCGAGCAACACGAACTCGTCCACGGATCGGATCAGATCGAAGTAACCCTTCCACGGAATGTACGAGGACTGCACAATCGAAATGCGTTTACGGGACATGAAGGCGAGACGCCACGTCCGAGTCTCGGTTCGGCAATGTATCATGCGGGGGTAGGCACCTGCCAGATATGCAAGACATCTCGAGCTACGGCGTGACCGAACGCGGTGCCGCGTCGACCGACATCGAGCTTCATGTCGAACGGATCCGTCGCGTCGGATTCACCATCCTCGATAGCGGACTCCACACCGAGGACGTCCGACAATTCTCGGATCGCCTGGATCGCCTGCAGGCGGAACAGGCGCGAAGGGCCGGCGGGATCGATCGGCTCGTCGCGATCGGGGAACACGAGACGGTGCGTTGCTGCCTGGCGTACGACGACGCGTTCGTAAAACTCGCTGCGAACCCGCGCGTGCTCGCCGTCTCCCGGGCCCTGATGGGAGATTACGTCGTCCTGATGCAGCAGAACGGCATCGTCAATCCCGCGGGACGGCAGCACGTGCAGACCGCGTTCCACAGGGACCTGCCCTACCAGCATTTCGTATCGTCGCGTCCGTTGGCCGTCAGCGCACTGTTCTGCGTTGATGCCTTCACGGCCGAGAATGGCGCGACGGTCATCCTGCCGGGAACGCACAAGGCCGAGGAGTTTCCGTCCCCAGCGCTTGTGGCAGAGCTGGCTCAGGGGGTCGAAGCGCCGATGGGACACTACCTGGTGTTCGACTCGATGCTCTTTCATCGCGCGGGGTCGAACACGTCGGCGCGACCCCGGCGCGCCGTCAATCACGTCTACGGGCTGCCGTTCGTGGCCCAGCAGATTTCACTCCCCGATCAACTGGGCGGCAGGCACGCCGACGACCCCGATCTGCGACGGCTTTTCGGTTATGAATCTGGGCCGGCATCCTCCGTCGACGCCTGGTGGCAACGACGCAGTCAGCGGCGCGGATGACGAGTCGGATCGGCTGATCGCCGCGTAGAACTCAGAGCGCCTGCGCGGCGACTACCTCGTGCAACGTGTCGAGGACCGTCTGATGCACGCGTGCGTCCATCCCCATCCACAACGGCAGTCGAACCAGGCGTGCGCTGCAGTCATCCGTCACGGGCATCGTTGAAGCCACACGGCCGAATCGCACACCCGCCGGCGCGGAGTGCAGCGGAACGTAGTGGGACACCGCATTGACCCCGCGGGCGTTGAGGGTGGCCAGCAGGTCGGCTCGATCGAGGCTTGGCGGCACTAGCAGGTAGAACATGTGCGCGTTGTGGACACAGGTCGGAGGCACGACGGGGCGTCTGAGGAACGGCAGATCGGCGCTTCCCGCGTAGTAGGCGTTCCATGACGCCAGGCGGCCCGCCGTGATCTCGTCTGCGCTTTCGAGTTGCGCCCACAGGAACGCCGCCGTGATCTCGCTGGGCAGGTACGACGAGCCCACGTCCACCCAGGTATAGCGGCTCACCTCCCCGCGGTGGAACCTGACCCGGTCGGTCCCCTTCTCCCAGAGAATCTCCGCTCGCGCGATGAAGCGCTCGTCGTTGATGAGCAGCGCCCCGCCTTCGCCGGACATCACGTTCTTCGTCTCGTGAAAACTAAGGGCGGCGAGCGCGCCGAAACTGCCGAGAGGCCGGCCGTTCAGCGACGACCCGAGCGCCTGCGCGGCGTCCTCGATGACGATGAGGTCGTGGCGCCGCGCGATGTCGACAATCGCCTCCATGTCGCAGCCGACTCCCGCGTAGTGCACGGGAACGATCGCCCGCGTGCGCGACGTGATCGCCGCCTCGATCAGCTGCGCGTCGATGTTGAGCGTATCGGGGCGGACATCGACGAATACCGGCCGGGCGCCACGAAGGACGAAGGCGTTCGCCGTCGACACGAACGTGAACGACGGCATGATCACCTCGTCGCCCGGCTGCAGATCCGCGAGCAGGGCCGCCATCTCGATCGCGGCGGTGCACGACTGCGTCAGGAGCACGCGGGGCGCGCCGATGCGTTGCTGGAGCCACTGCTGACAGCGCTCCGTGAAGCGGCCGTTGCCCGACAGCCGCTTTGCCCGGACGGCTTCCTCCATGTACGCGAACTCACGCCCGGTCAGGTACGGCTTGTTGAACGGAATCATTCCCAGACGGCCAGGCCCAACCCGGTGCGCCCGTAGTCATTGCCGTTGTACAGCATGTAGCGGCGACCCTCCCAATCGAAGATCCACGGGTACTCGACCATGCCGCTCTCCCACGTCGCAGCGGGCGCGAGGCCCAGCTCGTCGTCGCGGCGCGTCCAGGAGAGCCCGTCCGCCGATTCGGCCCCTCCGATTCGGTAGGAGTGCCCCCGGAACGAGTACCACATACGGTAGCCCCCGTCGTGAGCGACCACGCACGCACGCCCGAACGCGTACTCATCGGGCGACGCGTAGTCGATCGCCACGCGTCTGGGTCGACGCCAGTGCGCGCCGGTGTCCGACTCCGTGTACTTCACGTGGTAGTAATGGCGTGGCGCCAGGTCGCCGTCGTCCCACCGCGTCCCCGAGATGTACCACATGCGCCAGAGGCCGCCCTCGATCAGCACGCACGGGGAGGCGTTGAGATAGGGATCGTCGTCGGAACGATCGAGCGCCGGTGCCTTCGACACGCGCGCGAACGTCTGTCCACCGTCCGTGCTGCGTGCGACGCCCGTGAACAGGTAGAACGGCACCGTCACGCCGCGGGTCCACCCTGTGTAGTACAGCCATTTGTCCGTGCCATCCGAAACCAGGCACGACATCGTGACACCGCTGTCGTCGAAGGCACCGAGCGGACCAGGCGCCAGCACCGGCTCGGGCGATAACGCAGACAGCGTCGGCGTCGGATGCAGGCACAACTCACAGCGGCCAATGTGTGCCCGGCCTGCAGCATCGCGACAGCTCACGTACACGTGCCAGCGTCCCGGACCGGACGGCTCAGTGACTGGAAGCGCGGCATGCGTCAGTGCCCACGGCACGGATCCGGCCGGGTTGCCGATCCAGCCGAGGCGTTGCCACCGAGGCGTGTCGCTCAGTGCCACGCCATGCTCGTCGTCTGCAAATCGCCCTGCTGGGGCACAGTAACGAGGATCCCACCGCCGGACCTGGCAGCCCGGGCCTGTTGTCGTACCGCATCGACGTGTTCGCCCACGTGCGGGTTACATAGTACGACATTCCCTTCCTTGCACCTGAACGCACTCACCGACCGTTCAGCCTGGCCGCGCACCGATTCGCGCACTGCGCAAACTATACTGATGTTCTAGCGACGCCGTCGTCGGTCGCATGCGGTCATCATCGTACCCATCTCTTGTCCGCCGCATCATCGGGGCAACTCCGTTCGGACAGGTACGGTCTGCGGACGCTGAGATCCACCAACTGGCCGTCCTCCGGTGGATAGTTGGCGTCGTGTGTATCGCAAGAACGGTTCCCATCCTCTGGGCGTCGTACTACTACTTCCAGCCAATCCGGGACGGGCTCCCCCCGGAGGCCTTCATCGACGGACTGTGGACGCTGGCCCTGGTGGTCACCGTCACACTGGGTTTCGCCACCCCGGTGACCATGCCGTACCTCATGTACGCGTACACCGAGTTCGACGTCTCTCTCGGGACCGTGACGCTGGGGACGACCTTCCTGTGCCTGCTTCTCGGATTGTTCTTTCTGACCGGCGCGGGTGCACAGCTATCGATAGACGCGTGGTTCCTGCGAGCGCGAGGACCCATCGGGGCCATCTGGCGATTTCTCTACTCGATTGTCGGTGTTCCATCGGCCCGTCAGCTGCGGCTGGTCTTCCTCTTGTCCTTCGCGGCCTACGCCACAATGAACTTTGGAGCGCTCCTCTTTCACCTGTCGGATGACGCGTGGTTGTCGGGCGATCTGCTCAGAATCGTTTTTACCAGCAGCTACCTGTGTCGATCGTGGAACATGTTCCGCCAGCTCGAGTCCTTCGCTCCCTGGGCAATTGGAGCCCTCTCGTTCACGGGCTCCCTGGGTCAGGTCGCCTTTCAAGGTTTGATGGTTCCGCTCCTCTGGACGCGATGGGGTGCGCGATTCGTCGTGGCCTGGGGCTCAGTGTTCTTCGCCCTGTCGTTGGGGCTGCTGCAACTGTCGTATCTACCGGTACTGGAAATCCTGTTCTGGATCGCTTTGTTTCACCGGCCCCGCCCACCCGCCGAGCCCTCCACCGCCGGAATGCGTTCCCTGGAGCGGAACGCGTGGGTCGCACGAATCATGATCGTGGGCGGTTTCGCGGTTCTCACGGTCTTTGCAGCGACGAACCTTCCGTACACACCGGATCCCACGGCTCTGTCCGCGCACGTCAGCAACCCGATGTTCCGGCGCGTAGGGCTGGAGATCCCCTACGTGTTCAACCGCCAGGACCTTCGGATGGGTGACCACTGGGCCGTCATCTACCGGGACGGGTCGAGCGAACCACTTCCGTACCACGGCCTTCAGGGCGAGCGCCTGTCGTGGGTCCAGTGGAGCGACCTATTTTATTTTGGCAATAGTTTGCGATGGCGCCGAAGTTTTCGCGGACCAGGCTACCTGGCGAGGGACCAAGATGGATTCAAGTACCTGCTCGATGTCGGGCGATTCGACCACCGGCGACGGGCCGCCGAGCGCTCTGTCTATCGAATCGAGTACTACGCCACCAGCGGCAGCAATCTCAACAGTCCGCCCGAACTCCGCTTCGCCCGCCGCCTGCTCGCCACCGATTCGTTTGTTTGCACTGGAAGAGAACTGAGCGTGACCTGCGAATGAGGGACCAGCCCCTTCACCGAAGTCGAGCACCTCAGCGGCGTGCCGAACGCGGCAACTCGCACACCTCAGACTCGCATCCGAAGCGTCGGCGGTTTCGGGCGACCCACGCATAGACGCGTGGCCCAACTACGCCCGCGCCGGGCATGTAGAACAGCGGCAGCAGCGGCCAGGTGAACGGGCTTTCCCAGGCGAGGCGCCGGAACGCAAAGAACCCTCGCGTGACCTGTCGCGTCTCGTCGACCGCGAACATCGCATCATCGAGGTCGGCATCCCCGAGTTCTGGAAACGCCGCCCGGATCGATTCGCGATCGGTAGCATCGTGGAATTGGAGACGCCGGCCAACGTCCACGCGTCGCGCCACCGCGAGCGAGCGGCGACAAAACCCACACTCGCCGTCGTAGATGATATTCAGCATGGGAGCCGTAACATCTTCATGCTAGGCCATTTGTCGCGATCCGGTCAACGAACGAAGTGTCCGTCCATGGGCCGGATCGAGGTCGGCTGGCGAGCGCCGGTATCATACCGACGTGCCGAGGGCATCGATCGAATGTGCGATGTGAGGGCGACGTGAAAGTGCTCATGGTCGCGCAAAGCGTCAACTTCTTTCGCAACCTCGAAACCGTGATCCGGGAGCTCTGCCGCCGCGGCCATGAAGTGGTGTTCCTGCACGGTGCGGATCTCGACGATCCGCGCGCCACGAAGAAGATGGCGCGCAAGATCCAGCGGGGCAAGCTCGTGCTGACGCGCGGCCTGGCAACCGTGGAATCGGAGATCCAGGGTGTCACCAGCGGGTATCGGCCCAAGCCGCCCGAAGCGTCGTGCCGGGCGCTTCGCTACGGCCGGCAGGTGATGAACCGCGCGACCTACCTGCGCAAGGGGCACCCGTCTCCGACGCGCGTCGTCGAACCGCTCGAACGCGACATGCCGCCGCGCCTCGCCGCGCGGGTCACGCACGCGCCCTGGAAGTTCCTGCTCCGCCAACCGGCCGCGATGGCAGTATGGCGCTCGATCGAGGACGCAAGCCCGCCAAGCGCCAGCGTGATCGCCCTCCTGGCGCACATCCAGCCGCAGGTGCTGCTCGTGTCCCCGACGATCTGGCCCAAGGACCTGGTCGAGGCCGACTACATCCACGCCGCGCGGATCATGGGCATTCCCTCTGTTGGCTGCATCAACAGCTGGGACAACCTCACCAGCAAGGGCACGATTCACGTGCTGCCCGATCAGCTCATGGTCTGGAACGAGCCGATGGCGCGTGAAGCCGTGGACGTGCACCTCGTACCTGAAGACACTGTGCGTATCACGGGCGCTCCGCACCTCGACCACGTCTTCACGATGCGCGCGACCACCCCTCGTCAGATCCTCTGCGCCGACATGGGCTGTCCCGACGATCGTCCCTACGTGCTGTACCTGTGCAGTTCGCGCACGCTGATCGCGAGCGAGGTGGACCTTGCGACGCGTCTCGCCGCGGCGCTGGCCCGGCAGCGTCCCGACCGCACGCCCACGCTCGTCGTGCGACCACATCCGACTAATCCGGCACCCTGGGCAGACGTCGATCTTCCGGGCGTGGTCGTGCATCCTCGCGACGGCGACCAGGCGGATTCGCCAGAATCGTGGCAGCGGTACTACAACCAGCTGGCGCATGCCGCCTGTGCGTTCGGGCTCAACAGCACCGCGTTTCTCGAAGCGGTCGTCGCGGGGTGTCCCTGCCTGACGATCGTCGCCGATGAGTTCTGGGCGGCCCAGGGGCGAACGGGCCATTTCAGGCACCTTCTGCGCGGCGACTTCCTCGAGGTCGCATTCGACGCGACGGACGCTGCGAGGCGGATGGCGCGCATCCTCGAGGGCTCCGACGAGAAGCGTGACGGCCGCGCAGCATTCATCCGCTGGTTCCTGCGGCCATGCGGACTCGACGTGCCGGCGGCCCAGGTGGTCGCGGACGTGCTCGAACGAAGCGCCTTGCCGTGCGAGTCCGCGGCAGCGTCGTACGCCGCGGAACCGATCCCCGGCTTGACGCTGCGGTCGGCCGCGATCAGGCGATGAACCCGCCCGCATGATCCTTCTGCTCGTGGGCGCATCCGAGCGTGCGATTCAACTCGCGCGCGCAGTCACAACCGTTCACGCCATCGACATCAGGATCGCCACGAGCTCCAACCGGCCGGACTGGGTCATGACCTCGACCGCCGGCGAACGCGCCGAGGCTATTCGCCTGTATGGACTACCCAGCCATCGGGTGATCGAGCTTCGAGGTCTGGCAGGGGGCACCGACCTTTCCCAGGCGGCGCTGAAGACGGTTGTGGATCGAATGGTGGAGATGGGACCGCTTCCGCGGTCGCGACCGCGACGAGCGGAGTCGCTCGCCCCCGGCGCCATTCCACTGGTGACCGAATGGGCCACGTGGCTGGCGGCCGAGGAGGCGCGACAGCGCATGGCCGTGCACTCGGCGCACCTCCGATCGAAACAGGGAACGACGATCAAGGGACAAGTCCTGATCGTGGTGCCTGACCTACGGGCCTTGGGCCCGCTCAGCGGCCTTCTGACCCGGCTCTCGGATCAACGGCACCGGGTTCATGTCGTCGTCACGAACCCTCCGCCAGACGACCTGGACCTCTCGTCCTGGGAAGATCGCCAGTGGGGACTCGTCGTGAGCGGACCGTCGGAGCTGTCACCGTCGCCGTGGCAGCCGTTGAGGCGTGGGCTGCGGGAGTGTCTCACCGGCTGGAGCCTGCTCGATGCCGGAGGCGCGGAAGACGCCTTTGAAACGGTGATGAGGGGAGCCTCGCCGCTCGGCGTGACGTTGGCCCGCAGCCGCTCTCTCCGGATGTGGCCCCTCCGCACCCTGGCGTCGCGGGTGGCGACCTGGATCGAACGCGCCATTCCCCCCGAGCTATCGCTCATTGGATTGGTCGACGATCTCAAGCCCGACGTGATGGTCGTGGTACCGCACCGCTCCGTCGAGTCGATCGAAGTCGATTTCGTGCGCGTCGCGCGCTGGCTCGATGTCCCGTCCCTCTTGCTGCCTCTCAGGTGGGATGACCTCGCGTCGAGCGCCGCGTTCCGGTTCGATCGGCCCGATGTCGTCGCGGTCTGGAACGACGCGCAACGTCATGAGATCGACTCGGTCGGACGCCGCCCCGGCCGCGTCAAGATCACCGGCGCCGTGCTGCCTTCGGATGTCGTCGCTGACGCGGAAGTCGTCAACCGCACTGAGTACTGCCGGAAGCTCGACATCGATCCAGCTCGACGCATCATCCTGGTCGAGGCGCCGAGCGGCTCCACGCGAGCATCGGTCGCGGCGTTTCAGCGATGGCATCGCCTGGCGCAGAGCGGCCCCGACCCCGCGGTTCGCGACGTCTCGGTGGTCGTGTGGGTCGAGCATCCAGATGATGTCCCCGTCTGGCGCAGGCTGAAGGAAACGGAAGGAATATCGGTCGCCCGTGTGGGCACGGACGAACGTCGAGCACCGTTTCGTCTGAATGAGGCGCTCGTGACCGCCGACGTGGTGGTGACGGCCACCGTGACGACGACGCTCGAAGCGCTCGCACGCGGGAAGGCCGTCATCGTGGGACTTGACGGCGAAGACGGCACCGATGCAGAAGTCGAACGCCTCTGCCGCGTCTATGCGCCGCGGTTCGGGTGGCCGACCCTCGCGCGGGGGCCAGATGAGATCGTTCGTTCCCTTTCAGCCGTCCTCGGAGCCGACGCCGGCACGAACCAGGCCGTCATACGCTCCCGGATCGTGCGCGTGAACGATCGTGAGAATGGAACGCTCGGCGTGCATCGCCTGCTGAACGATCTGGTCATGCATGAACTGAAGGGCACGGCGCCAATCCGACCGGCGGCGTGGCGGCGTCTACTGGTGCTGTTGTGTGCGGCCGCAGCTCGTCGATTCGATGCCCGCCGCAACCGACGGCCAGTGGAAGCGGGACCGTTGAGTTCCCGCGCGTAGACGCGAGCATGGCGTTGGTCGGCTGACGTCAGCCTCGAACTGGCTGCAAGGCGATAAACGCCTCGAGCACGGGTTTCAACGCCGCCCCCGGGTTGGGCTCGAGCGGTGGCGGCGTCGTCGTCCTTCGGGCCAGGAGCTGAAGCTTCGTGGGCATTCCCCTCTTGATCGCGCTCTTGGAGTCACTGAGCGAGGCGACGCACGTCAGCCCGGCCCGAGCCAGCAGCCCGCGGAGGCATGGCTCGGTGAACGCCACGATATGGTGTCGCGGGTGCAGGCAGTACTCGGCCTGACCGTGCACGGACAGCCTGTCGAGCCGGGGGACGCTGACGAGCAGATATCCCCCGGGGACGATCGCCTCGGCGAGTTCGCGGAGCGTGTCGAGCGGCCGCGGCAAGTGCTCGAGCACATGATAAAGAAACACGAGGTCGAATCGCGGCGCTGACGGAACGTTCCGCAGCTGCTTGTGTCTGCTGAACGCGGCGTTCGTGCAGGGTTCCAGTCCATACGTGTCCCACCCGTGCTCCTGAAACCGATCGAGCCAGGTGCCCGGCCCGCATCCAAAATCGAGCACGCTCGCACCGGCGGCGGCGCTCGCCGGAAAGAAGTCGTCCAGCAGCTCGAACAGCGCGGGGGTGGGGCGGCGCTCGGTCTCCACCTTCGGTGCGTCCAGGTTTGCCCAGGCCTTGTCGGTCTGATTGCTGGTCTTCCACGCCGCGTATCCCTCAGGCGTGTAAAGCTCCGCGAGCGTCTGCATCGAGGGTTGGGGGTGGACGAAGAGCAGGCCGCAGTCCATGCATGCGGCGGCACGGTCGCGTTTCTTCGACAGGCGCCACTGCTCCCAGCGCTGCACGTTGCGTCCGGAGCACGCCGGACACTCGAGCGGCGCCGTCGGTGCGGGACCTTCCGCAACCACCGCCAACGCCTGAAACACGGGGGCGAGCGCGGCCGCCGGGTCGGGCTCGGGTGTCACGGATGCGGCCTTGCGCGCCAGAAGTCGTAGTGCCCGCGGTTCACCGTTGCTCCACTCTTCGTCGAGATCGTGCAAGGCGGCAACCACCTCGAGGCCCGCTCGTGCGAGGAGACCGCGGAGACACGGCTCGGTAAACGCCACGGCGCTCTTCCGATGTCCGAAGCAGAAGGCAACGTCGCGATGTTCGGCCAGCGTTTCGAGCCGGGGCACGTTGACCAGGCAGTACCCCTCTGGCCGTAGCGATCGCGACACCGCGAGCAGCGTGTCGAGCGAGCGCGGACGCCGCTCGAGCGCGTGATGGACGATGACGAGATCGAATTGCGGATCCTGCGGCAGGGCGTCAAGACGGGTGTGCCGGGCAAACGCCGTATCGGCGGAGGTGTCTATCCCGGCGGTGTCCCAGCCATGGTCCTGGAACGCGTTCAACCATCCACCAGACCCACATGCGAGGTCGAGCACGCGAGCGCCCGAGCGCGGCTGGCTGGCGGCGAAGAAGCGGTCGAGCGAGGCGATGAGGGCCCCGGCCGCACCCTTCTTGGCAGGGACGCTGGGGGCCGACGAGCCGGCTGCAGTGACCTTCGGCGCAGAGGGCGCTTGCAGCGGAAAGGGTTGCACGAACAGCGCCCCGCATGTCCGACAGGCGAATCCGCGCGCACCCTTCCGGACGGGCCACTGCTCCACGACATAGACATCACGGCCGCCACACGCCGCGCATTCGACCGATTCCGCCACGCTACTTGATCGCCAGGAAGCCTTCGAAGCACACGTACTTGAGGATGGTCATGACGTCGACGAACCCCGCTCGTTTGAAAAGGTCGAGGTTGCCCTGAGTGGAAAACGGCTCGAGCACTCCCTTGAGACTGCGCTGCTTGTTCAGGATCTCCTCCTCATCGAAACCCTGGACGAGCTTGAACTCGTGGTAGAGCTGTGCGGCGAAGTCCTGGAACCGCGCATCTGGCCCGCGCACTTTCTCGAAGACGAGGGCCGCGCCCCCCCACTCGAGCGACTCGTAAATCTTGTTGAGGACCACCTGCCTCGACCGCGGATGCACGAACTGCAGCGTGTAGTACGAGAGCACGAGATTCGATCGCGGGAAGGCCGTCTCGACGATGTCTTCGTTCAGGAACTGAATCCGCGCGTCGGCGCCACACTGGGCCTTGGCATGTGCGAGCATGCTCTCAACCCGGTCGTACGCGATGTAGTGGATGTCCGGGCGGGCGCGGTGATGGTCGAGAAACTTCTTCGCGAGCGCGCCCGTGGAGGTGCCGAGCTCGATGACGGTCGCGTCTGGCGGGAGGAAGAAATCGCTCGCCTGGCAGACCAGATCGTGACCGAGATCGTACAGCGGCACCGACTTCCGGACGTGCTCGTCGAACGACTCGGCGATGTTCTCGAACTGCCATCCGGCATTGGCCGCCTCGATACCTGAGCCCGCCCGTCCCATGCGTGTGCTCCCTTCGTGACTATGCTAATCCTTCAACCGAACAAACGTTCGCGGCGGATCAACCATAGCAGGGCCAGTCGAGCAGCGCGAACCGCGTGGTCGAGAACGCATCCTTCCGTGCAAACAGCTGAATCGCAAAGCGGTTGCCGTCGAACCCGTGCGTGCCCACGAGCTGATACTGCTCGTCGAGATACGCCGTGACGATGGGAAACGATTGACGAAAGTGCTGGTACTCGAGCCCCGATTCCATGATTGCGACCGGCACGTGCTGTCGCCACAACCGTGCGACCGTCCGCAACTGCGCGGTCGGACTATTGAAGAACCCGGGCCGCATGTCTGGATGGCCACCAGCGAATCCACGACGGGCGAGCCCGAGCACTTGAGGGATGTACGGTTGGACGAACACCCGGGCTTCGGGTGAGGTGCACGCGTCCAGATACATCGAGAGCGTCATCAGATCCGGCCGATCGGTCCGGTCCTTCCACGTGGACAAGTCCCATTCGGTGCGCAGCCGGGTCGCCATCCGTCCCGCAGTCTCGAACGGCCTCCGCGGCAGGTCGGCGAGCGTCATGCCGGCGCTGTCCAGGTGATCAGGGAGACCTGCGGTGGTAGCAAGGGTCAGCACGAAGGCCAGGCCGAGCGCGGCGACGGAGACAACGCCGCCGATGGGTCGGCGCCACCGCAGCCATGCCGGCCGCCAGGATTCCTCCCGCCGGAGCGCAGGAACCGCGACGCACAGCCACGCGATCAGGATCGAAAGGGGCACCGACGGATCCGCCAGGCGCGCCTTCAGCGGGCTGCGGAGGAAACCCGCGTCCAGGGCCACCCCCAGCACGATGACGACGGCCATCTTGATTGAGGCGTGCGGCCACGATCGACGGCAGGCATCACGGGCGAACGCGAGCACCACCGCCGCAAACAGCGGCAGCGCGATCTCCACGTAGTAGAGAAACGCCACGGCGTTGTCCTGGATCGCGGCCACAGCCCGCGCGGGCGTCGCATTGTCAGGGACGGTGGAGCGTCCATCCGGGTACTCGAACAGTCCGGGCCAGACGACCGGCGCCCGCTCTCGATCGCGAGCGGCCCACGCCGACGCTTCTTCGAAGTACTCGCCTACGCCGCCATTCATCTGGATGAAAAGGAGATACGGCCCGAGGAGCGCGGTCACGAGCGCTGCGTAGACAATCGCGTGCCGGCAACGGTCAAACAGCGACAGCTCGCGGTGGATGAGCAGGAGCGCGGCGAATGCCAGCGCGACGAACGCGCCGTGGTCGTGGCGCAACAGAAACGCAGCGGCGGTGATGACCGCCAGCCAGAAGCGTGGCCAGGCCGTCGGACGATCGATGAACCGCCACAGGAGCGGCACGGCCACCGCATAGACGGCGAGCTTCGGATAGTTGTAGGCCCTGGGTTCGAGGACGATCTGAAACGCCGCCCCGAGCAGTCCGTACAGCACCGAGCCCGAGGCGCGCAGACCGAGCCAGTACGTCAGGGTCGCCGCCGCCGAGAGCACGGTCACGGAATACGTGAATTCCGAAAGCGTGCCGCGGCCGAACACCGTCTGCACCGCGGCGGCCACGTAGTAGTAGGCGGGCGCTCCCTGATCGGCGAAATCGCGCACCGGGAGATCGCCGAGGAGGATCTGCCAGCCGCGAATCAGGTAGAAGAAGTGATCGTCGGTGAGGCCTGCGAACGAGCCCTCGGGCGTGTTGAAGCGGAAGATCCACGAGACGCAGAAGACCAGCCCGCCCACGAGCGCGGCCGCACGCGTCCGTCGCGCGGCGTTCATCGCGATCGCGGCGCACCAACCGTGGTGCGCCCGAGTTCAGCTAGAATTCCGGCGCGGATGCCTCCCACGACATGAGCCTCGCCCAGGTGCGCTGGATCGCCAGCGCCCTCACCCACGACGAACGGGGAAGCCTCTCGGCCTTCGACGATCCCGAACTTCCCTTCCCCATCCGGCGCTTCTTCTACATGCATCGCGTGCCCCTCGGCCAGGAGCGTGGCGGGCACGCCCATCGCGACACGCAGCAGTGCGTCGTGGCCGTCGCAGGACGATTCATGATGGACGTGTCTGATGGCGACCACTCCGCGACCTACGTCCTCGACGACCCGGACCGCGCGTTGTACGTGCCGTCGATGACCTGGGTGCGGTTGTACGGGTTCGAGACTGGCACGGTGGCGCTGGTGATCTGCGACACGAAATACGATCCCGGGCGAGTCATCCGCGACTGGGATCATTATTGCCGATTGCGGCGGACGCCAGGCTGACCGGCGTGGCCTTCGATCCACCTGCATCGGCGAATCCACCGGGGTTCCTCGCGTCGGCCCGAAGCCGCGAAGGACGATCAGGCGACACCGCCTCCGTGAGGCGCTGGCTGCTCGAACGCCGGGCGACCCAGCGATGCGACGTACGGCGGATCCCGTTGTCAGAGCTGCATGGCTGGCACTTCGAGGCGGGATCGGGCGACATCGTCCACGACTCGGGTCAATTCTTCCGCGTGCAGGGGCTGCGCGCCCGCTCGGATTTTCCGACGCCGGTCGTGTTCGAGCAGCCAATCGTCAACCAGCCAGAAGTTGGTGTGCTCGGCATTCTGGCCAAGCGCTTCGACGGTGTCCTTCACTTCTTGATTCAGGCCAAGATGGAGCCTGGTAACGTCGGGCTCGTGCAGCTGTCGCCGACGGTGCAGGCCACACGAAGCAACTACACGCGCGTGCACGGCGGCACGCGCCCGCGCTATCTCGACTTCTTCCTCGAACGCACGCATCACCGCGTGCTCGTCGATCAGCTCCAATCCGAGCAGGGGCTGTTCTTCCGCGGCAAGCGCAACCGCAACATCGTCGTCGAGACTACGGCCGAAGTGGCCGAGCACGAAGACTTCCAGTGGCTCACACTGGGACAGATCAAGCAGCTGCTCAAGGAGCCGCACACGGTCAACATGGACACGCGCACCGTCATCGCGGCTGTACCGCTGGTGGCCACCCCTGGCGAGGCGGACGCCGCCGGCCGGACGCCACGACGCGGTGCCTCCAGCTTCGCCGACGCGCTCCTTGCCTCGACGCTTGCGGGAACGCGCGGGTGCCAGCCGATGGATGCGCTGCTGAGCTGGCTGACCGAAATTCGCGCCGGCGCTTCGATCGATTCGCAGCCGTGCGGCCTTGATTCCATCGAAGGCTGGACGCGTGACGCGTTTGAGGTGTCCCGGACCGATGGGCGATATTTCAAGATCTGCAGCGTGGGCGTGCACTCGGACGCGCGGGAAGTCTCGACGTGGACCCAGCCGATGGTTCAGCCCATGGGCAGCGGGGTGTCGGCCTTCGTGACCAAACGCATCGACGGCCTGCTGCACTTCCTCGTCCAGGCCCGGATGGAGCCTGGCGTCTGGAACCTGATCGAGCTGGGCCCCACCGTCCAGTCTCTGCCGGCCACACCGCTGGACGAGGCGCAGCCCCCCTTCATGCTGGACGACGTGCTCGCCGGATCGGCGGGCGTCACGCGGCACCGCTCCACGCAGTGCGAGGAAGGGGGCCGCTTCTACCAGTACGTCACCGAGAACATCGTGACCGAGCTCGACGAGCGCGACGACAGGCCGGTGCCGCGGCACTATGCCTGGGCCACGCTGGGACAGCTGAACACCCTGATTCAGTATGGCAACCACGTCAACATCGAAGCGCGCAGCGTCCTCGCCTGCCTCGACGTCCTGGACGAGCCCGCAGGCCGGTAGCGGGGTGCACCTTCTCATTCTGGGTTGCTCGAGCATCGTCACGCGCCGCGTGCTGCCGGCGGCCCTGGCGTGCGGTCGCATTCACCGGATCAGCCTTGCGTCGCGTACGACAGCCGACAGCCCCGTGCCCGACCGCGTCACGCTGTATCGCGACTACGACGATGCGATCAACGCGAGCGGTGCGGACGTCGCGTACGTCTCAGGGGTGAATGCCGCCCACGCAGAATGGATCGCGCGGGCGCTGACAGCCGGCCTGCACGTGATGGTGGACAAACCGGCCGTGCTCGACATGGCGTCGGCAGAGTCGGTGGTGGCGCTCGCACGGCGCGTGAGCCGCGGGATCGGCGAGGCCACGGTCTTCGCGTTCCACCCGCAGATCGCGGCGCTCCGTGCGCTCGTGCCGCCTGCCGACCTCGCGTCAACGCGAGCGACGGCGTCCTTCTCCGTCCCGCCCCTGCCGCCATCTGACTTCCGGTACCGACACGAGCTCGGCGGAGGCAGCCTGTACGACCTGGGCCCGTACGCAGCGGCCACGAGTCGTCTCCTCTTCGGGGAGCCGCCGGCCACCGTTGCATGCATGGTGCTGAGCACGCGCGGCGCGCCGGCGGTTGATACCTCGTTCAGCATGCTCCTGACCTATCCCGGCGGCGGCTCGCTCGCCGGGCACTATGGGTTCGTCACGACGTATCAGAACCGCCTCTCGGTGCTGTCCGGGTCGCGCGTCGTTGATGCCGAACGCATCTTCTCCACGCCTCCCGAACTGGCGTGTGCCATACGCGTTCGCGAGCCCGAAGGCGAGCGCATCGTCGCCGTGCCTGCTGCCGACGCGTTTACACTCTTCCTCGAAGCGTTTACCGCGGCCGTCGATCGAGGCGATTTCGAGGCGTTCGAATCGGCGCTGCTCGAGGATGCCGGCCTGATCGCCAGGCTGCGGGACGCCTCGCGTCACACATAGCCATGGCCATTTCCGTCTGGGACTATCGCGCCGAGTACGAGAGCGAGCGGGACGACATCCTCGCCGCTGTGGACCACGTCTTTCGTTCGGGGCGTCTCATCCTCGGCGACAGCGTGCGTCGATTCGAGGAGGAATTTGCGGCCTACTGCGGGTCCGGATACGGCGTCGGCGTCGGCAACGGCACCGAGGCGCTGACGCTGGCGTTGCGCGCGCTCGACATCCGCGCGGGCGACGAAGTCATCACGACATCCAACACGGCGATCCCGACGGTCTCGGCCATCGTGACGGCGGGTGGCACGCCCCGGTTCGTGGATATCCACGCGGACACCTACCTGATGGACGTGTCACAGGTAGAGGCGGCGATCACGCCACGGACGCGCTGCATCGTTCCCGTCCACCTGTTCGGACAGTGCGTGGACATGACCGCATTGCGGCCGGTCGCGATCCATCACGGCGTCACTCTGCTCGAGGACTGCGCGCAGAGCACCGGGGCCACGCATCGGGGACCGCGAGCCGGCGCGATGTCGTCGATCGCCGCGTTCTCCTTCTACCCGACGAAGGTGCTCGGGACGTATGGCGACGGCGGCATGGTCGTGACATCCGACACGGAC
>Ga0210380_10000477_pt1 | contig 17928 bp, 20 predicted proteins | sample PLM4_5_coexredo_FD_155476 | JGI IMG/M metagenome (GOLD analysis project Ga0210380, IMG submission 155476) | Groundwater sediment microbial communities from an aquifer in East River, Colorado, USA - PLM4_5_coex redo | ecosystem: Environmental > Terrestrial > Soil > Riparian zone | place: USA... | reverse complement strand
CCGCGATCGCTTCGACCGCGCCGAGCAGGAAGTACGCGCGACGAAGCAATCCATAGTCGATCAGATGATCGTGCTTCGCACGCGGCGATCGGCGCATGACCTCCGGGTCCGGCGGCTCCGCGCCAAGTCCCAGAGCTGGCACCATGTCCGTGCCCAGATCGACGGCGAGCACTTGAATGATCGTCAGTGGCAGCGGAATGCGCAGGAGCACGAACGCCAGATACGGCACGAGCTCCGGGACATTGGACGTGAGCACGTACGTCGTGAACTTGCGAATGTTGTCGAACACGCCGCGGCCTTCTTCAATGGCCGCCACGATGCTGGCGAAGTTATCATCGAGCAGAACGATATCGGCCGCCTGACGCGACACGTCCGTGCCGCTGATCCCCATCGCGACGCCCACGTCCGCCGCCCTGAGCGCCGGCGCATCGTTGACGCCGTCGCCGGTGACCGCGACGATCGCGCCCGCCAGTTGAAAGGCGTGCACGATCCGCAGCTTCTGCTCGGCCGATGTGCGCGCGAAGATGACCTCCGGTCGATCGATCAGGAACCGCAGTTCAGCGGCCGAGAGACCGCTCAGCGCGTCACCGGTCATCACGGTCGGACTCTCGCTCTGGACCAAGCCAATCGCTCGCGCGATGGCGGCGGCGGTCTCCGGGTGATCGCCCGTGACCATGACGACCTTGATCCCGGCCCCGCGACACCGTTCCAGCGCGGCCGGGACTTCAGCGCGGGGTGGATCCTCCAGGCCGACGAGGCCCGCGAGGGTCATGGATTCCTCCAATTGCTCGCGTTCGAGCCGTTCCGGGAGGTGCCGAAACGCGAGGGCGAGCACCCGGAGTCCATCGCGCCCCATCACGGACTCGGCCTCAAGAACGCGTCGTCGCCAGACGTCGTCGATGGGTACCGGGCCGTCGCCAGTCTCCACCGTCGTACAGCACGGCAGGATCGTTTGCAGGGCGCCCTTGGCGTAGACGACGAAACCCTCGTCGTCGCCATGCAGCGATGCCACGCGCATGCGTTCAGCGGAGAAGGGCAGAAAGTCGAGGCGCTCGCGCACGTCAGACGGCAACGCGCGCCGCCCCATTTCGACGAGGGCCACCTCCATCGGGTCTCCAAAGACGCCGCCGTTGGGTCCGAAATGTGTACTTTCGGCGTGAATCGCAACTTCGAAAAGACGGCGGTGAAGCTTCACGAATGTCGGCTGCTCGAGGGCTGTGCTGACCTCGATGGTCTCCCCGGCGGTTTCCAGCCGCCTGGCGCGCATCCGGTTTTCGGTCAGCGTCCCCGTCTTGTCCGTGCAGATGACCGTGGCAGAGCCCAGCGCCTCGACGGCCGGCAGGTGGCGCACGAGCGTGTGACGGGCAGCCATGCGTTGGGCGCCCATCGCCATCGACAGGGTGAGGGTCGGCAGCAGGCCTTCCGGCACGTTGGCAACGATGACCCCAATGGCGAACACGAAGTTGTCCCAAAACGGCAGATCGAGGGCGCGTCCGACGACGAACAGCATGGTTCCGAGCAGCAGGGACAGCAGGGCGATGAGCCGGCTCAGACGCGCAATCTCGCGCTGAAGCGGCGGGGTCCGTTCCGGCGCCATCTGCGTGAGATGGGCGATGTGGCCGAACTCGGTGCGCATCCCTGTGGCGACGACGACCGCCAGTCCTTCACCGGAGGCGACCGACGTGCCTGCCAGCACCATGTTGCTCTGCTGGGCGCGCGTGTCGTGCGTGGGTTCCTGATCCGGGCGTGCATCGCGGCCTCGTGGGACCGATTCGCCTGTCAGCGTGGCGTTGTCGACGCGCATGTCGAACGCCTCGATGAGACGGCCATCGGCGGGCACTTGATCGCCCTCGGCTAACGCGATCACGTCGCCAGGAACCAGCGCCGTGGCGGGCAGATCGCTCGTGGCCCCATCGCGTCGCACGCGCACCGTAGGAGGCAGCAGCCGCTGAAGCGCCTCGAGTGCCTGGTGAGCCCGGCGCTCCTGCCAGAAGGAGAACACGCCGTTGATGAGGATGACCGCGACGACCGCGCCGGCGAGCGTGGCCATGCCATTTCCCGGGCTCTGCGTTTCAGCGAAGACCGCCAGACCGGCAGCGACCCAGAGGATGACGGCGAAGAAATGCGTGAACTGTGCGAGTAGTTGCGCGACAGCCGAACGCCCCTGTGTCCGCGCCAGCGCATTTGGCCCGAATTCCGCGCTCCGGATCGACGCCTCGCTCGTTGTGAGGCCGTTCATCCGGCTATTGAGAGACCGGAGCGCGGCATCCGCATCAAGTCGATGAATCGACTCGGAAGGAGTCACGGCCGGGCTCGCGCTTGCCTTCTCAGCCACACGTACCGGCGATGAAGCCCAGCGGCATGGCCTGATGGCCTAAGCGGATGGCGTAGGCCTTCGGTACAACACGTACGAGAAGGAGCCGTGCAACCAGGCCTGGCCAGCCGCATCGTCGTGGCGTGTGTCGATCGACTCATCGTGGACGTGTGCGTAGTGGCCGCCGAGGCGGGCGATCTCCTGAGCCAGTCGAGCATGCACGCTCGACATGAGCTCCTGGTAGCAGCGATCCCACAGTTCGTCCCTGTGACTGATGGTCCCGGGCACGCGGCTACTCGTCGCCTCAACGGTGTGTTCCGCCACCACCTCCGCATCCAGCGGCGGCAGGTCGCGGTGCCAATAGACGATCTGGCTGTGCTTGCCCTCGTCGGCCTTGTTGGTCTTGTCCATGAAACAGTGCCGCGCTAGTTGTTGTTTCGCCCACCTCCATCTGCAATTCCTTTGCTGACCGGGGCGGGAGTCTGACGGTTCGAGTCCGAGCATAGCTCCCGCATCCGGATCGGCGGCCGGGAAATATTCCGTTCCCGACGAGTGAAATTTCAGTCTTGCTGCCGCCGCACGAGACCTTGCCATCTCTTTTGGCCCGAATGCGGCGGTACCTCACTTGCTTTGCCGTTCCTCGAAATCGGAACGAAGCCACCGACAGGGAGGACTTATGGCTTTTGAACTCAGCGCACATATGAGGGTCCGGCCGGGACAGTTGGAGGGGTTCAAGAAACAGGCGGCCGAGTGCATCCGGATCACCAAGGAGAAGGACACACACACGCTGCGCTATGACTGGTTCCTCAGCAGCGATGGAGAGTGCGAGGTCCGGGAGGCGTACTCCGGTCCGGAAGGGCTGATCGAGCACAACAGGAACATCCTCGAAGCTCGAACCAAGCTGTTCAAGGACTACGCCGACAACCACTTCATGACCGTCTACGGAGAGCCGACGCGAGAGCTCTTGGACCTCGTCAAGGCCCATCACCTCGAACAGCAGTTCAAGTGGTTCTCGTTCGTCAAAGGACTCGATTCGGCGAGCAGCTGAAACATCGGCGTCAGCAGTTCCGCGCTCCACTTCCGAGCGCAATGGTTTCCCGTGACGAACGCGGGGGATTTATGACGGCACTGACCGAAAGCAAAGTGCACGAGTTCTTGGCTCAGAAGCGTATCGCGGTTGTGGGCGTGTCACGCAACCACAGCCACCACCCGGTCGGCAACCTGATCTATCGGCGGTTGAAGACAACCGGGCACGATGTCTTCCCAGTGAATCCGCACATGCGGACGTTCGAAGGCGCTCGGTGTTATCCCGACCTGCGATCAATCTCGGGCGGCGTCGATGGCGCGGTGATCATCACGCGACCTGACATCACGGCGCGGATCGTACGCGACTGCAGTGATGCCGGCGTCCGCCGCGTGTGGATGCACCAATCCATGGGAAAGAAGGGGTCGAGTGTCTCGCCAGAGGCCGTGGAGTACTGCCGTCAACACGACATCTGCGTGATCGCTGGTGCCTGTCCAATGATGTTCGGCCCCGGTGCCGACTTCGGACACACATGCATGCGCTGGTTCCTCAAGCTCACCGGCGGATTGCCCGCGTGAGGTGACGCGATGGACCGACTGCGCCGTGCTGTCTGGCTTTTCATCGTCGTCGCCGACGCTGGGATCCTCCTGTGGGGCGCCATGGCAGCGCTGGCGCCGGAGCACCTGCTCGGACCGGGTGGTGCGCCCATCCTGCCTGCGGGCTATGAAGGCTTCAGCGGGGGCTCATGGCTGGAACTCGGGCCAGCCGCGCGCGGGTTCATGGAGGTGCTCTTCCGGCTGTACGGCGCCTTCAACGTGGCGTTCGGGCTGCTGGCGATCGCCGTCGCGGCCACCGCCTTCCGCCGCGGCGACAGGTGGGCGTGGTGGGCGCTGCTCGTGGGCAACACGATCACGTTCGGCGCGGCCATGACCTACGACTGGACCGTGAATGCCATCGGGCCGTTTGAGTTGTCGGAATACCTTGGCCTGGCCCTCGTCTGGGGAGCGCTCGCCGTCACAGCTCCATTCCGTGCCGCGCAACGGCCAGTTCGATCGACGGGCTGACACGTGCCAGCCAGAATCGGCCTGGACGTCGCCGTGGCAGTCGCCGCCGGACTAGCCATGCCGCGTGAGCTGACGAAGCCCAACAAGTTCGGAGGAGGAGCACTCGTGGCGAGTGGCATCCTGTTCGTCGTAGTAGCGTTTCTGGACTTCAGGGCAGGTCCGCCCCCTTCGAACGGCGCCGGGCTCCTCCTGTGGAGGGATTCGCAGGCGGTTGTTCTCGACGTCGTCAGCGAGTCTCTCTTCTTCGCGACAGTCCTCCTGGTTCCCGGAACACTGGCTTTGTATCAGAGCCTCGTTGATGTCGATCGCACCAAGGCGGCGACGGGCTGCGGAATCATCGCGGCGACGATCCCTGTCATGGCCGTGATCCTCATTGTTCACGGGCGCCTCGTCTATCCCATTTATGGGATGCGCATCGACACACCGGACGCCGCAGCCCTTGTGGTCATGGTGTTCTACGGGGGCCTGCACGCGATCTATCTTCTTCTGGCAGTCGCGACCATCATCCTGAGTCTGGCGATGACACGGAGCGCCTATGCGAAGTGGGTCGCATACTTCGGGTTCGCTACGGCTGTACTCGACATTGCTGGATCCTATCCCTGGGCTATCGGACCCGTCCCGACGCTTGTCTGTGAGTTGTCTTTCGGAGGATGGTTCGTGGCAGTAGGCTCGCAACTTTTCGGAATGCGCAGTGTCGCGTAGTGCGTTGGTGGGCTTTGCCGAGCAAGGCACTTGCTCGGCGCACACTTGCAACCGACGTGTTACCGCAGGCCGTGCGATTGTGGCGCGATGCGTATGAGTGATACCGTGCGCGGCATGATCGGAGGGTCGCGCCACGCGGTTTGAGAACATCCGTCTCAAGACCGGGCCGCGTCTCCACTACGCGGAATGCGGCAATCCCGACGGCGAGCCCGTCGTGTTCCTTCACGGGTGGCCCGACTCGTGGTTCTCGTTCAGTCGGCTCCTGCCCCTTTTGCCGGAGAGGCTCCGCGCCGTGGCCGTCGACCAGCGTGGGTTCGGCGACTCAGATCGTCCGGAATCCGGGTATGCGATTCCCGAAATGGGGGCCGACGTCATCGCCTTTTTCGATGCCCTCCAGATCAACCGCGCGACGCTGGTCGGCCATTCGTTCGGCAGCTTCGTCGCACGGCAGGCAGCGATGGCGCAACCGCAGCGGGTTGCCGCTCTGGCGTTAATTGGCACCGGCTTCGCGGCGTCGACAGCGGTCACGCGGGACCTGCAGAACGTCTTGCGCGATCTGCCGGATCCGATCCCGGTGGAGTTCGCGCGTGATTTCCAGGCGAGCACCGTATACCGCCCCGTTCCGACCGAGTTCTTCGATCGGATCGTGGCCGAAAGCTTGAAGCTGCCGCCACGCCTCTGGCGTCTCGCCATCGATCGGCTGGTCGAGTACGACGACTCGCATCAGCTCGCAGAAATCGAGGTCCCCACGCTCCTGTTGTGGGGCGATCGCGACGCCTTATTCTCGCGAGCGGATCAGGACCGCTTCATGGCGACGCTACCGGCCGCGCGGTTGACGGTGTATGAGGAGACGGGCCACTGCCCGAACTGGGAGCGGCCGGAGCAGGTGGCGGCCGATATTGCCGCCCTCATACTGCACCGCTGAACCTGCAATTCGGAAGGCGCTCCGCGAATACTGTGGCGAGACCACGTCGCCTCGATGCACCAGAACGGGGTACGTCTGCTGTCGGTGGTGCGGGATGGATCCGCACCATGTGGCATATTGCCCTCCCGCAGATCTGCGCTCTGCGTACCCGCCGCACGACCGACCAGAGAAGTGGACACCGGCTCATGCGAGCAAAGCGGCGCACGCCAATCAGTTGCCGGAATACTTGTTGGCGAAAGAAACCGCTGCATTGGCTCAGTGCTCTGGGCGCGGGCGAAGTGCGGTTCCGCGGCGGGTTTTGGGAGCTGACAGGAGCAATTTGAGGGACGAATTGGGCTCCAGCTGCGTTCCTGTAACTCGAAGCCTGTCGTATACTCAGGTCTCCCGCGCGGTGAGGTGGCCGAGAGGCTGAAGGCGGCGGTTTGCTAAACCGTTGTAGGGCCTTTAAAGTCCTACCCAGGGTTCGAATCCCTGCCTCACCGCCAGTTCCTTCCTTCTATATCAAGACCTTACGGGCACGCCGTTGGCCGTTGCCACGATGTTGCCATCGACCACGCCGTTCGGTGAATCGAGCAGTCGAATAGCGGCATCGCGGGCGGCCGGACTGAGGTGCATGTACCGCAGCGTCGTGGTGAGGTCGCTATGCCCGGCCAATTCCTGAATGGCTTTAGCGGGGGCACCCCGCATCGCCAAGTGTGAGCAGAAGGTGTGCCGGAGGATATGCACACCATGGCGGTCAAGGCCAGCCTTGGCCGCCGCCCGCTTGGCCCGCGTCTGGACGATCTGCCGTGTGAACGGCTGGTTGTCGTCCTGACACAACACCCGGGTACTTCAAGGTGCCGGTGCAGGCGGAGCGCCTCAGCCAGCCGGTTCGTGAGCTGGATATAGCGCAGCCGTCCCCCCTTTTGGCGTTGTTACCTGGCCGTTCCAGTCCGACTGGCGGATGCAGAGCTGCCTCCTTACGAAGTCGATATCGGACCACTCCAACGCAATCATTTCTCCGCACCTCAGACCCGCCTGACCGCCCAGAAGAACGATCAGATGGGTGCGTGGATCCAAGCCGCGTGCCGCGTCGACGAGGTGCTCGTAGTCCTCAACGTCGTAGAAGGCTGCTTGGGACTTCGGTACCGGTAGCAGTCTGATCGTGCACGGCATCCGGTCTATCAGCTTCCACTCCACCGCCTTCTTGAACATGACACTCAACACCGCCAGCACATTGTTGACGGTCTTGGACGCCTTGGCTCCCAGCCACGTCTTGAGCCGTTGCACATCTTCATCCGAGATCGCGTCAAGTCGCCTGTGGCCGAGGGCCGGGATCAGGTGCACCCGCAAGATCATCTCCTTCGCAGCGATCCCGCTCGGCTTCTGGCGATTGGCACGCGCGCGGCCGTCCATGAACCTTGGGGCAAATTCTGCCAGCGTCGGCACCTCCTTCACGTGTTTGGGGAGGCCATTGAGAAGCAGATGTCGCTCCCGGTCCTGGCCCCATCGTTGCGCCGCCAACTTAGACGCCGTCCTGAAGACCTTTCGTTCACGGACGGCCGACTTGTCAGGCAATTCCAGGCGGATATCGACTTGCCATCCGCCCCGCCTGTACTTCCTTACTACTGTGCTCATCGTTCTACCTTTCCAACGATGGCGCGGATTTCTGGCGAAGGAAGTCTAGCAGGGCATCTTCTCGAACGAGCACACGTCGGCCGAGTCGAAACACTCCCGGAAGCTGGCCGCGCTCCACCATGGCGTAGATCGCCTTCTTTGTCGTACGCAGGGACACGGCCACCTCGCCGACCGTGAGAAGAGAGGGAAGGCCACGCCCGTGCGCGCTAGAGTGCCGATCGTGGATCACTGACATCATTGACATGGCCGATCGCCCTTGACGAAGTGTTGCGCGGCCGCGAGGCGGTCACGCACAGCGAGTTCGTGCCGGACGTAAATTGCCTGCCGCCGAGACTCGACCCTCCACAGCCCGTCCACGGCGTCAGGGTTTCTGACGGGGACGTACCCGGCGGTGTCCATGCGGTGTGGAATCTGCCGTGCGTTCCTCCGATCGCGCAACGACCGGATGAGTACTTGTCCGGCGCTACTAGCTATCAGAGCCAAGGTCGTCACCTTCGGATTCCCTAGGCGGTCCAAGGCGTCTGCCAGCTCGGCGTCTTCTGGGGCTCGGTTGGCGTCTACTACCTCCCAGAATGCCGGAGTCTTTGGCGGCGGCGCCTTCGGATCGAAGGTTGCCAAGTCGTACTCCGCCAGGTAGGCGGCGACATGACGGTGGCCTTCAGCGGCGTACCAGTCGTACGGGCCAGTCCAATAGTCAGCAGGAAAGTCATCCTTCGTCAGGTCGGACCACGCGATGTAGTGGCGGCTGTCGTCAGCGGGGAGGTAGAGCCCGTCCGTTTTGTGGTTGGTCGTGATCACCAGGCCGCACACGTTCGCCACGACGTACTCCCGCAAATTCTTCTCGTCGACGCGGAGGACGTCCGGCGGCGCCATGACTAGCTCCGCGCTGGCGTTATCGGGCTGACGTTCCAGATGTCACGGCAGTACTCACGGATCGATCGATCGGACGAGAAGCGACCGACCCGCGCGCTGTTGAGGATCGACATCTGATCGTAGTACGCGTCGCTGACGCGCTGTTGGCAGTCCACGTAGGCCTGATAGTCGGCCAGCAGCGTGTAGTCGTCGCGGGTCAGTAGCGACTCGACCAGCGGGCGGAAGAGCTCGCGATCACCATTGGAGAAGAACCCGTCGCCGATCTGGTCGATCGCCTCGTGAAGCTCGTCATTCGATCCGTAAAGGCTTCGCGGCGTGTAGCCTCTCGCCTTCAGCTCGTCGACCTCGTCCGCCGACAAGCCGAAGAGAAAGGAAATTCTCGGCACCCACGGCGTCCCGGATCTCGACATTTGCGCCGTCCAGCGTGCCGATGGTCAGCGCACCGTTCATGGCGAACTTCATGTTGCCGGTGCCCGAGGCCTCTTTGCCTGCCGTCGAGATCTGTTCGGACAGCTCGGCGGCGGGGTAGACCCGGTGGACGAAAACGCGCCTTGTTCGAACGATAGGAAGGATTAGCGCGGTACGAAGGCGACCTAAGAGCCGCTTATCAGCCTTCCCGGCGCACCGGCACTGACACAAAGGTCAAGAGCTTGCGCTGGCCGTAGCACCACGGGCATCTCAGGACTTCGAGTTGGTAGACGCGGCGCATCAGCTCGGCCCAGGGATGCCAGGCGCAAGTACGGGCGGACGCCGCCGCTGCTCAAGCGATCGAAGTGAACTCTGTCCGCCCTTCAGTAGGGGGCGGTCGCGTGCTTGACGGCGGCTTCGAGCGCCTTTCGCATCGCCTCGATCACCGCGCCATTATCCGTCACGCCGTGCCTGGCGGCCAGCGCACCGACCTCGTCGTAGGCGGCCCAGACGGTGCCATCGGTCTCCTCCCACACGGCGACGCGGAGCGGGAGATCGAGGGCGATGCTGCGCCGGCTCTGCATCAGGTGCGTGCCGACCGCGGGATTGCCGAAAATCAACACCTGCGTGCGTGGCAGATCAAGCCCCGCCTTCTTCGCCGCAGCTGAATGATCGATGCGCGCCGAGACCTCGACGCCCTTGCCCTTCAGGAACGACTCGAGTCGATCGACGGTCTCGGGAACGGAGTAGGTGCTCTCGCGGCTGATCATCCCCTTGACCGCCGCGGGCGGACCCAGCTTGGGGTCGAACGCGCCGGCGATGCGGCGTCCGAGATCGGTGAAGTCGATGCCGTCGCGATTGCCGCAGAGCGTTACGCACAGCAACTCGCCTGGATCGGTGAATCGCGCGAGATAGCACGAGAAGCCGGGGACGTTGCCCTCGATGTCCATCAGGCCCTTGTGCTTCGGAAAGCGCCACCCGGCATTGGCCGGCACCGTAGCACCGCCATCGATCGTCGCGGCGGCATAGAGGATGTCTCGGTTCTTCTTCTCGCGCACGAGCAGTCCGCCCGCAAGACCGATGTCCCACAGGCTGATGTCCGCGGCGGATGCGTAGATCGCGCCACTGCCGCTCCATGCCGTCCCGCTGCTCCGCCTGGCCTTGACCAACCCACCGTCGTTCCCGGTGTAGCCACTCGCGGCTTCGGTCGGATCGATGTACGGACGATCCTGGAGGAACTTGCTGTGCTTGAATGGCGCGGCGTCGAGCGCTTCCTGTTTCACCGACGACAGTCCGGAGACGAAGACGGTGTGCTTCAGCTCGAGGCGCTCGATCTGGTGCGTCGTGACGAACGCCTCGTAGCTCATGCCGCTCGCGCGCTCGATGGCGAGCGCGAGCAGGAAGAAGTCGGTCGCGCTCGCGGCCGCCCGTGCGCCGGACTTGAATGCCTCCGGCAGGTTTCGCACGAGCGCGAGGATTTCGCCGGCCTTGTAGTCGCGCGCGGGATCGAACCCCGGCTGCGTCGTGTAGTCCGGCAGGCCCGACGCATGTGCCATCAACTGCCGCACGGTCACCGCCTGCCACGCCGCCGGCAGATCCTGCACGTGCTTTCCGATCGCATCGTCCAGGCTGATCTTTCCCGCCTCGACGAGCTGCATGATCGCCACGGCGGTGTAGGCGCGCGTCATCTGCCCGACGTCCCACAGCGTGTTGGGCGACGCGAGACGGCGCGTCTCGAGATCGGTGACGCCATATCCTGTCACGCGGGAAATGTACGGCGCCTGTACGATCGCCAGCGTCACGCCAGGAATGTGGCGCTCGGCCATGAAGTCCCCAATCATCTGATCGATGGTCTGACCTTCGAACTGGACGGACGGATTGCCGCGCTGCGGGGACGTGGGAGACGACGCCGGAACGATCATGAGGGCTCCTGTCAGGAGGGCCGCCGAAGCTCTGGTGAGCATGCTTGTCGCTTAACTCCGCCGTGCTACCAAGGTCACGCCGCGGCCTCCATCGGTGCCTTGGTGGATACCGGTTCACGACACTCGCGGCGCTTCGCCATGTAGTAGAGCACGGGCACCGTTAGAGCAGATCGCCGAAGCATTCAAGTATGTTGAGCAAGGGCGCAAGGGAAACGTCGTGGTCACGGTGACGCATCCATAACGGCGGCGGGGCCACGCGTTCATCGGCCAGGCGAGGCCGCCGAATCCTGCATCCGCCAAGCGAGGACGACCAGCCAGTGCATCCACGCCACGTACAGGACTTCAGCCAACACGATGGCGAACATGTGCGTTGGCGAGAAGCCTTCGGAGCCGGCTAGTCAGCCATGCACCAGGTAGGTGGCGCCGGAGATCCCTATCAGTCCGCGTTCCTGTCGTGCGACGAACACTATTAAGACTAAGTCAGCGGTGCATCTGACACGTGCAATCTTGGCAGCCGTGCTCGGCGCACGTCCCGCAGGATTCAATGAGCCGCTTCTTGAGGGCGGCCCTGGCGCGAAAGACACGTACGCCGGCATTGCTGACCGAAAGATCCCGCTGCGCCGCGAAGGCTTTCACCGGGGTGCCTTGCACATCAATTGCCTGCAATGCCTCCGCGTATTCCGGTTTGAGAGTGCTCGCCAGGCGTCCAATGCACGCACAGATTTCCGCCGCAATTTCCGGTTCAGGTGTTGCGTGCGTCTGGAGCTCGGTCGCGAACGCCTCGAGCGCGCGGCCGGTGGCCTCACGCCGTCGAAAGCGATCGATTGCGGCGTTTCTGAGCGTCCGATAGAACCACGGAACGAGGCCTTCATCGACCGGAGCCTGATCCGGCCGCTCCATCACCTTGATGAATGCATCTTGTAGGATGTCTTCGGCCAGTTCGCGGTCGCCGACGCGGCGTTCGAGATACCGCAGGAAAAGCCGATGGTTCTCCAGCAGGACTTCGAGCGGTGCCGGCGACTGGTCCGCAGGTGAGCCCGACCGAGCCATTGAGGTCAGTATAGCGCGGGTGGAAGAGTGTAATGCACGCGCAGGCTCCGCGTCATCAGTCTGAAGGCTGACAGAGGTCCGCCTGACAAAGGAGCTTCAGATGTCCAAGAAGAACACCGAGACCCGCCGACCCGGATGCCGTTGCGGCGCGACCTGCCTGTGCGGCAGCGGCTGCACCTGCTCGCGCTAGTAACGACAAGGACGCGCCGCGTCAATTGGACGCGGCGCGCCCGTACATGACGCGCGATCCTGACCCAGCGTGCGTACTCGTGCCCCATTACTCCCGAGACGTGCGGACGCGCACCGAATCGCATTTGCTAACTGCGTTTGGGTCTTGTGTCAGAACTGCGTCAGATACCCCCCGGAAACCCTGGGCAAACATCGTCATTTGCGGCATCGATGCTGTTCGGTGTTGCGGGAAGTCGTTGATCGGAAGTGTGTTGGTGCGTTTTGATGCGGGTCAGCACGCGCGAAGGGAACCGATTGCTGAACCCCGGATCGACAGCACCGTTAGGCCCGCCAATTGGGGCGAAAGCGACCGCTAGGTCGACAGGGATTGTTGGACCCGCCAGCGCCACCGCTTCACCGTGGAACGGGAGACGCCGAGCGCATCGGCGGCTTCGTCGACGGGCAGGTGGCGAACATCCTGAACGCGCTCAACCGGGATGACGGCCTTGGGTCGTCCTAGCCTGCGACCTTGCGCCTTGGCGCGGTGTAGGCCTGCCATAACCCGCTCTCGGATGCGCCCCCGCTCGAACTCCGCCAAGGCGGCGAGGATATGGAGCTGCAGCTTTCCGGCAGGCGTCGTGCAGTCGATCCCCTCCCCCAGCGAGACGAACACGACGCCCAGGTGCTGCAAGTCTTCGAGCTTCGTCACCAGATGGCGGTCCGAGCCGATCCAACCGCCAGCAGATCAGCACATCGAAGCGACGGCGCTTGGCGTCACGGACCAGATCGTCGAGGGCGGGGCGACGATCCTTCGCCCCGCTCACGCCGCGATCGACGTACTCAACCGCCGTCCAGCCACGCGCGTGGACATACCGTCGAAGCTCCTGGAGTTGGTTCTCCGGTTCCTGGTCCAACGTGCTCACGCGGGCGTAGATGGCGGCCTTCAAGCCGCCACCTGCCCTTCCGCCGGAGCCGCCACGGCTCCGGCCTTCAGGATCTGATCGGCCGCCTTGAGCACGCGTTGCGCTGATCGTTCAGGGATCGGGTTGCCAGCGCCCCACCAGGATTGGATGTAGCCCCGGCAGTGCTCGACCCCGGGCAGATCCAGCGCCGCACAACACAGCAACGCAACCGCTTCGGCTTCACACTCCTGGAGATCGCGGGGCGTGATCTCGCCATCCGCCTGTACGCCCTCCGCCGTATGCCCAAGCAGCACATGCGCCAGTTCATGAAACCGCGTCTTGTGCGGCATCGGGTTGACCGGGTTGATCGCGATCGACCGCTCACGCGCGAATCCCAGGACGTTGCCGTTGGTCGCGTCGAAGGGAACCTCGGGCACGTCGAGCACCGCCAGTGCTCGGACCGCGTCCCAGATCGGAATCGGTGCCGGTGGGATGTCGGTGCCGTCGGTCTGTGCCAGAACAAACCAGTGCGGCTTGTAGATGAATCGGGTGAAGACGCCAGGCTCGTCGGCACCGTCGTCCCCTCCGATGGCTCGCTTGACCGTGACCGGCTGGCAGAGCGTGATCGCCCTCTCGCCCTTGCGGACGTACCGACCGAGCTCCTTCCACTTCGGGAACGTGGCGATCGGTCCCGGCTGGATCCCGCGTTCGAGGCACTGCCCCCACGCGAGCAGTTGATTGTCGAGGCTGTAGTTGTGGAATTGCCGGTAGGCGGCGGAGACGATGCCGGGGTCGGAGACAGCGGACCGGAGTAGGTCCACGAACGAGGCGGCAGATTGAGACATAGACCCTCCAGTGGGGAGGGCCAACGGGCCTGCGGCGCGATAATGGCAAGCAGGCCGTCAGCCTTGTACGCGGTTGACGTGCTTAGGGGCGTTCGCGTGTATCAGCACGCGGGCGCTCCGAACTTCCTATTAGGACTGTAAGACCTTTATTATCAACTAGTTAAGCATACTATCATTGGCCAGATCGATCAACGGGATTCTTGGATGGCCAGCCGCCGGATTCTTGACAACCAGGCACTTCAGATCGACCGTCACCCGCCAACCGCCTATGGACAAGGCAGCCTGTCCAGCGTCACGCGAAGCAGGTCTGACTCCGGCAGTCGCTCGTCGGTTCGTCTCGGCGCGGCAACGTCGTCATCCTCGCGGAGCCGCCACATGTCTCTGAGCTCCGCTCGCAAACAGCCGCAGCTCCTCACGCCGCCCGACAACAGATGTTCATGGCGGACGCGCTTGTCCGGCGAGCCGCACGCACAGCGGACGACCGCCGCGCGCTTTCTGTGCAGCCGTCGGTCTGGGACGATGACGCGTAGCCGCCCAAACGTCTGACCGACCTGAACGAGGAGCCTCACCTTGTGTCCGGTCCACGTCCGGTCGATACCCGGTCCGACGCTCTCGTTTCGCGCAATCATAGGCGTTCCTCCTGTCGGGGACCGGCAGTTGGCCGGATCAGTTCATCGGGCTTTCTGCCACACAGTCTGCGACGGTGGTCCCTCTGGCGACAGGCGGGACTACAGGTGCGAGCGTCCGCGCGCTTCGCTGTGAACGCATGCCCGCAGACGGCGCAGACCTTCTCGCGTCGTTCGGCGGTCCGCGCCCGACGCCTCGCACTTGCCGCCAGCCACGCGCAGCGGTCGCAACAGAACAGGCGACCCTGGGGTCGGCGGCGGTACACCGGGCGACGACAGTGGGGACAAGACTCCAGCGGTGGGCACTGCTGGACCAGCCACCGCTCGGCACATGAGAGGCAGCACGTCACCCTTCTGGCACGGCCCGAACGGTAGTCTCGCTGCTGGAGGGCGACCGGTGCGCCGGATGGAATAGGGAAGCCACAGCTGCCACAGATTTCGGCGTACCGTTGTGCATCGAGCGAGTCGACATAGGCAGAGGGGCATCGGACGTGACGGCTACCGGTTGTCACGACAACGTGAAAATCACCATCCGTCACTGGCCCGGTCTTGTTATAAGTAGTGCTTGTTCCGCGCGCGGTACCGTTGCTCGCCGTCATGCCGCCCTCCGCATTCGTCTTGTTCTTGCCGTCCACGTCGCTGCTGTCAGTGAAGTCAGTGATATCGATCCCATTGCCTTGAGCATGAAGCGGGAACTCCCCCCTTTCACACGACCCGGCGAGAGCAAGATCGCGAATGGGTGACATCACTGACATCACCGACCACCCGGCACGAATCGCGGTTGCGAGAAGCGTTGCCACAGTGTTGCCAAGACCTGGGTCGACTCGGATAGACTCGCGGAGAGGCGGGCGGACAGCGATTCAGTCGGATCGTGGTGTTTGGTAAAGACTTGTTGCCAGAAGTCCTTTGCCATCATCATTTATGAAACCTGGTTCTTAGGGTTCGAATCCCTGCCTCACCGCCAGTTCGCTCGTCGGCTCCCTCCCCCATTCGATCGAGATCGCCCTCACTCGCGGGATTCGCTCGGCGCAGGGCATAATCGGCCTCGCCCGGCGGCCCCGCAGTAACGATCCGGGCGAAGCGGCCGACAAGAAGAACAGGTCACGCACATGTACTTCGCCACCATCCTCGCCGCCGCCTGGCTGCTGTTGGTGACAGCCACGCCCGCCTACGCCTACCTCGATCCGGGCAGCGGCGGGATGATCGTGCAGCTGCTGCTCGGCGGCCTCGCCGGCGCCGGCGTCCTGGTTCGCCTGTTCTGGAACCGGGTCCGCAAGCTCGTCGGGCTTGAGAAACCTGACGACGAGATGCCGTGACCCCGGCCCCGGACAGTCAATCGCCCCCGTCCCCGTCCTTCGACCCCGGCTCATTTCGCGATCGCACGGCCCGCGTGTTCTACCTCGACGGCGCCGTCTGCCGGGGCCTGAACGCCGATGCCTGGGACGAGTGGCAGCACGTGTCCTCCTCGTCGTTCTTTCAGCGCGCGATGGGTCAGGGCTCGGTGGTCAAGACCGAGACAGCCGACGACGCTACACTCGCCAGCGCGAGCCGGTCAGGCGAGTGGACGGGCGTGCTCAGGCATCAGAGGCTGCCATTCGTGTCGTACCCATACGAATGGTCGTTCGGCATGCTCAAGGACGCCGCCTTGTTGCAGCTCGAGCTGATGGCTGCAGCGCTCGAGGAGGGGTTCCTGCTGAAGGACGCCACTCCGTACAACGTGCAGTGGGAGGGCAGTCGTCCTGTCTTCATCGACGTGACGTCCTTCGTGAGATGGCGGCCGGGAGAGCCGTGGGCGGGCTACCGGCAGTTCTGCCAGCAGTTTCTCTACCCGCTCTTCCTGCAGGCGTACAAGGGCGTGCCGTTTCAGCCCTGGCTGAGAGGACGCCTTGACGGAATCGAGGCCGCCGAGTGCAGGCGGCTCATGTCGCTGCGCGACATGGTGCGGCCAGGAGTGCTCACGCACGTCGTCGCGCACAGCGGTCTGCAGCATCGATACGCCGCCGCCACGCCGAAGGTGAAACAGGAGCTCCGCCAGGCAGGTTTTCACAAGTCGATCATCACGGCAACGATCGGACGACTGCGGAAGCTCGTGAGGCGGCTCGAGTGGTCGCCGCCAGCCTCCACCTGGTCTGACTACGCCACCTGCAACAGCTACGACGACGAGTCGTCTCGGGCGAAGGAGGCGTTCATCGAGCGGATCGCCAGCTCACGCGAGCGCGGGCTCGTCTGGGATCTCGGCTGCAACACCGGAACGTTTTCGAAGCTCGTGGCCCGGCATGCGGCTCACGTCGTGGCGATCGACTCGGATCACGCGTCGATCGAAGCGCTCTACTCAGAGCTCAAGGCGGCCGGCAACCGGAACATCCTGCCGCTCGTTGGAGACGTCGCCGACCTGTCGCCCGCCCTCGGCTGGCGCGGTGTCGAACGCAGGGCCTTCACCGATCGCGGCCGACCAGACCTTGTGCTGTGCCTCGCGCTCGTCCACCATCTCGCCATCACGTCGAACATCCCGCTCGCCGACGTCGTCGGGTGGCTCTCCGAGTCGGGTGCAGAGCTCGTCGTCGAGTTTCCAATGCCGGACGATCCCATGGTGCAACGGCTGCTGCACTCGAGGGATCAGGCGTACGACGACTACTCGCTGGCGTCATTTGAATCCGCGCTCGCGACGCACTTCGACGTTCGCGAGCGGCTGCTCCTCCCATCCCGCCAACGCTCTCTGTACTGGGCAGTGCCGAAGGCCGCCTCGGTGTCGTGATGGCACGCCGATCGTCCCAGCCCGACGTCGCCCTGCTCGCGGTCGGCTGGGGCATGCTCTGGGGCGTCGCGCTGGGTTTCTGGCTGCTCGCGCCCGAGATCGTGGACGCGCATCGCATCCAAATCGAGACGCTGGGCCAACGGGTGGTCCTGACGCTCGCACTCACGTTCATCTTCGCCGCGCTCGGTGGATTTCTCACGCTGATCGCAGGGCTGGCGCTGGCGGGGATCGAAGCGGCGATCGCCGGTCCCTTTCGCGACCGCACGTGGGCGTACGGGCTCTTTGGAGGCGTGCTGCTCGTCGTTGCGTACACGCTCGACAGCATCCTCATCCACTGGACGAACTTCCACTCGCTCGACGACCTTCGCCGCGTGCAATCGTCGCTCGCGGCCTTCATCGCGTCGTGTGTCGTCGCGTCGGTGGTGCTGGGCATCGTGTACCGCAAAGTCACCACCCGATTCCGTTCGCTGCGCCCGAGGGCGCTCGCATGGACCTTGGCTGGCCTGGCTGTCACGGGCGCCGTCGCCCTCGCGCTGCGAAGCGCGGCGTTGTTGCCGGCACCGGACATCGGAGCGCTCCGCGCGCGCCAACCGCAACGAGACGATGTGCCGCTGCTCTTTGTCGGCATCGACGGCGCCACCTGGCGGCTGTTGCAGCCGGCCATCGAAGGCGGCACGGCACCTACGCTTCGCGCGCTGGCCGACCGAGGGACCACCGGAACCGTCGAGGCGCT
>Ga0210380_10000476_pt1 | contig 17931 bp, 13 predicted proteins | sample PLM4_5_coexredo_FD_155476 | JGI IMG/M metagenome (GOLD analysis project Ga0210380, IMG submission 155476) | Groundwater sediment microbial communities from an aquifer in East River, Colorado, USA - PLM4_5_coex redo | ecosystem: Environmental > Terrestrial > Soil > Riparian zone | place: USA... | reverse complement strand
AGGCTGACCTGGAAAGAGGCTGACGGGGCAAAAAGAAAGACGCCCGCCACCTCGTGGTGGCGGGCGTCTTGATCACTCGTTCGAGTGAGAAGCTAGCTGCGTGCCTGCGCCCGGCTGTTCCGCCGTCTACGCAGCGCGGCAATCGCCGTTCCGGTTCCGAGGAGCAGCAATGTTGCCGGTTCAGGAACAACTGTCGGCGTCGCCGTCCATGCACCCGACGCCGAAGCCGAAATGCTGCCACCCTGAATCAGAATTCCTCCTACCTCGGCGATTGTGTCATGAGCGGCGTCGTTGAGCTGCGTGGTGTATGCCACGTGTCCCGGAGCATTCAGAGCAAGGCTTGGGTCGTGCCAGATGCCATCCATGTTCAAGCTGATGGTGACGGACATAACCCCAGTGGTTGCATCGATGTTCTGCGTGAGCAGGAACGCTCCGGCCACGCAACTCTGGCCACCAAGGTACGCACCCAAGTTGCAATTGCCGAGAACAGAGGTCGGCTGGTTGACCATGGTGAGTTCGAAGGTCAAGTCCGCGTACTCGGGGTTGGCGGTGTTCGGCGCCGTTGGATTGCTATCCTCAAAGAAGCTCAGGTATCGAACGCCCGTGCCCGGGGCCACCGGTACTCCGGGATCTGCCGTAATGTACCCGGGGGTGCCCGGGGAAAGCGAAAGATCCTTTTGCGCCGCAATGACGGGCCCGCCGACGCCCGATTCGGGAACGTAGATCGCGGTACCCCCGATCTGGCCACCGCCAGCACCAGCAAAGTACCCCGTGGAGGGCTGGTTCACGACCTGGGTACCGGCGAGAATGCCGTCGATTGGACTGTGCGGGCTCGTATTCGTCCACGTGACGGTCGAAGCAGTCACTGTGACGGAACCAGTCGTGCTCATCGTACCAACAAGTTCAACAGCGCTCGCCGGCACCGCAAGGCCCAGGAGAGTTAGAACACCAGCGCAAATGGTTGAAAGCCGTTTCATGCCAATTCTCCTCGAACGATGTCGGTTAGTCGTGTTCCGGCGCTAGCCGGCGATGCCCTTGACAAAGCACATCCCGTGCCCTGAACTGACGTGCTCAGGCCATAAGACATCAATCATCTTGTATTCAATGATTTACAGCCGTTTAGTGGACCGGTATGCCCCCTTGACGGAAAGTGGGAAGTCGCCTCGAGAGGCGACCAAAGGCGCGCCCCATATTGGTTGACTCAGCGGCGGACGCCACGGTTACGGTCACAGGATGGGTTAAGGGCGCGTGAAATTGCTGGACCCCCGCGCCGGGGCGTTGTCTAGGTCGCGACCTGGGCGGTTTCTGCGATGTCTGCCGCCCGTCGAACTCCTCCGGCTCGGGAACAGGACGCGCTGATGCGTCCCGCCGCCATCCGATACGCCGGCTGCGACATGACATCGCAGACGACATCCCTCAGACGTCGTGGGTTCATCCGTCGCAGGGAAAGACTCCGTCCAGCACCGCAGGATTCGACACGCCGCGCGATGGCCGGCTGCTCATACGTGATCGGCACGGTGACAAGGGGCACGCCGTTGGCCAGGGAATCGAGAACCGTGTTCAGACCGGCGTGCGTGATAGTCAGCGCCGCACGCGAGAGCAGCTCGGATTGTGGGGCGTATCCGACAACGAGGGGGTCCCCAGGGAGAGACGCCGCTTGATCCGGCTTGAGGCCCCCACCGTGGCTGATAATCAGCTGGAGGTCCAGGCCTCGGCAGGCCTCGGCGAAGGCGCGAAAGAGCGGTTCGCGACTGTTCTGCAGGGTACCAAGCGACGCGTAGACCAGGGGCCTGCCGTCAAGCCGATCCCACGGAAAAGGGATCGGCTTCGGGGCGACGCCTCTGAGGGGCCCAACGTAGTGAAAGCGTTCCGGAAGCTGCTGCCGCGGGAAATCGAACTCACGAGGCATCTGGCAGATCTGAGCGACCGGAGAGAACGATTCATCGGGCGACCGCAGCGCCGGCAACTTCCACTTCGCCCTGAATTCGGCGACCGCCGCGACCACGGAGCCCGTCAGCCAGTCGGAGGCCGCATACCCCACGTGATTTCGCCAGCGCGCCCACCAGACATCTCGATACCTCCAGCCTGTAAATGCAGGAGGTGCAACGAGATCGCGATTGAGCGCCAGCGCGTTGCAGACGGTGACAAACGGCAGGCCGAGGTGTTCGGCCACCGCTCCTCCAGCAGGTTCCATTTGATCGACCAGGAGCACCTCGACCCCCGTTTCCCGGGTGGCTGCCGGCAGGTCGCGGCAGATCATGATGCTCGTCTTTCGTACAGCTTCGATGGTGAAGCGCAGGGCCGCCAGGCCCGTCAACTGTCCGATCTGGGCGAGTGTTCGAGGCAGTGAGCCAGCGGGGTGGTCACTGTGTCCGATTGGATGGAAATCGAGGCCTTCGGCCAGGATGCTCTGCTCGAGATCCGGCATCTGAAAATACGTGACCTTGTGGCCACGCGCGATCAGCTCTCGGCCGAGCGCGGAGAACGGATGAACGTGGCCCGAGACGGGCGGGCTGATGATGCCGTAGTGCATCAGCCCAGGCAGGGCTCACGGAATCCCATACTTGCCAGGCGAAATCGTGTGGCGAGGATCGAAAACTTCCTTGATTTTGGAATTGATGGCCAGCAGCGCCGGGCTGTCGCGGTAGATGGAGGGCCAACCCAACCGTCCACAACGGAATTGCTGGTAGCCGCGATTCAGAGAATCGTCGTGCAGCTTCCGATAAAGCGCCACGGCTCGTTCACACTCTGATCGATCCTCTGTGCGATAGATGATGCCCATCAATGGCACGACGGTGCGGGCGTTCAGCATCAGGATCGTGATGTAGCAGTCGAATCCGCTCTCTCGGAACCATCGTCTGTAAAGGTCGATCAGATCGAAGACCGGCTGTCCTTCGAGAGGCACCAGAGGCCCAAACCAGATCAGTCCCACTCCGTCCTGAGCGACATGGACATCCTTCGCGGGTCGATCCTTTTTCGAGCGGAAGTAGGCCCGCCGTACGATCTGCTCGGTCGGGACACCCTGGTAGAGCCGGTAGAGCGGCGGGAGCATCTGAACCATCTGCAGCGACAGATGCAGAAGACGACCACCGAACCAATCCATCAGTCGGCTCCGGCTGCGATGGAGCTTCATGAGTACGGGCAGGGCTTTCTCGAGGAATGCCACCTTCCGATCGCTGAAAAACAGCAGCCGGCCGTAGGGACTGAGCTCTTGAGCAATGATCTTTCGCAGCGCCCGAACCTGCTCTTTACGTCCGTAGACACTCGAACAGAACGACCACAGGCCAAAATGGTACTTCTCGTCGAGCTTCCGCATGTCGGTCGGTGTGATCGCCGAATCGCCGTCCAGACGCTCCTTCATCCACTGCGTCAGAAGCGTCAGGACAGCGAAGTCGTTCGTGATGCGAATCTTGTCGGGGATGATGCCATGAAGAGCGAGCCTCCTCAGTGCGTTCATGAGTGGAACGATCTGGCTCTCGTCCTCCATGGTGAAGCCAAACATCAGGTGGGCTTCCGGCTCTGGCATGAGCCAGACGCCTCCCTGGGTCACCACACCGAAATTGGCCTGACTGAAGAGACCCTCCAGAACGGGGCCGATTCCCCATTTGTACGTGTAGCGGGTTCCGTCCTTGCCATCGGGATACCCGCCGGTGCGGATGACCTCTCCGTTGCCAAGAACGACCTCGAGCCCGCAGAGGCTCGCGAAATGCTCGCCGTGCATGGTGACGCCGACGCCTCGGTCGAGCGCGTTCCCCAGTACGCTCCCCTTCGGCGGTCCACCGGTGCAATCAGCCCAAAGTTTGATGTTGTGGGCCTTCAGGTAGTTGTTCAGATCCTCGTAGGAGACGCCAGGCTCGATGACGGCATAGGCAAGATCCTCGCTGACGTGGATGATTCGATTCATCCGCTCGAGGATCATGACGATGGAGCCTTCCTGCGTCGGTGAATTGCTCCATCCCCAGTTGCGGCCTGAACTATGAGGCCACACGCATACGCCGCATCGATCGGCGGCGCGCACCACTTCACGGACTTCGTCCGCCGACCCTGGGAAGACAAACGCGACTGGGGGAATCGCGCCAGGTACGGTGTCACGCGACCGCCGCTCGATCTCGGCTGGCGACGTGACCACGTGGTCCGAACCCAGGATCCTGCGGGCGATCTCGAGAAACTCTAGTTGACCGGCTTCCGTCCGGAAGCGTGATGTTGGCGGCGACAGCTGAGAAACGCCTGTCATGCTTGGCCTATCGGGTTGGCATCGACACCCCTGTAGAGCCGTGCACAGTGCCCGTGGCACTGTGCGTCGCTCCTTGTTCAGGCGGCGGCGAAGGGTTGATCGGTCGCAGCGGCAAAGTCGCGTGCGACGGTAAAGTCGGACACCACCTGGGGACTAGCCGCATTCGACGCAAATACGGCCACGTTGGCGAGCCTGTCGCGCAGCAGCTCGATGAGACCAGCATATTTTGTGTTCGGCTGCCTCGAGTCGAACCTGAGCAATTCCATTTCGCAGTTGTACTTCGGGTCGAAGTACGACGGGACCACCGTTCCCTTTGCTTCAAGGAGGGACCCGCCCAACCGGCGAAGGATCGCAGACGAGGAATGTCGCACGGTCGCCGTCGTGATACCGAGACACCCGCCGAGTCGGCGTCCAAGACTGTAAGCCGCCAGCGCGAGCAACAACCCTTCCGACGAGCATCGGCTCTGCTTCGAGACAGCCCAGCCGCCAACCTCCGCATAGCGCAAGCCGTCCCGCCGCGCTCGCTCAATTTCTGATTCGACTGCCGCGTGAAGCGTCTCGCGCCCGACTTCCGTCGTAGCAAGGGGGCAATTCCGCACTCTGAGGCTCGTGATGGATGTGGTGTTTGCATGCTCGAGATACCAGGCGCAGGCGCTAATGCCCCCGTCCCGGCCCAACATGAGCAGGTGCCAACTCCGTTCATCCTCAGGCGTCCGGTGAAGCCCCTCGATTGAGAGATGCCGACGCTCGATGGCGCCGTCCTCGAGGTACACCTTGCCTCGCAGTCGCTGCATCTCACGGACGCGCTCCGCATGCACGCGCCAATCGAACGTGACGTTTCTAAAACCTTCCCCCACCGAGCTTGGCGAGGGAGCGAGCAGGATCAGTCGCTCCTCGATTGCTGCGATATTTCTCTCGAGTAGTCTCAGCATGGGCCTTCCTCGTCAGTGCCTAGCGGCGGGCACCTCGGGGGCGGGCCTAGCCACAGACTCTACGGTTCCAAGGTTCGTGCCTGACTGGTAATTTCTACCTGGCCAGACCTCGAGGCAAGGGAGAATCAGAAAGTAATGGTCTTTAGAATCATGATCTTACAGACGTGTCTAGCGGCAGAATAATTTGCCGATAGTTCATCTCCTGCGGGTGACGCGTGGGGAGTATCCCCCCAATCGTGACGAGGCATGGACACTTTCGTAATAGTTACTCGATTGACGAGGTCTCGTAGCGCACCAGCCTTTTCGAGCAAGAGCGATGTCTAATGTCGCCGTTTACACGGACTTCGTGCCTGCCGCCGTCCGTGAGCTATAGCGTAAGTGCTTTGGTATCAATCGTTTCGTAACGTCGACGACAACTCGTTGGGTGGAGTGACGCTTGCTCATGCAACGGGGCTGCCTTTGCGTCAGTAATATGGAGCTACCCATGCGTCAGAAATCCGTCGTCTCCGTTGTGCTCCTCTTCGCAGCTCTGGGCGCCAGCTGTTCGCGTGACCCAGAGACACTCAAACGGGAGTATGTCGCGAGCGGCGATCGGTACCTGGCGGCGAAGAAGTTCTCAGAGGCCAGCATCGAGTACCGGAACGCTGTCGGACAAGACGGCCGCTTCGCGGAAGCTCGCGTCAAACTCGCCGGTGCTCTCGAGTCGATGGGTGACGGGAACGGCGCACTCCGCGAGTACGTCCGCGCAGCCGATCTGCTGCCGCAGGATACATCAGTCCAGTTGCGTGCCGGGCAGCTGTTACTACGTGCCAAGCAGTTCCCGGAGGCCCGGACCCGCGCCGAAGCTGCCCTCAAACAGGACCCAAAGAATCTCGATGCCCTGGTTCTGCTGGGTAATGCTCTGGCGGGCCTCAAGGATTTTGAAGGAGCCATCTCGCACCTGGAACAGGCGATCGAAGGAGACCCAAGACAGACGCTGGCATACACGAATCTCGGCGCGGTCCAACTCGAAAAGGGTGACGCACAGGCTGCGGAGAGGATTTTCAGGCGAGCCGTCGAGGTGCAGCCCGATTCAGCCGAAGCGCACATCGCTCTCGCGAATTACCTCTGGGCATCGGGTCGGTTTCTCGACGCCGAAACCCAGTTCAAGGCCGCACTCGCCATCGAGCCCAAATCGACGATCGTCCTCACGGCACTCGCCGCGCTCTACGTGGGCTCGGGCAGATCGGGCGAAGCAGAGCCATACCTGAAGACCTATGTGGAAGTGTTGCCGTACCCGGTGCAGAAGCTGACGTTGGCGGACTTCTATCTGCTCAGAGGAGAGCCGCGGAAAGCGGTGGAAATTCTTGAGCCCCTCGCAGGCGAGAAGGACGGTTTCATTCCAGCCACGCTGCGTCTGGCGGGCATCGACTATTCCGAGAAGAACCGGGAGCGAGCCTATCAACGTGTGGATAGCGTCCTGCAGCGCGAGTCCAAGAACGAATTGGCGCTCCTGATGAAGGGGCGCTTCCTGGTCACCGATGGGAAACCGCGTGAAGGCCTCGCTATCGGCGACGCCGTAATCGCGGCCAATCCAAAATCCGTCTGGGGACGGTACCTGAGGGGGCGTGCCCTTGAGTTGACAGGCTCATCGGCCGAAGCGATCAGCGCGTTCCAGGAACTACTGACGCTTGACCCATCGAACGTCCAGGCGTTGACGAGGCTGGGCGTCCTCCAGGTCGCGCGAGGGGATGCGGCCGCAGCGGCGGAGGTTGCAGCGCGAATCATCAAGATCCAGCCGCTTTCAGGGGACGCGCATCTCCTGATGGCGAAGGCCGCGCTCGGCCAAGGCAACCTGGCGCTCGCCGAATCGGAGCTCGCTGGGCTGATGAGGGGTAACCCCAACCTGGCCGAGGTCCATACCCTGTTGGGAAGCTTGTACACCCAGCGAGGCGAGACAGCCCGCGCGCGCGCGTCATTCGAGCAGGCCCTCAAGTTGGACCCAGACTCTCAGGACGCGTTCTACGGTCTCGTTCGAGCGGATCTCGTTGCCAAGAGGCCGGATGCGGCCAGGGCTCGTATGGAAGCCCGCCTGGAGAGGGCTCCCAACGACCCCGGAGTACTGCTCATCGCCGGCAGGGTCTTCGCCGAGATCAACGACACCGGGAAGGCCGAGGCCGCATTTCGGAAAGCGATCGAGATCGACCCGTCAAATCTGGCCGCGTACACGTTGCTGGGCAGGCTCCTGTTGACACAGCAGCGCCTGGGCGAGGCGCTCAAGGAATACGAGGAACTGGCAGTTCGACATCCGGAGGCAGCCGTCGGGGCGCACACGATGGCGGGCATTATTTTGGGGCTCCAGAATCGGCCTGGCGAAGCCCGCAGGCGGTACGAACAGGCCCTCGCGGTAGATCCGCGAGCGGCGGTCGCAGCGAACAATCTGGCCTGGTACTACGCAAACAACGACGGCAACCTCGACACCGCCCTCCACCTTGCCGAAACCGCGAAGTCGCAGCTGCCCGAATCCGCTGAAGTGAGCGATACCCTCGGCTGGATTTACTACAAGAAGAGTCTTGCCACCCTCGCAATCACCGCGCTGCTGGACGGCGTGATGCAGGATCAGTCCAATCCGATCATCCACTATCATCTCGGCCTGGCCTACGCGAAGAACGGCGACAGCATGGACGCGCAACGATCGTTACAGAAAGCTCTCCAACTCGATCCGAAGTTCGCCGGCGCCGACGAGGCCCGGCGCGTACTCGGCTCGCTCAAGAGCTAAGCGTGACGAAATCGCGTCTGACGGCCCTCGTGCCCCTCGCCGCAGTCCTGGCGTCCTTCGCCCTTCTGTACAGGGGGGTCATCGCCAAGCTCGTCTACGACTGGGCCCACGACGACAACTACTCACACGGCTTCCTCATCGTGCCGATGGCGATCTACCTCGCGTGGGAACGCCGACAGCGGCTGATCGAAGCGGCGCAGCGACCCAGCACGCTGGGGCTGCTTGTCCTGCTCGGCAGCCTCGTCACGTTGTTCGCCGGCGTGCTCGGCGCCGAACTATTCCTCACTCGCGTGTCGATCGTCGGAATCACGGCGGGCACGGTGCTCTTCGTCCTCGGATGGACGCACCTGCGTATCCTGGCGTTTCCGATCGCCTTCCTGCTGCTGATGATTCCAATCCCGGCGATCGTCTTCAACCAGATCGCATTTCCCCTTCAGCTGCTGGCATCGCAATTTGGCGAGTCTGCCCTTCACGTCGCCAACATCCCGGTTCTCCGAGAGGGGAACGTGATCTTCCTCGCCAACACGACGCTCGAGGTCGCCGAGGCCTGCAGCGGCATCCGGTCGCTCGTATCCTTGCTGACGCTGGGCATCATCTACGGGTACTTCACCGATCGACGCAACTGGGTTCGCGCGACGGTCACGCTCGCCACGATACCGATTGCGATCGTCGCCAACGGCATGCGCGTGGCGGGCATCGGTGTGGCGGCCCACTACTACGGTCCTGCCGTGACCACCGGATTCATCCATACGCTCTCGGGGTGGGCCGTTTTCGTCGTGGCGTTCGTCATCCTCTTCGGCGTGATGCACGCGGTGCAGACGATCTCACCGGCGAAAGGGCGGCGCCAAACCGACGTCGCCACCCTGCCGCGACCGGCTGCCAACGAGGTTGCCCTTTGAAATCACTTCAGATCAGACTCCTCGTCGTCGCCGCCTGTTTGGTGAGCGCGTCGATGTACCTGATGGCCCAGTCCAGGCCAGAGGCCGTCCCCCCCCACAGGTCGCTTACGACCCTGCCGATGTCGTTCGACGGCTGGATCGGCCAACGTCAGGCCGACTTGACACCGGAGGTCCTGGCGGTTCTTGGCGTGGACGACTACCTGACACGCGCCTATGTTCGGGATCGATGGCCACTCGACCTCTACATCGGCTATCACACGAGCCAGCGGCAGGGCGACACGATCCATTCACCGCTCAACTGCCTGCCAGGCGCCGGGTGGCAGCCCATGGTCGTCGGACGCGCCGTGATTCCGGTCAAGGGGGCCCCCGGAGCACCCGACTCCGTCACTCCCGTCGAGGTCAACCGCGTCATCATTCAAAAAGGGGTCGACCGGCAACTGGTGCTCTACTGGTATCAGAGTCACCGGCGTGTAGTCGCGGGCGAATACCGCGCCAAGATCTACACCGTGTTCGATGCGGTGCGCTACAACCGCACAGATGCCGCGATGGTCAGGATCGTCTCGCCGGTTAGTCAGGGCGACACTGACGGCAAACTGGCGGAGCAACGCGCCACGATGTTCGCGCAGACGCTCTTCCCGATGCTCGGACCCTTCCTACCAAGTTGACGAGGATCATCGAATCGACCGGCGTTGGTCGCTGAATGGCCGACCGCTGTGCGTCTGTTCACCCACTCTCCTGAGCCACCGCTCGAGCACCCACACGGCCCACAGTGCATGGCTATGATCCGCCTCGCGGCGGCGATGCTGCGCGAACTGGTTCCCGAGGTGGTCAAGGTCTACGTGCGCACTGATCGCCGCGCCAGAACGTAGAACATCGTCGCGAAACATGCCGGCGTTGGGGCCGGCAATCCATTCGCCGATGGGGGCGGTGAAGCCGCGCTTGGGGAGCCTCCACAGGTCGCTCGGCAGGCGCCGGTTCGCGAGCGCGCGCAGGAGCACCTTTCCGCGCCGCCCGACCTGCTTGCGCGACGCCGGGATCCGAAAGGCAAGTTCGACAACCCGCCGATCCAGCAATGGACAGCGCACCTCGAGGCTGTGCGCCATGCTCATCCGATCGACTTTGACCAACGGATCGTTTGGCAAGTAGATATTGAGATCCGCGTAGGCCGCCCGCTGCACGGCGTCTCCAGACGGGCATCGGCGGTACGGTTCGGTGACCGCAGCGAACACCGGACTCGCAGCCGGGTCGCGATCCGGTGCGACACCCATGAGTCGCCGTGCGTCGTGTGGCTTCAAGAACGCCAAGTCTGAATAATAGGCGGCAGCCGGGTCGCGGCCGAGGTTCTCGAGCAGGGTGCCGACCCGCAGAGGCTTGGGCAATCGCCTCGACCGCGGCCAACGTTGCCCCAGCCACAGCGCAGCCGAAGACAACGCGGTCGGCATGATGCGGCGCGCCGATGCCTCCATCGCGTGCGGCACGTACCGGAAATCGTACCCCGCAAAGCTTTCGTCGCCGCCATCGCCGCTGAGCGCCACGGTCACGTGACGGCGCGCCGTTCGACAGACGTACCACGTGGGAATGGCCGACGAATCCGCCAGCGGCTCACCCAGATGCTCGATCACGGGCGCAATCACCTCGTCGAGGCGCGGGTCGATCACTTCGGCATAGTGCCGACTGTGAACATGTCGTGCGGTGACCTCGGCGGCTTCGATCTCGTTGTGCTGCCTCTCTCCAAAGCCGACGGTGGCGGTGACCAGGCGATCGCCGAGCACTTCCGCCATGTACGAAACCACCAGGCCCGAATCGATTCCACCACTCAGGAACGCACCCAGCGGCACTTCGCTTTCGAGACGATCGTGGACAGCCGTCCGGAGTGTCTCGTCGATATCCCGCAACAGCGACTCGTCGGGACGTCGATCCGTATCGAACTCGGTCACGTCCCAGTACCGCTGCACGTCGAGGCGGCCATCGCGCATTCGCAACCAGTGCGCGGGCGGCAGCTTGAATACGTTCTTATAGACGGTCGCCGGCGCCAGAAAATACCCGAGCGACAGATACCCCTCGAGCGCCGTGAGATCGATTTCGCCCGGCCAGCCTGGGACACGGGTCAGCGCAGGAAGCTCGCTCGCAAAATACAGCACCTTGTCCAACGCGGTGTAGAAGAACGGCTTCTTGCCCAGGCGATCCCGTGCGGCGAATACCTCACGCCGTTTCTGGTCGAAGATCGCGAAGGCGAACATCCCCTCCAGGCGTTCCACACACGCCGTACCGAACTCCTCGTAGGCGTGAAGAATCGTTTCGGTGTCGGACGACGTCCGAAAGCAATGGCCGCGGTCCTCGAGCGTTGATCGCAGCGACCGATGGTTGTAGATCTCGCCATTGAAGACGATCCAACAGGACCCGTCCTCGTTGGTCATGGGCTGGTGGCCGCCCGCCAGGTCGATGATCGCCAGCCGACGATGGCCAAGTACCGCGTGCTGATCCTCGAAGAAACCGTCGCCGTCTGGGCCGCGGTGCGCGATCGACAGGTTCATGTCCTCGACGACGCGACGAGCGTCTGGCGGCAACAACCCGCTGAGCGCGACCATCCCGGCAATGCCGCACACGTCAGGCCGCCCGGTAGTATGCGGAGCGGTACGCGCCGATCATGCGCTCGAGCGTGAAGCGGTCCTCCACGCGCTGGCGGGCCGCGCGCCCCATCGATTCGCGAAGGTCGCGCCGTGTGGCCAGCTCCCGGAGCGTCGTCGCCAGCGCCAATGGTTCGCGTGGAGGAACGAGCCGCCCGCTCGCATCGCTCAGCACCTCCGGCGTCCCACCGACCCGCGTCGCAATGACCGGGAGCCCGGCGGCCATCGCCTCGAGGATCGTCAGGGACACCCCCTCGCTGACCGAGCTGTTCACGTACGCGTCGCATCCTGCGAGCCATCGTCTCGCGTCGTCGCGATGGCCCAGAAATCGGACGAAGGGGGCCGCTCCCGTCTCTACGGCACACTGCTCGAGCGAGCCGCGCTCGGGGCCATCGCCAACGATCAACAGCCGCATCGGGATCTGCTTGACGCACTCGCTCACCGCGGTGATGAGCGTGCGAAGATCCTTCACGGGATCCAGACGGGCGATCGTTCCGACAACGAACGTGGAATCTGACGCGCCGATGGCGCAGCGGACGTCTTCTCGAGCCGCGCGATCAGGCAGGGGGCCGACCACGATACCGTTGTAGATCACGTTCACAATCGAAGGCGCGAATCCTTCGGCGATGATGTGCTGGCGGAGATCTTCAGACACCGCAAAGACCTCACGGGGGAAGACCTGCAGGGCGCGATTGGCCAGGCGACGCTTGGGCGAGGGGCCGACATCGGAGAGACGCCCATGTTCCGTGAAGATCAGCCGGCACCCGGGGCGCCAGAGGCGCGCGAGGCAGCTATAGACGAACGGCGAGTACTGGTGGCTATGGATCACGTTCGCCGCGTGCGCCGCCGCCGCTTGTGCAATCGCCCGCCCGAGGATAGGTCTGAAGCCGGCCTCACGATGTAGGGCCGTGACCGGCACGCCATCGGCGGCCAACTCCGACGCCCACGCACCCACTTCGTCCAGGCAACAGACGGCCATTGGAATCTGTCCGGCGAAGTGTCTCACCAGGTCGACGACCAGACGCTCGGTGCCGCCAGGATTGAGGCTGAGCGCCACCTGCAGGACGCGCGGCGTCCTGCCGGAACCGCCGGTCTCACGGCTTGTCGTCGTCACCGACAATCACCTTCCAGAAGCGTTTCCCGATCGGCTCCTTCTTTGGCGGATTCGCCGCGAGGGGTTTGGACGGTTCGCTCGTCTTCGGCTCCGCGGCGCGCGGGTCGGTGACAGTGCTGGCTGGTGCAGCAGCGGGGGTTGAAATCGAGAACAGCGGCGGGTCGGCAGGGACCCTCGGGCTCTCGCCGCCGCCATTGTAGGCGGCGATTTCCGCTCGATACAGGCCCGCCGGCAAGTGAGGTATGGCGGCGGTCACGACTCCCTTGGCATCTGGTCGCAGCGGGCCAAGATCAATGCGGATGGCGGATCCGCTCGCCGGCTGCACGTAGAGTGCAAACCCGAGAACATCCTTGCCATCGTGCTCGAACACGATACTGCGCGGGTCTCGAAGTGCGGGAGATTCCGACGTCTGCTGGCCCGCGTAGGCGACGTGACCGGATGCCTGACACACGGCCAGCGCGACGAAGACCCACCACTGACCTCGATGGGAAGGGCTCATGACCGAGTGAAACCCTTCCAGCGGTAGTACCAGATGGCGGCGTGCTCGTAAATCGCGTCGCGCGAGAGGCGAAGCGCGATGTATCGCGGCACCCATCGGGCCACTCCCGTACGTGGTGGCTCATCGTCCGCCAGCGACGGCAGCAACTCCACCTGCATGCCCATCGTGTCGGCGAGCGCCGCGACGCGCGGCATTTGGAGACGGGACGCGATCAGGGCCGCGCGGGCACCAGTGTGCTCTCGAAGGTACTCGCGCACTGCCTCCATTTGCTCCAACGTATTCGCGGGTCGAGGATCGTGAAGAATCTGTCCCGGTGGAATTCCGCCTTCCAATAAACGCAGCAGGGGCCAGTCACCGTCAAAGACGACGACTCGAGCTTCAGGCCACGCGGCATGAGCGCGCAGAGCCTCGCGAACCCGACCTCGTATGTTGTCGCCGCCAAAGAGCACCACGGTGTCGGCAGGCTTCAGTCCCTGAAGGTCTGCGACCGGCTGGAACGACGTGAGGGCGTCGGAGATGTCTGAGGCGATGATCGGCGTCCCGAGGAATACGTACAGAGAGAACACGACCAGCATCCACGCTCGACCGTACCACCTTCGGCGGGGCCATACGCGGCTGACGAACGAGCCGATCCCGCAGCACAGTATGAGAAACCCGATCGACCCAGGGCCGCCGATAACCTTGAGAACAATCATTTCGCAGCGCCGAGCTTCTCGATCGCTTCGCGCAGCGCACGGACGTCATCGCGAGTCTCCCAGGCAGGCTGCAGTTGCAGCGCCGCCTTCAACTCATCCTCCGCGACCGCTCGCGCCCCGTTTGCGGCATTGATGATGGCTGCGTGCAGTCGAATCTCGGGGTTACCGGGCACACGGCGCGAGGCCTCGAAGATTGTCTTTGCGGCAGTCGCGTTGTCTCCAACCAGGTGCTGAACCCACGCAAGGGTGTCGAGAATCGTCCCCTCATTGGGCGCTGCGGCGACCGCCTGCTGGGCGAGCGGCAGGGCCTCGGCAGGAGACTTCCGATTCACGGCAAGCGAGTACGCCAGGTTGTTGAGCGCGAGTGCGTTGCGAGGCTGCATCTCAATGACGCGTTGGTAGCGTTCGATCGCGCGGTCCTTTTCTCCAACGCGGTCGTAGAGCATTCCAAGCTGCATTTCAAACGGCACGACACGCGGCGCAATCCGTGTCGCCTCCTCAAACGACGCGCGTGCGTCGGCGACGTCGCCGGACGCGAGAGACGACTCGCCGCGGAGGGCGAGACGCAACGCCGGCTCTGGAATTCCAAGAAACTGCTTGGTGGCCGTAGCCAGCCGGCGCGCCGCGAACAGCCCGGGCAGCCTGAGCGATTCGTCGACGGGGTCCTCGATGTCGCTGCGCGAGACGTTCTTCCTCGGGAACGGCGCACAAAGCGGGTCGCCGACAACCACTGTCTGCCAGCTCAGATACGGCATCGCCAGATAGAACGCCTCGATCAAGTTGGCGCCGCTGACATACGCAGGGAAGAGGATATCGGGGCGGATCGTGCTCTGCAGGAAGGGCTCGGCGACATGACCGGCCACCCCGGTCGCCCCGTCGTGAATCAGATCGCCGATGAGCGACTGCGGCGACCCTTCGAACGTCTTGGACTTGTCCTCGGAGTCGCTCGGCACCCAGTTGGGGGGCGGTTGCTTGAAGGTACGACCGTCGGTGCTCACGAATGTCGCCGCCAGCGAGCCCGGTAGGAACCCCATCCCGAACGAGCGGACACGGTTCCGCGGATCGTTCGAGCCCCACGAGTAGTAGCCGAGTACGCTCTGCACGTCCCGAACCACCTGCGGCGACGCCTCGAGAACAACGCGATCGCCGAGCTGTTGCGCCGTCAACCGCTTGGACGCAAGCTCGAGCCAGTCGTCACCTGTGCGATTGACGAGCGGCGCACGCTCGTCGAGCACGAACTTGCCCTCCGGTCTTGCCTCCTTCGCTCGGTCGACGAGGGCGATCGCTTCTTCGACGGTGAAGGCATCCAGACGGGAGACTAGAAAGATGTCGAAGTCGCGATGCGTGAACCGCTTCGCCTCGCCAATCTCTCTCGACCCGAGAAAGTAAGGATTGTCGATACGGCCGGGCACCGGCAACGTGAGACCGGCCATGCGGCGATAGAGCAAGGTCAGCTCAGAATCCACGCTGCTGACGTCGCCGGTGACACCCACCGAGCCCGCAATCCGGAGCGGAATGCCCTTCGTGAGCACGACATAGAGCACGCGATCCTGGAGCCGCTCGCGCGCCAGTGCCCCGGCGATGGGAGCTTCGATCGTCACCGTGTACAGCGCACGCGCGATCGTCTCGTCGGTGCTCGTGCGGATGTGAATGATGTTGGCGCTCGGAATCGCGCGCGCCCGGACGTAGTAGTCGCCAATGCGTTGCGACGCAGGGCTGTTGTCGTTGATCACGACGGCGACGTTCTCCGCGGTCTGGGCCATGGCCGGGGTGGCGTCAAGACATGACCATAGGAGCGGGAGGACAAGGCGGACGGAGAAGGCCGCGAGGGTTACAGCGCGTGATTTGAAAAGTGACATGGCGTGCTCACCCCCCTTTCGCCATGACGGAGGGCTGTTCATCGATCATACTCAGGTCCGACTGCGGTTAGGTCGTCTAAGTGGCCGGCCATATCGCCGCGTCGACCTGCCGTCATCGATCCACGGCTTCGGTTCTGCACGATTCGAAACGCCTTTTCGCGTCCGTGCCCGACCCGACCTCAGACGTGGCGTAAATATGTAGATATTAGGGGGCGGCCGACAGGGTCGAGTCGAGCCTTGCTATCGAAATCTCATTCGATACGCTCGAGGACACAACCACGTAGGCGACGGCGCTACCGAGGGAAGCGGAGACGCGAGCGAACTGCCAGTCGGCAAGGGGCACGACGACCGCCGCCGTCCCAGCGTCGGCTGTGAGACGAAGCCGAATCAGTCGGCCGGCAGTGTCGACGACGAAACGGTCTGAAGCGGCGCCCGCCGTGCCAGCGATTGAAGCCGCAACAGCCGACAGCCCGCGCGGCCAGTCTCGAGTGGGCATTGATAGGTCCAATTCGCCGATCACCGACTCGGCGGTTGCGAAACGACCGCTGAGCAGCAGCCGCTGAGGCGTCAACCAGACGAGACCACCAGGCACGTCGAAGCCGCGCGCGACGATTGGAGAGGCGCGGCCACCATCGCCAGAAGCGGAGCCATCCGGGTTGAACCGCAGGAGATACCCATCGTAGGCCTGGCGCCCGGAGCGGCCAGTATCGCCGGCTGACGGAAGCGTCACGAGAATTCGCCCGAGGGAGTCGATAGTGAACACGCCGGCGCTGCCGACCGGGACCGGCAGCGACGGAACAACGACCGCACGCTCGCCCAGCACACCATTGACTTCTCGATAGCGCGCGATGCTCAACTCCTCGCTGCCATCGCGGAGCACCTCGATCTCGCCCACATACATTCGGCCCGTCCGCGCGAAATCGGCGTCGAGCGCGAGGCCGCTCAGGCGACGTGCCGGGTTGTCCTGCGTCAACGAGACGACGAGCGAACCCGAACGCAACAGGAGCACACGAGAGCCACCATCGACGAAGAAGAGCCGTCCGTCGGCCGACGCGGCAAGGCCGCCGATCGGACGTGTCGTCCTGACCATCGTCGTGACGTCGTAGCAATCTCCGGAGGTGGAGTCGACACACGCGCGAAGCACATCGTTACCTCCGGCATCTTGCGCGTCCGGGGTAGTAGCGGGGGGTGCCTCCTTTCGCGTTTCCGCGGAGCTCATTTCCAGAGGCGCCGAGAACGGCAGCGCGACAACCGGCTCTGAGCGGGGGCCTACGACTGGTCCTTGGGCGTAGGCCGCGATTGCAAAGTAGTACCAGCGGTCGTCGGCGGCGTTCGGCAACTCGAAGACCGTCTGGTTGCCAACGTCGAACTGATCGCGGTACACGCCGGGTTCAGTGCCGACGTAGACGATGTATCCGGCAACATCCGGTTCCTGATTGCGATCCCACGCAACCGTAATCGAGCGCGCCATCGCCGAAGGCACGCCTACGATCGCACTGGCGACAAACAACCAGATCGTGGCCCGAAGCGCCGCTTTCATGTCGGGGAAGGTATGCACCGCCCGTGTCCCGAGTGCAACTGCCAGTCCAGGATCGTCTCGGGCTGATTATAGTTGTGCGCCGTACCGCTGCCGCGACCTTCCTGGCAACGCACGGATATCCGTCACCACGGAGCTGGACCGTAGCGGTCGGCCAGGTGATCCCGGAGCCCGCGTGCAAATCCGTGAAGGCCCTCGATCCGCGGAACGTCTGCCGCCACCAGCACATGCGCCAGGTTGAGGGCGGCGACGGTGGCGGCCAGCATGCCCCGCGCTGCGAGCGAGCGGTGCGCCGAGGCGCGTGAGGCGAGCAAGAGGTGGTTGCGCGTCGCAAAGTAGGCTCTCAGAGCCGACCGCCGGCCGATCGACACGCTGCCCTCGTGCCACGCGGTAGCGGCACCGACGCACACCGTCGCGAATCCGGCCGACCCGGCGCGCAAGCAGAAATCAAGATCTTCGAAGCCGAAGAAGTACTCCTCCGCGAGCAGGCCAACGGCCGCGAACACCTCGCGGCGTATCAGCATGGCGCAGCCGCTGACACCGTCTACGACGCCGCCGCCGACGCGCGCGTCGCGCGATCCGCCGACACGCGGCTCGCCATGGCCCAGATGACGCATGCGACCCGTCGTGCGGTTGTAGCGAATGCCGAGCGACTGCACTGAGTCGGGCCGCGAGCCCTCGAGGATCGTCGGGCCGGCGATGCCGAGCCGTGCATCCGCCGAGAGCGCCTCGGCGAGCAGCGCCACCGTCTCGGGTGACACCTGGGCGTCGCTGTTG
>Ga0210380_10000474_pt1 | contig 17965 bp, 22 predicted proteins | sample PLM4_5_coexredo_FD_155476 | JGI IMG/M metagenome (GOLD analysis project Ga0210380, IMG submission 155476) | Groundwater sediment microbial communities from an aquifer in East River, Colorado, USA - PLM4_5_coex redo | ecosystem: Environmental > Terrestrial > Soil > Riparian zone | place: USA... | reverse complement strand
GATGGCCAGAAGCTCACCCTCGGCGACACCACGGTGACGATTTACCTGACGCCCGGTCACACGGACGGTACGCTCTCGTTCGTGTTCCCCGTGAAGGATCGCGGCACGACGCGGGTCGTCGCCTATCCAGGCGGCACGGCCTACAATTTCCCGCGCAGCGTGGCCAGATTCCAGGCATACATCGACACCCAGAAGCGGTTTGCCAAGATCGTCGCGGATGCGGGCGCCACGGTCGTGCTGTCGAACCATTCGGAGTTCGACGAGGCCTATAAGAAGGCGCGGATGATCTCCACGATGATGCCGGGCGAAGCCAACCCCTTCGTGATCAAGGAGGGCGTGCAGCGGTATCAGACCGTCCTCGTTGAATGCGCCGAGGCGGAGAAGGCGCGGCTGCTAGAGGGACAGGACATTCCTTCCAAGTGAAGCGCCCACGACGTTTCCAGGTCGGGCGTCCCCGCGTTCAGCCTCGGGATTGCGTCGGGATTGCGTCGGGATTGCGTCGGGATGCGATATACAATTCGCCGGGCCTTGCTTTTGTCGTTCGGGGTCTTCCTGGCCCGTGTCAGCGGTAGCGGAGGGATGATGAAGAAGACGTGGCGTCTCGCGCCTGTGATGTTTGTCCTGCTCGTGTTGCCGAGACCGGCCGCCGCGCAGGAATGGATTGAGTACAGGAACACGCAGGACCGTTTCGAGGTCAATTTGCCCGGGCAGCCGACGACTCGGGACTTCACCTATACCTCGTGGCTGGACGCCAAGCTGCCGGCACGGGTCTATACCGTGGAGCGGGGCGCCGAGCGGTATTCGGTCACGTTCGTCGACTACACGGTTGCCCAACGTGTCCATGCCGAAATGGCCGCTAAGCAGAACTGCGCCGAGGGCACGCCGGCAAACCAGTGCACCGCGGCGATCGCGGGCACTGATTCGGCGGCACAGGGTGTCGGTGCGTGGAAGTACGACGTGCTCGGCGCACTCGATCATGCGAGCGAAGCATTCCTCAAGCGCGACGCCAAGGTGACGTACTTCGCGTGGGCGACGATCGATCGCATCGTGGGCCGGCAGATTCAACTGACCAATCCGAATGGGTCGCGGACATACGTCCAGATCCACATGCTCGAGAATCGTCTCTATATCTTCGAGGCCACCGTTCCGAAGGGTTCGCCAGAACCCGGGCTCTTTCAGCAGTCGCCTCGGTTCCTGGATGGAGACGGGAAGGCCGTGCGATACCCCGACAACTACATGAACATGTACGGCATTCCTGAAGCGTCGCCCGCGCGACAGGGAACACAAGGGCCGCGCGGAGGACGGGGAGGCGCACAAGCGCCGCCGGCAGGACAGGGCGCACCACAAACTCCCTAGCCGCTTCTTCCTCGGGGTCGCTCGCCAGGGCGCGCTCGAGCACTCGATCAATGGCCCCTGATCGTCGGTGAGCTCGCTTTGAGTCATCAAGAGCGAGCTCACCAACTCTGGTTCGCACGAACTATCTCGAAGGGTCTCATGCCGGATGCTCGCCCCCTGGTGGAATTGATTCGCCGGCTATCCGCTTCGAACGTGTCTGTTTTGCGAGCGACTTTGGACACTCCGGACAGTCAGATCGCGACGACCGCAAACAGCGCGAACGACGTCCTCTGGTCGGCGTTCGTCGACCACGGGCTGGCCCGAGAACTGACGCTCGACCTCGACGTGCCACTTCCATCCGGTTTTCGACCCAAAACGTTTGCTCTCACGGAGGAGGGTCGGACGAGACTTTCTCGACTCCTATCGGAGGCGTTCGACGAATCGGACGGCTAGCCTCTTCAAGATGGCGGGCTGGATTCCGGCGGAGCGATAGTTCGGCTGTCCTCAGTTCTTCCCCGTCACGGCCTTGCCCACGCCCTTGAGCCCTTTCGTGGTGGCGTCGCCGGCTTTCTTCGTTCCATCGGCGGTCGCCGAACCAGCTTTCTTGGCGCCGTCAGCGGTGGCGCCGCCGACGGCCTTGGTTCCATCGGCCGTTGCTTCGCCGGCTTTCTTGGTGCCATCAACCGTCGCCGTGCCGACCTTCTTGGTTCCGTCAACCGTGGCTGTGCCGACTTTCTTGCTTCCGTCGGCGGTCGCCGTGGCGACCTTCGTCGTTCCCTCAGCCGTCGCCGTGCCCGCTGTCTTGGCGCCGCTCGCAGTGGCCTTGCCCACCGTTTGCGCACCCTTGGCGGTGTCCTTGGCCGCAGCCTTCGTGGTATCGGCGGTCTTCTCGGCAACCTTCTTGTCCTTGTCGCTCTGACCCGACTGCGCCGCGGACACGGGAGCGACCGACGTGAGAGTCGCGAGGAAGACGCCTGCCGTGAAAAGGACCCGTGCTCGCATGCTCAGCCTCCTGGTTAGGTGTTGCTGGTCACCATAGCACTTTCGGGCGCTAGATCGACGCGCGGATGTCGAGGCCTTGAGCTGATACTGGATGTGGTTGTTCGATCGCTGCGCCGGAAGCTCGGCGCCGATGCGCTAGGCCTTCGACGTTGCTCAGGCCGAGGCAATGGTGCGCCCGCCGCGACTCGAACGCGGGACCCAATCAGCCTTCGCCCTGGCGAATCCGATCCACCCGGGAATCCCGTTCGGAGGCCAGGCGCTCTTTTTCACGACGGAATCGCCGGGTGACCTCTTCAAGCTCCGGAGACTCGGCGCTCAGTAGATTCCTCATTGCGGCCTGGTGCAGGATCTCCTGCTCGGCAATTTTCGAGTCGTACAGACTCCGCACCTCCGCGATGGCGTGCTTCTGCTGATCGGTCATTGGCCGCGCCGTGATGCCCGCCTCCGCATCCTTCTTCCGGAGGCGTTCCATCGCCAGCTCGAACGAGGACTTCGGTCCTTGATCATCGGGCATGCCTTCAGCTTACTTCCCGCCGTCGATCACGAGTCAGTACTGTCCGCAAGGCCTTAGGCGCCCTGTATCCGCAGCCGCCGCGCGCCGGCCAGGGCGGGCGGGCAACCGTGAAACGGCGGCCGGGCGGACGCGAGGTCCCGCTCTTCCGCCGCCGCGACACGTCTAGAAGCGGAAGCTCACGCCTCCGCCCATCTGCATGACATTGCGGTCGCGCGAGAGACGGAGGTATCGCGCGTCGACGTCCGCCCAGAACGGACCTGCCACGCGCACGCTTGCGCCAGCTCCCGCGTTGAACGCGAAGCCGGTGTGCGAGACCGATTGGTCGATCGCAGGCGTGAGCCTGGTTGCGTCGAGCCTAAACCGCTGGTCGGTGTTGTTGATGCCGAGCCCGCCGGCGATGTACGGACGGAACCGCGCGGTCTCCACCGGCAGTTCATAGCGGGTACCCATCATGACGATCATCGTGGACCCGTCGGTAGACGCCCCCAATTGGCCGATGTCGATCGGCAGAATGGGGATGCTCGGTTGCCCCGGGCGTCCGCCGATGCCGCCGGGAAGTCCACCCGCGAACATCCCTGCCTGACGCCGGAAGTTGTCGGCGAGGTTGCTCGCGATCGTGATGGGGCCGCCGAACTGGAAGTTCCGGTCTCGAAAGCCGCCCGCCCCCGCGTCAAGCCAGCTGAGATCGCCATCGAACCAGAAGTGCTCCGAGAAGCGGTAACCGAATGATCCCCCAAGGGCCAGTTCAGCATTGCCCCCCACGGCTGCCACTGCGGGTGCGAATGAGACACGGAAGCGCGGGTCCTGAGCCTGGGCCAGGGCGGGAGCGAAGAGGATGAAGGCGGTCAGCGCCGCAACCGGCGCCGAAATCCTGATTGTCGACATGATGTCTCCTGGAGTTGTGCTGCGGAGAGGGCACCGCGCCCGGTCACCGCGGCCCTTCTGTCCGTCGCAGGGGACGAATTGAGAGGGCTGAACACGACCTCCGCAATCGGCGTGCCGCAGTCGGCGCGAGCCGGCCAGCGTCGTACGAGACAGATTGGTTTTCCCACGCATCGAAAGGGTGCCTCACCGAGGCGGGGTGACGTGATCGTGAGTGAGGCGAAGGCTATTTCTGCCCTGTGGGTTCGCTCCGCGGCCAGACCGGGCTCACAAGCTCGATCCGCCAGATCGGTCCTCCGACGTACAGCGGTTGCTCAGACTTCACGAACGCCGGCGCTTCACCGCCAAGAATCCAGACGTGAGAATCTGGCGGTTGCTTGCCGAGGAGTGGCGCGAGGAGACCGGCGATCCCGCCGATTTCCACTTTCAACACGTAGTGCGTGGCTTTGCGGGCGGCGCCGCCAGTCGAGAAGGATTCATCTCCGGCGACGGTGATGACCAGCTTCACGAGTCGTGGCTTTGGCGTCGCGGCAACGAGAGAGACTGTCGTGGGCGGAGCGCCGGGCTGGACGTTCTTCAGCAGCGTGAGAATCAGACCGTTGGCCAGGTCGGGCGGTACGTCGAGGCGTTCAGACTCAACCTTCTGCGCCCCGTGTTCGTCCGAGTAACGGACCGTCACCTGGCCGCTGCCGCCATCGATGGACATATCGAGCGGCTGCGGAAACGCTGGGCCCTTTTGCGTCACGTGGTCGCTGATCAGTCGGAAGCGTTGACGCTGAGAATAGACGACGGTCTCGTCGTGGATCGACCCATCCTTGAAGCGAAATACGAGGCGGCTGGTGACTCGCTCACCGCGGGCGGACTGGATCAGGTCGCCGTCAGCCAGCGGTGTTCCCTCGAGTGTCCTCAGGATGAGGAAGCCGTGCACCAGCCCCTCGGTGTGTCGGACGGCCACTGTTTGGCCGGGCAGCGCACCGGGCCAGAGCAACGACGCGCACGCGATCAAGCACGGAAGTAGCTTGGGTCGGCCTAGCATCACGCCACTGCCTTTCGAGCGGATACACGAACACTGCGCGGTCAGACACGAGCCGTGCAAATGACCTGCCGCCCTGGCAGACAAAACGAAGCAGCTCAGCCTGCTGCCGCGCTCCCCAGCGGGACAGCAAGCACGTTCGTGCGATCCCGCCGCACGGATCGTTCTAGGGCCTGAAATTGATCGTGACCGTCACAAGAACCGGCACGGGCTTGCCGTTCAGGAGTGTCGGCGTGTACTCCCACTGCCGCACGGCGTCGAGCGCGGCCTGATCGAGCATCGGGATCGAGCGCACGACCTTCGCATCAACGACTTTTCCGTCTGGCCCAATCGTCGCCTCGATCGTCACGACCCCGGCGACATGCGCCGACTGCGCAATGGCCGGATATACCGGTGTGACGTCCCTGATCTTGGTTGGTGGCTTGATCCGGCCCCCGACGCGGACCGCGGCTTTCGCCCTGGCCGCGGCTGCATCGGCTGCCGCTTTGGCCGCGGCCGCTTCGGTCGCCTTGCCAGCGACCGCATCGGCCGCCGCCTTGTCGCCTGCGGCCTTCGCAACGACCGCGAGCTCCCTGGTCTTGTCGTACGACTTGAACCATTTGCCTTCCTGGGCCTTCAGCTCGACGTCGACCGCTGCCTCTGCATCCTGGGCGGCCTTCAGCGACGTGGGAGCATACTCGCCCGCGCGTTCGGTCATGGCGTTGGCCACGGCAGCCTTGGCCGCCTCTACGTCCGCATTCGGCGGCGACGCGCAGCCCGTGGCAGTGATGGCGAGGCCCACGGCAATCGCCAGGCTTCTGACAATGACACGCATGGTGTTCTTCTCCTTCGAGTGCCGATTGAGATGACGCGAGAGCGTCCGCAAGGCGAGTGCCGGGTCGCCAGATCAAGGTGGCACGGCCGCGGCTATTTGCCGCGCCGCGGTGTCGTCCTCAGGAGCGGGACGTCTTTGCCTAGCGCCGTTGCCAGCTCGATCTGATGTTCCTGCTCGACTCGCAGAATCTCGCGGATTTCTTCGGCCATCGCGTACTCGCCAAGGCTTTCGCACTGACGCACCCGCTCTCGGTAGTTGATGATCGTCTCGCCTTCGTTGTCGAGGTCGAACTGCAGCATCGCCTCGGCCTTGGGCGACATCTTGACGTCGCGCGGAGTCGTCGTGGGCGTTCCGCCCAGATAATCGATCTGCTTGGCGATCGTGAGCGCATGCTGGAGCTCCTGCCCTGCGTGGACTTCGAGTTCCTTCGCAATCGCCATGTACTGTGGGCCCTTGAGTGTTTGCGAGTACACGACGTAGGCGATGACTGCTTGAAACTCCCGCGACAGGTCTTCGTTCAGCAGCGCGATCAGAGTCTTCCGCGTGATGGCGTCGGGCGCGTCAGGCATCGGCTTTCCTCAATGGTGAAGTGTTTCCTCGAGAGACGACTGCAAGAATGCTTCCCAAGGGCGCCGATGGGTCTCTAGCGCAGCCGTTGGCGGGAATATCCACATCGCGGTTACCTCCTCGACTCCCGAACATTCTTTCCTACGGCCGGTAAAATCCTCCCAACCTCATCAGGATCGTGCATCTCTTCGGCCGGCCACACACGGAGTCGGACGCGCATCTCGGCTGCACCGCTTCGCTTGCATGTCCCTTGCATAGCTCACACAGCAGACTCACACCATCCGCACGTAATCCTCTTGATCCTCTTGGAGAACATACATGGCAGCCATGCTCGCACGCGACGTCATGACCGCGAATCCCGTTTCCTGCGCTCCGCACACGCCTTTGGACGAGGTGGCGAGGCTGATGCTGCGCCACGACTGCGGCGAGATACCGGTCGTCGGCGCCTCACATAACGTCATCGGCGTCATCACCGACCGCGATATCGTCTGCCGGATTGTGGCTCAAAGGGAGAACCCCATGAACCACTCCGCCGAGGGCTGCATGACTACGCCCGTTGTCACCGTCCGCACCTCGGACACGCTCGAAGGCGTCCTGTCCGTCATGGAACAGCACCAGTTGCGGCGTGTGCCCGTGATCGACGAACAAGGTGGCTGTGTCGGCATGATTGCGCAGGCGGATCTGGCTCAGACGGCGGCACCCGCCGCAGTCGCCGAGCTCGTACGCGAAGTCTCCCGCGACTAGCGTCGTACACAACCCGGTGAATCACCTGACGCTCGACCTCGGTCGAAGGCCCTCGTGCCCTCAGACCTGATCCTCGAAGAGCGACGCCACCACCTCGAGCCCTTTTTGAAGCCACCCGCGACCTTCCCAGGCCGCGAGCGTGATCTCCGCGCACGCGTCAGAGTCCCGCTCGAACATCTTCTCGATGTCAGTGGCAACCCCGCGGTCGTGGACGCACACATTGCTTTCTTCGTTGTGCGCAAATGAGCGGCTGTCGAAATTGGTCGTTCCGATCGTGCTCCATATGCCATCGACCACCATGACCTTGTGGTGCAGCATGCTCCGGTTGTATTCGAGGATCTGGATGCCCACCCTCAGCAACGCTCCGTATTTCCGAACAGCGTTCTGGCGCGCCAGCCAGGTGTCGTTTCGGATGCCCGACACCATGATCCGGACGTCGACCCCGCGCCGCTTGGCCTCGATGAGGGTGTCAAGCGCGACCTGGTTCGGGACGAAGTAAGGATTCGCAATCACGATCGACTTGCGCGCGCACATGATCCCGAGAAAGTACATCGTCTGCACGCTGGACTGGCCTACCTCGGGCGAACTCAGCACGACCTGAAGCGCGTACTGTCCACGTGCACGAGGGTTCGGGTAGTACAGGTCGCCGCTCACGAGTTCGCCGGTGGACTCCTGCCAGTTGTGAGCGAACCCGCTCTGCAGCCAGCGGACGGCGGGCCCCTCGAATCTGATCTGCATGTCTCGCCACTCGTCCGGGCCGCGCGCGTCGCCACGCCACTGATCCGCGATGCCGGCGCCGCCTGTGTAGGCAACGGCGCCATCCACAATCAAAGACTTTCGGTGGGTGCGATTGTTGTAGCGGTCGATCGTATTCCAGTTGATCGGGTTGTACCAGACCACCTCGCATCCGCCAGCATCCAACGTTTTCAATGTGCGGTCGCCGATGCTGGACGAGCCCACCGCATCGAGCAGAATCATGACCCGCACACCCGCACGTGCGCGATCCGCGAGGGCGGCTGCAAACTCGTCGCCGACCTCACCGGCCCAGTAGATGTAGGCTTCCATGCAAATAGACGCGCGTGCCCTCCGAATGTCGCCGAGCATTCGGGGATAGAACGCATCTCCGTTGTTCAGGATCTCCAGCGCGTTGCCAGGAACGTATGGAACTCCCGTGCTGCCGGCGACGGTTGCCAGGAACTCGGCTGAGTCAGTAGCAAACTCATGATCGAGACCGAGCGTCGGCGGTTCGGATCGCGGGTGAATGAGGTAGCAGAGCAGAGTCATGCTGCCGGAGGCGCAGGCCCACGCCCAGCGTCCTTCACCAATCAACCCCAGCGTGGCGGCGGCCCAGGGCCATGCTGACCAGAATGCCCGGCGAACGCGAGTCCAGAGATCGACACGTCCCTTTCTCGGTCTCGATCGCGGATCGGAGGGGACTCGCCCGCGAGAACGCCGCCAGACGGCTCGCCACACCCGGGTGCGACTCGCAGCGCGCCGCGTGCGTGGTCGCGGCGCCGGTGTGGTTGAGGTCAGTGCGCCCAGTTGCTCCCGCACGTTACGTGGCGTCCGCCGCACCCTCAAACGTCATTGGCAGCCTCGTTAGGCGTGGCGGGCACCGGCCGCCAGCAATGCGACGCCACCGGCGAGTGCGATGCCGCCGAGCACTGGCGGCAAGGGAATACGCTCGTGCGTCTCCTTCGTGGCTTCAATCGGGCCGATGTCGAGCACCTTCTCGGTGCGCGTGTAGTTGATCCCGCCATAGGTCAAGGCGATCACACCGATGACCAGGAGCACGATGCCGACGATGGTCGTGAGTTTCATGGCTGGCGTCCTCTCGTTGCAAGTGTGTTGTCGATCAACCTCAGCTGCGGATCAGCGCGAAGCAGAATTCGTTCCAGGGTGTCCACAGAGCTCATCCACACCTTCCACCCACCTCCGCGGTCTCTCGATCGGACGTGCGGCCAGGGTCTTCAAGAGCCGGCCGGCGTCGTACAAGGCAGAATGGCGGTGCGTGACGTTTTCCCACTCATCGAAAGGGCGCCTCACCGATCGCGATCTGGCGCGGTTTCCCGGTACGTCCTTGTTCGATCGCCTCGCCCGTGCGGTGTGTCACGCCGGCTGCCTCCCGCGCAAGGAGCTGTACGAAGCGTGGGAGACGGCGCGTCGCGTCCGCCGCGTCTTTCGCGGCGGGCGTATCGTCGATCTCGCCGCCGGGCATGGTCTGCTCGCGCACGTCCTCCTCATTCTGGACAACTCGTCGTCGCAGGCGCTCAGCGTTGACACGACACGCCCGGCGTCAAGCGCCAAGCTGCACGATGCGCTGATCGGGGCGTGGCCGCGGCTGGCAGGTCGGGTCGTCTTCCAGGATGTTCCGCTCGAGTCAGTCGCGCTGTCCGCGGATGATCTCGTCGTCTCTGCGCATGCGTGCGGCGCGCTTGCAGATCTCGTCCTGGATCGTGCGTCGAGCGCTCGTGCCAGGGTCGCGGTGCTTCCGTGCTGTCACGATCTGACGGTCAACGACCCGGGAGCACTGTCGGGATGGGTGGACGGCCCGCTGGCGGTGGACGTGATGCGCGCCGTGCGCCTCCAGCAACAGGGCTATCGCGTTCGAACGCAGATCATTCCAACGGCGATCACTCCCAAGAACCGGCTCCTCCTCGGTGAGCCGGCCTGACAGCGGCGCGAGTGCCCGACACGAAGGCGGGTCTAGACGAGCGCTCCTCGAGAGCGCGTCGCCTAAAGCCCGCACAGCGTCCTGGGCTCAGAACTTGAACTCAGAACTTGAACTCAGAACTTGAACACGACGCCGCCGCTGAAGCGACCGTAATCGAGCGACGTTTGGTTCACCTCGATACTCGGGAATTCTGTGAGGTCGAGAACTTCAAAGGTGCGATAGTAACGGACCTCGCCGCGCACCCCCACGTGCTCGCCGAAGAACACCATGAGCCCGCCCCCACCATCCCAGCCCATCTGATTCTCGTCGCTGCTCGAGCCGCCCGTGGCTTCGACCGACGTCCGAATCAGACCGAGGCCGATCACGCCATACGGCTGAATCGGGCCAAACTTTGGCGCCAGCATGAAATTGGCCATGAACGTCAGCACGTTTGACGTCTGGGCCGACGACTCGCCGAAGAAATTTGGCGTGTACCCCAATTCAGCCTCGAAACCCACGACGGGGCCCAAAGCGCCGAACGCAACGCCCCAGTCGAGCTTCTTGTCCTCGCAGTTCGTGATGTCAGGACACCCGGCGTCTCCGCTGAAGTTGTATCCAAGGAACGGGCTGATGAATCCCTGCGCGGCGACGTCCCGAACAAAGGTGGTCGACAGGAGCATTGCAATTGACAGCACGAGACCGCACCGACGAATCGTTGTCAGATGAGCCACGACGTAACCTCCACTGTTAGGAAAGGCTGCAAGATCTCGGCCTGCACCATTGCGAGGGCACCAACACGCGTCGGGAGACGTGGCACCCCTAACCTAACTCCTATTCTGACTCGCGAACCCAGCGAGGGGTGATACCAGCTCATCCGCTGAGGCTGTGAGCCTACGGCAACCGTTCGGGAGGGATGCCCAGCGCCAGCGCGAGGTTGCGGAGCGCATCCTGAATGCGCGCGGCGTTCTGCGGCCCGAACCGGAGCAGCTGCTTCTGCGCGGCACTGAGACCCTCGAGGTTGCCGTTCGCGAACGCGTAGCCGGCGCCCTTGGGAACGACCGGCACAGGGTCGGTCACGACGGGCGTGCTGAGCAGGTGCACGAGCGCGCGTTCGAGCGTGCGGTCAAACGGCGCGTCGTTTCCCAAATCGCGAGACGCCTCCTCGATGAGCGGCTTGAACGTCGCGTAGGCGCGCGCCGTCGCCGATGGATCAATCGATGCGATGGCGCGGGCGATGGGCGCGTAGCGTTCGTAGCTGCGCGGGTCGATGTACCGCATGCCACCGCGCTCGATCGTGGTGAACGGCCGCGTCGGCCGAAAGGCTCGCAAGTGTACCGCCGGTGAGGTTCCACCAGCGATGTTCGCGATCACGACGGTGACGTTGCGAATGAGCCCACCGGTCGCCAGCCACGATTCGAGCAGCGGATCGCTCGTGAGCTGGCGCGCCATCGTGGCCACCATGGAGTCACTGTCGTCCAGGCGGGGAAGCGTGATGTTCGCGGCGTCGCCGCCCAGCGCTGCCCGGGCCGGAGCGGTACCGGCGCGGGCCGGGCTCTCGCGTTGAGGAGGAGGTGGCGCCGCCCTGTCTCTCACGAAGAGATACGCCAATCCAAGCGTCCCCAGGATCGCCACTGCCAGCAGCCAGAGGTGCCCGGATCGAACGCGACTGGGCGGTGGGACCTCTACTGCGGGTGTCTCGTCCCGGAAGTCGTAATCCGGCGGTTCCGGCATGGCGGTAACCACGATACTTCGTAAAAGGTCATTGGACGGTCTGTGCAGGCGCGCCCTCCGCGACGAAATTTTCTATCGCCCTGCGATCATCGTTGTTCGGTGCTGCGCGGCCTCGCCTGGCGCGCACAGCCGAAAGGGTGGCGTTGGCCGCGCGCACGGTCCAGAGCACTGGGTGAAACCGGCCGAGCACGAACCCGCTCGTCCGATGCATGCGGCTGCTGATCTGATTGACCGTGGCGCGCACGGACTGGTCAGCCCGCCGTCCCACCTCGCTGAGCCCATGAATGTCATCGAGCACAGCAGAGACGCGCGAGGCCACGGGCCCGATGGTGTACTCGACTCTGGCGAGGGCGTCTTCCATGCGCCGCAGGAGCCGCAGGGCAACCAGCGCGACAACGAACATCATCGCCGACTGGAGCACCGCGGCGAATGCCATGACGGCCAGCCAAACATTAGTCGTGCCGAGGTCAGTCACCATGCATCCTCCAACTCTTTAGGCGTGGCGGGCACCGACCGCCAGCAGCGCGACGCCACCGGCGAGTGCGATGCCGCCGAGTACCGGTGACAACGGAATACGCTCGTGCTTCTCGGCGGTCGCTTCAATCGGGCCGATGTCGATCACCTTCTCCCTTCGCGTGTAGTTGATCCCGCCATTCAGCAGCGCGATCGCTCCGATCACGAGGAGTACGAAACCGACGATGGCCGTGAGTTTCATGACGGGCTCCCTTTCATTCGCCTCTGTCGGGCTTTCCGTTTGGGGGCCTCGGCACACTCGACTCGCGCGCGACGAACCTCCGGCGCATCCCCCGGGGTGGCCGCGACCTGGCAGGCTGGTTCGTCCTGTTGAAACGTCGGAAGGTTGTCCCGTCGGTAGGGCGCGTCCGGCTTGAGCCCAATCTCGAGCTTGTCTTTAAGTGACATGTCGGCCTCCTGTCGGCTGATGCTGGTGCAAGAGCCTTACCGACCAACACGACGGCGTTCGTGCAATTTAGGTTGCACTCGGCAGAGCTCGGGGCAAGACGTTCAATGCGGAAATGCGTTGCTCTGCTCGAGGTACATGCGTTGCACGGCACCGAACCGAGCGCTCGTTTCGGAGGGGTTTGAGCAATCCTTACACGCTTCATGGAGGTGGGCATGCACAGCAGACTGCGAATTGCACAGGTGGCGCCCCTGAGTGAAAGCGTGCCGCCTAAGCTCTACGGCGGCACCGAGCGCATTGTCGCAACGTTGACGGACGAGCTCCTCAGACAAGGTCATGAGGTCACGCTGTTCGCCTCCGGCGACTCGGAGACCAGAGCGCGGCTCGTGTCGCCGTGCCCACAAGCGCTCCGGCTCTCAGGCACCACGGACGAGCTCTCCATGCACCTACTCATGGCGGAGATGGTCGCGCAGCAGGCCGATGAGTTTGACGTCCTTCATTTCCACATCGCGCCGCTGCACTTCTCGCTGGCGCGTCGGCTCGCATGCCCCCATCTCACGACGCTCCACGGGCGGCTCGACCTACCGCACCTCGCGCCGCTCTTCGCCGAGTTTTCGGACCTGCCTCTTGTCTCGATCTCCGATGCTCAACGCGGACCGCTGCCGTCACAGAACTGGCTCGCGACCGTCTACCACGGGCTCGGGGACGATGAGCTGCCGTTCCGCGCGGTACCGAGCTCATACCTCGCTTTCTTGGGAAGAATTTCTCCAGAGAAACGTGTCGATCGCGCGATTGCGATTGCCAAGGCGTGTGGCATGCCGCTCAAGATCGCGGCGAAAGTGGATCCGGTCGATGAGCCCTATTTCACGCAGGAGATCGAGCCCCTCCTTGCACACCCGCTGATCGAATTCGTGGACGAAATCGGCGACGCCCAGAAGGGCGCCTTTCTGGGACAGGCGCGGGCCCTGCTCTTTCCCATCGATTGGCCGGAACCCTTTGGCCTCGTCATGATCGAAGCGCTCGCGTGTGGTACGCCGGTCGTCGCCTTTCGAGGCGGGTCGGTCGCCGAGGTTATCGACGATGGCGTCACCGGCTTCATCGTCGACAATCTCGACGACGCGATTGCCGCGACGAACCGGGTGGGCACATTGGACAGGCGCATGTGCCGGAGGCAGTTCCTGGATCGGTTCACTGCCGCGCGCATGACGAACGACTATGTCAAGGTCTACGGCCGCCTGCGCGAGGCGACCGCGCTCGTCGGAGCCGCGATGCATGGCTGAGACTGAGACTCCCGCCCCCGACCAGCCGGGCGCCATCGCCACTGACGAACAGTTTCCGATCATCGCCGCCTTCGAGCGGCCCATCGCTCCGCTCCGCGTCCTGAAGTGTGGCGAGTGCTTCGCGGTCTTCGATCACCGTGGCGACGTTGTGCAGGGCGAGTGCAACGAATGTGGCCTGTATTGTGACGGCACCCGGTTTCTGTCGCACCTCGAGCTGTTGCTGTTCGGCCATCCTCCGCTCCTTCTGAGCTCGACCCTTGGTGTGGACGATGCGGTGTTCGAGGCGGACCTCGCCAATCCCGACGTGCTCAGACAGGGGCAGATCGTGGCGGCCCGCGGAGAAATCCATGTCCATCGGTCTCGGGCCATCTGGGGGCGCAGCTGGGTGGAGCGGATCTATATCGAAAACTTCAGGCTCGGCCGTATCGACGTGCCGCTGTCGATTCGCTTCGACGCCGACTTCGTCGACGTGTTCGAAGTTCGCGGCACGCGCCGCGCCAGACGCGGTGAACGACTCCCGGACAGACAGGCCGGCGAGTACGTGATGGCGTACCGAGGACTCGACGCACTCGAGCGGCGGACGACGATTCGGTGGAGTCGCACGCCCGATCGTCTCGAGCGGGGCCGGGCAGCCTACATCCTGACCCTCGAGCCTCGCGAGATGGTGTCCATTGAATTCACCGTGTCGTGCGAGACAGAGCGCCACACTGAGGTTCCCCTGGCTGTCCCCGGCGCCCTGGACGAGGCGACGTCGAGAACTCGTGCACGGCACGCCGAGTGGAATGCCTCGTCCTGCCGGGTCTTCAGTTCGAGCGACACGTTCCACCAGTGGGTGACCCGTTCGTCGGCCGATCTCCAGATGATGGAAACGGAGACGGCGTACGGGGCCTATCCGTACGCCGGCATCCCGTGGTTCAGCGCACCGTTCGGCCGCGATGGGCTGATCACCGCGTTCGAGATGCTCTGGCTCCGGCCGTCGGTGGCGCGAGGCGTCCTGGCGTTTCTCGCCGAGACCCAGGCCACCGACGTCAACGTCGACCGCGAGGCGGAGCCCGGCAAGATTCTGCACGAGATGCGCAGCGGCGAGATGGCGGCCCTCGGCGAAGTGCCGTTCGGGCGCTACTACGGCAGCTGCGACGCGACGCCGCTCTTCGTCATGCTCGCGCATGCGTACTACGAGCGGACGGCCGATCGCGAGTTCCTCGATCGCCTCTGGCCGCACGTCGTCAGAGCGCTCGAGTGGATGCAGACGAGTGGAGACCCTGATGGTGATGGCTTCCTTGAATACGCGCGGCACGGCAGCGCAGGGCTCATCAATCAGGGCTGGAAGGATTCGCACGATTCGATCTTTCACGACGACGGATCGCTGGCCGATGGACCGGTCGCGGTGTGCGAGGTTCAGGGATATGCCTACGCCGCGTGGAGGGGCGCGGCCGCGCTTGCGGCAATGCGCGGCGACACGGCTTCGTGGCGCGAGTGGACGACCAGGGCCGAACGCCTGCGCGAGCAATTCGAGCTCGCATTCTGGTGCGAAGAGCTCGACACGTATGCGCTGGCGCTCGATGGACACCGACGTCCCTGCCGGGTGCGCACCTCTAATCCCGGGCACTGCCTGTTTGCCGGCATCGTCTCGCCGGAGCGGGCGCGGCGGCTGTGTGGCACATTGATGGGTGACGCGCTCTTCGCCGGGTGGGGCGTCCGTACTGTCGCGGCCGGCGAGCGTCGGTACAACCCGCAGTCGTATCACAACGGCTCGATCTGGCCGCATGACAACGCGATCATCGCCGCGGGCCTAGCCAGATACGGATTCGCCGGAGCCGCGACCCGTCTGCTGACGTCCATGCTCGAGCTGAGCGAGGTATCGGACCTGCATCGCCTGCCGGAGCTGATTTGCGGATTTCAACGACGCGGGCGTGCGCCCACGCTCTATCCCGTGGCCTGCGCGCCGCAGGCCTGGTCTGCTGGCGCCGCCTTCATGCTGCTTGGCGCAGCCATCGGCGTGCAGATCGATGCGCCGGCTCGCCGCGTGTCGTTCTCGCGGGGCCAGCTTCCAGAAGGCCTCGACTGGATCCGCTTGACGGGTCTGGCTGTCGGCGACGCCCGAGTCGACCTGCAGCTCGAGCGACATCCTCACGATCTCGGCGTCACGGTCCTTCGACGCGACGGCGACGTGGAAATTGTCACCGTGAAATGACGTACTCCTGAGCTCCATCAGGACTCTCGATCAGGACTGAGGTGCCGGCGTGAGCACGCGGTATGCATGAGGGCAACGCGGAGGTTCAGATGCTTGAGACGCTCATCGTTCTGTTCGTAGTCTTGTGGCTGCTGGGCATGGTCAGTTCTTACACACTGGGTGGGCTCATCCATCTACTGCTCGTGCTTGCGGTCATCGTGCTGCTGCTGCGTGTCATTCAAGGACGGCGCGTCGTCTGAAGCTGCACCGGTAAGAATCACCGGCAGATGGGTAACGTCGAACCTGTCTACGTTCCGCTCGGGGCATACACATTGCACCGCCAGTGGGACGTAGAGCTCGGTTCGAGCTGATCTTTTGAGGAGGACACACGATGACTCGAGTCAGTACGTTCGTCGCGTTCGCCTTCGGATGCGCCGCGCTCACCGCCTACGCGCAGGACACCACCACCACCGTCAAGTCGGAGACCAAGAGTTCCGGCGGTGAGGTCAAGACGGTCACCTATACGGGCTGCGTGCACCAGGGCGATCAGGCCAGAACCTACGTGCTCGACAAAGTCGTACCCGTGAGTCGCACAACCACGACCGACGAGACGGGCGCGATTAGTACGACCACGACCTACATGCTCGTGCCGGGCGAGCGGGTCGAAATGCAGACGCACGTCGGCCACAAGGTCGAGGTCACTGGGATGCTGATCCCTGCAGGCAAAGTGACGACTGAAACGAAGACCACCGTCGACCGCGAGGACGCCAAGGACACGAAGTCGAGCGAGAAGGTGTCGACCAAAAACCCGACACCGCAGTTCCGCGTCACGTCGATCAAGTCGCTCGCCGAGAGCTGCAATTGACGTGACGCTGAGAACGGACGGGTATGCTGGCCAGCTCCCCGCCAGCGCCCGTCCGTCGCGCGCCATGGGAGGACGATCACGAATGCGGGCGACGGCGGCGATCGCGCTGGCGATGCTCCTCGCCGGCGCCAGGCCGTCGCGTGCCTACTCGGTGCTCGCACACGAAGCCGCGATTGATGTCGCGTGGGACGCCTCGTTACGGCCGCTGCTGCTGCGGCGCTTCCCCCGTACGTCCACCGACGATCTCCTTCGTGCCCGGTCGTTCGCCTATGGCGGCGCGGTGATCCAGGACCTTGGCTACTACCCGTTCGGCAACAAGTTCTTCAGCAACCTCGTGCACTACGTCCGATCCGGCGACTTCGTCGAAGCCCTCGTTCGTGATGCCCGCGATGTCGACGAATTGGCCTTCGCGCTCGGGGCATTGGCGCACTACTCGAACGACACCACGGGCCATCCGGAAGCCGTGAACGCCAGCGTGCCGCTGGTGTTTCCAAAGTTGCAGCGAAAATTCGGCGACGCCGTCACCTACGCACAGGCTCCTCGCCAGCACGTGGTCGTCGAATTCTCCTTCGATATCGTCAACATGGCGGCCGGTGCCTATCTGCCCGACGCCTATCGACGGTTCATCGGCTTTCGGGTCGCCACGCCGCTCGTCGAACGCGCATTTCGCGAGACGTACGGCCTATCCATGAACGACCTCTTCGCCGACCAGGAGCGCGCCATCGCGACGTATCGGTATGCCGTGAGCCAGATCATTCCGGTGCTGACCGAAGCCGCCTGGCGCGACAAGCAGGAGGAGATCGCCGCGTTGACGCCGACGGTCGATCGGGCATCGTTCGTGTTCGCGTACCGGCGCGCTGATTTCGAGCAGGCGTACGGACGCAACTATCAGAAGCCCGGCCTCCTGGCGCGTTTCCTCGGTGTGATATATCGAATCGTTCCGAAGGTCGGCCCCCTCAGGCCGCTGGCGTTCAAGGCCCCCACACCAGAGGCGCAGGAGCTGTTTACACAGAGCTTCCGCCAGGCGGCGGCACGGTACCGTTCGGCCGTTGCCGACCTGACCGACCGGCGGTTCGATTTTCCCAATACGGATTTCGATACGGGACACGTGAGCCGACATGGCGAGTACTCGCTGGCCGACGACACCTATGCGGACCTGCTCGAGAAGCTGTCGGAGCGCCGGTTCAGCGGTACGCCGGCCGCGCTGAGGCGGAATATCGTCGCGTTCTACGGCGACAGCCCGCGGCCGTCGCTGGCCAACAAGAAGGAACAGAAGCGATGGGTGAGCGTTGAGAGCGCCCTGACGGATCTCGGCCGGGTTGTGGCGTCGGAGTGAGCGACGCCGGGAACGACGCCGCGAGCGACGCAAAGGAGGCATCGTATGCGTGGACGATCACGAATGCGCATGACGGCCGCCATCGCCGTACTCTACCTGGCAACAACAGGCATCGCG
>Ga0210380_10000473_pt1 | contig 17996 bp, 37 predicted proteins | sample PLM4_5_coexredo_FD_155476 | JGI IMG/M metagenome (GOLD analysis project Ga0210380, IMG submission 155476) | Groundwater sediment microbial communities from an aquifer in East River, Colorado, USA - PLM4_5_coex redo | ecosystem: Environmental > Terrestrial > Soil > Riparian zone | place: USA... | reverse complement strand
GTGGATTGGGGCCAGCCTTGATCCAGAGCGCACGCTCGAAGCTCATGCCCTCTTCCTGCTCACGAGTCGGCCCGTCGTAGTCGTCGTCGTCGTCGGGGTGGTATCCGACCTTGCGGATCATCCGACCACTGATCCGCCCAGTTGACCACCCGGTGCCGGTCGTGGTGACGCCACTACCGGGCTCATCGAGCAGCATGTCTTGGGAGGCGAGACCAGATATCTGTGTGCTCTTCTTGGCCATCAGTCTTCTCCCTTGGTGCTGAGGTTCTCCTGGCGCAGCGCCTGCCGAGCGAAGTATCGGTTCAGAGCGATACCCGGCTTGGGCTGGTCGGTACCGATGCCCATGACGTAGTTGAGGGCGCTGTCGTTGGGATCCTGTGGGCGGTCGATCTGCTTCGGCATGGCGCCTCTAGTTGTCCTGAGTCATGCAATGATGTACAATGACTGCATGGTCACATTGCCTGATGAAGTAGCCGTTGCCGTGCTCGATCTCGCTGAGGCGATGACCAACCCGACATCCCCCGAGCAGATCGCCTTCAACCTGCGGGTGGCGGCCTACCTGCTGCCGAAGCTGGAGGGCGCCTTCGTCACGGCCGGTGTCGATCCCGGCGACGTCGAGCGCCCCGAGATCCCCCTGCTCGTGGTCGGATCGAAGGCCGGTACGTGGCGGGACGGTGTGTGGGAGCCCGACGAGAACTGAGCTACTCCCAGTCACTGATCGCTCCGGCGAACTGGCTGTAGGCGAGGTGCTGGTGTCGGGACAGGTCGTGGGCGGCGGGGTGGCCGGTGTGGGGGTCGAAGTACGGCTGGCCGAGACGGTTCGGCCCGACGGTACGGGTGCCACCCTGTCGCTCGATCCCCTGCTTGACGTGCTCCCAGGAGATCGCCTGCGCCGCCGACGGGTGGATCCCGAAGTTGGACGCCGCCTGGATGACCACGTTGCGGGACTCCTCGTAGCGAGAGGTGCCACGCTTCAACGCCGCCGACGAGATCCCTCGACCGGTCTCCCACGGGCGCACCCGATTGGTCATCGTGTCGAAGGCACGACCATCGATCGTGGCGAACCGAGCGTCCGACGGGTCGTGGATGTTGTGCATGAAGTTGTGCGTCTTCGGCCCACCACGGGGGTCCATCACGTCCTCGGGATCCTCCCCGGCGATGATCCGCCCGGCCCGCTGCAGCGAGCCGATGCCCGCCGAGCCGATCGACATCCCACGCACCACTTCACGAGCTGCGCCTCGGCTGGCTACCGCCCTGGCGTGCTCGCCCTTCTGCGCCCCCATGATCGTGTCCCAGCCGCCGGAGTCGATCCCCCGCAGCTCCTTGAAGGCGTGGATGTTGCTCCGCTCCCAGTCCATGTTCGGGCTGACGGCGGCGACGATCCCGGCCCCGGCGAGCATCTTGTCCGGTGACCCACCGAGGAAGTGGCCGCCCCGGATCCCCTTGCGCACCGCCTCGTGCACCTTGGGGTACCACTCCGAGCCCGAAGCGTGCTCGCCCTTGCTGGCCGAGGCGATCGAGTGGGTGAAGTTCGTGAGCGCCATTTCGAACACGGCCGGGTCGTGGAAGTTGGGCATCCCCCCGAAGCGGATGGCCGTGTCGGGGTTGCCCGCCTCGGTCATCTTCGGGCGCCCCTTCTTGTCGATGATGTGGTAGCGCTCGCCTTCACCACCGAGCTGAGGGAAGTTCTCCCGACCCTTGCTGCTTCTGATCGGCACGTCGTCTCCTCAGTAGTAGAGCGCAGCTCGGGCGCCGAGGAACCACCCAGCGACGTCCCGAGCTGTCGAGTAGGGCGCTGACCGGTCCTCGATCCAGCGCAGGATGCCGTAGTAGGCGAGAGCGGTACCAACCAAGCAGAGTGCGGGCGTGGCGCCGCCGACGAAGGCGCTAACCAAGCACCCGACCGCCGTGGCGACGGCGAGCGGCACGAGCGTGCGTCGGAGGGACGGCGCTAGCTCGCTTTCACCGTCCTCTCCGTACCGTGGTCGGACAGAGACCCCGAGGAGGAAGCCCAGCTGCGGGCGAGCGCACTGAGCGAGACGGGCGCAGACGTACCACGCCACAGCGATCGAGAACGTGGTGGCGACCCCCACGAAGGAGGACAACGGGAAGCCGCCACCAAGGCCAATCAGCGCCAGCACACTCACCCCGACGACGAGTGGCGCAACGATGCTGCGGACGACGCTGATTCGCCAGTTGGTGTCCACATGCCCAGCGTAAGCGCTGGGGTCAGAGCACCGGGTTGATCAGTAGCGCCCGGCCTGGGCGCCTTCTTGGAACGCTGCGTTCATCGAGTAGCCGACGTGGGCGTACGGCTCGAAGCCCTGGTACGGCTCATCGATCGGCTGGCTGGCCGCCTCTTCGCCTGGGGCGAGCTGCCCGGTGTAGTTCTGGTCTGCCATGGCTGGCTCCTTCTAGCGAGTGCGGTTCGAGGGGAGGATGATGGACGGTCGGCCGCCGGGCGGCTTGAAGCCGGGGGCGAACGTGACCTGAGGGATCGTGCTGCCGCCTATCTGAGACGACGCTCCGGCGGCGTTGCCGAGAGTCGACACTGCTTCTCGTGCGTTGGCCTGAGTCGCCACGTCGACCGGGTTGACGGACGATGGTGCGGTACGGGCGGTGCGCACCTGGCGCTCCGTCAGCGGCTCAGCCTCACCGGCCTCGGTCATCGTCTCGGGCGTACCCATCTGCACCGCCTCCTGCATCCGACGGGCCCACAGGTTGCGGGGCGGGCCCGCCTTGCTGGCGAGGTAGCCCGAGATCGGCCTGTTGCCGAGGATGTCGTGGACGTCGTGCTGAGCGCCGGTCCCCTTGGTCATGCCCTCGATGTTCCCGGCGATGCGGTTCATCTCTCCCATGATCGACGGGGGAGACCACTGTCGAGCACGGTTGCGCCAGAGCACCTCTTGGTTGATCGGCGCCTGCGTCGAGAGCGGGCTGACGTAGGGGGTGTACGTCGTCCAGGTCGGTACGGCGCTCTTGTAGGACTTGGACACCGCTGCTCAGTCGTCAATGACGGTGGGAGCCCGGCGGTAGGCGTAGCCACCGGACACCACGATCATCTCGTAGGACGGTGGCGTCTGGCCGACCCCGGCCCCGGCGACGAAGTCGCTGAGCATCGCTGGCGCCTCGATCCAGCTGGCGCTGCCGACGTGGGCACGCTCACGCATCGTCTCGTCGGCGTGCTTGTACACGGCGTCGGGGTTGTTGTAGTTGATCCGCCCCGGCATGGAGGTGGGATCGATGAACGCTCCACGCACGAAGTCGTTGGGCACGTCCGTGTCGGTGCCGATGCCCTCCTCGAACCGCATGTCCCCACGGTTGCCCGCAGGGTTGGCGGCGAAGGCAAGCTCGAACGCCTGGGGGACACGCTCGGGGTAGAGCGGGTTCGGTGCAATCGTCATGGTCTCAGCGTAGTTCGGGGGCTACTACCGGCGGCGCCCATGGAACGGCGAGTCGATCTGAGTGATCACGCCGAAGTCCTCGTCCTCGGTGACGGCGCAAGCGAGCGCCGCCGAGTCGCAGTAGTCATCGAAGGCGTTCACGACCTCGGGCGCCTCAGCGAGCATGTACTTGCCTGAGTACACCGTCTCCAGCTCCTCGAACTGCAGCCGGAAGCGCTTGTAGGCACGCAGCTTCTTGGTACGGCGACCGGCCGGGTAGATGAACATCCGGCGCTCGACCAGAGCCTTCAACCGCTTCCACCGCTTCTCCTGGTCGGCCGGGTTGGAGCCGAGCGGCCGCACGTCGATCCACGGCATCTCGTGGGCGATGCGCTCGGCGATCGGGCCGCCGAGCCCCTGGGCGTCCACGCCGATGATCGCAACGTTGTAGTGCGACAGGAACTCGATGATCCTGGCGTACTGCTCCTCCCACGGCTTGTTGTGGATCTCCAGCCAGTTGAGGACACGGTGCTGGCAGTAGCCGTAGGGGTCGGGGTTGTTCCAGTCGACCCAGCAGACGGTGACGACGGTGGAGTCCTTGGTACGGGCGGGGTCGATCCCGGCGACGCAGCGGTCAACGACGAACCACGGCACAACATCCATGTTCGGATCGCCGAGGCCGTCGAGCACCTCCTCGGTCACGAACATCCCCGACTCCAGCAGCCACTGGCAGGCGTAGCTCAGACGGAACTCATCGCTGTCCTCGCCGAGCCGTTCCTTCTCTCCGGCGATGTACTTCTTGTAGAAGTTGTTGAACTTGATGACCACCTTCCAGTCGTATTGGAAGTGGTCCTGCCGGGCGCCCCGCCGGGTCATCCGGCGCTTGTTGGCCTGGATGGCGTCGTAGAAGAAGTTGCGCTTCCTTGAACAGGTGCCGGTGAACACCTTGGTGCCGTTGGTCGACGCCAGCATCGGGAAGATCGACTTGCGGGCCTTCTCCGAGTCGCAGTCCTGGCTCTCATCGAGGAGGACGAAGTGGTACGTCTTCGACTCGATCTGCGCCTTGGGGTTGGCGGTCTGCATGCGGCAGATCGATCCGCTGTTGATCAGCTTGACAACCTTGACCTTCGACCCCTCCTTCTGCGGCACGTCCTCGATGTCCTCGTCGGCGAGGATCGAGCGGCCGTGCTTGGAGGTGAGGATGTCGTGGATCTTCGACCAGATCGTGAACGCCTGCTCTTCGGTGGGGGCGAACACGCCGACCCAAAAGCCACGGGAGAACTGAGGGAACAGGTCGGGGTACGCCTTGGCCAGCCGGGGCAGCAGCACCATCAGCGTCGCCAGCACCGCAGCGAGCGTGGTCGACTTGCCCGACTGGCGGCACCACAGGGCGGTGATCTCGGCGCCGTCGTTGAGCAACACCGACTCGATCGCCCGGTACGCCAGATCCTTCTCGTACGGGTAGAGGTCCAGCTCGGTGAGCGCCTCCATGAAGACCATGCAGCGCATCACCAGCTCGTGGATGAACTCGGCGCTCTCGGGGTCGACCTCTACGAACTCCTCGCCGGGCTCGTCGGGATCTGGTTCCTCGAAGTAGCGCTCTTCGAGGATCTCACGAACGGCGGCTGTCACCCCGCCAGGCTACGTCAGGCGTACTTGGCGGGGTCGAAGAGCTGGCCCTGGCGAGGGTCAGGCACCTTCGGGGTCCGGTGGTCGTTGAGGAACTCCGTCAGGCGCATGGCGTCCTGGTAGCTCATCGTGATCTTCACGTCGTCGCCACTGGCCTCGGCCTTCATGTGGACGGCGGGGGTCACGGTACGGACGGCAGCTGCTAGCTCGTTGACGATCACGGGTACATTCATAGAAGGAATCATACGACATCCTTGAATAACTCACAACCTACACGACGGTGGCCAGCTCCATGATGGCCCTGGTCATGCCCACCAGCTGGAGCGCTTGGTGGTGGGCCTCGATGGCGGCGTTGGCCTGGCCCTTGCGGTACTCAGTGAGTAGCCGGTCGATGTTGACGGCGGTCGCCTCCGACCACGTCTGCAGCGTGAGCTTGTCCATCCCCTTCGACCGTTGGTACGAGACCTCGACGGCCTCGTGCACCGGGTACTCGGTCAGGCGCTTCTCTCGTCGGAATCCCATCGTCCCTCTTGCTCCTTGTCGACAGGGCGGCCGAACACCGACTCGATGATCGCATCGTCGGTGTCGGGGCGGGTGACACTGCCGAGCGGGTGGCAGATCCCGAAGCGGAGGGTGTTGGTGCCGAGACGGACGGCGATGCCGATGCCCTCGTAGTAGGGGGGTGCGACCGAGCGCATCCACGCTCGCTGGAACCTCGGCTGGTTGGCGCTGATCGAGGTGACCGACGGGGCGATCGGTCCCCAGCCCATCCAGTAGGTGTGCAGCCAGACCTTGTTCACTGGAACTGCTGGCCGACCACCTGGCGCTCACGCTCGACGTCGTCACTCCCGCCTTCCTCAGCGTCGTTGGAGTCGAGGTGGCCGGAGTAGCTGAACGAGCCCTGGAAGTACGGGTAGCCGTTGAGCACGTTGTTGATGTACCGACCCGCCGACGGGGCACGCCGGAAGTTGCGCCACACGTTGCGTGGTACTTGGTCGTAGACCCACGGCGTGCCGTCACGGAAGATGACGTGGACCTGGCTCAGGCCCGAGTCGTAGCGGGCGACGTTGAGCCGGGTGGAGCTGAACGGGAGCCATGGCCCCGGACGTGATCCATCCCCCGGCGTGGAGAGATGTCTGCGATCACTGTTCGAGGCCATAGCGCACTCCGAACGCTAGACGGTGGCGGGCACCTTCTTGGCGACGACCTTGCGGGGCGCCACCTTCTTGACCGACGGCTTGCCGTTCAGCTTGACGACGTTGCCGTTGGCCTTGTCGCTGGCCTTGACCGTCGACAGCACCTTGACGGCGTTCTTGGGCGCCGCCTTGGTGGCCTTGGTCGCCTTGGTCGCCTTGGCCGGGGTGGCCGGGGCGGCGGCGGGCTTGGGGCCGGGGCGAGGCGCCACGTAGCGGGTTGCGAACCGCTTGATGTCGGCCGTCTTCCAGACCGGGCCGCAGCGCAGCACTGCGAGCGGCTTGGGGAACTTCGAACCCTCGGTCTGCTCTTCACGCCGACGAAGGTGCGAGAACGTCGACAGCTCGACGTTCATGATCTCAGCGGCCTCGCTCGCTCCGACGAGCGGCTGCGAATCGGGGCCGGGCTTGGTTGCTTCTGGCATCGTGCTCATACTCCTGTAGATGGACCCGGTCTGTTCAAGGATACATCCTTGCGGTTGCACGCCTCCCAGTCCGTAGGCAGTAGTCGTAGAAGAACACCTGATCTCCACGCCGGTTGGGCCGCAGCCAGCGGTCACCGAGGACGTGGAGCGGCATGTCGTACGCCCGGGGCTGGAGGTGGTCGTCGGGGGAGGGGTGCCAGTCGGCTGGTACGGACGAGGGCTCCCAGGAGGCGTTGGCCTCGTGGACCTCGATCAGGTCGGTGCGGACCTTGCCCAGGATCTCCCGGGCGATCCGGTGGCTGATATCGAGAGGTACGTTCCAGTCCTGCATGTGGGGCATCCTACCTCATCTTTCAATGCCATTGCACAACAACGGCAAGTCATGTAGGGTCCGCTCCAATGGCTGACCGGCTAGTTTGGGCCGATCCGGTGTGATTCTTGGAGGCTTCGATGAAGGTGCGGGTAGCGGTGGCGGTCGCAGTGGCGGCGGCAGTGGCAGTCGGTGGGCCCGTGATGGCGTTCCACGACGAGCCCGACAGTGGCTTTCGAGGCGGTCACGAGACGTCGACCACGACGCCCCGGGAGATCCCGACGACGACCCACGCCCCGGTGACGTACCCGCACAACTACCCGACGACGACGCACACGCCCAACACCCTCGGGTCGACGTCGACCATCGTGAAGTACACGACCACCACGGCAGCGCCGACGACGACGCATCCTCCGTACACCACCACCACCGTCGGCGCTACCTCAACCACGGCAGCGCCCACGTCCACTACCACCTCTACGACGACTGCTACGTCATCGACAACGGTCCCCTCATCGAATACGACGACTACCACCTCCCCGGCGGTGACGACGACGACTGAGGTCACCCACAAGGTGTGGGTCTGCAAGTTCGTCGGGCGACCCGGGATCGATGAGGTTCTCCAGACCGGTCAGAACCCGATCTCGGTCGACGTCCACTCGATCCCCGATTGGCCGGTGGCCATCGGCTCGTTCTTCGCCGACCGCCAGGGCCGCTCCCTGGTGATCGCCTTCGACATCGGCCAGGATCCGCCGAGCGTCCTCGGCTGCATCCCGACACCGCCGACAACCACGACTACGACGACCACGACACCGGGTACAACAACCTCATCGACGTCTTCGACCACCGCTCCCTCAACGACGACCTCCACCGTGCCGGTTACCAGCACGTCTACGTCCACAACGACGGTGGCCCCGACGACGAGCACCTCGACTACCACTACCCAGCCCCCTGGCCCTACGACTACCGGAGCGGCAACCACCACAACGGCGGTGACCACATCAACATCGACCAGCAGCACCAGCACGACGACGGCCCCGTCTACGAGCACATCGTCCACATCGACCACGTCGTCCACGTCGACCACGACATCCACGACTGCGCCTGGGACATCAACGACGGTCGCACCCACCACGACAGCCGTGACCACGACGACGGTCCCATCGACGTCCTCGACTACATCGAGCAGCACGACAACCACCGGCCCTACTTCAACCACGACGACGACGACTACGCCTGGCTCCACGACGACGATCCCTCGTAGCCAGCTCGGGCTCAACGTGCTCCCGGCGTGTGTGCCGGAGGTCGGTGGCCCGGCCATCTCGATCACGTTCGGCAACCGGCCCGACCTCGACGGTCAGACGGGCACGCTCTCGTTCAGCACGGGCTCACCGTCGGTGCCGATCGTCTTCCAGTCGAACACCACCGTCGTGATCCCCTGGCCCGCAGGCGATGGTGACATCGCTCTGCTGACCTACACGCTCGGTAACGAGACGGAAACCGCTGGCCCGTTGCTCATCGATGAGGGCTGCGAGCGGACCACAACCACGACCACGGAGGTGACGACATCAACGACGGTTGCTCCGACGACGACGCAGGGTACGCCCACGACGACGACGACGATCCCAGGGACGACGACTACGTCTACGGCCCCGACAACGTCATCTACCGCCGTGACCACTACGACCGCATCGTCCACCACGACGACGCTCCCTGAGACGTTCACGCTCGCCGGGGCGACGACGGTCTGCCGCAGCGAGGTGCCGACGATCGTGATCGACATCGGCAACACGTTCCCGTCGCTGGCCGGGGTCACCGGCACGCTGACGATGAGCGACGTCAACGGCAACGTGGTGAGCACCCAGCCGCTGGTGTACCAGCCTGGGGCGCACTACGAGCTGCTCTACCCGGGCACGGCGGTCAATCCCGACGGGTCGATCGATGACGTGCCCGGCTGGATCCTCACCGACGACGGCTTCTGGATCCGTGACCCGAGCGACGAGTTCCTCCGTGAGGGCATCCACCTGACCTACACGGTGAACCCCACGGCTGAGGCCGACATCACCTACCCGCCGGAGTCGAGCGCCTGCGCCAATCCCGACGGCCCATTCCCGCCAACGACGACAGTCGTACAGCTGCTGCCACCCACACGCTGACCCGAGTATCATTCAGCTGCCTTGAATAGCAGGGCTCCTCGGTGATCTTCAATCGCCACAAGTACGGCGGCAGACACATGCACAACACCACGACACCGCAGAGGCTCTGTGCCTGCACGGGCCACCGGACCCGTGAGCACAACACGCCCCAGCAGTGCCGTCGGTGTGGCTGCCGCATCGACCGGCAGTTCGATGACGAGATCGGCGAGCCCGAGAAGGTCTCGATCGTCATCGACCTGCCGGAGGCGGACTGGGAGTATCCGTACGGTGAGCAAGACTGAGCGGTATGAACCGACTCGATCTCAGCCAGCCGATGATCCACTGCCACATCGATCTCGATGAGGCGCTGCCCAGCTCGGCGTACCCGATCGTCGGCAGGCTCGCCGAGGCGCTGGAGAGCGCCAGCACCGAGCTGGCGGAGCTGTACGAACCCGACGAGTGACTTGACGGTCTAGCAACATCGTTGTTACGTTCCCGGTGGGGGAAGCACAGAAGCCCCCTGCTCCTCCCGCCGGGAGTAGGGGGCTTCTGCGTTGGTCACCGCCCCGCCGTTGACGGTGACCTCGGCGCCGACGAACTGAACGTCAGCGGCGATCTTTGGGGGGCCGCTCGTGCATGCGCACGATCTCGATGACCACGTCGGCCACCAGCAGTGCGGCCAGCACGAGGACCGCTATCACGAGCATCCCGATGGTGTTGTCGTCAGCGCTCGCTGCGGACCACATCGTCATCCTCCGGGTACTGATCGGTGATCGTGGTGATGACCTCGGTGACCGTGACCTCGGCGATCTCAGGGTGGCGCTCCAGCCAGTCGGCCAGGGAGTCAAGATCCATCGTTGAACCTTACACATCGTTGTGGGACGCTTGTCCAATTCGGAGATCTCCGAGTTAGGACCGCCCTGTGAGGAATGTGGATATCGCTGTGGACGGTCATCGGGAGGCCAGCGAGAGGAGTACGAGCGTCCCCACGATCGTGATGAAGGCGATCTCCAGGTACGCCTTCCAATCAAGCCTCGTGCGGCGGGTGCCCCGGCGGTAGGGACCGGCCATCAGCTGCAGTCCGAATGCAGCCAGTCGATGAACACGTCACGGGCCTCGTTGTCGAGGCGGAAGGAGTCGCCCTCCAGCGTGACGATGAGATAGGCGTCCGACGCATCCACGAAGGTGCTGGAGCCCTCGTAGCCGAGACCCATGGCGTCGATGGCGCTGATCACGGCGCCGTAGGCGTCGCAGAGCGGCGCCGACGTAGCGGGGTCGGCGATGACGAGTTCCACGATGGCCGGGCCGACCGGCGTCGGATCCTCAGACGCTGGGGTGATGAACATCAGGGGGAGGAGTGCAGTGGCAATCATGGGGCTGAGTCTAGACACATCGTTGAATGACTCCAACGTGGCTGGATGTTACAGTTATGCGACAAGGTACGACGTTGAACAACGGAGTCATTCAACGCTGGCACCGCATCAGATGTTGTGCTACCGTGCCCCCCAGTCGAGAGGAAACGGTGTGGCGGGGACGGCGGGTAACCGGGTCAACTCCACTCTTGGCCGATCGGCGCACCAACGGCGGTAACGCCCTGAACCAGGAGGCATAATGCTTCGTTCCAAGACCCGGCGGGTTGTCCTCGCCACTCTCGCCACGGTCGGCTTCACCGTGGCCTCGGCTGGGGCCGCTTCGGCCAACGAGCGCAGCGACGACCCCACCGTCGAAGCGGACTCGGACAGCCACGTCAGCCAGGACGCCGATGCGACCATCGAGCTGTGCCAGAAGGCGTACACCAACACGGGTGACAACGTCGAGTACAACTCGGTGAGCCAGTCCAACGACGCCGATCAGGACGCCGACAGCGACGCCAACGGTGGCGACGCCTCGTCCAGCGATCGCTCCGAGGACGAGGTGTCCTCGGCTTCCGGCACGGGTGCGGCTGCGGCCAACTCGACCGGCAGCGTCAAGGCGACCGGCGGCGTGGGCGGCACGTCCTCGGCTCCCAACACCAACGGCGGCTCGAACACGAGCGGCGCCACCAACGGGATCGCCGCTGGCGCAGCGACGGCCACCAACACGGTCGGCGGCGGGGTCACCCAGTCGCAGACCAACTCCAGCACCACCTCGGCCACGGCCACGGGCGGGGCGGCCACGTCGGCCTCCAGCGCTGGTGGGGCCACGGCGGCGTCGAGCACGCCGACGGGTGCGGAGGCCGATGCCTCGTCCAGCGTCCACCAGGACGCCGACGTGAACATCGCCGTCAGCCAGGACGCATCGAGCAACAGCGGCGGCAACAGCGCCTCCAACTCGGTGAGCCAGAGCAACTCGGCGTCGCAGGAGAGCGACTCCGAGGCCGACGGCGGCGACGCCCATGCGAGCGACTCGTCCAGCGACTCCACGTCGTCGGCGTCGGGTGGTTCGGGTGCGGCGGCGGCGAGCGACTCGGGCGGTACCGAGTCGACTGGCGGCGGCGGTGGTGGGTCGACGGCGGCCAACACCAACACCGGCACCAACGCCTCGACGGCGTCCAACAACATCACGACCGGGGCGGCGACGGCGACCAACAGCGCCACCCTGACCGTTGCTCAGACGCAGAACAACACGTCCTCCGACACGGCTGCGGCCACGGGCGACGCAGGCTGAGCACCTTCCCCCTCCGAGGAGTCAGAGGGGAACCTGGGGGCGGACTGGCTGCAGCTGGTCCGCCCCCTCTGTACCTACGAACGGATAGAAGGCGGGAACAATGCGGCGGATGAAGTGGGCGACAGCAGTCGTCCTGGCAGGAGCACTGACCTCACTCAGTGCGGCGATGGTGGACGCCAGTACTCCACCGGAGACCCCCCCGGTCGAGACCCCGGCGCCCACGACGGCAGCCCCGGATCCCACGGAGGCTCCAACCACATCTCCGGCGACCGAAGCGCCGACCACCATCCAGGTGATCATCACCGATCCCGAGACGGTGGCCCCGACGGCTCCGACGGAGCCACCGCCTACCGATCCTGCCACGTCGGCAGCGCCTCAGCAGGCAGCTGGCGGGCCTACGGTCACCATCGAGGATCAGGTCGCTCTCACATCGACCTCGAACCCGAATCAGGTCAACCAGGAACAGCAGTCTGTGGTCACGGCCACCGTGGTGGCCAACGCCAACACGGGAGGCAACAGTGAGGTCGACAACTCAGGCCAGCCCGGCGGGGGACAGCTGCCTGCTGACGTTGCTACTGGGAGCGCCGATGCTGTCGGTTCTCAGGACGCCAATGTCGTCACTCAGGGCGCTGACATCACGCTGCAGGACCAAGCCGTCGCCAACGTCATCCAGGTCGCCCTCATCATCAATGTTGGGGTGGCACTGGCCAACTCCGGCTTCAACGGCGTGTCGAGCACGCCAGGGGGAGCAGGGCTCACCGCCGGAGTGACCACGGGCGATGCGAACGCCACCGGCCTCGACATCGAGCAGTACATCACCCAGGCGGCGAGGGAGACCGGCGATGAAGACACGGACGCCCACGCAGGTCAGCTCGCCATCAGCCTCTGGATGGGGCTGGGTACGGCGAACACAGGGCTCAATGGTGTATCGGGTGCTGGAGCGACTGGCGGCTCTGGTGGTGCCATTGGGGCTGGTGACGCAGCAGCGACCGGCAACCTCTCCACGACGAACATCGACCAGTACGCCGAGCTGCTCGGCGAAGACACCGCCACCCTCAACGTCACCCAGCGAGCCACCGTTCTCAACGTCGGCTTTGCTCTGGCTAACTCAGGCATCAACGACATTTCAGGAGTAGCTGGTGGACTTCTCTCCGCCGACCCGACCGACGACAACGAGTACGCCCAGGATCTCTTCGCCATGCTCCTCCCGGCGTTGCTGCAGTCGTACGGGTACGGCCCAGCGGCCGGTTCCATCAACACCGGAGACGCCACCGCAGTGGGTAACGACAGCGACACGTTCGTTCGCCAGGTTGCTCTTGCGGCTTCATCGGGCGACGGTGTGGTGGACATCGTGCAGAACGTCCTCGTGGCCAACATGGGAGCCGCTGCAGCTAACACCGGAGGGAACGTCTTGGGTGGGGGCATCCAGACCCTCTCAGCCGACGACGCCTCATCGATCGTGATGATGGCGGCCTTCATGGCCGAGATGCTCGCCCTCGTGCACGACTCCGCCAACGGCGCCACGATGGACGCCGTCAGCCGAGGGATCGACGTGCCGTTCCAGGGCGTGCTGCTGCGCCTCGATGCAAGCTTCGAGGGTCTCGACACGACGACCACCTCGTCCACCGGAGCGCAGGCCAACATGCGTCAGGTGACGGTGATCATCTCGCTCGGGCTCGCCAACGCCAACACGGGCAACAACACCACGCAGAGCGTCGTGAACCAGGGCAACGAGGTCAACGGAGTGCAGAGCGGCGACGCCGTGCAGGTGCTCGCTCTGGACGAGGCCGGGAACATCATCGGTACCGGCGACGCTGATGCGGGCAGCACCGCTCAGGTGGTGATGTGCCAGCGGATCAACGCCGACGACATCGACTGCCTGGCACCGCCGACAACGACGACGCAGCCACCGGCTGATCCTCCCGGTACGACGACGACTATCGTCACGCCAACGACGGTGGTCACCTCGACCACCACGATCGTCACGGTGGACCCGACGGCACCTCCAACGACGTTGGCGTCCACCGTGACTTCCACGACCTGCCCGGCGCCCCCGACGACGCTGGCACCTGACCCCACAGTGGCGGTCTCACTCCCACCCGGCTTCGAGCCCGGGATGATCCTCCCCCTGACGTGCTGACGGAGAGAACTGACATGATCATGATCCACGGGCTCCTTGCCCTGACTGGCGTGGCGGTGCTGGCATCGGCACCCGCTCCGACGACGGCGCCGCCACCCACCGTCCCCGCTGCAGTGACTTCGACCACTGCAGCGGGGGCGACCAACACGACGCTGCCAACTCAACCAACAACGACCGTGCCCACCGGACCCACCACCACCATCCCGATCCCGCCGGGCTACACCCCGCTCATCGATGACTCACACACCATCGTCATCGCCGTGCCGGATATCTGGACGGATCGGAACACAGCGCCGTTCATCCCCGAGGAAGGGACCGTCGATGAGGGCCGTCCCTCGATCGTGGCCTCGCCGAACATCGAGATGTTCTACACGACGTTCGACATGGCGGGCGTGGCCTTCTTCACCGTGCCGTACGCCGAGGATCCACTCACGTACGTCGGCCCCTACGGGCTCACGGCGGGCTGTGCGACCATCGAGGTCAAGGAGTACGACGATCCGGTGTTCGTCGGCGTCGTGCAGGTGGGTACCGACTGCGGCCCACAGCACATGGTGTGGAACATGGTCGTCGCCAGCCCGGCCGACCACGCCTTCACGGCGATCTTGCAGGTCCAAACGGCCAACGCAACGGATCTGGAGACCGTGCTGAGGACGTTCAACGTCGCCCCCTGAAACCACCCGCCCAGGGAGTGAGCCGAGAGCCCCCTTCGGGGGGCTTTCGTGCTCTACAAGGTCGTTTCACGACCCTAGAATGGCCAGATGAGGGCTCTGAGGCGATGATTTTCAACGACACGGCCTCGAAGAGGGTCGAAATCATCCTGATGGAGCGTGAAGCTCGTGATCTGCTCCAGAAGATGAGCCGTTTGGGCGTCTCCGAGGGGCTGCTGACCGAGTACGAGCGCCTCGACACCAAGATCATGCTCCACCGCATGGAGTTGGTGCAGGATCTGCGCCGTGTGCTTGCTGATCGTTCAACGTCATTGTAGGATTGAGGCATGATGCCGAACCCGGAGTGGCCCGATCCGCTGACCATCGCTTGTCCACGGTGCGCAGCGGCCGTGGGGGTCAAGTGCACCACCAAGCAGGGTGGGCCATGCAACCCGCACACCGGGCGGGTCTTCGGTGCCAAGGGCTTGCACATACAGGACAACTGGAGAGCGCACCCGCCCAAGCCCCCGAAGCCGCCCAAGGTGTACAAGGTGCTCAACCCTGGCTACGTGTGGTGCGACAAGGTCGGCGGCATCCACGACAACACGCTCAATCCCTACGGCTACATCGATGACGGCAGGCAGGACTACTGCAAGCCGGATGAGCACCGTGCGGTGTTCGTGGAGTCCGAAGACCCCAACGAGGAGTTCTGATGGCCGACGACCTGCGGCCTACCAACAGCCGTACCGGCGAGCGTCAGGACACTCCGCTGGTCGATGACCTCGCCTTCGTGCTGGCGAGCATGGTCGTCGGCTGGGAGAACATCATCGGCCACGATCTGGCGGAGCATCCCGAGGTGGTGCGGGTGATGGCTCGCTACCGAGCCTGGAAGGGCGAGCGCCAGGCGATGGTCCGAGAGACGCTGGACGAGCACGCCGAGACGCTGCGGAGGTTGGGCGAGTGAGTGGCGTCGAGCTGTGGACGCTGATGGGCAACGATGAGGAGATCGAGGAGATCATCGGGCTGTTCCGCTTCGCCCTCGGCGCCGCCGAAGAGTCCGAGATCGTCAACCCCGAAACGGTCACCTCGCTGCGCCAGTGGTGCAACGTCGAGTATCAGCGCATGCACCCTCCGGTACCACCGCCGACGCCCGAGCAGGAGGTGCGCAGAGCCCTCCAGCGCTCGCCGTGGTGGCCGTTCTGGAACAACTTGCAGAAGGACCAGGAGGTGCGCTGGACAGGCACCAAGAGCGCCACGTACTTCGTGGTCGAGCCCGAGCTGTCCGACGATCCCACCGACTCCTACCACCGCCGCCACACCGCCTACATCGAGCTGCGCCGCCACAGCGGCAAGACGTTCTGGACCCACATCGGAAAGGTGCGCCCACTGTGACCGACTTCGGCCCGCAGTACGCCGAGGGGCAGCTCTCGGTCGAGAACCAGCCGCAGATCGACCAGATCGACCTGCAGCACTGCACGGTAGGCGTGCAGGTGTCCTTCGACGGCCGGATCTGGCTGTGCATCAACGGCGTTGCCTGGATCCGGTTCAAGCCCACCAGCGGCAAGTGGCGCACCAGCGAGGTCATCGAGTGAGCAAGCGCCGCCACAAGATCTTCGTCAACGACAGGGTGCACATCCGCAAGACGCAGTGCAGTACGTGCATCTTCGGACCACGCTCGCCGGTCGGCACCGAGCGCCGCAACCAGATGGTGGCCGACGCAACTGCCGACGAGGTCGGTTCAATCGTGTGCCACCATCACCTGTATCAGGGACAGGCGATCGAGCCGGTGTGCAGAGGCTTCTACGACCGCCACGCCGGAGCGGTGCTACGGCTGGCCGTGACGCTGTACCTCGTTGAGTGGGTGACGTGATGCCCTTCGGGATCAACTTCGGTGACGCCCTGGCAGCCTTCGGCGTCTTCATCGTGATCATGGTGATCGCCCTGGCGTTCGGTGTCTGGTTCGAGCAGGGCGGCAAGAGCAAGGACGAGGACTATGACGACGAGTGACCTACTAGAGGACGTACTCAGCGACGCCAGAGATCGGATCGAGTTGCTGTTGGAGCAAGAACGGGAGCAGACCTCTATCGAGAGGGCGCTGGCCGACGAGCTGGCGCTCGCACTCGGCATCTGGATCAAGTACGGGCGCCCGCCTGTGCAGGCGGCCGAGGCGATGGCCCGCTACAAGGCGGCGAGGGGCATCGAAGAGAGCCGCTGGGATGAAGTGAAGGAGAGGTCAGACGCTGCGTTGGCCCGCCACAAGGAGAGGCACGATGCATGACCCCGTCGTGCGCCTGGTCTGCCTGCCGTCGTCGGACCACGCCCCCGCAGTGCCCGGGTCCGTACGTAGAGACTGCTACGCCTGCGGCGAAGAGGTGTGGGTGAGCCCGGCCTCGATGGAGATCGCCGAGATGCTGGAGTTCGTGTGCACGATCTGCGCTCCGCACGCCATGGAGATCGGCGGCGACTTCCCGATCCTGCCGCCCACGCCCGCCCAAGAAGCCGAAGTGAGGAGATACCTGTGAGCGACGACGACGTCTACATCGAGATGTCCGGTCAGCGCTCGACGCACGGTCAGGGGATCGCCGAGGACCGAGTCGACTGGCCCGAGCACGCCTTCCTACCGGGTGAGCGCTCGGTGATGGACTCCGGCCCGATCAACATCGGCACCGTGGACATCCGCAAGTCGCTGGAGCTGTACCGCAACCAAGCTCCACGCCAAGCCACGTTGGTGATCCCGGCGTGGCTGAAACGGCGGCTGGACGAGCTGCCCGAGGAAGAGCACCAAGCGCTCCTGCAGATGATGGACGGGATCGCCAGTCAGTTCGGTCTCGTCACACCGGTCGAGATCATCGAGATGAAGGAACAACCATGAGCGACCAACTGGTCAAGCGCCAGGGATTCGACCGCAAGCTCGTCACCGAGCCGCCATCGCCCGAGTACCGCCTCGTCGGCTGGCACTGCATCTACCACGAGCAGGCTGGGCGGTCGTGCCACAACCCCTCCGACTGCGACTTCGTGCCGATGTGGGCACTGACGGTCGAAGAGAGCCTCCGGCGGATGAACGAGGCCGACCATGGCTGACAGGGATGATGGGTGGTTGCCAGCGGACGAGAAGCTGACACCGGAGCGGGCAGTGCGCCTGCTGAGGGCCAAGAACGCCGAGTTGGAGGCCACGGTGCTCCACACCGCCACCAACCCGGGCCTGCTCGACACGGTGCCGCACCTGTGGAAGCTGCACGCCGACGTGGCGCTGCTGTTCGCCATCCTGGCCGACCACGTCGAGGATCTGATCGACAAGGGCAACCTGCCCGTAGATCTACCGCTGGCGACCCAGCAGCGCCTCGACACCGACGACGCCAACGTGCATGAGTACACCGAGAGCCAGCGCCTGCACGCCAACGAGCACATCATCAACCTCACCCCCGGCAAGTGGATCATCCAGCACCCGCTGAGCGAGCGTCTTGACGGGTCGTTGCTCGACTGCTCGG
>Ga0210380_10000471_pt1 | contig 18054 bp, 19 predicted proteins | sample PLM4_5_coexredo_FD_155476 | JGI IMG/M metagenome (GOLD analysis project Ga0210380, IMG submission 155476) | Groundwater sediment microbial communities from an aquifer in East River, Colorado, USA - PLM4_5_coex redo | ecosystem: Environmental > Terrestrial > Soil > Riparian zone | place: USA... | reverse complement strand
CGCGCCTTATACGCCGTCCCGCCCGCGAGGCCCGCTTTTGCCAAGGTGCGGCTTGTTACGCCGCCGGAATTAGACGTTACCTTTGTTCCCTTGCCGCCGTCGCCGCCCGCGCCTTGAATCGTCCCGTTGATTTCGACGACGATAGTAACGCCCGCGGGCCAATCGCCGGTATCGAAAGCGGGGACGGTCGAGCCGGTCGCGCCGACGACGACGCCGGAGTTAATAATGCACGTTACCAAATTTCCCGCGACCGGCGTTCCATATAAATCGTCGTGCCGCGACCGCAAATTAAAGCCGGTCGTGTTAGCGGCGATGATAATAATATGATGGTTCGGGTCGGAAGAAAGCGCCGAGGCAAAACGCATTTCCTCGGCTTCGACATGCAAGCTAGCGGGGCCCGCGATTAGCCGCGTTACTTGGACGGGCACAATCTCCGGCGCGCCGAAAGCGTTTTGCAGGAAAGCCGACGCGACTTTATAGCCGCCGCCGAGAACGGGAACGACGCCGCCGCGCATTGCGTCAAAGGAAAGCTTGCGCGGCGCGTCGCGATAGCGCGCCAGGAAATTAAGCGCCGTTACCGCGGCGACCGCGCCGCCAAATTCAGGAATCCAGCGGGAAAAAATCTTTTTAATAACCGAGTTGCCATAATCCGCCTCGGCTTCTTCGTCGATTGTTACTTCGACCGAGCGAAAATTATCGGCGTCGTTAAGCCCGCGCGTCGGGTCTATCAATCCATAATAAACCTCGACGCGCGAAACGCGTTTCGCCGGTTGCTCGACAATCTCAAGCGAGCCCATTAGCCGCTTGGTCGCGTCGAAAGTTGCCGCGTCGGAGCCGACTTCGCGAATAACAAGCAAGCGAAGCGCCGCCGCGGCGTCATCCTGCCAATGCGCTAGGCCCGCTTGCTCTATAATTTCGGCAACGAGAGTTTTAACCGGCGTCGGTTCTGGAATGATTGCGGAATAAGCTTGCGCGAGGAAAGCGTCGGTTTCGACTTGCCAAGCCGACAAGTCGATATAGCTCGGAGGGACTCCCGCATAATTAACTTCGAGGTCGCGGATAATGTCCGCCGGGTCTTGGCCGTCGTAAACTAAAACTTGCTGGACTCGGTCTTGCTCCTGGTGAGAGCTCGCAACGGTTCCCAATTGTCCGCGAATAATCGCCATTGAATCCGGCGCTAGATAAGGCGAGCTCGGCGGCGTGAACGCCGCGCCGTGATACCGCGCGACTTTTGAAACCCGAAATTCGTCGAGACTCCCGGTCATCCCGTTTGGAGTCCCCGAGCTAGTATTATTTACCGCGCCGACGCGGAAAGGAGCCGAAGGGTCGGGAGCCGTTACCGTCGCCGTCGTTTGCGCGACGATTGCGCCATTAAAAAACAGCGTCCAAAGAGTCCCAAACTTTTCTACCGCGATATGAAAATATTGAGTCGTCGCGACGACAAGTAGCCCGGCGGCGGATTGCAGCGTTAAAAGGTTTGAAGTGTTTTCAACAACAAATTTTATAGAGCCATTTGTTTCCGCGGTTAGTCGATAACCGAGAGTCGGGCTTGATTGGTGGCTGAAAAATGCCCGCGAGGCGGCTAGGCCCGAAACCCATTCCCAAAAATCAAAAGTTTTATCCGAGCTTAGATTCCAATCGGGACTATCGGGAAACGTGATTCCATCCTCGCCAATCCAGCGCGTCGAGCTATTGCCAAACTTTTTCCAGTCAATTTCAAACTCCGGCGTACTAATTAGCGACGCGGTGCGATTGCTCGCGCTACTGTCGATAACAAGATTTGTCGTCGTATTTATAACGCCGTCGGTACCTTCCATATGCAAAAGTAAAATCGTGTCGGCGTCATTGCCCGCGGTCGGGTCGAGCGAATAACTTACGATTTCGTTTCCGCCTAAATTGACGTATCCGCTAGGGGTATAATCCGAGGTACCGACGCCGCTCGGCAATAACGTTATTGCCGTATCGGTTTCGGTTATGTCGTTTTGTAAAAAGCCCTTCGACGTTACCGGGGCTTGCGCGCGGTCGGCGTCGAGCAATTTTAGAACGTCTTTCGCGGTAATGCTAAAAACGCCGTCGGCGCTCGGCCCGTCGGTAAAATCCAAAGTGAAAGAGCGGGTTTCGAAATCCGCCAACGCGTCGCCTAAAAATCCTTGTTTCCAGCGTACCGCCGCGCCGCGGAGGAACGGCTGACGGGCGCGAAACTTTCCGAATAATGTTCCTTGCTTGTATGGGTCGTAAGCGCGCGTTGCGAAATATTTATCGAAGCCCGCGCCCGCGTCGCTATGGGGATGATCTTGCAACGTTACCTTAATCGACGCGCGCTCGCCCAAATCCTCGCCAAGCGAAACCCGGCCCGGCGTATGCTCGACGTCGATTATGCAAGCGATACAATCAATATCGGCGGGCAAGTAGCCCGCGGGTTTTGCAAACCGCAACGTTACAATCGCTTCGGCGTAATGCGCGCGGTCTTGGCAAGTCGCTTTCGTGTTAAGGCATTTATCCGGGCCCGTCGTCGGAACCGCCGCGGTACAAGGCGCGACTCCATACGTTAGCGAGCAAACCGGAATGTCTACCTCGACATAAGTTAGCGCCCGGCGTTCTGTCACGCGACGCCTCGCATAGCTAATTCGATTTCGTATAGGTGCGACGGTTCGCTCGGCGTCGCGTCGGGATTATTCGTTAACCGAACGTAGCCGACTTCGAGCGGGTACGTTGCCGGTCGCCATTGGAAGAAGAACGGGAGCCGTTGCGTCGTCGCCGCTTTAAGGAACGGCCATAAGCTCGCGCGGACGAAAGCCGGGTCGAGGTGCTGGAAATTCGCGGCGCTTTCGCGAAACTCGCCAAGCACAATCGACCCGAGAAAGTCGCCGCTTTCCGCTATCCCGTCGATTGCGTTAACGCGCGTTGCGTATGTTATCGGCGTATGCCCGACCCATATCCCGCGTTCCATTATCAATTTAGCGCCGACCGACATAACCGCAATTTGCGGCGGCGAGCTCGGCGTTACGATTTTCAAACGGACGGCGTAGAGCGGCGCGACGACGCCCATAGTGAAAAGCTTTGGCGCGTCGTTCGGTAACACTTGCCCGGCTACTAATTCCGTCCAACCGCTCGCAAACGTATTCTGGATTTCAAGCGATACCGTCGCGCCAATGCTGCCGAGGTTATGCTTTGCAATTGCAAGCGAGTCGATTGGCGCGTCGACGACGACGGTAACGTAAACCGTCGCCGTGTCGGTCGCGCGCCATGCCTGGGAGGTGTTTGGATTGGCGAGGTTTGACGCGGGGAATCCCGACGCCTCGGTCGTCGCCGTTACGTTATCAATCGCAACGAGGTTATCCCATAGAATAACCGAATAGTCGGCGGCTTGGGTGCTTGGCATTATGCCACCTTTAAGCGGTAGCCGTCCGCGACCAAGCCGTTAAGCCCCTCGGCAATTGATTCGAGGAAAGCCCGGTCGGTTCTATTCCTTACAACTAGAACGGCTTGGGTCGGCGCGTTGCTTCCGTCGCCTGGGCGGTCGACCGTAACGCGCTCGCCACTCGCGACGTTGATCGGCATAACGTGGTTATCTGTCATGCTCGACCCGCCCGGAATCATGAAAGAGCCGCCCGACGCGAAGCTAAGGCTAGCGCCGTCCCTAGCTCCGAATCCCATAAAGGCGGAAGCGAAACCGCCGCCGCCGAGCGCGCCGAACAACGGACGGACAACCGCGTTAAGCAAAATAAATTTCGTTATCATCATTCCAATGTCGCGAATAACCGAGGTCGTAAATTCCTTAAAAGCTTCCTTGCCGGTCTTCGCTCCCATTGCGACGTCAACAATAGAGCCCGCCGCGGTATCCATTGAGCGTGAAAGGAATTGGAAAGTTTCCGTCGTTTTTTCTAATTGGTCGGCTAGCATTTTCGCCGCGTCGGCTTTCTCGTTGTAGTTCTTTATCCATTCCGGGTTGTTTGCCTGATGGTTTTTTTCCGCCTCGGCCATGCCGTCGTAAAGGACTTTCAACCGCGCAACCTCGCCCGCGGTTTTTCCGACTCCCTCTATCTCGGCCTTTGTTGCGAGTTGCGATTTTAATTGTTGATCGTTCCAAGCCGCTAGGGCTTTCTTCGCCTTTTCCAACGCGTCGGTTAAGTCGACAACCGGCGGCGGCGTATCTTTTAGATTCTTATTTGTTTTCTCGACGACAAGCGGAACGCCTTTCCAAACTAGCTTAATCATTTCGCCAGCTTGAACTAGAACCGCTTTCGCTTCTTCGCCGCCTTTAACTAATTCTTCTTTCGCCCCTGTAAAATCTTTTTTCGCAACCTTTACCATTGCGCCGCCGAAGCCGACCATAATATTCATTAGCGCCGTGAGCGTAGCGCCGAGGGCTATACATCCAATTGCTAATACCTTGATCGTTCCCGAAAGGATTTCGAAAGCCGTGTCGGTCTTTCCGGCGCTCTTTGCAGACTCGACAAGCAAGGCCGATATGGTCCGTAACATTTGAACCGAGCCCGCCATTACCTTGAAAGTTAGGCCCTCCATAATAAATTTAAGGTCGCGCATTTGGTCGTTAAAATCTTGCGCGGCTTCGAAAGTTTCGTCGGTCAGAACGAGGCCGAGCTCCGCGGCCCGTTTTTTCATTTTCTCAATCGCCGCCGCGCCGGTATTGAGAAACGGAATCATATCGACGCCGACGGCTTTCCCCATAAGCGTTGCGGCTATTTGTGATTTGTTCGCGCCGTCTTTGAAGGTTTCAAACTTTCCGGCAATTTCGGAAAGGACTTGGCTTCCGTTTTTTACCGAGCCGTTCGCATTCCAAACGGAAATTTTCAACGTGTCGAAAGTTTTACTAACCTTGCCAATATCGCCGCCCGCAACGTCGGCAATATTTTTATTAAGCTTTGTCATTGCGCCGGATAGCGATTCCATCGAAACGTCCGACAACGCGGCGGCGTAACGCAACGCCGATAACTCCTCGGTCGTTAATCCGAGTTTTTGCGCCGCCTTTCCAATATCATCGGCGGTATGCATTGCCTTAACAATGGAAGCGCCGACAACCGCGCCGAAAGCAACAAACGAAGCCGCGGCGGCGGCGACCGACGTTTTAACGCCCGCGCTCCATTTCGTTACGCCGGTCGAAGCTTGCGCTAACCCGCTTTCGAGCGAGGCCGAGTCAACGCCGAGGATGACTCTTAGCGCGCCAATGATTCCGGCTTCCGCCATTGCTATTCCGCTTCCTTCGGTTTCGACGCGTCGGCGCGGCTCATAACCGACGCCCATAGATTCATTACGGCCATTTGCTCCTGCCAGGATTGGCGCGAGCGGACTTTTTGCTTTGCGAGCATTCGCTCAAGCTTCGGCATTCTCTTTTGCCGGTGCAACGCTTCGATATGCCAAGCAAGCCAAGCCCGTTCATCATGGGCCCGCTCTTGCGCCGCTTGGTTCCCCTCAAATATTAGGAGGATTTGGCGGGGAGTTTTTCGCCAAAAGCTTTCGTCGTCGCGTCCGAGACTCGCCCAATTCCGGTAGAGCGCGGGCCAATCCCATTTTTCGGATTGCCCGCTTTCCGAGGGCGCGAGCTATTACTTTGCGCCGGAGGAAACGACGCGGTAAACGCCGTGCCGAATAGCGATATAATTTTCGCCATACCGCCCGCGGCGGTTATTAACTCGCCCGCTTCCTTTACGCCTATATGCGGTTGCTGCTCTTGCAAGCCCGCCCATAAAACTTGACGCGCGAGACTTAGCGACATTTTTTCCGGGTCTTGTAGCTCGCCAATAAGCGTAACGATTCCCTTGCCGGTCAATTCTTCCAATTGGCAAATTGCGTCAATTGAAAACCGGAGAACGTAGCTAATCCCGTCCGCCTCGAAAGCGACTTCGCCTTTATGCGGGTTTGCCATGTTACGGCGTCGCCCGCGTTAGGATTCCACTAACGCGCCAAGAAACGTTAGCAGTCATCTTGTCGTCGGTCGGGAGGTTCGGCTCGTAGCTTTGTAGATTTGCCTCGAAGGTATCCGAAACACCATTCGGATAAACTATGCGGCAAGTCTGAGTCCGGTTTGTCCCGACGGGGAGATTCAGAACGGCCAGCAACGCAAGGTCAGCCGCCGAACCGGGAATATAGTTCATTTCAAAACTACACTCGCCTGGGTCGATTAGTCCGTCGATAAATTCGCGGGTACGGTTCGGACTAAGCATATGCGACACGTCGACTTGATCGACCGTCGAGCTCGGCGCGGTAATATTGAATACCTCGCCTAAGTCGGTAAAGAGTCCCGCCGTAACCGAGCTTTCGAGTTGAAAGCGCGAGCCATAGCCTAGCATTGCCTCGGACATGGTATTTTCTCCGATTGATATTGAGGAGCGCGCGGAGCCCAAACCGCGATAGGGAAAACGGCCCGCCGGGCGAGCGGGTTTTTTTGATTTCACAATGCGTAAGGAATGCGCGGAGCTAGCCGCCAGCCGCTTTCATTTTTGCCGCTAGGCGCTCGGCTTTGCGCGCGAGTCGCTTTCTTGCTTTCTCTATTTCTTCCGCCAACCGTTTACGGATTCCGTAGAGCGCGGGTAACGCTTTGCTATCCCATGCGGGACGCATGTACGGTTGCGGATTATTTTTCGCCGTTCCAAACTCAACCCACCATGCGTAAAATATTTTCTTGTCGGGCCCGACCGCAACCTCGACGTCGGACTCTCGGCTCCGCGCTTTAACCGGCTTTACCAAAATCGCCTTGTGCAAATCGTAACCTTTGGTTTGCGGTCTATCGGGGGCCAATTGCGCCGCCAAATCCGCGATAGGTTGCGCTTCCGCCTTTAGCGTTCGGAGGACAACGTTTCGAGCCGTTGCTTTCGGCAATTCCTTTAGCGCCTCGTCTAATTCCTTTAGTCCCTCAATATCTATTTTTTGCTTGGTTACTTTTTGCGCGGCCCGAGCCATGTTTATCGTTCCTCATGACTCATAAAATAGTCACGCGAAACGCGGTGCAAATTCGCGCTCGAATCATAATCGGCGCGGGCGTCTTCGGAAAAAACGCCTTGGACTTGAACAAGCGAAACGCCGCTCCCCATAGGTCCGCGGTAGCCGTCGAGCCGTTCCTTTACCAAGAGCCCCAATCTATGCGCGTCGTCGGAGGTTTCGGCCCATGCGTCGAGTTGCATTCGGCTGATAACCAAGCCGCTCGGGCCGTCGAGCGTCCGGTCGGTATCCTCGGAAATTTGATGATAAACAATAGTCGGGCCCGGCAACGTTCCCGCCGGAAGTTTTACGCCGTGTATTCGCTCGCCGCCAACCTCGGCGGCGATTGCACTATCGGCCAGCAAAAACGCGCGAAGCCCCGCTCTGATTTCCTTTAACATTAGGTTTCGTCCGCCCGCCTCGCCGCCATGATACGGAGTCCGACATGTCGCCCGAGCTCATGAACGGCCATAACGTCGTAGATATTGGAATCGGTCGGAAACTCCTCGACCGGATAAATAACCCGGTCGAGCGGCGAAACGTTTGCCGTTGCAGTATCCCAACGGACGCGAAACTCGACTTGCTCTTTTGCGACCCATTGGTCGCCGCCGAAACGCTCCTCGCCGCGGACGGGAATAACCGACGCGCGACGGACGGCGAGCTCGGCCCATCCTGGGATTGGCTCGCCGGTCGCGGAAAACGTGACTTGCGCCCGCTGTATTCTAATTTTGCGGTCGAGCGTTTCGGATTTCACGGCTAAACCGCTACGCCGCCATACTGAATGTCGAGCGTTATAACCGTCGTCGATTTTCCAAGACCGAGAATGCCGGTAAATTCGCCCGCGACATTATCCGCGGCGACGCCGATTCCGCCCGGCGTGTCGCTTGTAAAATAAGTAATACCCGGCGCGACCGTCGCGCCAATCGTAATATCCCCGCGCGTTTGAAACGTTATGGGTTGATTGATTGCGCCGCCATTGAGCGCAACGCCGACGGGGCGACGGATTTCCGGCGTCGCGTGGTTATTGTCGCATTTCATAAGCAAGCCCGAAACGGCTTTCGCCAAGACTTGCCCGGCAATAATTGTTTCGCCCGCGATTCCGGTTTCCTTCGTTGCATTAGAGCCCGCCGCGACGGCGGTCGGAGTTACGGTTAGGTCGACCATTGTAGAGTCTCCTTCGTTGCGATGGTTTAAGCGACCATCAAATAATAATTAGTCAGTAAGTTATGAACCGCCGCCGTCGTATCTTCGCCGTCGTAAAGCTCTTTCGTCTTTAAGACGATTGCAGCAACAAGCGGTTTCGGCGCGTCTTCCGGGTCCGGGTATCCGGCAACGAATTGAATCCGAACCGAATTGAAAGCGCCGAACGTTGCGGGCCAAGCGTCGGCGGAAAAAATCCAATGGATCGGGCTTGTATTGTCGAGCTCATAACTTGCGGGCGGGACGGTTTGCTCGACGCCGAGCGGGTCGTCGTATTTGATAGAGACAACGCTTTCGACCGGCGTAAACGGGAGCATAATTTCCGCGGCGGGAAATGCGTCAATAACAAGCTCCCAAGTCTCTAGGGCTATCTTTGATTGAATCCGCCGCTCGACCCATTCCCGCGCCGAGGTTTGATAGGCCGCGAGCGTTTCGTCGTCGTCGATATGGTCGACCCTAAGCGACCGCTTTATTTGTTCAAGCGATAGCGGCTCGACGGCGGCGGGTGGTTTGATTAGTCGGAGTCCCATGCCGTGATTCCTGGGGTATGTTAGAGGGACGGTCGGAATAAACTAAATTCGTAGAACGGACGCGCGGCTTTTGAACCTCGCGGCGCGGTTTGGAAATCGCGAGCGCAAACGAGGAAGCATTAGCCGTACCGACGGCGGAAATTGTCCGAAGCGTGAGCCCCGCGCCGGTTGCGCTCGACCCTGCCGCGGCAATGCCCGCGGCGCTTAGAATGACTGCCGACGCGGCGCTCGCGCTCGACCCGCCCGCCGCATTACCCGAGCTCGCCGCGGTCGACTTGCCGGTCGCGGTTGCCGAGCTTCCGGCGGAAGCCGTACCCGCCGCGGCTTTGACTTGTTGCCCGATAGCGAGCGCGGTCGAGCCGCCCGCCGCCGTGCCGACCGCGCTTGCAATGCTAGCGCCAGGAGCAACGCCGAGCGCCGCGCTTCCGCCCGCCGCCGTGCCGTCGGTTCGCTTAATTGCCGTCGCCGCGGCGGTCGCGCTCGACCCTGCCGCGGCAATGCCCGCGCCGGTCGCCGTCGACGCGCCCGCGGCGGTTGCCGTGCTTCCGCCGGAGGCCGCGCCCGCGGCGGCTTTGATTTGTTGCCCGGTTGCGGTAGCGGTCGAGCCGCCCGAGGCCGTACCCGCGGCGCTGATAAGATTCCCGCCCGGGCTAACGCCCGCCGCCGAGCTTCCGCCCGCGGCGTTACCGGCGGCGGCGGCGGTCGCCGCGCCGGTCGCGCTCGCGCTCGACCCGCCCGCCGCGTTGCCTACGGCGGCTTTGATTTGCTGCCCGACCGCGCTCGCGGTCGAGCCGCCCGCGGCATTGCCCGCGCCCGCCGCCGTCGCCGCGCCCGCGGCGCTCGCCGTGCTTCCGCCGGAGGCCGCGCCCGCGGTTGGCTTAATCGCGGTCGCCGCCGCCGTCGCGGTCGAGCCGCCGGAGGCCGTGCCGACGCCGGTAACAATGTTAACGCTCGGGCTAACGCCTAGCGCCGCGCTTCCGCCCGCGGCGTTACCGGCGGCGGCGGCGGTCGCCGCGCCGGTCGCGCTCGCGCTCGACCCTGCCGAGGCCGAGCCCGCGGCGGGCTTAATCGCGGTTGCCGTTGCGGTCGCCGTGCTTCCGCCCGCGGCATTACCCGAGCTCGCCGCGGTCGCCGCGCCCGTTGCGGTCGCGCTCGAGTCGCCCGCCGCGCTACCGACGCCGGTAACTGGCGCGGCGGATTCCTTTAACGCGATATAGACCGAAGCAACGTCGCGCGAGGTGCTATCTAGCGTCGGGTCGGAAGCCGCGCCGGTTCCGGTTAAAATGCGAAATTCCGCGCTAGCGGATTGGCTAGTTGTTTGTCCGCCGCCGACGGCAAAGGAATCGGTGAATTGAGTCCAACCGGCGGTAACGGTTGCAATGCCGCAATTATTACTTTCCGCCGCGCAAGCGCGAATCCGCAAACATTCAATATTTGCCGTCGTAACGTTAAGCGAACCGGCGTCGGAGGCGTCGTTTGCCAGTGTGCCCGGCGTTCCTTCAATCGAAACGGCGGCTCCGACCGTAAACTCCCAAGCCGTTGCAGCAGTCGCGCCGCGCGCCGCGGCATTGGTAAACGTGGCGGTTATTGTGCCGCCGGAATTAAGTTGGGTTGCGGCCCGACAAAACCAGACCGAACAAGTTGCGCCGCCTTGTGACGCCGCTTGCCCGTTAGTAAATTCCGCGCCCTTCGTCCAAGTATTTCCGGCACTATCGACGACGCCGGAAACCGCGCCTTCGTCGCCGTCCGTCGACATACTGTTATCGACGGCGATAACAATAACGCCGAGATTTCCGGCTTCCAACGTTGCCGAGGTTGTAAGGCTAAACGTGGATTGGCTAGCGGTAACGTTGTTTCCGGTGCCAAGGGAACCGACTGAGGCAAAGGCCATGATTCATCCGTTCCCCGTAAGGAAATTTATTCTTCCTCCGCCGCCTTTGCCGCGGCTTCGGCTTCCGCCTCGGCAATTACTTTTTCTTTCGCCGCCGTTATCAGTTTTCTATGTTCCATTGGGTCGGTAATTCCGTCGGCTATTGCTTGCGTTACCGCGTCCGACATTGCAGTTTGAATCTTTGTCGACAAGTCGACGTCGCCGGATAGCGTCGACGCCGAAGCAATGCCCGCCGCCGAAACGATACGGGGCTCGGTTTTCTTTGCCATTGGCTAAGTCTCCGAAACGACGGTCGCGGTTGTGAGTTGCGGAGTCACGCCGCTAGTAACGACAATATTCGGCGCGACCGTTCCGTAATACATAAGTTTGTTAGAGGTGCCGGTTCCTATCGAAAAATGCGTAACCGTTCCGCCCGTGCCGCCTGTCATTGCGCCAAACGTAATATTCGCGGCGGCGAAACTTTGTCCGCTCGCGGGCGCTCCCCAACCGCCAGGCCGCGCGGTATTGACGCGAGCATATCCGGTATAACTGATTTCGCTTGAGGTCTGATCGGTCGCCGGTTGTGCGGTATGCAACGCGATAGTTAGGTTTGCCGACCCGCCGGTCGCGGTAGGAACAAGGTTCGCGATAGCGGTCGCGTTTAGCAGCAAGCCGAGGACGTCGTTAGCAAAAGCCGTTAGTTTAGCGGGCATTGTTTGATTCCTTTCCGAACATAGCCGTTAAAACGTAAGCCCTAACCTTGGGCGGGCGGTCTTCGAGACTTTCGCCAATGACGCGGCGAATATAAAAATCGAAATCTTCGCGGTTGCCGTACACTTTCCGCAACGTTTCAATCCGGGCGCGCGAGTCCCTAACCAATTCGTCGAGCGAGGTAGGAATGTCGGTCATTGCCGCGCCTCGAAATATTCGTCGAGGAGTCGCCGCATTGGAATCGGCGCGCCGCTTAACTCGCCGTCGCCGCCAATGGGAATTAAATTAAAGTCTTTGTCGTATCGCCAAGCGACGGCGGGCTCGCCGTCTTTGCCTGGGAGTCCGCGCTCGCCTTTGCTGCCGGGCTTGTTCGGCCCGACAAGCCATTGCCAATCATCGCCCGGGCATGGGCCAGGGTTATCTTTCTTCGCGGCGTAAGAGCTATTATTTCGAACGACGACATTATTTTCCAAATAGCGTTTATCGGCGGACCATGTACCCGCTAGCTTGAATCCGATTGCGGCTCCGGGTCCGGGCTCGCCGGGAGCTCCTGGGGCTCCGGGTTCTCCTCGGTCGCCTTTGTCACCGGGACTTCCATCGCTCCCGTCTTTGCCCCTTTCACCGGGTAAGCCGGGCGTACCCGCTTCGCCTTTTTCGCCCGCTTCGCCTTTTTCGCCTTTTTCACCTTGGACTCCTTTCTCGCCGTCTTTGAGCGCCGCGAGTTTTTCCGCGACGCGCCGGTCGATTTCGCTTTCGAGCTTTAGGAATCTGATTTCCATTTCAGCAATAGCCGCGCGGCTTTCCGCTCGCGCCTGGGCGATGACGCGCCCGAGGGCTCTTTCCAGCGCGTCAATGTAGTTCCGCGTTATCTGAGAGCCGGGCGAAAATTTCGTCGCTATTAAATTTTGCTGATTCATCTTCGGGAGCCTCATCATTTTCTAGGGGAGGCGGCGCGGGCGCGGGCTCCGCGGCGGGCGCGGGCGGTTCTAATTCCGCGCCATAGGAAAGCGGTACGTCTTGTTGCTGCATTCTCGGGTCGTCGCCGTCGGCTACTCGCGCGAGCTCAAATTCGGCGCGAGCTTCGTTCGGAGCGAAGATTCCCGCGCGGGTTCCGGCGGCGTAAGATTCTACGCGGTCGCGCAACGCGGCGCGCAACAATACCGAAACGTCAAATTCGAAATATTCGTTTGGCTCGCCTTCGAGCCCGAAAAGCTTGTCGAAAGCTTTTTCGATATGATTAAGCGCGAAGTTAAGCCCGCCCGCGAGCCAAAATTGCATTAGCGCCTCGGTCGACGCGAACGGCGTTCCGCCAATGCCGAGGATTTGCAGCGGGACTCTGAATGCAAGTGCAATATCTTGGTCGTTCATTTTCAGGATTTCGGCAAGTTGCGAATCCCGCGCCGTCGAGCCCATCGAAACCGGCTTCAATCCGCTTGTGAGAATTGGAGTCCCGCCGGAGGAAAGCCCTTTTGCTTGTTCATTCCAAGCCTCGCGGAGTTGCGTAACTTGCTCGCGCGTCAAGGTCATATCGGTACTAAGGACGGTCGAGGGCCGCGATTGATTCAAGTAAAACTGAATCTGGCCTTGAGCTATTGCGCTATTCGAAGCGATAGAAAGCGCCGCGGCTTCGAGCGGGGAATGCCCGCGTAAATGGTCGCGCCCGGTATGCAAGCGAACGTGGAAAACGTCGCGCGCCGGCACCATCAATTGCCCGGGCGCGCGTTGCTCAATAACGTTATTGCCGCCGAGGGAATAAAAAATCTCGCCGTCGGCGGCGACATGCGCGGACGAAACACTCGGATTCATTAAGTGGAGGCTATCAACCTCGAAGCGCCCGTTTCGCAAAACTAGCGCGTAACCGTTGCCTTCGCGATAAAGCGAGCGCGTCAGATTCAAAACGAAATCGGAAATTGTCTGATAACTATTCGGGCGAATCAAAATGCGAGCAAGCGCCGAAGTATCGACGCGCTCGCGCCCGCCCTTGTCGTTTCGCCGCCAATGATTGCCGGGGAGCATGGCGACGGTCTGCGAGTAAGCCGAAACGCAAGCCTCGACCATGCTCGAAGTATTGTAGCCGCCGACCGGATTAAAACCGCATTGCCACCAATTCAGATTTGTTCCTACGTCATGCGGAAGCCAACCGCCCGTTAGCGGGAGGTGCCAGGGGCCCGGCCTATATTGTCCCTCTTGGGATTTTGCTGCCCAAGAGGGAAAGACTTTTGCGAGGAGTCCCACAATCTACCGTTCGCGCTTTGCGGTTTGCGTTACCGGCGGCGGCGGCGGCGGCGATACCGGGGGAGGTTCCGCCGCCGGGTCGGGCTCAACCGGCGCGGGCCCTTCGGGGAGGTTTCCCATACGCGCTAGGTCGTTTTCCTCCTGGGTCGGCGTTGGCGGGTGCGAGTCGGTATCCTCGACCGCCTCTTTGCCGGAACGCTTGGCAATTTCCGCCTCGGTTTCCGAGCCGTCCGCCTCGGGCTTTTCGGCGGGCGTACCGACGCGGGCTAAATCGTTTTCGTGTTGCGTCGGCGTCGGTTTTAGCTTCGCTTGCTTGTCGTAATATTCCTTCGTCCGCTTGTCTGTCGCCGCGCGGGAATCCTCGACGCGCTTTTTTGAATCGGCCATTGGGGGAGCTCCTGTTTAATTGCGAATTGAAGAACCGGGGAGCTTTCGCTCCCCGGCTTTTTTTGTCGCTACCAAGTAACGGCTTGGGTCCAAGCGACGACGCCGGTTCGGCGTAGCGCCCAATTAACGTCCATGATCATTCGAAGCGCCATGGAGTCGGTTTGATAGAGCGAGCGCGTCGGAGTCGCGAGGACTCCCGAGCCTTGCGCGCCGGTTGCAATCTGCAACGGCGTTGTATCTTCCATATGTAGCGTTGCCTGATCGCTCATATCGAAGCGCGGCGCGTCGCCCTCGACCGAAACAAAATCGGCGGCGTCGACAAGAATAACCATTCCCGCCGCAACGGTTGAGGATTGAATCAACGAATAACCCGCGAAGGTTCCGTTATTGATTTCCTGCTTAAACGGGAAATCTCCCCCGTTGTTTTGCGTTACGGAAATTGAAAGCGCCTGGATTGGATTCATAATCCAAACCGGACTCCTTAAATTGCCGTTGCTCGCGGTAATAAGCGCGCCGATTAGCGCCTTCAAATCGCCAACGAGAGCGGCAAAGCCGCCGCCCGCGGTTGCGGTTGTAACGGAAACGCCGTTCCGAATACCGGCGGGCCGAGTCGTCGTCGCCGCGTTCGCGTCAAGCAAAACCGTGTCGAGCGAAACCGACGTGTCTTCCTGAATCGCGTTTTTGATTAACGCTTCAATCGCCGGAATAGAATGCTCGGCAATTTCCCGCGTGAACGTGGAAATTACCGCCATCTTTTTCGGCGTTAACGGCGTCGAGGTAAACGCGCCTTGACGGACGGGAATCGGCGCGCCTTGCGCGACGAAGCTTCCGGCAATTGTCGGAGTTGCGACGCGGGAAGGAATGCTGATGATTCCCGAGCGCCCGAAATTCAGCCGCAAGCCCTTAGCCGACAAGCCGGGATAAACCGACGCCGGAATAAGTAGCGACATAAAATCGGCAACCGACGTTTGGACCAATTGCGAGGCCCAACCGCTTGTAGTTGTATCCGCCGGAGCGGTAGCGGCGCGCGTAACAACGTCAAAGACGGCTTTTGTTGCCGGGTCGATTTGCCCATCCTCGCCGTAACGCTCGACAAGGATAGCGCGCGGGTCTTGTTTGTTTGCATGGCCAATAACCTTAGCCACTAGAGCCCGGATAACATGGTCGCCGGGCGGAATTACCTTTCGAGCCGCGGCAAACTGCCGGGGCTGCAACGCGGGCGCGCGGACTTCCGGCAAGTCTGCCGAAACCGCCGCGGCGAGTTGCTTCTCCGCGGCTTTCAAGGAGTCGAGACTCCGTTGCCCGTTTTCGATTTTCGCCGTCAATTCCTCGGTCAGAGTTAGCGCGGCGTCGTCGGGAGCGTCGCCAATGGCGGCGAGGTGTTCGGTTAGCTTGTCTTTCAATTGAACGAGTCCGGTTTGCGCGTCTTCAATGCGCTCATTAAGCGTTTTCATGGTTCCAATCTTTCGATTTGGGAAAGAAGAAACGGCTAGCTCGCCGGTTTTTTCTCCGCGAGTAATCGGCGCGTTTGTTCTGGCGAGCTCGCCAAAAACGAGGCCGATTGTTTCGTCGGAAATCTGGAGCGACCGCGCGACGGAAAGCGCGGAGGGATTGGCGGGAACGGTTACTAAACTCGCCTCTAACAATTCCTGCTCTTTGAAAAGAACGCCGGAGTTATCCGCTAGCGGTTCCCTGTCGATCGGTTGAAAGCCAACCGAAACCGCGCGTAAGACTCCCTGATCTACAAGCCGAATAATTTCGTCGATACGTTCCGACGTTCCTTCCGCGGCGAGTTTCAAACGCGCGACTAGCTTGTTGCCGTCGACGCGGACTTTTTGCCAAACGCCGATTGGAAAGCTTGAATTGTGATTGAATAGCGCAATGGGATTTTTCTTGAAGTTGCCGAGCTCCCAACCTTTCGGGTCGATAACGTCGCCCATTCGGTCTTTCGTTTTATCGGACAAAACGAAGTCGAGCTCGCGGTCGCCCGCGCGGGTAACGGTATGGACGGAAGTTTTTCGAATCGGCATGGGTTCGCGCTCCGCGAATTGATTTTCGGAAAGTCGGAAAAACTAGAGCGGGCTAGCCAATCAAAGGGACCAGCGCGGTTTGTTCGCGGTCGCGGGCGCGGAGCCCGAGCGCCATAACCAAGGCGACCGCCGGGTCGACGCGGAATTTAACCTTTGCCTTGTCTATCTTCCGGTTGCCGCCTTCGTCGGATTTTACGATTGCGTTTCCCATTGCCCAATTCATAACCGGGTTTGAATCATGCACGAGTCGCCGCTCGGTAATTTCCAATTCGAGCGCGTCGACCGCGGGCGCCATATCGCGCATTCCTTGTCCCCAAGGAACAAGCCGCAAGCCGGAGCCGCCGCGCGAGCGCGTCGAGCCCTCGGTTTTATTATCAATCCAGACCGGAAAGCCGATTTGTTCAAACTCGCGGAATAGGTGTTCTATTCTCCAACGATCATAAGCGAGCCCGATAATATTATATTCGCTCGAAAGCTCGGCAACCTTGCGCGCTATCGCTCCTGGGTCGATAGAGCGGCCCGGCGTTACCAATAAATGCCCGGCTTTGTGCCATTGCGTATAACGCGCGCTTTTGTTTCCGAAATCGCGGTTGCTATGTTCTTCGAGCAAATCGCCCGGCTTCCACGAAAACGATTGAACGCGGACGCGCTCCGAAGCTGAAACGACGACAAGCGAGGTTAGGTCGACAACCGCGGAAAGGTCGAGCCCGGCAAAAACCGCCTCGCCTTGAACAAGCGCGGCGTCGCCTACGCAAGCCATCCATTCCGCCCGCGAAATCATAGAACTATGGGGCGAGACTCGTTGATTCAAATACAAGTTGCGGAACGTCGGCTCCTTCGACGAAAGCCGCTCGGCCTGGGCCGCAAGCGATTTCAAATCGGCTAGCGAGCGGAAGTCGCCTAGCGCCGGGTTTGCCTTGCGCCAAATCTCCGGGTCGAAAATGTCGTCGGCGTCTTCGGGTACGGCGTAGAGGTCGCAAACAATCGCCGGGTCCGCGGCCTGGAGTCCGTCGTCGATTAGCTTCGAAAGGATATGCTCGGGATCGTTGCTTTGCGTCGATATGACAACGAATAGCGGCTCTAACCGCGCCGCAAAGGAAGTATCTAAAACGTCGTAAAGCTCGCGGCTCCGCGCTTGCGCCAATTCGTCGAAAACAACAAACGTCGGATTCAAGCCGTGCTTGTTTCCGCTATCGGCGGATAGCGCGCGATAAAAACTCCCGTTGCTATAGCAAGCGATGGTTTTCGTGGAGTCGACGCAACGAAGCTTGCGCGCGAGCGCGGGCGTAGCTCGGACAATTTGCGCCGCGAATTTGTAGATTTGCCCCGCTTGTTCCCTGTCGTTTGCAGCGGAATAGATTTCGCCGTTTTCTACCCATTCCGGCCCGATTAAATGGACCAAAACCATGCAAGCGATTAAAGCGGTTTTGCCGTTTTTGCGCGCCATTGAAAGAATCGCGCGGCGGACGCGGCGGACGAGTCGCCCTTTGTCGTCGACGCTATGCGGCTCATAAATTTTACGGATAAACCGCTTTTGCCAATCTCTTAATTTGAATTTCGTTCCTTGTCCCTCGCCCGACGGAACGGTTAATTGTTCGATAAATTGTATGACCTTTTCTGGCCTATCAATGACTCTATGGGCTCTTGTTGCTGCCGAGCGTTCGGGAGGTGTAAGCCCGCCCGGCTTTTCGGGTCGAGCCCGAGGCGGTCGCCCGCGCTCATCATTACCCGCGCTTGGTCGTTTAGGATTCGGACCCATAGGCTAACCGTCCCGACGCCTTTGTCGTTCGCTTCGATAAACTCGAATTTCGGATTGCTGATTTCGAACGCGGCGCGTTTGTGAATCGCCCAAGCCATCGCAAAGACCGCCAGCGCAAACGAATCCAACGCCGAGTAAATGCGCGTCGGCATGCTCTGACGGATAACCTCCAAGCAACCGCGGGCGTCGTCCGTTAGATGATCGGCGATAAACGGCTCGCCAAGTCCCTCAATCCCCGACGCCTCGACGACGCGCTTTCCGGGCGTCCCTTCGAGCAATTCGACCGCCGCTAGCTTTTTCCTCGGCCCTCTTTTTCCCATTTCCGCTCCAAGAGAAAATTATTCTTTTCCGGCCCTAGTGAGCCCCGAAAACCTGCGGAATAAATTTTTACCT